>Ga0308156_1000064_pt1 | contig 365088 bp, 344 predicted proteins | sample PhyAR2_FD_201041 | JGI IMG/M metagenome (GOLD analysis project Ga0308156, IMG submission 201041) | Phyllosphere microbial communities from UC Gill Tract Community Farm, Albany, California, United States - DLSL A.R2 | ecosystem: Host-associated > Plants > Phyllosphere > Unclassified | place...
AACAACAGGCTAATGCTTCTCAGCGGATCACCCATCTGTTCCTTGAGCTGTTGGAGCGTCAGTTTCCTATCGAAGATGCGAGACAGCGGATCAACTTCCGTTCGCCTTCTGAATTCGCCGGTCAGCTCTCCGTTCATGTCAATCACCTCAACCGGGCCGTTAAAGAGATCACTGAAAAAACGACTTCGGAGATCATTACTGAGCGTTTATTACAGGAGGCAAAGATTTTATTGAGACATACCGAATGGAATGTTGCCGAAATTGCCTATTCACTGGGGTTCAAAGAGGCTACGCATTTTAATAATTTCTTCAAGAAAAATATGCAGATGACACCGATGCGTTTCCGGGAAATGGAGTGACCATTTTGATCGACAAAATAATTTTAGAAGCTGATGGTTTTATTAGACAACATATACTTTCGTGTACCAAATCAAAAACCATAAAATTGCAGATGCCTTATTTCAATCTAAATTGTTTAGATCTATTGGTAAACATGACGTTTTATATAAAACTTATATCTGTACATTTAAGTATATCATCACCTTATTTTCGGCAACTACGTATTTCAATGCACCATCTCAAAAATATAAAATAGTAAAATTCCTATGATCGATCGGTCCATCTGTATTATATTTTAGATAAAAATACTATCCGGCACATTTAAGTATATTATTTTTGCTTACCAGATCGCCACTCTATCTTGCGGCTTAAGATAAAATTTATCACCTACTTTGATCTTAAAAGCTTCGTACCATGCATCAATATTTCTTACTACTCCATTGACACGATATTGGGCAGGGGCGTGATAATCCTTTTCTACAATTAATCTGAACGCTTCTGGTGTGTAGAGACTTCGGTTGACTTGCGCAAAAGATAAAAAATAACGTTGATCAGGTGTAAAGCCATAAAGCTTTTTCTTTTCATCCGGATGATCTTTCAGATAGAGTTTGTAAGCAGCATGGGCAACGACAACACCTGTAAGGTCACCAATGTTCTCTCCAAGAGTTTGTGCTCCGTTCAAGTGAATTCCCTCTAAAGGCGAAAAACTGCTGTATTGTGCAATAAGACGCTGCGTTCGGTTCTCAAATTGCTTTCTTGTTTTCGGGGTCCACCAATCCCTCATTACACCATTTCCGTCGAACAAAGATCCCTGGTCGTCGAAGCAGTGTCCCAACTCGTGACCGATAATGGCGCCTATTGCTCCGAAATTCACTGCTGCATCGGCATTGGGATCAAAGAATATGGGCTGTAGGATCCCTGCGGGAAACTCTATAGAATTATATAATTTGCTGCTCGTTGCATCAACGGTCTGTGGCATTTGATACCATTCTTTACTTGTGAATTTTTTATTCAGAAGAGATCTTTCATGATCCCAGTTTGCTTTTGCGATCAGCTGTTCATTTAAGACAGGTTCTTTTGCGTCAAATTTCATTGATGAATAGTCTCTCCAGACATCTGGATATCCTATCCTGACTGTTACTGCATCTAGCTTGTCAATGGCTTCCTTTCTGCTTATTTCATCCAGCCAATCCAATTTTTCAAGTCTTTCGAGGAATGCCTTGCGAATATATCCTACCAGATCTTTTATACTTTTGAGATGGGATTCAGGAAAATATTCTTCAACATATATTTTTCCGACAAGCTGTCCCAGGCGATTGTTTACATATTGTATTGATTTTTTCTCTCTGGAAGTATCATTTTTTACACCGTTCAGCCGTGTTCCATAAAAATCAAAATGGTTCTGACGGAAGTCTTTTGATAATAGGGTAGAATGGTTTATGATCCAATGGAATGCAAGATATGCTGACCATACCTCAATTGGTGTTTCAGAAAATAACTTCGCTTTAGCTTTGATCGCCGTATCGGCCTGTAGGATGACTTGATCTACGTCGTCAACCTGTCTTTCTCCTAAAAATATTTTCCATGGAAAGCCTGGAGCATACGATTCAAGCTCGGCAGTGTTCATCAAATGGGAGTTTATCCTGCTGTCTCGCATCTGAGCAGGTGTCCATTGTAAGGTTGCTAATTTTGTTTCGATTTCCAGGATCTTACCAGCCAATTGTTCATTGTTATTGATGTGGGCTAATTGTAAGGTACGAATGATGTGTTGTTTGTAATCTTCTCGGAGTCGTATTTTATCTGCGTCATTTTTCGTGTAATAATCAGGTGCAGGTAATCCGATGCCACTCTCGTTTAACGCAACTAAAAATTTGCTTCTGTCATTAAGATCGGGCGCGGTATGTATAGCAATGATCGAGAAAGATTTTGGATCAGCCATCCATTTTGCGATCTCTTCATAACTATTGATAGCGAGAATGCTTCTAAGGTCTTCCTCAATAGGCTTAATGCCAACCTCGTCCATATGGTCCGTATCCAAATATCCTAGATAGACTGCTCTGATCTGTTCTAAAGACCGATTTGTAGAATGCTCGGTTTTAGCTCCATCACAGATCATCTCGTTGATTCGCATATTGATTTTATCTTTTGCTTCGGTATAGCTGTTAAATCCCGAAGCCCCGGCCGGAATTTTTGCTGATCTTAACCAACCTTCATTGACATAGGTGTAAAAATCATTGCCAGGTTGTACCATCTTGCTGATAAACTGTGTTTCTACGCCCCAATTTCCATACGTAGCTTTTCCTTTATTGAATTCGTTCTTCTGGGCCTTTATATAGAACACTCCAAATAATAATGCAAACGATAATATGCCAACCCTGGTTTTACTGATTTCTGTAAACGCAACATTTATTTTATGAAAGAGACGGGAAGGATCCTGAGTTGAGATTAGTAGATTCATCGTGTATTAATTGTAAAGTGGCGAATCTACTACAATTTGCATAGCTGAAAATTGTATAAATGCGAACACATTATTTTTTTATCGTAAGAAAAAAATCTTTTTCATCAAATTTTTTTGGCTTTCTACCTACAAACGAACTAAAAGCATTATTGAAATGAGGCTGGTCGTAATAACCATTAGCTAAGGCTAACTGGGTCATTGTTGCAGATTTATGATCTGCATATACGATATCATCCAGGGCTTCCCGTACTTTGATAACATTGATAAAAAGCTTAGGGCTGATGCCTATAAGATCTTTAAATAACTTTTGCAGATGGCGTTCAGAACATTTCATTGATCTTGCCAGTGAAGCAACAGTCATGTCACCTCTTTTTCCCAAAATTAATTGCGTGCTTTTAGTAATTACTCCAACCTTGGCATTGGCTGTAAACAATGCAGAGAAAGTTTTTACAAGATAGCTGCAGACCATTTCATTGTTTACACCGATCATACTATCTAAATTCATTTCTTTAAAATGGATTAATTCGTTTGAAGGAAAAATCTTATCAGTAAATAGGTGAGCGTCTGAGATCCCAAAACAGGCTGGTGTCCAAGGGAAAAGTTGGACCATTGTTGCTTTTGTCTCGGAAAGAATATCAAGAGACAATGTTTCAGTGATCTGACCACAGAAGTAGATTCCTTCAGGTAAATGTCTGACCTGATCTTTATGCCTTACATTCAATCCATTTCCTTTGATAATGGCCATTGTGAAACATCCGTTAGGCGGAACACCTTTATCTAATATCGGAGAGTTACTTTTTACGTTATCTAGAATCCATAACTTTTTAATGAAATTTGCAATTATTCCATTGACAAAGTATTCATTATAGATAGTATTCATTTTGTAAAACTATAAAAAAGAGTGTGATATAATTAAAAATTTTAATGTCGAATTTTTAAGATCCCCAAAAACTTTTATTTTAGCTCTGTTATTCTCAATTTTATAAAGAAGATATTCCTTCCAAGATCTTCTTCCCGTTTTCATTTTCCGGATTGAGCTCTATGGATCTTCTGTACATCTCGATGGCCTTGCTTTTATCTCCCATTTTCAATAAGATCTCTCCGTAGCTGTCATACACATTCCAGCTTTTTGGAAATAGATACATATTAAGTTTGAAAATTTCTAAGGCCTCTTTTTCCTGTTTATTGGCCATCATCCGGTATGCCCAATCGTTTAGCTCTGACTCGTTGGGGTTAAATGAAGGATTTGTCTTTTGTTCTTTTTTTACAAAATCAATGGCATTTTCAAACCCTATTACTCTCAGATTTTTTCTTAAATAGGTCAACGGATCTGCCTTCACGATATCAGGATTGTAGCAACCTGCAATTTCTTCAACAAAATCTTCGGGACTGCTTCCTGCCAGATTGGTCAATACGATAATTACCAGATCATCATCGGGATAGACCATTATCACAGATCTGTTGCCTCCGGACATGCCGACCGCACTGTGGTTTTTGCGGGACTTTGTAATTCCCCAGCCTCTTGCCCAATTGGTCGGCGTCCCGTTATTAAATTGACCTGGCGTCCACATCATATCTAAAGTTCCTGGTTTTTTGAAGAGACGACCATCTTGTAAGGCGATGAGCCAGTTGGCCATATCTTCAGCAGTACTGTTGAGACCTGCTCCTGTCCGAACGAAATCTGGAAATTCTGTATAGGTGTAGGTCAGTTTTGCTTCACCCTGTTTTCCATCAAAGTAACTATTGTAGCGATAAGATGGCGCATAATTTTGAATAATATCTCTAGAATCTCCGAATACCGTATTTTTAAGATGAGCGATATTAAACTGATCTTCCTCGAAATTTGTGGCAAAAGATCGGTTGGTTAACTTTTCAATAATTTTTCCCAACAGATAATAATTGGTCTGATTGTAACTGAACTGTTCTCCTGTTTTAAATTCAAGGGGAAGCGTTTTGAGTTTTTCCCAAATGACGGATTCAGTCTTCAGTGGTCCAATATTACCTGTCATTGGATCAAGTAGTTTCAGGATCTCAGGCAATCCGGAAATATGGGTCAATAGCTGGTCGACAGTGATCTTCTGCCATTCAGCGGGCAAATTATCCAGATATTTACCAATCGGATCATTCAATTTGATTTTATCCTGCTCAACCAATTGCATCATGGCAACACCAGTAAAAACCTTTGTATTGGAGTTGATCGGGAAAATAGTTGTATTGTTTACAGGAACATTATTCTGCAGATTGGCGATTCCGTAGGATCTGCTTAAAACAATTTTTCCATTTTGCACAACAGCCATCTGCAATCCAGGAATCTTTCGTTCCTTCATTTCCCTTTGAATGATCTCATCAACATTGGAATTGGTTGGCTGAGCAAAAAACTGTGCTGAAATAATTAGAAGTAAAAAGTATATTCTCATACTATTAAGACAAGTTCAAGGGTCCTTTTATTACATCATCAATTACGGTATAATAATAAGCTGTTTTAATTCAATTTTAGCGAAGTTTTATTAAGCGCAAAAACAGATCCTGCTCTTATATTAAAAACAAAAAAGCTGCTTCTTATGAGACAGCCTTTCTTCATTCTGTGTGCTATAACAATAGACTGTCATGTATCAAATTTAGTGATGAATATATTAACTCTTTGATGATCAAGTAAAATAATAATCAATAATTAATAAAACGAGAATAGGTTATTCCTGCTCTTGTTTATTTTTGGAGGTAAACATATCGCAATGATTAGAGGTCATTTAGATATCCCAGATTTATTAAAAAGTTTTTTTTACTGCAGAAAAGTTTTTAACCTTGCTTCTCCAATTTTTTAAGAAGGCTTTCAGCATATAATCCGTGAACAGGTTTATCATCAAGAAAGTGTAATGTTTCAATCGACGTTACTACAGGATCAATGGTTTCATCTGTACCATATGCCTTGAGATCTTGGACAACTTTTTCAACTTTCATTCTTGGACTGCCTTCTCTAAGCATAACAATATCGCCTTTCTTTAATTTATCTTTTGACATAATTCTATTTTTGTATCATCTACCAAAAAGAACGCCATGATAAAAAATTATAGTTTTTTGACTGCTAAAAATGGTACACAGAGTTATCTTCTACGAGTTAAAGGCGTTTGTAATATCCTTTTTTATCGACTGCAAAAACTCTTGCTGGTACATCATCATTTGATACGCTTCATAATAGCATTGGTGGTAGACAGCGGAATTTATCAATCCATTTGTTAACTTTTCATTTTTTGATAAATTTCTGTACTGTCATTGTTCCGTCTTCCAATTGTAGCTCCATAAGATAGACGCCCTTTTCGAGATGGGAGACATCAATTTTATTTAAATCTGTACTGACAGCAATATTTATATTCTTACCGGAAGCATCAACTATCTTTATTTTTTTAACTTTAGAATCAGCCTCTATATTAATGTGATCAGTTGCAGGGTTTGGGTAAATTTTAATTTTGACTCCACCAACAGAACCAATATCATTTACGGCCAATGTCGCCGTCTTTATAGCGCGTGCAACGTAATTATCAAACGCAGAAGTTAAAGCGCCTCCGCCAGAAAAAATGTCAACTTCTGTTGGTGACTTAGCGGGAGTTCCTGCGAAAGGTCCGTATATAGTTGCGCCTATTTTTATATGAATATCTCCAGTGGTATAGTTATAAAATATAGTAATTGGTGTCCAGGTGTTGTCTGCAGCACCAGTAGTTAATGGCTGGGTAACTATCGCTGAATTCCCATTTCGTGTATATGTCAGGCTATATGCTTTAGCAACATGATCGTATAAAATAGAGCCAATCATAAAATTGTCACCACCATCTGCATACAATTGAAAACTAGAGGCTGCAGTTACAGCAGTAGTTGTCCCTGTATAGAAATCAGCAGAAATTTCGGCAATATTATTACCTGATGTCCTGTTTAGCCACGGTGTTTTTAAAAAATCATTTTTGAACAGCCACATATTTGAAGTAGTTGTTCTTGGAAGGGTCAAAGATTTGCCGTACGCGGCAATATTTATTTCTGCCACTTTAGCTTGCTCGGCAGTGCCGCCATCATTTGACCAGAAGCCTTGAGTGCCAAGATTCCCGATTGTGTAATCATTAAAATTATCTGAATCTAAGGTTTGTGAAAATGATAAATTAGATAATAGTGCCACAGCAAAAAATAATATTTTGTTCATTTTATTCATTTTGAAATTATGTATTAAAACTAACCAAAATTTTGCTTTTATAAAAAATATTTTTGGCTATTTGGAGAGCATATCATTCCAAAACCTCCGTAAAAAGATTTGAGGTTCAATCAAATCTGCTTACTTATTGTTTCAAGGTATTGGTCACAGTTTCCTTTTGCCTGCCTGCATAGGAATCCGCATAGAAAAGTCATAAATCTTACAAGATGCGAGGCAGTTCATTGAAATTTCTATCCCTATTGTTCTCTTGGTATAAATCAGCTGATTTGATATTATTGTGAGTCAATTCATAGAATGTTTTAATGAACTAATTCGTCTTACCCAATAAAAAGTCAGTTCGTTGTTTATAATAATGGCAGCTTTATATCTATTTCTTCTATTATTTGCAGGACATGATTATAAACTAGAGCTGATAGTGCCAGGCCATTCTGCTGAGTATAAAATTTACAAATTCATCTTCCGTTTTTGATCTGTCAATGAGTTTATTCCGGAATTCATATGAAGTCAAGGCTTTTACCAAGCGACCGTAGGTCGGAAAGTCTGATTCTTCAATCTTTATTCTTACGGCGCCCGTTTTAGTATTGATAATTTCATCTTCTACAGTTCTGAGCTTAACAATAATGTGATGAAAGTTAAATGAACCCTTACTGCTGTATCTTTCAATAATATTTATTTTAAATGCGGTAAAATATATCGTTTTATAACCAAGGTTGGATCTTTTTTCCGGTCGAGTGATTTCTACTGTAAATTTCATAATTATGAATGCAAATATACTATTGAGTAATTTAAATTCGTACCAATAACTGAATATATTTGAATGATTTTAGGTGATAATATACTTAAATGTCCCAGATATAACTTTTATCTGAAAACATCACGTTTACTACAAGATATAAACAACATAGATTGAATTTAGGCATCTAGAATTATATTTTTTTGATTTAGTACATTCAAATATAAAGGATATGGGTAAAAAATGTAATTTAAGTTCTTTATATCCAGTATTGGAATATTGTGGAAGCTGACGGTACACTTCGTATATTTTCAAGTAAACGTGCCAGCCGACATCCGACAAAGATCTGCCGGGATGGTATCGGCATGGGAGGATATAGATAATAACGTTTGGTTAGAAACCGGACTTATTTGTATTTGATTACTACAGTTAACCTAATCTGTTTTTAAAGTGGTCCTCCTGTTTTATATCTTACTTTGATTTGATATGCTCGGGTTGATGTGCCGACCATGTTACTTTGGCGCATGATTTGAGCGAAAATGAAAATCAACGGAAACTCAGTTTGACCTGATCACATGGAATCAGAATTGAAATCGATCATAGATCAGTGTCAAACAAACTTCTGGTAAGACAAGAAGAGAATATGTTGATCATGCCGCTGCCGTAATTGAAGGATATGAAGGTTTCCGATAAAGCTACATAAAAAACTGTGAAATAGAATTGAGCCAAATAAATATTTTTATGAAAACAATGATCACCTTACTTCTTTTGCCGTTGCTGATGGCCTGCCAGTCCAATAGTTTTGATCTGGACAAATTATCATTTCCGGTAGACATATCAGGCCTTGAGAAAAAATATGAGATCAGTAGAAACAATGATCTTTCTGGCATTATCATTTACAACAGTACATACCCGGCACTGCTTCATTTTTCCGGAAATTCCTTTTCGGGAACTTTGAACAAACAGGAATCTTCCATATTGTCAAACAATTATGTATCTTTTTACGAGAACAGAACGACAAATAAGGTGAATGCCTTCATGCTGGAGATAAAGACCACAAAAAAAGCAGAGGAGTTTGAGAAAATGTTAGAAAAGAAATTCGGGAAGACCGATTTCTATTACCGGGATACGGAATTTTCGTACAGGATCTGGAATAAGGGCAACAAGCGCTACCTTTTGGAAACCAACAATACAGGGAAATATAATGGCGAACAATTCAAATCCTGCAGTTTACATGTGGTTGCAGAAGGAGATAAGCTGCTTAACGATTATTTTATTGCGGGAGGGTTCCAATATTACGGTGATTACCTACGCGAGAAAGACAAGCCTGAGCATAAAGGTAAGAAATATACTTACAGGAATTTTGTGGACGAAAAGGAAAAAGAGGACGGTCGGGATTCATTTTACCTGAGAGATTATGTTAAATAAAAGCTGATAAAAGGATGTGAATTAAATCACAATATACCTGCGATCAAAAGGTAAGAAGATAAAATTGACCGGATATGGACCGGAACTTGTAAGGACCTAGAATGGCTTACAAGACCATTATTAAATTTTAGAATAGTAAGAAGTAACCATTATTTAATTCAATAAAAAGCTCTGTCATGAAAAAACTTTTTTTTATTATCCTAATCCCTCTGATATTATCTTGTCAGGACAAACAATCTAAAAATCCCCCTATCACTAATTCCAATCCGGTCAATGTCACTGAGAAAAACCTTTTGTCGTCCTATGAAAAGTATGTGAGGCATTTTCCAAAAGAGCCTATATACTATGTCTATGTGGATCATGAACAGTGTTTCTTTGATATCCTGGTCAATGACATTCCCGCCTTTCAATATTTTGAGGATGGCGGCATGATGTCTCCTTTCATTCTCAATAATTACATTGCCAGATCGGGAAAGCAAAAGATCACCTACAGGTTATATCCGCAGACAGAACGTGAAAGGGGAGAAGGATTCAAGGAACTGACGCCTTATACTCGTTTCAACCTTACGCTTTACTCCAGAGACAACGCAGATTCTGTCACCAGTTTTGATAAGCAGGTGAAGCTGGTCGAACACACCGATCTGAAGAAAGCTGACGGAAAAACATTTATAGCGGCAGGAAAGCCCTACTATGAGTACACCATTGAGTTTGATGCAACTGTGCCATACAATGATATTGCAAATTTGAGTAGTGCTCAGGACCTAAGGAAAATGGACAAGAAAGAACTTGAAAAAAAGACAGTTGAAGCTTATAACTATCTTAGGGACATTATCATCGATAAAAAGAAAGATGAATATTTTCCACTGGTCTTCAACAGTGACCTCAGATATGTCCAATCAAACTATTACAGTAAAGCTGAGCTTAAAGAGACTGCAGCTGACGACCTCTTCTATTTTAATACCCCATCGTTTAAATTGGAGCCCATAGAAAACTACGCCATGAAAATATATGGGGACGGGAAGCTGGTCTGCCTTGAACATACATCCAATGATCTTAGATTGAAAGGTCGATCTTCACTATGGGGAAAATATGATGCGAAAGAAGGTGGTGTTAGGGTGAGATTCTTACGTATTTTACTATATATGCCAAACGATAAAGATACTTTTGAGGTATGGTGATACAGAATGACTTTTAATAAACTTATCACAAAAGAAAAAATGAAGCTTGAGATCTTTGAATACATCGAGATCTTGTACAATAAAAAAAACAAAAGTACCCTAACTTACAAAAAGATCGAGGAATTTAATAATCAAGACAATATCTATCAAAATGCAGCTTAACTTATATCAACACACTACATGATATGAAGTAGCTATGATTGACACCCGTCCTGAATAATTTGCAACTATATTCACCACTTAAATCATACCTGTCCTTGATAAATTGACATAGTTCTTTTTCTGATAATATGCTTGCTGTTGCCGGAAAAGTATTCATGGAATATTTTTTTTGGTTATAAATCTGTCAGAAATTGCCAGATGTCTATGCATGTGTTTTTTTTAGTAGTGAGCCTTGGAAGCATTCATTTTATCTTTTAAGTAGCTGCATTGCTTTCATGATCTTCTTGTCTTTCTTGAGATCTTCGAAGTTATCACCCTGTAAAACTTCTATGCCAGGTTGAATACTGCTTTTGTAAATTTTTGAATTCCGATCGACAACATAATCGGTCGACAGATTGATCCCCGCCTCCTTATTGATCCTGAAACCCTGTACAGCGGTCGTGTAATCAGCAGTAGGTTCACCTACAATATAAGTGTTCTTTCTTCCGATGAGGGATATGGTGGTCATTTCACCGGCACTAGCCGTATAACAGCTGGTGAGGATAACGATTGGAGTATCTCGTTTTATCGGATCTTCTAGTTCTGTCTCCCTGACCAGTTCGATACCGTCGATCATCATTTTACCTTCCTTTATTTCCCACTTTCCAGATGATTCACCTTTCGAATTCCTGAAGCCTCCGAAAACAATATTGTCACTGCCGATGAATTCTTTTAAACCCAGTAGGATAGGGTACATATTGCCACCGGTGTTGACTCTCAGGTCGATGATCCAGCCTTTGATCTTGGCTGAATTGACTTTGTTGATATGAGTTGCGATATCATTGGCAATACTGTCCACCTTCTTAAAGCCAAAGTCATCATTTCCCGGTATCCTGATGTAGGCTGTTTTTTTATCGATTAGCTGGCTTACCACGGTCTTTTCAGTTTTTAATTTGCCCTTCAGATAAGCATTGGCAGAACCTGCGGGCTTGTTCCATCCATAGGTCTTTCCTTTGTATTTAAGGCCTCCGTGATGGTCGTTGAGCAGTTCGAAGACCTCGGTGTATAAAGGAGCTACAGCAGAAACTGAGTTGAGGTCTTTAGCTTTATCATACAATTTGCTTTCAATCAGTTCGACATTGGACGTATCGACTGCATTTGATCTTATAAGTTTAATGGATTGATCCACAAATGATCTGATGCTGTCATTTTTGAAAGTTTGGGAAAATGAAGAAGTGTAAAAGAATATAAAAGTGATGAAGATAAAAGATTTGATCATAGTCTTGGTAATGGTTACAAAGCAATAGTCCAAATATAAGGAATTACGTTTAACTGTGCATTTGTACAACTGTAATGGTACTTACTATTTACAGGCAAGTTTAGAATCATAATACTGCTCTTTCGTAAATGGTCATCTTGATATTGTAGCTATACATCTGCTTAAGCAGCATCAACCGGATTGTTCATCTGATCAGTGATCATTGTTTCGATGTTACATTTTGCCCGTGAGGCTGTCTTATTTTCTGTAGCAAATCTATTCCGTTGTCCCTGCTGAAAAAAATCTTTTTGGGTATCCGTGACCGGAGATCACGGAGCCTCCGCAAAAAGATTTCAGGCCTGCATCAATATGACTTCTTATTGTTTTTTTTTGGAATTGATTCCGGTTTTCATCGGGACTGCCTGAATGTGTTGATCTGCATAGAAAAGTCAGAAACCTCACAAGATGCAAATGCAGTTCATTGAAATTTTGATCCTTATGATTACCCTTGGTATCAGCACGTATATCTTAAATGATAACAGAACAATTATATCAGATCTTTTATCAATCGGTTGATTCTATCATACCATCTTAAAAATTTATGATACGATCTTTAGATCAGAGAATATCCTTCGGTAAAAATAAGAAAGTCAAGATTTCCTTCAAGCTGCAACATACAGATTTTTTAACAGCAGGTGCGGGAAAAATAGGTCTCCGCCGCACACGGAGCAATTCAGATGAAATTCAATATTGTCAACGAAATCAAATTAAGCTATTCGAGAAAGGGAAATTGTGAAAGGTCTATAGCTTCATCACGGGATGCGGTGGAGGTATTCAGGGCGCATTTTGATGCGGAGGAGATGGATTACAGGGAATCGTTCTTTGCGCTGTATCTAAACCAGGCGAATAAGGTATTAGGCATTAAGAAGATCTCCGAATGCGGGATTTCCTCGACACTGGTGGATGTGAGGATCGTGATGCAGGCGGCGCTGCTTTGTAATGCGACGGCGATGATTGTTGCGCATAACCATCCTTCCGGAAATCTCAAGCCTTCATCAGCGGATATACAAATGACTTCACAGATCAAAGAGGCGGGGAAGGTTCTCAATATTTCCCTGCTGGATCATGTGATCCTGACTTCGGATTGCTATTTCTCGTTTGCGGATGATGGGTTGATGTAGAGAATTCGGTTGGCTCTTACAATTTATTGCATTAGTATTTTGTCTGACGATAGGGCTTGATGATAATTGTGTAAAGCTCTGCTGCAAGAACGTTAATGACTAATTCCACTGCCTAATTGATTAAGTTATTAAAATAATTTAATAATACATTTTTGAATTTTAGAATTCTCAACGTGAAACAGGTATCAAAAGGCTAATTGCTATCAGCTTTTTACATAAAACAGTTATTACACGTATCAAGATGATCAGTAGCAGAAATCGCAGGGCATCAATAAGCTTTTAGAAAGTGATAGGTTGTTTCGCCCTATAAGCCTTAAGAAGTTAACAGATCTTTATCGGAAGGTGTTATCGACCATCGGCGGAGTGAGAACTTTTTTAGTCTTTATCTAGACGTCATGCTCAACTGTTATTCGTTAAGCAGAAGTCGGAATGCAGGGAGTTGCCGGAATCGAAAGCTCAATGCCGTATAACAGTAGTGGTTCTTTTTACAGGCATTGCCCTTTTCGGAAATATAAAAAACATAACAATAATTAAAATTTAAAAATCAAGATCATGAACAATACAGGAAATCAAACAGCAGTTTCAGATGTCAGTACTTTGTTGGTACTGCGTCACAGCAATAATAGCGTTGGAATGGTACAGTCCATAAGTTCGGACGGGGAGGTAATGGATATAAGGCCTGAAAATAAGGACGTGGCTGAGGTCATGCGAATTGATGCATCGGAACATACGTTTGCGGATTTCTATGCCGATTTTTATCATCGGCTTAAAGATCCCGAAGATTATTCGTTTTTTAAGGTGCGGGAATTTGAAGCTTATGAAACAGCTGTAGGATTGCAGTCCTATTTGGCGGGTTCGTCAGGCGCTGAGAAAGAAGAGCTGAAGAACTATGAGGTATCCATCGATGCCGTAGAGTCTTTCAGAAATGAGAAGACTTTGCAAAATGATGGGATTGCCGGGGAAAATGTTTCTGATAAGAAATCGTCTTCTGTGAATTATGATGCCAATTATCGTTTTCAGCTTGAAGACGTGAACTGGGATGCAATGGCTGAAATGGGTCTAAATATGGAAATCTTAAAGGAGTTAGGTGCGTTGGAGCCGCTGTTGAGAGGATTTAAAACGCCGATGCTGATTCCGGTACGTGATGGTGACGGTGAAGATGGTAATTGTGTTGATGCACGGTTGCAGCTGAGGCTGGATGACAATGGCGAAGTGGTGCTTCATGTGCATCGGGTGAAGAAAAGAGTAGATTTCAGGAAGAAGTTTATGGGTCATAAGTTTTCAAAGGAGGATCGAAAGAATCTTTTGAATTCCGGGAACATGGGCAGGGTTGTAGATCTCGTGAATCCCGTAACGGGTGAGATGGTTCCGTCGCTGATGAGCCTGGATAAGCTGACCAATGAATTGTTTTCCCTGCGGATGGAATTTGTGAGGATTCCGGAGGTTGTTTGTGGAGTGTCATTAAGCTCAGAACAGCGGGAGGTTCTCAGTTCGGGAAAACCTTTGTTTGTTGAAAATATGGTTTCCAGACGTAACAGGCTTTTTAATGCAACATTGCAGTTTAATGCGGAGAAACAATGGCTGGAATTTTTCTTTAACCGGAAAGCTACAGAAGGCGGTTTTGAATGGTGTGTTCCTGCCACTTTCAGAGGTGTTACGCTTCGCAGGTGGCAGATCGAGAAACTACAGGCAGGAGAGACGGCATATATAAGAGGTCTGGTGAGTAAGAAAGGTAAAAAGTATCAGGGCTATATTCGCTTTGATGAGGAAACTGGCAGGATTGAGTTTTCATTTAAAAAGCCATTTAAATGATAGTTGATGAAGATTCATGTGAGCTGAAATAAGATTTTACTTATAGCTGTTTTAATAGTTTTAGGAACCTGTAGAGTTTTGGAATTTGCAGGTTTTTAGAGTTGTGGAATGTGAAATTTCGGGGCAAAAATGCAATTCCGCCCTGCGGTCGGAAACGCATTTTTGCGGAATTTGGAGCAACCCCTATTTCAAAAAAATCTCGGTGAGGCTTAGCTATTTTTTTGAAAAAAGGTTTGGAGAGTTAAAAGATTTATTGTCTAATATTCACAATAGCGTAAAAATACCTAATTATAATTGGCTAATTTTGATTATTTTTCTTCCACAATTAAAATTTAAATTAATTATTTACAAAAATGATAACCAGTATCTACATAAAAGAACATGAATATCTAACAGATAAACCTCAAATATTAAATTTTGGAGGTAAGTATTTATATTTTTTTCAACAAGCAAATGGTAATAATTTAGTTGTCCAGAGAAAACTTAATGATAAATTTATCTCTAATTTTTTTAATATTTCAAAAAGTAATTCAAATGTAAACTTATTAAGTGCTGTTGTTGGGCAGAATGGTGTTGGCAAATCTACTATATTAGATATAATTAGAAGCTCATTTGTAGAAAATGATTATTCTTTACCATATAATAATTCTGTAATATTAGTTGAAGTTGATGGTCAAACTAAAGTTCTAAAGTCAGGGAATAGCATTGTACATTTACAAATTGAAACAGATGAAGGAATAGACTATGTCCCAATACCACAAGTAGATAAAGAACAGTATCAAAGTATATATTATTCTCCCCATTTTGATTTGAAATACAATGATAATTTTAGTGAGATCGATAAGTATGACATTTCTCTGGATCAATTTATAAAAGACGATTTGGAAGAAACAGATAAAAGAGGAACAAATGAAAATGGATGGAGATTTGGCCTACATACTGAACTTGTTTTTAAAAACTCAATGAGGCAAATTGAATTTTTAAATTCTAATATTTTTAAGGATAATATAGTTTTCAGAGAAGTATTTAATTTACCACAGTATGAAACCGGTATACTACACTTTAGGGATATAGAATTCCCAGATTTTCATAACACTCCTTTTGATTTAAGACCTATAATTGAACTTATTTTGAAAAAAGCTGAAAATGAAAGTAAAGATTGGCATCTAATAAGAAAAATTGATGATAAAGATAATGTTCAAAATCAATCAGATATAAATAAGTATTTATTAGAACGGTTTGTTATAAAAGCATTTGTCTCTATTGTAATTCAGCAAATGGAGAAAGAGAACACTTGGTTGCAGGAAGGTAATATACAAGATTCACATAATATGGATAAATTTAAAGATTTATCATCGATTGAATTACTTTTTTACTTTATTAAAGAAAGCTATATTGAGAAAGGAGATTTTAAAAAAGAAATTTTTAATTATGAAGATATTATATTATTTTTTGAAAAGCTAAATTTTTTATTTGAAAAAGAAAAAGATCCCACTAATATCAAAAAGCAAAGTATCAGACTAAACCTGAATGAAGTTAAGGAGATTATGGGCTTACATAAAAAAATCATTTTAAATCTTCTTGATTACTACCCGAAATTTGAGAATCTTGTTGACAAGAATAATTATTTGGAGGGCTTTTTATCATTTAGACCAACAGATAGAAATATGAGCTCTGGTGAAAATGCTTTACTTAATTTTTTTTCTAAACTATATAGTTTTATTCAGGATAATCTGATTAAAGAAAGCAAATCTTTACATGACAAAGAAAATTATATTTTATTATTGGATGAAGCTGATTTAGGATTTCATCCTGTTTGGAAAAAAAAATATATTGAAGCAATTTTAAAAACATTACCATATTTTTTTGAAACTTTACAAATAAAACCTAATCTCCAGATAATCATTACAACTCATGATCCATTTACTCTGTCAGATTTGCCAATTGATAATGTTGTATTCCTTTATAAAGACAATGGATATTGTAGTGTTATTTCAGAAAATAATAGGATACAAAAGACTTTCGGTGCAAATATTACGAATTTATTGGCTCATTCATTTTTTGTTGATGATGGGTTGATTGGTGATTTTTCAAAATCAAAAATAAGGGAAGTTATAGATTGGATAAATGATAATAAAAATTCATCTGAGACTAAAAAATCTACTCCGGAATTTGTAGAGAGATTAGAGTATTATAAAAAAGTTATTAATCTTATTGATGAAAAGATTACTAAGCTAAAGCTATCAGAAATGATTACAGATTTAGTTCCGGATAGCGAATATTATAATCAAATTATTGAGGACGAAATTACATTATTGAGAAAGAAAAAAAGATAATTATGCAATATATAAATATTAATCTTCCCAATATTATTGAGGCAAGGGATAATCATTATCTTTTTATGAGGTATATAATTAAAAAAAAGCTAAATGGAAATTTTTTTAATGAATCACCTCCAATTAGTAATATGAATAAGATTCAAAAAGTTAACGGAATAAAAAGCACAATTGCTAAGTTTTTAAATGATGAAGATAATTTGAAAAAGGTTTTAATCGGTACACCTGATGAACTTGATATAATAAAGAATAAGTTTACATCAAAAGGCTTGAAAAAATCTTTAAAAACATTAATGAATTATGACAGTTGGATAAAAACTGATGATAAAGCAACATATAGAAATTATAATGCTTATCATTTAGCAGGGAAATTAGATATTCCAACTTGTGTCTATTGTAATCGTATTTATACCAAAACTGTAATTAATAGTTCAGGAACGAAAATTACAAGACCAACATTTGATCATTGGTTCCCTAAAAGTAAGCATCCATTATTAGCATTATCGTTTTATAATCTAATTCCGAGTTGCTCTGTTTGTAATAGCGGAGTTAAAGGCTCAACACCTTTTGAAATTTCCACTCACTTTCATCCATATTATAAGAATTTAATCGAAGATTTTAAATATACATTTAGTTACGATCATAGAGACTATGACAAATTTATTTTTAAAATTGTACCTATAAATAAATTTTCAGAAAGATCAGTCAATGCATTTGAATTAGAAGAGATATTTAAGGCTCATGAAGATGAAATCGAAGATTTAAGAAGAATAAAAGACGCTTATTCAGAAGATTATATTGATATGTTAGAACACAATGTTTTATCTGGTTCTGGTATTACATTAGATAGAGATGAGGTTTATCGTTTAGCATTTGGCGTTCATTTTCAAGAAGCCAAATTTGATAGAAGACCTTTAAGCAAAATGAAAAAAGACATATTAATAGAATTGGGAATTATTAAAGTTTGATTAGTCTGACATATAAATTAAATTTGCCAACAATTATAATTTAATACTAAAGTTTATAATAATATTATAATAATAGATTTCAAAAATTTTATTGAGATCATTAGAATGATTTAAAATGGCAATAAAAAAATCAGAGTTATACAGCTCTCTATGGAAAAGTTGTGATGAATTAAGAGGAGGCATGGATGCCTCTCAATATAAAGACTACGTACTTACACTTTTATTTGTGAAGTACATATCGGATAAATATAAAGGAAAGAAATTTTCAGCGATAAAAGTTCCAGAAGGAGCCTCTTTTGATGATATGGTAGTTTTAGTTGGAACACCAAATATTGGGGATGATATTAATAAAAAAATTCTTTATCCAATTAAAGAAGCTAATGGATTAAATGACTTTCCGGATTTTAATGATGAAGGAAAGTTGGGAAAAGGAAAAGATTTAATTGATACTGTCGGCAATCTTATTCTTATATTCAATTCTCCTGATTTAGATTTTTCCGGAAACAACGCAAATGACGATGATTTATTAGGTGATGCCTATGAATATCTAATGCGACATTTTGCTACTGAATCAGGTAAATCTAAGGGTCAGTTTTATACTCCTGCAGAAGTAAGTCGAGTTTTAGCCAAAGTTATAGGCATTAATAACAGCAACTCAACTGCTCAAACTACCGCTTACGACCCGACCTGTGGTTCGGGGTCGCTTCTTCTTAAAGTAGCAGAAGAAGCGGAGAAAAACATCACATTATACGGACAAGAAAAGGAAATTGCTACAGCCAACCTTGCTCGTATGAATATGATTTTACACGGCAATCCATCGGCGGAAATTGTAGCAGATAATACACTCTCACGTCCTTATTGGAAAGATGACAATGATTTAGGTCTTAAAACCTATGATTATATCGTGGCAAATCCACCATTTTCTTTGAAGAATTGGAGTAATGGAGTTAATGTAAATAATGACGATTACGGACGTTTTGACTTAGGAGTTCCTCCTGAAAAAAACGGTGATTATGCTTTTCTGTTACACATTCTTAAATCATTAAAAACTACAGGTAAAGGTGCTGTTGTTTTGCCTCATGGTGTATTATTTAGGGGTAATGCAGAAGGTGATATTCGTGAAAAAATAATCAAAAAGGGATATGTAAAGGGAATTATTGGTTTACCTGCAAACTTGTTTTATGGAACAGGAATTCCTGCTTGTATTTTGTTGTTAGATAAAGAGGATGCAGATAAACGTAAAAGTATCTTTATGATTGATGCTAGTAAAGATTTCGTAAAGGATGGTAACAAAAATCGTTTGCAGGAAAAAGACATCCGAAAAATAACAGATGTATTTAATAATTTCATTGAAATTCCAAAGTATAGTCGAATGGTATCGATTGAAGAAATTTCTAATGAAAAGAATGACTATAATCTGAATATTCCGAGATATGTAGATACACAAGAAGTTGAAGATATTCAAGATATTAATGCTCATTTGTTCGGTGGAATTCCGGATAAAGATATTTCTTCTTTACAAAAGTATTGGGATATTTTCCCAGACCTAAAAAGCAGTTTGTTTCAAGAGCAAAGAAAAGGATATTATGACTTAAAAGTTGCAAATGATGAAATCAGAAAATCTATTTTTAATCATCCTGAATTTTTAGCTTACAGAAACCAGTTACAAAGTACTTTTGATGATTGGGTTAAAGATAAAAAGACTTATTTTGAACAATTAGATAAAGAAATACACCCAAAGAAAGAAATTGCAGAATTAGGTGATTCTATACTTAAAACATTTAAAAATGATGCATTAGTAAATCCGTACAATATGTACCAACATTTGATGGCATATTGGGAGGAGGTGATGCAAGATGATTTTTATACCATTGCGATTGATGGCTGGATGGCAGGTACACAATGGGAAAGAGAAATCATTAAAGGCAAAAAAGGTAAAGACGGTAAAACAGCGAAAGATAAAACAGTTGACGGATTAGAAGGTGTGATTGGTAGAATGTTACCGCCTGAAATATTAATCAAGGAATATTTTTCTCAAGAGTGGGAAGCTGTTACTGATTTTGAAGCTCAAATAGAAGTTGCAAAAGGAGAATTAGAAGAGATTCAGCAAGAAACCGAAGTTGAGAACGGTATTTTTAGTGAGTTAGAAAAAGTAAATCTAACCTCTGTAAAAGTACTTCTGAAACAGCGTAAATCCGATAAAGCACCGAAAGAAGAAATAACAGTTATAGAAAACTATATTCGTCTAAATGAAGCTATTTCTAGCTTTACCAAATTGATTAAAATCCAGAAGGAAACGATAGAGAAATTAGTAATTGAGCAATATGCTAAACTTTCTGAAAATGATATTAAAGATTTGGTGATTAACAAGAAATGGATAAAGCATTTAGAGGCTTGCCTATTTGAAGAAAAAGAACGAATGAGTCAAACACTTACAGGGCGTATAGTAGAACTTGCCGAGCGTTATAAAGTAACTTTACCAGAAATGGAAAAAACTTTGCAAGAATACGAATCGAAAGTAAAATCACATTTACAAAAAATGGGTTGGCAATGGTAGAAACTAAATTTAAACAAACGGATATAGGGCAAATTCCTGACGATTGGGAGGTGAAGGAATTAGAAGATTTATCATTATCTAAAGGTTTAATTCGTGGACCATTTGGAGGTGCATTGAAAAAAGAAGTATTTGTTCCGAAAGGTTTTAAAGTATATGAACAAAAGAATGCAATTTATAAATCTATCAAATTAGGTAATTATTATATACCTAAAGATAAATTTGAAGAATTGAATAGGTTCGAAGTAAAAACAGATGACTTTATTTTAAGTTGTTCTGGTACTATTGGTAAAATTTATAGATTACCAAAAAATCTCGAACCAGGAATTATTAATCAAGCACTATTAATAATTCGGTTAAATGAAGAATATATAAACCTGTCTTATTTTGAACATATTTTTAATGATGAGAAAATTCAAAATAAGATTATTGATGACACGCAAGGTGGTGCAATGAAAAATCTTGTTGGAATGTCAGAATTTAAAAAAACAAAATTCCCACTTCCTCCACTAGCCGAGCAAGAAGCGATTGCTACGGCTTTGTCGGATGCCCATGCGTGGATTGAGAATTTAGAACAACTCATCGCCAAAAAACGCCTCATCAAACAAGGCGCTATGCATGAATTGTTGACACCTAAGGAAGATTGGGAAGTAAAGAAGTTGGGGGATTTAACTAAAGTATTTACTAAACAAACAGGATTTGATTATAGTGCCTATATCAAGCCGTCTTTAGTTCAATTTAAGTCAGATAATGATTTGCCATTTATTCAGAATAAAGATTTTAAAAATAAATGGGTGAATTTTAATACAGATTACTTTATACCAAAAGATGTTGCATTAAAGTTTCCAAGAATTTTATTAGATGAAAAGTGCTTGTTAATTTCTATTTCTGGAGCAGTTGGAAATGTGGGTATTTTCAATTCTAAAACACTTGCATTTATAGGTGGAGCAATTGCTATTCTTAAGTTTAAAGAACCACAATTAATAGAATGGGTTTTATATTATTTGAAATCTGATAAAGGTCAAAATAAGTTATTGGGGAATGTAAAAGCAGGTTCTCATCAAAATTTAATACTTGATGATTTAAGAAAATTAGATATAGAATTCCCATCCCTTTCCGAGCAAGAGCGTATTGCTACTATATTATCAGATATGGATGCGGAAATAGAAGCCTTTGAACAAAAACTAATAAAAGCCAAACAAATAAAGCAAGGCTTAATGCAAAAACTACTTACAGGTAGAATACGATTGGTATAAATACTAATGCATAATGAATGAAAATTTAAAATCGATAGAAGAGCTATTAGACTTCAATTTTATAATAGATGCTTACCAAAGAGGCTATAGATGGGATACTGCTCAAGTCTATAGCCTTCTTACGGATATTGATGAGTTTACGCCAGAGTTTCAGTCGTTTTATTGTTTACAACCTTTGGTTATAAGAAGAATTGACGATACTACGTATGAATTAATTGACGGGCAACAGAGAACAACTACCATATCGTTGATTTTAATGTATTTTAAGTCTAAAAGCTATCAACTTTTATATACCACAAGAAATACAGAAGATAGTGGTATTAATTCATTCATAGAGAGTATTCCTACATTACCAATTCCTGAATTTAGTATTCCAGAAGTAATAGATAGTTTTGAAGAAATAGATAGCATAATATTTAACTTTTGGAAAGAAAATATTACAGTTGATTCTCCTGAAATAAATACTGTAGATAATTTCTATTTCTACAAAAATTATGTTGTTATAAGCAATTGGTTCAATCAATTCGATGTAGAAGCAATAGAGATATTTAAGCATAAATTATATAACCAAACGAAAGTTATTTGGTATGTTGAAGATGATGCTTCTGATGACAAACAAATTATAGAAAAGTTTATCAATTTTAACGAAGGTAAAATTGAACTTGAACAAGCCGAATTAATTAAAGCTTTATTTGTATTAGATATTGCTAAAACGCCAAATGCGGTACAACGTCAGTATGAAGAAAATCAATTTGCAGACGATTGGAATCTTATTGAGCATCAAATGAGTGACCAGAAGTTTTGGCAATTTGTTACGAGCAACAAAAATGATGAAAATCTAGCCAATAAGATAAACTTATTATTTCAGTTACATAATGGTTTCGGTAAAAGTGAAGATAAATTTTACAACTACCGAAAGTTTGAAAACGCATTTAAAAATAATGTAGAATCCAGTAAACCAGATTGGGCTAATATCACTCAATTATACAATAATTTAGAAGAATGGTTTTTTGATCGTACATCGTATCACTTGGTAGGTACAATTATTCATCTTACCGATTTTAATATATCTAAGGTTTTAGATATAGCTAATGAATCTAGCACCAAGACGATATTTAGAAATAAATTAAGAGGTCTTCTATCTGATGAATTTTCTAAGGAAAAATATGAGCTTGAAAAAATAAAATATGGAGATAGTACTGTATTTAAAATGCTTTTTCTCTACAATATTGCCCTTACAGAAACAGAAGATTTAGAAACCTTCTTCCCATTTTATAGATTTTATGAAACTAAAAGCTGGAATATAGAACATATTCTTGCAAAAAATGATGATGGATTAGATTCTTTTGAGGAATTCAATAACTTTTATACGGATATTCAAAACTTAATTAATGCATCTACTGATGAAGATATAAATCAGGAAAACAAGAACATTATTTTGGATCTCCTTGAAGAATTAAAGTTATTAATAACAGAAAACAAAAAAGGAGATTGTAAAAAGAAAATTAAAGAAATCAATGATAAAATCGTTGAATTTTTTAATGTTGATGATTTTAATAATTTATGTCTTTTAGACCAATCAACCAATATCAAAGTTGGGAAAAAACCTTTTAGAAGAAAAAGAGATATTATTCTTGAATTAGATGATGAGATTAAAATAGATTCGGATGCTTATATACCTATAGGAACAAAGAATATATTTCTAAAAAAATCAACAAATTCTAGTGCATTTCAAATTGATTATTGGAGCATAAGAGATAGAGAATTGTATCTAAAAATGGTAAAAAGTACGATTGCTAATTTTTTTAAATTGGAACAAAATGGATCTAACTAAATCATTTTATGACATTATCAGAAAGCATATTATTGAAGTTCCAATAATACAAAGAGAATATGCACAAGGGAGAACAACAAAGAAAGTTAGTTACATTAGAAAACGATTTGTAAGAGACCTTGTAAAATCTATCATAGAAAATCGAGAAATACACTTAGGTTTTGTTTATGGTAAAATTGAAGGAAAAGAAAATCTAAGACGTAAAGTTTTAAATCGAGAAGCTGTTAATTCTATATTGGAAGCCGTAAAGTTTTATGCTAATAATTTAGAATTGAAAATTAATGCCAATATTGAAGAACTTGTATCGGATAATTATAGCAAAGCAATTCTGAAATTCATACCATTAGATGGACAACAAAGGCTCACTACGTTATATATTCTTTATTGGTATTTATACTTTAAGGGAGGAAAAACAAGCAGTTTAGATTGGCTACAGCATTTCAAATATACAAACCGAAAATCTGCATTAGCTTTTTTTAATGAACTAACAAATGTAGATACAATTAATATTTCAAGGGATAAGATAAAAAATAATCCTGAATCAAATATTAAGGAACTTATTACAAATTCAAGTTTCTATTTAAAAAAATGGAATAAGGATGCTACTATAAGTGGAATGTTAGAAGTGCTTTTTTCTATAGAAAAAGAATTTCAATTTCATCCAGATTTTGATTTTACAAGTCTTGATATAGATAATTTACCTTTTAAATTTGATTTTATGGACTTAGATTCATTAAATCAGACGGATGAATTATATGTAAAAATGAATTCCAGAGGGAAACAGTTGTCAGACTATGAACATTTTAAATCTTGGTTGCAAGAAAAACATAATAATACAATAGACGCAAAATGGCTTGAGTTATTTTGGAAAAAGTTAGATACAGATTGGTTAAACTATTTTTGGCGTAAAGTAAATGTAGACTTTAATGCGCTGGATGATTTTTACTATAATTACATCAAGAATTTGGCTCTTATGTATTGTTTATCGAATAATACAGAGATTCCTTTTGAAAAATTTAAAGACTTATATAGCCAAATAAGAAATACAGAAATATATGATAACAAGAAAATATCTTATATTCCTTTAGAAAATTTCATCATAAGATGGGAAGAAAACGGTGAAGAGAAAGAATTCTTCCTGTTTAATGTAGAAACACTTCGATTCATTGAAAAAACGTTTAATTCACTTTTATTTTTAGAAAAAGATAATAATTTTAAGGAGTTAGGACTTGAGCAAATAATCTGTAATCCCTTTATAGATGCCGATATAGTAAATTTATTCTTAAAAGAGAATACTTTTACTCCTTCATTATGGAATACTGTATTTTACTACGCTTTTATCATTTTTATTAATGATAGAGAAAGTGTCAATTATTCAAATGAAGCATTAAAACAATGGTTACGATATACAAGAAATTCTATATACAATACATATATACAAAGCCCTGAGAATTTTAATAGTGCTTTAAAACAGATTAGAAATCTTGAACCTTATAAATTTAATATACGTAAAGCAATACTAAACAATGAGGTTGAAAATCTGTTTTTTGAAAACAGTCAATTTGAAGAAGAGAAAATTAAATTAAATTTATTACTACATGCAGATTGGCAAGAGCCAATAGTTAAAGCTGAAAATCATCCTTATTTTTTCGGTCAAGTCAAATTTTTATTAGATTTTTCTAAAGATGAATCGAATAATTATGTGTTAGAGGATTTCATTAAATACAGCAAAGCTGTTTCTGCATTATACAAAGATGATATAAGGCTGAATTCAGATAAGATATTAGAGCGATTCCTTCTGTGTCAAGGTTTTTATCTACCATATTATAAATCTGATTATATTTTCTGTAGTGGATCTTTAGGAGGATTAAGAACTAAGAATGAAAACTGGAGACTGTTTTTTAAAGGAGATAAAGTTAATATTCTTAAAGAATCTATAGATAAGTTAGACGATAAAGACACCACGGTTGAGCTTTTAGAAAATTATATTGACAATCACTTAAATACAGAAAACTTAAAAGCATCCAATTCAAAATATTTGTTTCTGAAATATCCTAAAGCAATTGACTATTGTAAAGAAACTGCGATAAGGAAAGAGTCTGATAACGATATACGTCTATTAAAAGGATTTCCAATTTATGCATATCACGCTGAATTAAGAACATATTGTTTCTTCCTTGAAAATAAGAATAAGGATGCTACGAATGATAATCGAATTGCTCCAGAGAAATATCACCCATTTACCAAATTTTGGTATTTTAAAGATAAAAATACAGATGGACATCCTGGTTATTATTTGAGTGGTTTCATTCTAACTGAAAAAGAGTATCGATTAGATGTAAGATACTCTAAAAGTAAAGAAGAATTTGAGTTATGTTTTTACCATAATGCAGATGAAAAGGAATATAGAAATTCAGATATTGATTTGAGTTACTTGAATTTTGTTTTTGACCAAAATCATAAACATTTTTTTAAATCTATTTTATTTGAAGAAATAGACAACGAATTGTTAAATTTATGTACACAACTTAAAAGACTAATAAACAATGATTAATCCTATTGAACGGTTAACCCAAAATCGAATTATCCAACTTTTTAAAGAGTTAGGGTATACATATTATGGCAATTGGGAAGAACGAGGGCATAATAGCAATGTTGAAGAGATGTATCTCATAACATTTCTAAGGGAACAAGGGTACACCGAACCTCTAATTAAAAAAGCCGTTCAGGAAGCCGCTCAATTAGCACAAACTAATGCAGGAAACATTTATGAACGTAATAAAAATTTTTATTCATTATTGCGTTATGGAGTAAAAGCAAAAAAGAATGTTGGAGAACATAATGAAACGATACATCTAATTGATTGGGAAAATTGGGAAAATAATCATTTTGGAATTGCAGAAGAGGTCACACTTAGAGGCAATAAAGTTAGGAGACCTGATATAGTATTGTATGTAAATGGAATAGCATTGGGTGTTTTGGAATTAAAACGTGGAATAGTCGATATTTCCGAAAGTATTCGGCAGAATATTTCTAATCAAAAGGAGAAGTTTAATGAAATTTTTTTTACAACTATTCAATTTATCCTTGCAGGAAATAATACACAAGGTTTGAAGTATGGTACTATTGAAACTTCTGAAAAATATTATTTGTCTTGGAAAGAAGATGAAGAAGATAATGAAGGATATAAGTTAGACAAATATCTTAAAAAGCTTTGTGATAAAAAACGTTTTTTAGATATTATCTATAATGCTGTAATATTTGATGCCGGAGTCAAAAAATTACCCCGACCACATCAATATTTTGCGTTAAAAGAAGCACAACAATTTCTAGTCCAAAATGAAGGAGGAATTATCTGGCATACACAAGGTTCAGGTAAAAGTATTTTGATGATAATTCTTGCAAAATGGATTTTGGAGAATATTTCTAATTCTCGTATAGTATTATTAACAGATCGAACAGAGCTGGACAAACAAATTGGAGATAATTTCGAGAATATGGGTGAACAGGTTGCCCGTACTAGTTCAGGAGATGAACTAATGCAGTTCTTAACACAATCTAAGCCTCGTTTAATTGCTTCTCTTATTCACAAATTTGGTAATAAAGGTGAAACGGACTATAAAACATTCGTAGCAGAAATTAAAAACAATCCGTTGCCAGTGCAGGGTAATGTTTTTGTATTTGTAGATGAGTGTCATCGTACACAAAGTGGCAAACTAAACGAGACAATGAAAGCAATTCTACAGGAAGCTACTTTTATTGGTTTTACTGGTACTCCATTGCTAAAAAAAGATAAGCAAACTACTATGGATATTTTCGGAAGATATATTCACACTTATAAATTCAATGAAGCTGTGTATGATGGAGTTGTAAAAGATTTGGTTTATGAAGGAAGAGATATAGAACAAAATCTGTCTTCCCAAGAAAAGGTTGATGCATGGTTTGAAGCTAAAACAAAAGGCTTAAATGATTTTCAGAAATCGGAATTAAAAAAACGATGGGGAACTATGCAGAATGTATTAAGTTCTCGATCACGAATGGATAAAATTGTTTCAGATATTTTATTTGATTTTAGCGTAAAACCACGTCTAGCTTCTGAAAGAGGAAATGCAATTTTAGTTGCTTCCAGTATATATGAAGCTTGCAAATATTATGAACTGTTTCAAAATACTCCTTTCAAAAATAAAAATGCTATTATAACCTCTTATAATCCACAGACAAAAGATATCACAACTGAAGATACAGGTGAATATACAGAAACGGATAAAGAATATATTTATAAAATTTATGAAAGAATATTAGCAGATGTTGTTCCATTATCAGGTAAAACCAAAACAGAGACTTATGAAGATAATAATAAAGATTTATTCATAAAACAGCCAGCAAGAATGAAGCTATTAATAGTAGTTTCTAAGTTGTTGACAGGTTTTGACGCTCCTCCCTGTTCCTATATTTACATAGATAAAAAAATGCAAGATCACACGTTATTTCAAGCAATTTGTAGAACTAATCGTTTGGATACTGATGACAAGGATTTTGGATATATTATAGACTATATGGAGTTATTTGGAAAAGTAACAGATGCTATTGACGTATATACTTCCGAGTTAGATATAGAAAATTTCACTAAGGAGGAAGTTGATATTCAGCTAAAAGATCGTTTAAATATGGCACGTGAGCGTATTGATAATGCATTAGAAGAATTAGAAGCTCTCTGTGAACCTGTTGAATTTCCTAAAACAGATTTAGAATATATACATTACTTCTGTGGAAATACGGAAATTCCATCAGACTTGAAAGCTAATGAGTATAAAAGAGTTGCTTTGTACAAAGCTATCGTTTCTTACTTAAGAGCATATACTAATATAAAAGCAGAATTAGAATTAGCAGGTTATACGGAAAACGAGATACTTCATTTTGAGGAACGACTGGACTTCTATTTAAAACTAAGAGAAATTATTCGCATAGCAAGTGGAGAAACTTTAGATTTAAAAGCATACGAAGCAGATATGCGACATTTAATTGACAATTATATTCAGGCAAGCGAGTCCCAAGTAATATCTCCGTTTGAAAATATTTCATTATTGGATTTAATGGAATCGGATATTTTCAATATGGTTGATATGTTACCTGAAAGCATTCGTAGTAGCCCGGAAGCAGTTGCTGAGATTATAGAAAATAGCATAAGCTCAAAAATTGTAGAAAAACACCTCTTAGACCCCAAATATTTTGAAAAAATGTCTCATTTACTTTCTGCATTGATTGAACAAAGAAAAAAAGGAGTATTACAATATCGAGAATATCTTGAAAAAGCAGCTGATTTAATTAAAAAGGTTAAAACAGGAAAAAATGATAATATACCCCTATCAATTAAAACTATTGGAATGGCTGCTATTTATAATTATTTGGGTAAAAATGAAGAATTAACAATTGCCTGCGAGCAAGCTATTCAAAAATCTAAAAAAGAAGGTTTTAGAGACAATATTCAAAAGCAAAATGAGATTAAGGAAGCTCTTTATGAAGTTTTAAACGATGAAGATAAAACAATAGATATATATACAATTGTTGATAATAATAAACAGGATTATTAATGACAAATGTGTTAAAATTTAATGATATTGAGGTTGAGCTTACTTTTAAAAATATAAAGAATATTCATTTAAGAGTACATCCTCCTTTAGGAAAAGTTACTTTGTCTTCACCTGAAAATATTAGTTTAGAACATTTAAGAGTTTATATTAGTACAAAATTAGGTTGGATACGTCGAGAAAGAAAAAAAATGATATCTCAAAGAAGGGAACCTAAATATCTTTATATAAATAATGAAAGTCATTATTTTTTTGGAAAGCGTTATTTATTAAAAATAATTGAATCAGATACAAAATCTCAAGTAGTCCTTCGTCACAGTAAAATTGAAATTACTGTACCAGAAGGAAGTGATAGAGAATTTATTAAAGATAAGTTATATCAATGGTATAGAAAGCAATTACGCCAATTCTTATTTGATAAAATAGAATTTTATAAGGAGAAAATCAATGTTTGTCCTAAAGGTTTTGGAATCAGAAGAGTAAAAACAAAATGGGGAAGTTGTAACGATACAGCTAAAACACTATGGTTTAATATTGAACTAGCCAAGAAGCCTAAAGACTGTATTGAGTATATTATTGTTCATGAGTTAGTCCATCTAAAAGAACGAAATCATAATAAAAATTTTATAATTTTAATGAATAAATACTTACCTAATTGGCAATTAAGAAAAAAGGAATTAAATGAACTTCCTGTATAATTTTCATAAAACTTTATAATTTAAGTTAGTAAGTCATTAACTACTTTTCGATTTTTTTTGTGCCAATATTATTAAATCTTCATTTTTCAACATTTACGAAACAATCATGACAGCTGGTCAATATAAAGATTTATTCACCTAAAAACTACTGTTTTACTTTTTTTTTGTAACTGGAAGTATGTTATTTTCTTTCATATAACTTTCAAAATCAAATTTTATTGAAAAAAGGTTTTGTGGTTCAATCCCAGCTGCTAAAGAAATACGTATTAATGTTGATAATTTTGGTACATTTTCTTTATTTAACAATCTATAAACTTGCCTTCTATCTAAATTAGCGGCGGCGGCTAAATCAGCAATATCAATTTTTTTATCTTCAAGTATTGATTTTATGTGATCAGCAAGGGCAATAAAGTACTTGTCATCAATATATTTCATTAAATAAAAGTGACAAATATGTCAAAAATATCATTGACATATTTGTCACATATTAAGGATTTTATTATATTTGTAAAATAAGTTACCGAAACGTAACTTTGCGATACTTCAGAAAAATTTTAGAAGCTATTCGCTTAGAATCTCGTATCAGAAAACTGCCAATTTTCATTTTACCACGAGAGGATAAGTTGAAGGCTCACGCTTTGGCGTGGGCTCTCTTATTCGTGGTAAAAGGTATGGCAGTACCTCTGATACAGTAAGTAGAGTTCCACGCCGTTTTAATTTTCCTATGAAGTCCGCTTTTCTCTACAGTTATTCTAAGCCGCTTCCTTAAGATATAGTATCACACTGTACGATACAATGGGGTGTACAACTCATTGCGGCTTTTAAAGCTTTTCACGGGACACAATTTCATTCATATTAAATGGCTTTCAGGTGCCTTGCGGTTATCTTAGGCGAAATCCTTCCAAAGGGCACTGCGAAAGTTTTGTTTTCAAATACCTGAATCCAGTAGTAATAAATAAGAAGAAATGAAATAGAATCATCCTCAGCATAAAAAAAGCTCCTTCCATAAGTTTGCAGACCCGGGAAAGAGCTGGAGTTTATTCGAGGATTTTAATAAAATTAAAACCCATACAAAACTATGAAAAAATCCTATTCTAACATAGGAGGCATCGGTCTTGTGTTTATGTTTGCCGTAATATGCGGCAATATTAAAGCGCAGACCAGGACATTGACGGGAACCGTTACTGTCGGAGAGGATCAGTTACCGCTGTCGGGAGTTGTGGTCTCTCAGGAAGGTAGTGACCAGGTTACCTTGACCAATTCTAAAGGTATATATCAATTAGGAATAATAGGAGAAAATCCATTTGTCATCTTTCGGCATCCTGAATATGCGGAAAAGAAAATCGCTCTTGATGGTAGAACAATTTTTAATATCAAGCTGGATCGAAAGGAACAGAGCATTGAGGAAGTGGTTGTCAATGCGGGATATTATAAAGTGCGTGATAAAGAGCGTACGGGGAGTATTGCTCGGATTTCCGCAAAAGAGATCGAGAATCAGCCTGTGACGAATGTACTGGCTTCTGCACAAGGGAGGATGTCAGGTATTTCTATCACTCAGAACTCGGGTACTGCCGGTGGTGGGTTTGATATTCAGATCAGAGGTAAGAACAGCCTGAGGTTCGACGGTAATTATCCTTTGATCATTGTTGACGGCGTGCCCCTCAATGCACAGTCTAATTCTCTAAGTACTTTATCGAACAATATTCTTTCCAAAGGCGAATCAAGTCCGCTCAATTCCATCAATCCCAATGATATCGAAAGTATGGAAGTTCTCAAGGATGCGGATGCAACGGCTATCTATGGTTCTAGAGGGGCAAATGGCGTTGTGATCGTTACAACAAAAAAAGGTAAAAAGGGAAAATCTTCCTTGGAATTTAGTGCCATTACTTCTGTATCGAGAACTAACAGGTTGGTTGAAATGGCCAATACTGAGCAATATCTTCAGTTGAGAAGGGATGCCTACGCCAATGACGGAATATCAACCTATCCTGTAACGGCATACGATATTAATGGGAAATGGGACCAAAGCAGAAATACGGACTGGTACAGGGAATTCATTGGTAAAAGTTTTATAAGCCAGCAGCAACAGCTCGCTTATTCCGGAGGATCGGAAAATGTCCAGTACTATCTGGGGTTGTCCAATTTGGAGCAGGGTAGTGCTTTTGGTCATGGTTTAAAATATAAACGTTCCGGATTTAATTTTAGCACCGTCATTAACAGCCCCGACAAGAAGCTTAAAATAAGCCCGACCATCTTTCATACCAAAGAAAACAACGATCAGACAGATGCAGATCTTACCCGACAGATCTTGCTGGCTCCTGATGCTCCAATGTTATATCAGCCTGATGGCAGTCTTAATTGGGAAGGAAATACTTTTACCAATCCTCTGGCAAAGCTTGAAAATAAGTATTTAAACGCGATCCGATCATTGGTAACCAACGTGAATGCATCTTATGACATTTCAGAACATTGGGCTTTAAAATTGAATGCAGGATATACGCAAACGCAGCAGAATGAATCAAGAATCAATCCCTCATCTGCCTTCAATCCGAGTTTAGGCTATACAAGCAGTATTTCTGCACGATACGAAGGATTGGTCTCTAAGACAAGCTGGATCATAGAACCTCAGCTGCATTGGAATACAAAATGGAATAACCATTCTTTCAGCGCATTCCTGGGGTCTACATTTGAGGATAGAAAAAATGATGTTGTAAGATTACAGGCCTCTGATTTTACTTCAAATGAATTTATAGATAATCTGTCCAATGCAAAAGTGCAGAAGATCATTGAAGATACCAATATCGACTACCGCTACACTGCTTTCTTCGGACGTTTTAATTACAATTATTCAGGGAAGTACATTTTTAATCTGACAGGTAGGAGAGATGGTTCCAGCAGGTTTGGTCCAGATAAGAGATTTGCCAACTTTGGTGCTGTTGGTGCAGCATGGTTATTTTCCGAGGAACGCTTTATTAAGCAAAGTTTAAAGTGGTTGAGCTTCGGAAAGCTGAGGGCAAGTTTGGGGACTTCCGGAAGTGACCTGATCGGGGATTATCAGTATCTCAATACCTATACGACCACATCACAGGCTTACGATGGTACAATAGGGATCTATCCTTCAAGATTATATAATCCTGATTTCAGTTGGGAGAAAACGACAAAGCTTGAATATGCCCTGGAACTTGGATTTTTAAAAGACCGGATCAATCTTTCTGTAGGCTGGTTCAGAAACAGATCATCCAACCAATTGGTAGGGGTTCCTTTGCCGGCAACTACTGGTTTTGCAACGATACAAAGTAATTTTTCTGCTAAAGTTCAGAACTCGGGAACTGAGGCGGATCTTAGTATTTCAATTATAAGGGGACAAAATGTTAAATGGAGAATGACCGGAAACTGGACTCTTCCAAAGAGCAGGCTTCTCGAATATGACAATTTGCAGTCATCATCATATTCTTCTACTTACGAGGTGGGACGATCCTTAAATATCAAAAAGGTCTATGAACTTAAAGGGGTCAATCCAACTACGGGGTTGTTTGAGTTTTCCGATCTGAATGGCGATGGTAAGATAGATTCAAATGATAGGACTAAAGTGGTTGATATAGGTGTCAAATATTTTGGTGGAATAGGAAGTCAGGTTTCATATAAAAACTGGTCACTGGATTTTCTTTTTCAGTTCGTTAAACAGAGACAGTTTAACCTGGACTATAGTCTGCCGTTATTGGGCTCTATGTCCAACGTTCCAACATATATGCTGGATTATTGGACCCCTGAAAATCCTGATGCAAGTTTTCAAAGACCCAGTACCGGATCGAATACCAGTGCATCCAGAGCTTTTGCGCAGTATCAGGCCAGTGATGCAGTTATAGTGGATGCGTCATTTATAAGGCTGAATAATATACAGATAGGCTACAAAGTTCCTTTGTCGGGAACCTGGGTCAATGGTCTGACCGTGCAGTTGCATGCACAGAATCTCGTAACCTTAACCAAGTACAAAGGTATTGATCCCGAAGTGCAGGGGTTATTTCTACCCTTGGCAAAGACATTCTCCTTTTCTGCTAATATTAAATTTTAACAAAATGAGAAATTCATATCATAGTAAAAAGCTTTTTTTAACGTCCATCATTTTATTTTGTAGTTTTTATCTGATCAGCTGTGAGAAGTTTCTTGAAGTGGATGATCCGAATAATCAGATATCCCAGTCCATGGTGTTTAAAGACAAAGGTCTTGCTTATGCAGCTTTGTCGGATGTTTACTCTAATTTGAGGTCCAATACGCTTTTAAACGGTTCCCTTTACGGTGTAGGAACATTGATGGGCTGTTATACGGATGAACTCAGTTCTGTAAGTAATCAGTCTCTGGATTTTAAAAGCTTTTTCGATCTTAGTGTCCAACAAAATACCACGGTTTTAAATACGATCTGGGTCAATGCCTACAAGCAGATCTATGCTGTAAATAATATCATTGAAGGCGTTGGAAAAAGTACAGCCTATCTCGATCAACAGACCGTTGATCAGATCTTGGGTGAAGCTTACTTTATTCGTGGGTTCTTACATTTTTACCTGGTTAATCTTTATGGTGATATACCGTATATCACTACTACTGATTATCTTCAAAATCAATCTGTTTCAAGACAAAGCTTGGATAATGTGTATGTACATATTGAGGAAGATTATCAGAAAGCGGACCAGTACCTGACAGACCAATATCCTACTGCCAATCGTACAAGAATTAACAGGTCGGGAGTAAGACTGGCTTTAGCAAGACTCTATCTATACAAACAGGAATGGGCAAAAGCCGAAATAATGGCTGATCTGATTATTCAAAATCCGCTTTATACAATGGAGCAGGATATTTCAAAGACGTTTTTAAAGGACAGTAAAAGTGCGATCTGGCAATTTATGCCATTGGAAGCGGGGGTCAATACCTTGGAAGGACAGTATTATATTTTTTCCACCCTACCTCCACAAAATGTCGTTTTATCCCAAAATTTACTGGATTCATTTGAACCTGGTGATCAAAGGAAGCAAAAATGGACAAAGGCTTTATCTAATGCAACGATGAGCTATTCCTATCCGTATAAATATACCCAGAATAATAAAACCTCATCATCCTTGGAGTTTTCAGTTGTATTGAGAGTGGAGGAGGCGTATCTCATATCTGCTGAAGCTGAAAATGAACTAGGAAATATTCAGACTGCAATAAACCGTTTAAATCAGTTAAGACAGAAAGCAGGGCTTGCAGGTCTTGGCAGTTTAAATCAGCAACAGGTAAGAACTGCTGTGATGGATGAACGGCGACATGAATTGTTTACTGAGTTTGGACATCGATTCTTTGATCTTAAAAGAAAAGGTCTGCTCAATACCTATATGCCGACGGTTAAATCCTCATGGAAAAACCATATGTCCCTATTGCCGTTGCCTGAAAATGAATTGATCGCCAATCCATCTCTTAAACCTCAGAATGATGGGTACTAGATCTTACGCATTGTTATTGGCTTTATTGTGTTTTTGTTGTGGCAATATATCTGGGCAAAGGATCTTAGATGATCAGAGATTTGATAAATGGTACAAGATCGTTAATTCAGACATCAGTAATAAGGGTCATTGGAATACTTTTACAAAGATCTTTGACAATTCTGAAAAAAGAATGGTTCTGTTAAATGCAAAAACCAGAGATACGATCTCCTTTAAAAGTGTGGTTAAAAGTTTTCTCAATGATAATCTCTTTGCAGTTCTTCAATCAGACAATATCCTGTTAATGATCAACTTAAGAACTAAAGAAAAAAAAGTGATCAAGGATGTGTCTGATTTTAATTTTAAAGATGATTTTGAATATGGTTTTGTCCTAACGCGTGCAAACCAGCTTGTTTGCATTGGTCCATCCTTTAAATCATATGGTATCGCTCAAGCGGTCACAAAAATTCAGCCCCTTGATGATGACCTGTCATTGATTCTGGGCAGTGATCTTTCTTTTATAGTCAGTTATAAAACAGGTAAGGTCATAACGAGATTTGACAGTATAAAATCGCAAAATTTGATTAATCACACACCTGACATCTCACGTAAATTGTCAAAATTTGTTGTAAAGGATAGTGGAAGACTTAAGGTCTTATCCTACAAATGGAATGGGGAGAAAATATTAGATCAAAATATTGACAACAAGTTTAATGATTTTACCGGGTTCGGATTTGGTGACCATTGCATGCTTGTCGCATCAAGGAAAAACAAACCCATTTCCTATAAAGACAGCATTGAAAACTGGTACGGTAATGATCTCGCTCTAAAACCCAATCTCGATGCAAGGGCAAATAGTGATTTTGAAGCATTACTGCTTGATCTGTCAACCGGGGAACAGATATCTAATAAAAGTGATCCGCATGTGAGTAATCGTTATCTAATCTTTAATGATCGGTATATTTTAGAGGTTCAGGATTTTGCCAATGGTGATTCCGAAACTGAGTTTTTAATTCCTTCTATTCGAATTAGAAATGTATATAGTGGTCAGGTTGAATTTGAAGTTCGAAAGGCTAAACAGTTTTATCCGGTGGGGGCTGGGTCGTTGATCTACTTTGAGGATCGGGATTGGTGGATCTATGATCTATATGCTAAGAAAAAAGAAAATCTGACGAATAGAATTAAAGAAAGATTTTATCGATTTAACAGGCAAAATAAAAACAACATCAATCCAGCAGGAGATCTGTTTTTTTCAAATGATATGAGGAAGATCTATCTTTCGTCAGTCAGTAATTTGTGGGAATATGATCTGAATTCTAAGATCTATAAAAATATCACCCGATCTTCTGATCCGCGAGTATCATTTAAGATATTAAATAGATCAGTGATCACAAGTGCACCTCTAAGATGGACGAGATATCGGAAGATCAAAGAAGATTATATTTTAATCAAACTAAGTCACGAAGATGATATCCGGGAGGGGCTATCCGTATATAACGGGCAGAAAATTGATACTATTTCGGGCCTGGATCTCTATAAGCTTGATCAGTTTGTTTGTTCTAAAGACCATATCAGTTTTACCAAAGAAAATGCCAACACGCCTTATATCTTGGAAGACTACAACGTTAGAGAAAAGACCTTGAAAGTTGTCTATGAGTCCAACAGGCAAATGTTTCAGAAAGAAAAATTTCCAAAAGCAGAATTGAATCATTTTAATGACATTGACGGACATACGACATATGTAAGTGTCATTTTACCTCCTGACTACGATATTAAGAAAAAGTATCCTGCCATAATATGTGTCTACGAAAATGAAGCCGCTTCCTACAAGACCTTTTATTTTCCCAGCTTGTTCAATCAGCCTGGATTTAACCGTTCTTTGACTGCAGCAGAAGGTTATATCATTATTTTGCCCAGAATAAGATATGTTATTGATGAACCTGGTGAATCGGCTCTCAGATCAGTTAAAAAGGCAATCGAGATCGTATCTGAATCTCACGGTGTAGATCTTAACAGATTAGGAATTATAGGAGAGTCTTTCGGGGGTTTTGAGACCAACTACATCATTGCACATTCTGATCTGTTTAAAGCGGCAGTAAGCGGTGCTTCCTTATCAGATATTACCGCTTCTTATTTTTCGGTCAGTAAAACCAATTTTAGACCGAACATCTGGAGATATACAGATCAAAGTTTTAGATTTTCCGGTAATTTTTATGATAATAAAAACGTCTATTATAATAATAATCCAATCTTTAGTGCCGATAAAATAAATACCCCGCTTTTGCTGTGGGCGGGAAAAGAAGATCGTCACGTTGATTTTGAGCAGAGTATTGCTATGTTTGTTGGATTAAGAAGTCTTCATAAACCTGTTGAATTGATGTTGTTTCCACAAGATGGACATACGCTGATGAAACCTGAAAATCAAAAGAGAGCCACTCGATATTTCTTGAAATGGTTCAATCATTACCTTAAATAGAAACTATTATACAATCAAGAGCTGCCATAAGACAGCTCTTTTTATTGTTTATTATGGTCTGTAAAGTGACTCAGGGCAGCTGGTTCCCTGAAGTTCTCGCAAAACGTTACCGTCACCGTCCTGACAGGCAAAGGCCGAAGGAATGGTTGAACATTCAATAAATGTATTGACACATTTTGGATTGGCCGGATCTGAAACATCCAGCATATGTCCATCTACAATTGCGCTGTTATGCGCTTTGAAACTTTGAGTTGTCAATGCTGCTCCTGTAGCTAGTAATCCTACACATACAGGTAAAATGAATTTTTTCATAATAAAGTAATTTTAGTTTTTGCCTACTCTTTTATAGGTTTTGGGCTTTCCCTAATAAATTGTTTTGATATCACTTGCGCATAGCGGTATCTGACAATTTCGCTTCCGATCAATGTGTAGAAGAACTGATCGGTTGCCAACATTTGGGTCATCTTATTGTCACCGCGGTTTTCGACGTAAAAACTTCCCAGATATTCTCTTTTACTGATGTTATACATATCTACAACACTATTTATTTTCCAGTGTTTTCTCAGTTCATACCTTCCAATCAAATTCGATTTATTAAACAATATTTCCTGCTGAACAGTTGCATACGCATTGACGATCTGTGGTGGTGCTGCCATTTTCTTTATACCATTTTTCATTATGACCACTTTGATTTGAGGCGTTGAAATCGTATCAATGGTATGATGTATCAATTTTTGACTGATGGTCTTATCAAAAACATCAAAACGGTTTTTGTAGTAATAAACATAGATCAGTGATTTACTAATCGGGCTGTATAATAACTGTCCATCTGTCTCAAATATACCATTTCCATCCAATGATGCCTCGTTCAATTTTACTCGTTTATCGTCTGAAAGATTTAATAGTCCCAGTGTATTGGAACCGCTAGCACTGCTTTTGGATCGTAAAGCAATATGATCATTGTCGATAATTTCCAGATCACTGAAATAAGCGTCGTTTACACTAATAATCTTCATTTCAGTTTGCCCTATTGGAGCTTTGTAAATTATAGGAATTTTCCCATCGTATAAAAATACATACGGAGGAGCAACTTTGATCTTCGTACTTGACCACTTGAATGTCCTATAATTTTCAGGTTCCAGTAGATACTGTTCATAAGATTTTAAATCTTTATAGAGTGCAGTTAAAAGAAATGGCGATGTATAATTTCCAAGGTAGATCTTATCATTATCATATCCGGCAAAATAAAATGAATTGAATTTCAAGTCATAACTATCTATTTCGACCACGCCATGATGAGGAAAACGCCTGATAAAATTGTTTTCTTTTTTTATCATGTATTCAGAGGTATAATACAATAATACCACTACACCATTACTAAATACCAACATAAAAAGAACTTCCGAGATAGTCCTTTTATAATTTTGATTTCTTTCCATTTCTACCAGAAAATAGGAGATAATGGCTAATAAAATACAGCATATGTTGAAAATCAAATGTGTATTCCAATCCATTTTTTCCAATATACCACCGCATGAACAAGGTATAAATTCACTGTAGTTCAAAATAATATAAATGTAAGCTGTGAATGCTGCCATCAGTCCTATTGATAAATACAGCCCGATCCTTCTGGTTTTGGGAATGCCTAGTAAAAAAGCAATTACTATTTCGATACTTATGGTGAAATATGACACAATTCCTGCATAGGCACTTACTAGGGGTGATTGCCCTATCTGTATCTGAAAATTCTCAAAATCTAATATTTTACTGATACTGGCATAGCAGAACAGCAGGATAAAAAAATAACTGACGTATTCTACAAATCTTGACTTGAAGGTTTTCATTGGTCTGCTTTTATTTATGCTTTATCCTTTTCTGATCAATATCCATTTGACATTCCTGCCGCAGTAGGCCGGCATGATCTCTCCCTTTGATACGTATACGATCGTACTGAGCCGTCCCTGTGTTTCCCATTCGCCGCTGACGGTGCATTTTCGTCCTGTTGCCAGGGTGATCTTATGGTCTTCCATAATGAAGCTTATCGTCTGCATTTAGTTCAGGCTACCACACTGAATCGATCGGCACTTTCCAGTGTTGCTTGTCATCTTGCGGTTCATCGTCATCACCTGTTTCCTTTGACGCGGAATCAATCTGTGCTTCCGGGCTTCTTTCGGATTCGGCTTTGTGTTGATTGCTCTTGTATTGGATGCGTTGCACATTGTCCTCAGACATTTCAGTGTTAGTGGTTTCCCTGTCGCACGATACCATACCTAGTACCGGTGCCAGCATTAAAATTGAGATATACTTTTTCATTTTGGTTTGTAATTTTGATGGTTTTAAAAAAGTTATCCCGGCCGGGGTTGAGTAGAATTCTGACATCGAAATTAGATGTGTCGACACAGAAAAAAAAGCGAATGTGGTAACGAAATATCCATTGTTACGGAATGATTGGTACATTGTTCCCTGTATTTTTTAGTTTATGTTTCTGATAATCAGAAAGTAATATGCTTTGACGGTAAGAGGTTTTGAAACAGCTGTTTAATTGTTGATTTTTGAGTAAATTTGGATATATATCATCGTTATGGACTGTAATAAAAGGATTTTACTGTTGATATTTAATCTGTTTTGGTGTTTTATTGACGGTCGTCAATTACAGGAACGATCGTATAAGGAAATTGCTGCTTTATTTAATGGCTATAAGGAAAATGACGAAAGAGCAATGATCTTTGTAAACCTCTATCTGAATAAAGCAAAGAGTGAAAATAATCTCAAGAAGCTGATCAGAGGTTACGAAGAGGCCATATACTACAGTGAAAAGCCTGAACGAAAATTATTATATGCCGATAGCGCGATCGTCTTCGCTGTAAAATATGGTGATCATGACAAGATCGCCAGGTCATATCTCGGGAAAGGAATTGTTTATTACTACAACTTCAGGCAGTACAAGCCCGCCCTTGATGAGTATCTCATTGCTTTTAAATATTCAAAGAATTCAAAGGACCTTTACCTCAAAAACAAGATCACGTATCACCTGGGGATGGTCAAAAGTTATCTGGGCTATTACAAGCAAGCCGTTGAGCATTTTATTGAAACCGCTAACTATTTTGAGAGATATGCAAAAGAAGATGAAAATACAACAGTGAAGATCAATAATGAAAGAGGATATTTTAACAGTATCTACAGGCTTAGCACCTGTTACAAGCATTTACATCTTTATCAGAAGGAGGATTCACTGATTAACATAGGATTGGCCGGGCTTCAAAAAAGAAGCGAATTTTTGCCCGAGTTGGGATTATTCAGAAAAGGTAAAGGTATTCAGCTGCTTCGACAGGGCAGGCCTGTGGAAGCATTGGAAGAATTGACGGCTGCCAGGGATATTCTGAGCCGTGTCGAAGATCACGCTTCTTTGACGAATGTTTATTTTTATATGGGTCAATCATATTTACAGAAGAATGACAGGACTCAGGCAATTAATTATTTTAAAAAGGTAGATTCGCTGGTCAACAAATTTCGTTTCATCACACCGGAGATCAGATCCAATTACGAAATACTGATCGATGATGCAAAAAGCAAAAACGATAAAGACGGTCAGTTGTATTATACCGGGCAGCTGCTGAAGGCGGATTCGATCATCAATGCTGATTTTGCAATGCTTTCTGCAAAACTTTACCGTGACTACGATACCGATACCCTGATGGAAGAGAAAAAGAAGCTTGAAAAGAAACATGACAAGGATCTGGCATTGATCTATATTGCAGTTGGAACCGGGATGATTTCCATGTCTTATATCATTGTGAGGTCTCGGAAAAGGGAGAGGAGGCTCACACTTCAGTACCGTCAACTGCTCACCAGATTGCAGGAGTCGGAAGGACAGGAACCAGCACAGGACCTTCCGGTCAATACAGATGAGAAAAGTCTTTACAGCGCTGAGATCATCAAAGACATACTGAACAAATTGAAGGAGTTCGAGAATCAGAAGCTGTTTCTTGAGCAGAATCTGACCGTACCGACGGTTGCTAAGATGATGGGGAGTAACCGCACCCATCTGTCTTACGTTCTTAATGTCCATATGGGTATTACGTTTCCAACTTATCTTAAACAGTTGCGGATCAACTATATCACCAAGCTTTTGCTGGAGGATGGCAAATATCTGAACTACAGCATCGACGCGTTGGCAGTTGAATGTGGCATGACGAACCGTCAAAAATTCTCTTCCCATTTCCTTGAGATCAACGGCATGAGACCGACTGATTTCATAAGAAAAAGGCAACAGGAGCTAGGGGACAATTGATTTTATCTGTTTTTAACCCGATTTTTACGTGAACATTAAAGATAAACGTATGAACGGAAAGCATTTTAGAAAAAGGATAGACCAGATCTGGTCAGATCTCAACAAAGCTTTGGATCAGATCAACAGGAGCGACAACAGCATTATAGGCCGGGCAGAAGAAATATTGATGGAAACCGATTCGGCAATAAAGCAATTGAAAGAACTGCTTCGTCAATACGAGTTCGCCGACTGGAGCGAAGAGATCTGGTTCTTCAAGATGACCAAGCCAAAATTTATTGCGATCTATATCTATTATTCTAAAGTATTGTCTATTGAAGCTTCAAAGCCTTTTGCGGATCCTGAAGTTCTGAAGGAATACTATGAAAATGAGAGAGCCGGCCTCTTACATTTTTATCATGAGTATAAGGAATTCATCAACTATTACCGTCGGAAATCAACCTATCTTGATAAGAAATACTTCGTACGATTTAAGTTTGACTTCAAGCTGAAGCTCAGCCCTGAACTGTACAGCTATGATGAGGAATTTTCAACATCGCATGATCACCTTGTTTCGCAGATTATTGCCAATGATATGCTGGAGCAATTTCTCAGCAGCAAAATAAATTCCGGCGATTATCCGGGAAAAGATGTGGAAATTCCTAAGCAGATCGAATGGACAGCCCCTAAGGTGGCACTGACGGAACTGCTGTATGCGCTTCATCTCACCAAGTGTTTCAATGGCGGTCACTCCGACCTTGCAGAAATTTTCAGATGGGCAGAAAGCTCGGTGAATATTAATTTAGGGAATTACCATAAGACTCTTGCGGAGCTTCGTCTGCGGAAAACGGACAGGAGTAAATTTCTTTCTTTGCTGCAACAAAATTTTAATCAATATCTGGATGATCTTGATGAGTAATTGATCTTTTTCTTCATATTTTATAATTTTTTTTGTCCTAATGATGTTTTCAGGATGCATTATTTGTGTTTTTCAGTGAAATTGATGTAAAATTATTTGATTCCACAGTTATCATTATTGATCGAGTGTTTATTCATACGTTTTGCAATGATATTTTTCGGTAGTACCGAAGAACTACCGAAAACTGCATTCTTTGATTTTGAAACTTTGCACTGTTACTATTTTATAACCGGACATTCAATATCAAAACTATGGAAAAGAAAACCATTGACCCCAAAACACCGATCTGGCAGCTGACCGTGGCTGAATTCCTTGAGGTATCGAAAAATCTGAGCTTTGAGAAGAAATATGAATACGGGCTGAAAGGCCTGGCCAAGATACTGGGATGCTCGGTCTCGAAAGCATCGGAAGTGAAATCTTCGGGAATCTTGGATAAGGCGATCATCCAGAACGGCAATATCATCATTATTGATAAGGAGAAGGCTTTGCAGCTTTTTGGAAAGAAATAACGATGTACTATATTGAGCTTATCGACAGGTTCTGGCTTTTCCTTGAAAAGACGAAACCCGGCACAGCTGCCATCTCATTGTATCTGTATCTACTTCAGGTTGCTAAACAAAAAGATGCATACCAATTTACGATCTCTGATATCGAATTGGCAAAAAGGCTGGGCGTAAACAGGGCTACTGTAAAAACAACCAGGGAAAAGCTCAGCAAATTCGGATTGATCGAGTATCAAAGTGTACAGGGCATTGCTGGAATTTACAGGCTAATGGTCAATTACCCTTTAGAGCCAACAAGTTTTGGCAACGTTCGAAATGAACCTGCATCAAGTATTATCGATTTCTTCGGAAGAAATGAGAACGTTTTACAAATTGAGGAAATTGATGAGAAGGATAATTCATCTGTAACCGTTGATGAGAATATACCTGTAAAACCTACCAGTCTTTTAATAGACGGCAGGGTAGTGCCTAGCCTTAAAGAGTTTTTAGACTATGCCCGAATGTTGGATGCTTATCATCCCGAACTCGATGATCTGATTATGGCAAAGTATTCAGGCTGGCTTAAAAATAGGTGGAAAAGCGGCTCAGGAAGACCCATAATCAATTGGCAGTCATCCCTGAAGAATGTTTTGCCTTTTCTCACTTCCGAAGTTATTCCAGATAAGCTGACCGTACACAATATACCTCAGATCAGACATCCGAAAGAGCAATAGTGAATTTTAGAATGTAATAAGTGATTAAAATAAAAAATTTATGATATTGCCTCAGAAGGACCGAAGACTTGTCAAAAAGGATTATACAGCAAGGACAGGGAAGGAGCCGGAAAGAATCAGGCTGGGAAATGGTTTTGTAGATGATTTTATATTTGAAGATCAGGAAGCGGCCGATATTCCGATCAATGCGCTTCGGGTCATATTTAATATCATTGCTACTATCAGCAGCGAGCAGTTCAGGCCGGAAGACCGTCCGCAGCAGCTGTGTTTGTTTGAGGAAGAGTTTGAAACAGAGAATAATATATTTACCTCGATGAAGATCAGGAACCTGAAGATCTCACCAAGCGGTTCCAGCAGACAGGTGATTGATGCCTACGAGTTTCTGGCGAAATTCAGAATGGGATGGTACACGTCTTTGAATTCAAAAGGAAAGGAGATCAGAACTTTTGGAGGACTTATTTCTACACCGAGCTATGAAGACCGTGGTTATACCAGCTTTCTGATCAGCAGTTACTGGCTTAAAAAAATAATGGTCATTCCTGAATATAATTATGTGCTGTATAATCTGGTCTATAACATCAGGAACAACAAGCATATCATCTTTGCGATATGGTTGGCAAAAATACCGCAGACCGGAACAATTCTGAAGCTTTCCACATTGAACAGAAAGTTTGGGCTCAATTATAAAACAGCCAATGATCTATGTTTTAAATTTCTGAAGCCTGTGAGATTAAATCTTGACCGCTATAATAATTTGTCGTTTCATTTCAAATACAAGGGTGAGATGATCTCGATCATACCATATGCTACCGAAGCTATTACGGAAATAAAGAAGGGTGAAAATGTAACTAACATCGATATTACCAGAAGACTGCGGTATTTCAGGAAAAGATATGGCTTACGGGAGGATGAAATGCAACAGTTTTCCTATCAGTATAGAAATATTCATCAGACTCGGGAACTCATCGAAAGAGCATTCAGTGTGTTTATCAAGGCAAACAGATTGAAAGGCAAACCATCCACTGAATTCCGGGGTAAGTTTTTTTTGATGGAAATTCAGGACAACATCATGAAGCTCTATCGTGAAAGTAAAGTTGGGAAGCTGCTGCCGAATGGCTATCCGGTTATTTTATGAATTCGGATTGGCACTCATCCGTTTTTCGGAATTGTACTCAGTCCTAATTCGGATTGGCGCTCGCTGATGTTAATCTCGTGTTAAAAGAAGAAGGATCAGGTGTCAGATGTCGGATTTGGACTCATTCCTAAACGTTTTATAAGCCTGCCGTTTGTTGATTAAACCTCAAGATTGCGGGTAAGGTTGTGATCTAAAGAATTGATTGAAATTGAAAACGGATTTGCACTCATTTCAAAAACGGTGCTTTTTCGGATTATAACTCATTTTAATTTCGGAAATGAACTGATCTCTATGTCGGAATTGGACTCATTCCTAAAAACATTCAAATGGTTTCTAAGACTGCAGTACATCAAATAACTAAAAGTAGAGTGAAAAGGATGGAAAAGTTATTTTTTGTTTAAAAGGGTTTGGTAAGAGAAATGTGCTTTAAAAAAGAAAAAAAATGAATTGCGAACAAATCAGGCAAACTGTCAGCATCCGTTCTATTTTGGAATCGTTTAGCCTTTTTCCTGCCAAAGAAAATCGCAGAACCGCTTTTTACTTTGCGCTGGACAGGGAAGAAAAAATTCCGAGTCTCTGCGTGGATTTTATCAAGAACGTGGCTTTTGATTTCGGGACCGGCAGAAATTACGATGTGATTTCGATCGTGCAGCTGATCAAGAAATGTTCCGTTTCGGAATCATTAATATATCTTTCAACATTAGGAACTCATGCTTATCCCGAACGTCTAAGCGAAGAAATAACCTCAGAAAATCAACATAGAATCTTAAAAATAAATGAGATCAGGCATCCTGCGTTAATTCAATATCTGGAATTACGAAAAGTTGCTGACCAGAAGAAACGGGTATGGGAAGTACATTATGAGCTGGAAGGCAGGAAATATTTCGGGATCGGATTTAAAAATGATTCCGATGGTTTTGAAATAAGGAACAGGTATGCTAAAGTCTGTTTGGGAGCAAAAGACATTACGTTTATTCAAATCGGAAAAGACCGAACCTCAGACATTGCAGTATTTGAAGGATTCTTTGATTATCTGACGTTCATGAATCTTGAAAGTCAGTCAGAACCAGCATGCGATTGTTTGGTTTTAAATTCTACAGCCATGCTTTTTAAAGCTAAAAAATTATTAATGAATTACCAGAAGATATTACTTTTTCTTGATAATGATAAAAACGGAAAATCTGTCGCAGTAAAAATTAAAAACGAATATCATGATGTGGAAGACTGTTCTTTAATGTATCATAATTTTAAAGATCTGAATGAATGGTTTGTGGCAGAGGGCAGTCTTAAAAAATAGTTTTCAATGCAGGTTGCGGTTTCCGTAACCAGAAGAAATATTACTACCGTATTTTTATATACTCAATATTTATAATTATTTGATGGAAACTATTAAATTGATCAAGCCCGGACCATAACCTAAGAAGGAAGATGGAACACCAGACCGAAGTCCTAATGTAAATCCTCCCAATCAACCGAAGCATCCGGACTTAATACCGCACAAGCATAAGCCCACAGATTCTAAATGATCATACTACAGTTTGATTATCAAATCCCAGCAAATACGCCGGAATTTTTTTTTATATTGTTCCTTGAGACATTATATTTCTGCTGACCACGTAATTTTTAATAATAATCTTTGGCTGATGTATTTTATTATCGTAATATTGCGATTATATTATTAGCATTATGGGACTAACCAAAACAGAGATTTTTTCAGACGAGCACAATAGACTTTCGGCTTTATTTAAAGTTCTGGCACATCCTGCGAGAATCGCTATCCTGCAACATATCGTTGATCAAAAAGCATGTATCTGTAATGATCTTGTAGATGAACTTGGATTAGCACAGGCAACAATTTCTCAGCATCTGAAGGAATTAAAAAGTATCGGAATTATAAAGGGGACGATAGAGGGAAAATCAGTTTGCTACTGTATCGACGAGAAAAAATGGAACGAAATGCAAAGTTTATTCAATCAGTTTTTTGAGCAGGATGTAAAGGTTGGAGACTGTTGTTAACCTTTTTTTTGTCATTTCAATATCGTTATATTGCAATATATAATTATTAAATCGTATAATAATGAAACTTTCAGAAATTAAACAGCTTTTGCTGTTATTGGAAAATGTTGAATTTCAATTAGAAGACGGGACTTTTGTACCGGAGCATTTCCATGTCACCGAGATCGGGCAGATCAGTAAAAAATTTATTGATTGTGGTGGAGTGGTTCGCGAGGAATCAGTAGTGAATTTCCAACTGTGGAATGCAGACGACTATGAGCATCGGTTAAAACCCGGCAAATTGCTGAGTATTATCAAGCTTTCTGAGGAGATGTTAGGCATAGAGAATAACGTGGTTGAAGTAGAATATCAAAGTAGCACTATCGGTAGGTATGATCTGGATTTCAATGGGAAAACTTTCGTACTGAAGAGTAAAACTACTGCCTGTCTGGCACAGGATGCGTGTGGAATTCCTTCGGAAAAGGAAAAGAGAAATATATCTGTGGTTCCGAAAAATAGTGGTAGTTCTTGCACATCAGGTGGCGGATGTTGCTAAAAAATTCTCTAAAAATGAAGATCACTTGACTCAGTTAAAACTAAGCTGGTTTATCGGGTCCTCAATTTTGTAAAAACTTTAATCGCATTGCAATAAATTCAGAATAATGAAAAAAAACATTCGTACTATAATAGAATCGCTATCACTGGAATCTGTTACAGAGGAGAGAAAAACTATTCTTCGGACATTGGCGGAGTACATTCAAAGTAAATCGATCGCTGACCATCCTGTTCGACTAAATTTTATCTGTACCCATAACAGCAGGAGAAGTCATCTGTCCCAGGTCTGGGCACAGACGATGGCTTACCATTTTAATATTAAAAATGTATTCTGCTATTCCGGCGGAACAGAAGCAACTGCCATGTTTCCCAAGATAGCTGAAACATTAAAAGAGCAGGGATTTCAGATCCAGATGCTGACTGAACATCCAAATCCTGTCTATGCAGTTAAGTATGCGGACAATGAAGCTCCTATCATTTGCTTTTCGAAGGAATACAGCAATGGATTTAATCCGAAAAATGAATTTGGTGCAATCATGACCTGTGACAACGCCGATGAAGGATGTCCTCTAGTAATAGGGGCGGAAGCTAGATTTCCTATCAGGTATGATGACCCAAAAGCTTCGGACAGCACACCGGAACAAACCAAAGTTTACGCAGAAAGAAGCCTTCAGATCGCTACAGAAATGTTTTATATTTTCTCACAGGTAAAAAAGTAATATGGAAATAATATCAATACGCAAGGACCATTTTTCCGAAATAGCTGAAATATACAGACAGGGTCTTGAAACAGGTAATGCCACATTTGAAACCACTGTTCCGACCTGGGAAGATTGGGACAGAGCTAAGCTAAAGCATAGCCGATTGGCAGCCGTAATCAATGATGAAGTTGTTGGATGGGCCGCACTTTCGTCCGTGAGTGACCGTTGCGTCTATGGCGGTGTGGCAGAGGTAAGCATCTATATTTCCAATGATCATCAAGGCAAAGGAATCGGAAAAGACTTAATGCTAAAACTGATAGAAGATAGTGAACGTAATGGCATATGGACGCTGCAAAGCGGAATGTTTCCTGAAAATGAAGCAACGGTAGGCCTTCATAAAAGCGCAGGTTTCAGGATCATCGGTCACCGTGAAAAGATAGCAAAGTTGAGAAGTAAATGGCGGGATACCATTTTGATGGAAAGAAGAAGTGAAACCGTAGGAACTAATTAAACAGTATGCAACCAAAACTAAAATTTCTCGACAGATACCTGACGTTATGGATATTTCTTGCAATGGCGTTCGGTGTAGGCATAGGATATATATTTCCGGAAATAACAAATATCACCAATTCACTTTCTGTGGGAACTACCAATATTCCATTGGCAATTGGATTGATCTTAATGATGTACCCTCCGCTTGCAAAGGTTGATTATTCATTGTTGCCACTCGCTTTGAAGGATAAAAGAATAATCGGCATTTCACTCATATTGAATTGGATCATCGGTCCGATATTGATGTTTGTGCTTGCTATCATTTTCTTGAGAAACGAACCGGACTATATGATAGGATTGATACTTATCGGATTGGCAAGATGTATTGCAATGGTCATCGTATGGAACGATCTTGCCAAAGGAAACAGAGAATATGCTGCTCTTTTGGTGGCGTTAAACAGTATTTTCCAGATATTCACGTACAGTTTTTTTGTCTGGTTATTTATTAATGTTTTACCTGGAAAATTAGGATTGGCAAATTTCAATGTCAGTGTATCAATGAAAGATGTTACGGAGAGTGTTCTCATTTATTTAGGAATCCCATTTCTGGCCGGTTTTTCAAGCCGATATTTTTTAATTAGATCAAAAGGTCTGGAATGGTACAACAGAAAATTTGTTCCGGCAATATCTCCGATCACCTTATATGCTTTACTATTTACCATTGTTTTGATGTTCAGCCTTAAGGGTGAAAAAATAGTAGAACTGCCACTGGATGTCATCAGAGTTGCGATACCACTTGTGGTCTATTTCGTACTGATGTTCTTTGTCAGTTTCTTTATCAATAGATCGATGAAAGTACCGTATGACAAAAATGCATCCATCGCATTTACAGCTACCGGCAACAATTTCGAGCTTGCGATTGCCGTTTCCATTGCTGTTTTTGGAATCAATTCGGCACAGGCTTTCGTGGGTGTTATTGGCCCTTTGGTAGAAGTTCCGGTTCTGATATTATTGGTGCGGGCAAGCCTCTGGCTGAAGAAAAAATACTATCCATATAAATAGAAGTTGTCGGAAGAGAAAAAGCAGGCTTGCAAGAAGCCTGCTTTTTTCGTACGTTTGCAAACAATATGACATTATTCAGAACTACATCTTCTCAAGTTACACCGCCTTAATTTAGCAGGCTTCTAATTCATATTATTATCCGAAATTCTTTTTGGATATTCTTTCGTACACCTTTAAAATAAACTTTAAATCATTTGATCCCATAATTTTCTCTGGGATAACACATAGATTATATATTATGCAGACTACTCTTTTAAATTTAAAATCATTCCGAAACGTCAATATCAAAAATGAGGTCTTAGCAGGATTAACCGTTGCTATGACGATGATTCCCGAATCTTTATCATTTGCCATCCTGGCCGGGTTATCTCCTTTGACGGGTTTATATGCCGCTTTTTTAATGGGAATCGTTACTGCGTTTCTTGGCGGCAGACCGGGAATGGTTTCCGGTGGTGCCGGAGCTACTGTAGTTGTCTTGATTGCGTTAGCCGCCTCTCATGGGGTCGAGTATCTTTTTGCGGCCGTTGTTTTGGCGGGAATTATCCAATTTTTGGTAGGGGTATTAAAACTCGGCAAATTTTTAAGGCTGATACCACAACCTGTGATGTACGGATTCCTAAATGGCCTGGCAGTGATCATTTTTATGGCACAGGTGGCTCAGTTTAAAGTGGTCGAAAACGGAGTAAGTTCATGGATGGAAGGTTCTGCGTTGGCAATAATGGCAGGTTTGACCGTCCTGACCATAGCTATCGTTTTTGTTTTTCCAAAGATCACCAAGGCGGTTCCGGCCTCATTGGTGGCGATTATTGTTGTTTTTGCACTGGTCTATTTTTTAGATATAGATACAAAAAAGGTGGTTGATATAGCATCAGTAAGCGGATCTTTACCGTCTTTTCACATTCCCAACATTCCATTTAACATAGAAACTTTGGAAATAATACTTCCTTACGCAGCGATTATGGCAGGTGTAGGACTCATTGAATCACTGCTTACTTTAAATATGGTAGACGAAATTACCAATACCAAAGGACACTCTAATAAGGAAGCTTGCGCACAGGGAATTGCAAATATCACCAATGGCTTTTTTGGAGGTATGGGCGGATGTGCAATGGTAGCACAGACTTTGGTCAATATCGATGCCGGGGCAAGAACAAGGATCTCGGCAATTATCGGAGCTGTGACGATCCTGGTTATCATTCTGGTAGGCGGACCGGTTATTGAACAGATCCCAATGGCTGCTTTGGTCGGTGTAATGATGATGGTGGCAATCGGGACATTTGAATGGATATCGTTCAGAATTGTAACAAAAATGCCCAAATCCGATATCCTGGTAGGTATTTTAGTAGCTATCATTACGATCCTTCTGCATAATCTTGCACTGGCTGTTTTGATCGGAGTTGTTATTTCGGCACTTGTATTTGCCTGGGAAAGTGCTAAACGTATCCGAGCAAGAAAATATGTGGACGATAAGGGTGTGAAACATTACGAGATCTTCGGACCTCTCTTCTTTGGTTCAACTGCAGTTTTTCTTGAAAAATTTGATGTGGTCAACGATCCCGATGAAGTAGTGATAGATTTCAAGGAAAGTAAGGTAGCGGACATGTCCGCCATAGAAGCTTTGAATAAAATTACAGAAAAATATCATGCTCAAGGTAAAAAATTGCATCTTCAACATTTAAGCAGGGATTGCAGACAATTGCTTAAAAATGCAGAAAGTGTAATTGACGTCAATATTATTGAAGATCCTACCTACAATGTAATGACTAATAAATAAAATAAAATTCATTGTTAATAATTTAGCTCATCTTTCTTCTAGGCAGCCCTATCTCATGTTCCTGGGGATAAGGCTTTCTGGAAGTCATACTGACATCTTCCCGGATATTATTGTATGCATCATATGCTTTGTCTTTATCCAAAGTGTATCGAGGATCCGGAATGAATGGCATCTTTGCCATTTTTAATATGGTAATGGTGGGGAAGTGAAAATCTACCTCCACGGTTCCTAACAATAAGTAGCATCCACCTCCCTGAAAAGGATATTGTTGTAAATTGTCCGGGAAGTGGGCCGTGTCAAAATACTCTCCTTCCGCATCGATCCACGTTCCAAAAAACATGGTGCCTCTCTTGGTGGGAACGTGTTTCCTGGAGATCAGATAGGCCAGCATCTTGACCTGTCTTTTGTGGTATTTCGTCAGATCTTTGGCCATCACGCTGCCCCTGTATTTCGTTTGTAATAAGTCGAATGGACTTACCGAAACCGGAAATCCTAAAATTTCAATTTCATCAAATGCATCTTCCAAGTGATGTCTTTGTACTTTTGGTAGGGCATATTCTTTTTGCGGTTCTTCAAACAACGTCACGTCTTTAAAGATCGGCCTGTTTCCTGCTAAAAGAAATCTGGCTTCGATCAGCAATTCGTGCTTTTGCTTACCGGTAAACCGGAATGCGCCTATGAATATCAAAGTTTGTAAGGTCTCGATACCAATGGGGATTCTCTTGACAAAGTTTTCCAATGATGTGTAATAACCATTGTTTTTTCTTTCTTCAGGAATTAAAACTGCAATTTTGCTTTCAAGCTTTTCAATATGCATCAGCCCTAAATAAACATCAGTTGCGTAAACCGTGGTCTGGTATTCACTTAGGTTGACACAGGGGTTTAATATACTTGCACCTGACATTTTCGCTTCGTGGACATATACCTCTGTTCTGTAGAAGCCGCCGCCATTATTGATCGCTGAAACCATAAACTCAATAGGATAGTACACTTTCAGATAAAGGCTTTGGTAGCTTTCTACGGCATAGGATGCAGAGTGGGCCTTGCAGAATGAATAGCCGGCAAAGGATTCTATCTGCCGATAGACCTCTTTGGAGAGCTGCTCAGGGTGGCCCAGCATTTTGCAGGATTCAAAGAAGTGGTCTTTGACTTTTTGCAGCGCAGAGAGCGAACGCCCTTTACCGCTCATCGCACGACGTAAGACATCTCCGTCGGCAGGGGACAGGCCTCCGAAATGAAGAGCTATTTTTATAACATCTTCCTGGTAAACCATAATGCCGTAAGTCTCTCCCAGTTCTTTTTCAAAAACAGGATGGAAATATTCAAATTGATCAGGGTTATTGTGTCGGAAGATGTACTCCTTCATCATTCCACTTTGTGCTACACCCGGACGTATGATTGATGACGCCGCCACCAATACTTTATAATTGTTGCATTTCAATCTTCTGAGCAGCCCGCGCATGGCCGGGCTTTCAATATAGAAACAGCCTATCGTTTTTCCACGGCTCAGAAATTCATTGCATTTCTCTTCGTCCTTTGACAAGCTGACGTCACGTATGTCGACCTTGATGCCTCGTTTTTCTTCAATTAAGCTTACGGTATCTTTGATGGTTCCCAGACCCCTTTGAGAAAGAATGTCGAATTTTTCAAGACCAATTTCCTCGGCCACGTGCATATCGAACTGGACGATCGGAAATCCTTTCGGAGGCATTTCCAATGCTGAATAATTGGTGATGGGTTCTTCGGAAATTAGAATCCCGCAGCTATGCATACTTCTCTGGTTGGGAAACTTTTCCAATAATTTCCCGTATTTGTGGACCAATCTGGATATGGAATTGATGTCGTGCTGCTCTACGGATTTGGTAGCCAGTTCATCAAGCTCTTCTTTGGGAAGACCGAATGCTTTACCCACTTCGCGGAAAATAGATCTGTATTTGAACTCAACGTTCGTTCCGCAAAATGCCACGTGGTCTTTTCCGTATTTATCAAAAATGTATTGTAAGATCGCATCCCTGTTCTGCCAGCTCCAGTCAATGTCGAAATCCGGCGGTGTCTTACGGTTTAAATTCAGGAATCGTTCAAAATAGAGGTCAAGCTCTAGCGGACAGATGTCCGTTATGCCAAGGCAGTAGGCCACAATGCTATTGGCGCCACTTCCGCGACCGACGTGCATAAACCCCATCCGGTTGCTGTACTGGATAATGTCCCAGGTGATGAGAAAGTAAGCACAGAAGTTCAGTTGGTCAATGACACTAAGCTCCTTATCCATCCGGGCTTTAGCCTTTCCGTCATCATCAGAATATCTTTTGGTGAACCCATTGAAGGCGAGTTCTTTCAAAAGCTTTATGTCGCTGTCTTTACTTTCTGTAAAATTCTTTTTGTTTTTTGGAGTTTTATAATCGAAATCAAATTGACATTGTTCCAGCAAATGTTTGGTGTTTTCAATGATTTGAGGATAATGTTGGTATTTTCTTAACAGCGCATCGGTTGGAATCAGTTTTTCATTTTGTCCACATATGTCATTTTCATCAAGCTTTGTGACCAGCGTATTCCGGTCGATGGCGCGCAGGATCTTATGTAGCGTATATTCTGTCTTTGTCGTAAAGGTCACAGGTTGTAAAATGACCATTCTGGGCAGATACTTTTTCAAAATCGGATTGATCAAAAGATTGATCTCTTCAGGGCGTATCCCGATGAATTCGTTTCTGTTCAGCTTATCCGGATAATTGCTGAGTGGATAAATGACAAACGCATTTGACAGATTAGGATGATGAAGTGGGAGATCGATTCCTTCGCAATTGTGTTTTGTCAAAAGCCTGTTGATCTCTCCGATGCCTGATTGATTTTTTGCCAGGCAGATGTAATGCTGCCTGTTATCGTTTCTGATATCTACTCCGATTAAAGGTTTGATATTGTTCTTCTCACATAACCTATGAAAATCATAGATGCCGGAAATGCAATTGATATCGGTTAGGGCAGCTACTCCGATCTCGAGTTCTACGCAATTCTGAACCAATTCTTTAACAGAGATGGTGCCGTATCGCAGGCTATGATATGAATGACAATTGATAAACATTGGAATTTATTGGTTTAAAAATCCTGAAGCTCTTCCTACGCTGTCTGAACCGAATCTCATTTTAATTTTATCCAACGTCTGATAAAGACTGATAAGTTCTTCCGTATCTTCAAACAGGTTCATCTGGTGACAGCCGTGTACCAGGCCGGTGAACTTGACACCGATAAGTCGGATCCGCATCCTTCTGGAATACACTTTATCGAATAATTCTAATGCATACCTGAGCAATGTATGATCGGACGATGTGTAGGGGATCCTGTATTGCTTGATCTCCGTATCAAAGTTGGAGTAACGGATCTTTATCACCACAGTAGAGGTCAGCCACTTCTCCTGACGGAGCTGGAAACATAACTGTTCAACCATTCCTGATAATATGCTCTTTATTCCGTTGATATCGATGGTATCCTGGGAGAAAGTATTTTCTTTTGAAATGGATTTCCTTTCCGAGTAGGGTAGAACAGGTGACTCATCGATGCCGTTGGCTTTCTTCCAGAGTTCCTCTCCATTTTTTCCGATCAGCTGATGCAAAACTTCAACCGGTGTTTCCGATAGGGTTTCAATGGTTCTAACGCCTAATCTGGATAGTAGCTGAAAAGTGACATTTCCAACCATCGGAATCTTCTTTATGGAAAGCGGATTCAGAAAGGGTTTGATATTCTGTTCCGGAATTTCAAGTTTCCCTATAGGCTTAGATTCCCCGGTCCCGATCTTTGAAACGGTCTTATTGGTGGATAATGCAAAGCTAATAGGTAGTCCTGTGTTTTTTTTAACAGCCTCTGCAATTTCGGTAGTCCATTGATAACAGCCAAAGAACTTGTCCATACCGGAAAGGTCAAGGTAGAACTCATCGATACTTGCCTTTTCCAATACAGGAACCTTTTCCTGGATAACCTCTGTCACCATATGTGACATATTGGAATACATCTCCATATCACCTTTAATAACTTTTGCTTCAGGACAAAGCCGAAGCGCCATCTTGATCGGCATGGCGCTTCGTACCCCAAAATATCTGGTCTCATAAGAGCATGATGCGACAACGCCCCTGTCGCCACCGCCGATTATAAGCGGCTTTCCAACAAGGTCAGCGTTCTTCAGTCTCTCACAGGAGACGAAGAATGTGTCCAGGTCCATATGGGCAATTGCGCGATTCATACCGCAAAATTATTACGTTTTGGATCAAAAATGCTTATATTTGTTGCTATAAATTATAGCAATGTCAATTTTATCAGAAAACATGCGGTATCTGAGAGGGAAGCTGAATCTCTCACAACAGAAGGTTGCGGACCATCTTTCGATCACCCGCGGCAGATATGCGAAATATGAGGATGGTGCAACGGAGCCACCCCTTGAGATCCTGCTTAAAATATCAAAATATTACAATGTCAGCATCGACTTACTACTGAGCATTAATATCAGCAAATATTCCATTGATGAGCTTGTGGAACTTCCCGATAACAGGATTGTTTTACCAATTAAAGTAGATCATGAAGGCAACGATCAGATCGAGATCATCCCCCAAAAAGCTTCCATGGGATATCTGAACGGCTATAGTGATCCGGAGTATATAGAAGGTTTGGATACTATATCATTACCATTCTTAAAGGGAGGAAAGTTCAGGGCATTTCCGGCTGACGGAGATTCAATGCCACCGTATAAGAACGGAACCTATATTGTAGGCAAGTATGTCGAAAATCTTTCAGATCTGAAAACGGACAGAACCTACGTTTTCATCACTATTAATGATGGAATCAGTTATAAAAGATTCCAGTTTCATGAAGCAGACGGTATCTGGGTTAAGGCTGACAATAGCTTTTATGAGCCTTATAAGATTCCTCTTGCTGAGATCAGAGAGATCTGGGAATTTGCCTGTAGTATCAGTACAAAAGAATATGCGCCTGATGAGTTTTCGGAACGTAATATTCAAAGCTTCATTGCAGAGATCAAAACTGATATAAAACAGATCAAAGAAAAAATCGGAGATAAGAATTGAGCTTTAGAGCAGAAGGTAACATAAAAAGAATTATAGATTATGAAGCAGTTAACCTTATTCAATTCCGAAGAATTATATGAATTTCCAAAAGACCTTTTGGAGTTCAGGGAACATTTTTTAAATAGGGAAGAAGCTGATCTTTTAAAAGATAAATTGCTTCATTCTGCACCGTGGGAACAGCGTACTCAGAAAATGTATGACAAAACAGTAATAACACCCCGATTAACAGCCTGGTATAGAGACGATAGAAAAACTTATGACGCAGCAGACAGCAATACCTCAAGTACCAATTCCTGGACTCCTGAGTTATTTTCACTAAAAGAAAGGATAGAGAAAGAATTCGGCTATCAATTCAATGGTGTTCTCCTGAATCTTTACCGTGACAATAATGATTCAGTAGCCTGGCATAGGGATAAAGAGAGCCGTTATGGTAAACGACCTGTTATCGCATCGATCAGTCTCGGACAAACCAGAAATTTTGATTTCAGGAAAAAAGATCATCATCAAAGTAAATACAGTCTGCCTCTTCCTCACGGTTCGTTATTAATTATGAAAGGTGATCTTCAGGAACATTGGGAGCATAGGATTGCTAAATCAACTATTCCAATGAAGGAGAGAATTAATTTGACTTTTCGCCTAATTAACAGATTATGACCATATTAAATTAAATAAAATGCTTACATTTATAAAAAACTAATAAAATATAGCGGAATCCGAAAAGCTTGACAGAGTAGGAATATATCAAATCATATTTATTACCATGAAAAATCTAAAAAAACTTTCCAGAATTGAATTAAACAACATTTTCGGTAGCGGAATTTTATCATCTTGTAGTGCATCTTGTCCCGGAGGTGGTACAGTATCAATTAGTTGTGATGGTACTTGTATAGCTACAGATGGTTCAGGTGTATCCTGCTCCGGCCCAGGAGGTGGAAGAAAAAACTGTCCACAAGTCGTAGGCTCTTAATTCATTGTTCGATTTTTATAGAAACATTTTTAACTCACTGTAACTTTATTTTGGTGAAGTCTATATTGGGTAGGTTTCATAAAAAAATTATTAATCTTAAAATTTACAAAAAATGAGAAATCTAAAAAAACTTTCTAGAACTGAATTAAATAATATTTTCGGTAATGGAACATTATCGTCTTGTACTGCATCTTGCCCAGGAGGTGGTTCTGTATCGATCAGCTGCGAAGGAACATGTATTGCCAACGATGGGTTTGGAGTTTCCTGTGGAGCAGGTGGTGGATCTAAAAACTGTCCTCAAGTTGTTGGGACATAATCTAATTTGCTGAATACTACAATTATTATTTTTATCGTTAATTAAAATTTCACATAATAATTAAAACGGTTGAAACTGTTAATTAAATTTTGTCAATGAAATTCTTCTTTATTTTTATACCAATATTTTTTATTTCACAATCATATAGGGTTATTTATGATTACAGTTATGTAACAGATACTATTGCCAAAAATAAATTTTCAACAAGATATTACTTAGATATTTATCCTCAAAAAGTTAAATTTTATAATGAAAACTTTTATATATCTGATTCTATACAGAAACAAACAAAAGAAAATAGCTCGATGACAATGTCCGGATCTCTTGTGTGTACAAGAGTCAACGGCTCGGATGAAAATACGGTTTACAAGTTTATTGATAGTGATTATTACAAAATAAAATCTTCTGATAAACAGCGATGGAAAATAGAATCTGAAGGTAAAAAAGTAAATGAATACAATTTACAGCTGGCCATCACTGAATTCGGTGGAAGGATTTGGAAGGCGTGGTTCTGTAAAGAGATTAATCTGACCGAAGGACCGTATAAATTTCGTGGTTTACCAGGATTGATTTTTGAAATTGAAGATGAAAAAAGATACTTCAAATTTAAATTGGCCGAGATAAAAAAGCTTAAGCAGGAACACGATACAAAAAACTTTTTGGAATCAAACTTTGGAAAAAAAGCATTACCTGTAACACTGGACGTATTTAATAAGCTTCTTCTTGATGCTTATAATAATCCCTTTTCTGAAATCAGAACAAAAATGATGATGGGAGAAGATTATACTTTGGCCATATATGGCAGACAAGTCAAAACGGTAAAAGATCTGGATGATATAAAGCGATTAAGACAGGAAGAAATTAGAAAGAATTATAATCCTATCGAGTTAAGCACTAAAGTATATTACAAATAGTAATTTTATGACCTAGCTGTAAGGGCAAATCGTGGCTATTTCTCGATACCTTACCTTCCGGTTGATTTCTCGCTTATCGGAATCATTATCTTGTCTGCCAAAGTAATCAGTTCATTCTGGGTGCCTGGGTCGGCTTCATTTGACAACAGAACGATACCGGAATTCAAATCAGGATAAAAAATTATATAGCTGCTGAATCCCAGGCTTCCTCCTGTATGTGAGATACTTCTCCTGCCATCTTCTGTCATTTTTACTTTCCAGTTCAGTGCAATGGCACCATCCTCGATCTTGCCAAAAGTAGGCTGATGACTCAGAGATGCAACAGGATCTTTTTCATTCAACTGGAAAGCCATATATTTCAAAATATCCGAAGTGGAAGATGCGATGCTGGCTGCTACTCTAAGGTCTTCCCAATCAATTATCGGCATTATTCGCCCTTTGCCGTCATAGCCCTTTGCCATTTTTAATGGGACTTCTCCGGATTTCAGCAGACAGGTATTTTTCATTTTTAATGGTTTTACAAAATGTTTTTTTAGAAGATTTTCATAGCTATCATTATAAACATCCTCCATTATAAATCCAAGCAATTGTGCTGCAGTATTGCAATGTCTCGAAATGCTTCCCGGCAAAGCTTTAAGTTTCACCTGATGCAGATCCCGGTAAAGATCCTGTCTGCTGTAAATAGTGTGGACAGAATCTAAAATGTAGGGTATTTTATCCGGATCTGCTTTTCCAAAGATATCTTTATCCGGCATCCAATTGGGTAGTCCCGATGTAAGATTGGCCAAATTCAGCAAAGTGATCGGTGTTCCATTATATTCCAAGTTAGGATAATCCTCCTTCAGATATTTTCTTATATCATCATTCAGGTTTACCTTTTTGTCTAGAACAGCCTTTGCCAGTAGCATAGCGCCGAATGTCTTTGTAATGGAAGCTAGTTCGTATATTGTATGTTCAGTCGGAAGATCCTGTTTGTCTTTTTCAGTCGAGCCATAATTATAGATAAACTTCTTTCCATTTTTTATGATACCGACTGAAATACCGACTCTGGAATTATTTTGCATAAAGGCAGAAACCGAACGCTGTACCAATGAATCCAAAGGCGTCTTTAAACGATTATCTGTTGGTAATTGAGCAATCGCCTGGTTTGAAAATAACACTGCAGAGAGGAGCAATACCAACTTGATGATCTGAAATGACTTTTTCATCTGAAATATTTAGTGGTTAATATACTAATGACAATCGTAATAATCAATCTGTTACATGATAATCACCAAATGAGCAAGACACAGTAAACATATATTTGAAATGATTTGCTTATGCTATTGCAATAATAAACATTATATCTATATTTGCAAAATACTTGACTAATCAAATATTATACAAATATTAAATGGAAGAAATAAGTACAATTCTCAATATTTTAAAAGTTCAATCCGTCATTACAAAAAAGTTTGACGGTTTAAGTCTGCATGGTATTAGCCTTACCGACTATATGATCCTGTATATTCTAAGTAATGCACCTGGTAATCGTTTGAAAAGAATTGATCTTGCTGAAAATACGGGGTTAACTGCCTCTGGCATTACGCGGATTATTTTACCAATGGAAAAAATGGGACTTGTAGCGAAGGAAAATAGTGATAGAGATGCAAGGGTGAGTTATGTAAAACTCACCTCTGCCGGAGAAAGAATTTTTACAGAAGCTACCACTACAGCGGAGTACATATCCAAAAAGCTATTAGACGGAATTGTAACGGAAAACTTGAGTGCTTTCGCCGGACAATTGAAAATATTAGGAGGTGATCTTTAAATCTAATAAATAAGCATGGACAAAAAATACAGAAAAAAATTAAAGACTGAGTTTTTGGGGACGAAACCATTAATGGGTGTATTAACTATTCTGAATAATGCAGAAAATAAAATATTTATCAAAGAGAGTACTAATTTAAGAGCACTTTCTAACAGAATCCAATTTGAGCTGAACAACGGACAATTTGATAACAGGAACTTACAGGACGATTGGAATCGGCTAGGAGAGGAGAGTTTTGTTTTTGAAAATGCGATCATTGTTCCATTGGAGGAGAACAAAATCATAGACTACAAAAAGAAGGTGCTGAAAGCCAGTAATGATCTGAAGGAGGAGCAAAGTAGAATAAAAAGTATATATTGATATGAAAAGCAAAACGTATTTATATCCAAGCTACGAAGCCGGCCGAGATCTTATGTTAAAAAATATTCAAGGGTCAATCGTAAATTTAAATCTGATACATTTAAAAGAAATTGCTGATTATTCCGAGTTTCCTGAAATTGCGCCCGCAAAGGAAATCTCTGGTTACGAAGCTTTTATGCTCTATATAGATCTTGCCAAGCCTTTTGTAGAGCAGAGTGGCGGAGAGATTCTTTTCATTGGAAAAGGAGATCGCTTTTTGATAGGTCCTCAGGACGAACAATGGGATGTCTGCATGTTGATCAGACAAAGAAGTGTATCAGATTTTTTTGCTTTCGAGCAGAATCCGGATTATATGAAAATCACAGGACATCGCTCAGCTGCCATATTGGATTCAAGGCTTTTACCTTTAGAAATTGCACTGTAGTAAATTATTTATGGGGTATATCGAGCTAAAAAATGCTGCCATCTATTATGAAATATCTGGAGCTGAAAACCACAAAACTATCGTACTCATCAGTGGGTTAAACACACAAATGACCCGTTGGGAACTTCCGTTTTGTAATAAGCTTGTGAAAGAAGGATTTCGCGTGATCTGCTTTGACAACAGAGACTGTGGTAAAAGTACTTTTACTGCCTATGATAGCGACGATAGGTATAGTTTTTCCCTGAATGATTTTCTACAGCATCCAGAAAAATATCCTGTCCCTTATTCTTTATTGGATATGGCAGATGATATAAAAGAATTGTTGCATTCACTTGGCATCCGCAGCGCAAATATTGTAGGCCGTTCAATGGGTGGCATCATAGCACAGTTATTTGCATCACGGTATCCCGAAATGACTCAGACACTGACTTTATTGATGTCTTCAAGCTTTAATCCTGCTCTTCCAAAACCTGATGATGCATTAGTAAAAAAAATGACCAGCTCATCTGTTAATTTCGAAGGTAACCGGGAAGCCTATTTGAAAGAAAAAATAGGCTTTATGAAAGCTATTTACGGCAGCAGATATATCCTTAATGAGGAAAGGGAGCGTGGGCTAATTATTGAAGATGAAATCCGACAATCTTCCGCAGTTATGCCTTTCCGTCAGATCATTGCCCTAGTCAGCTATGTTTTTAATCCAGGTATCCTCACACATATTCAGGCACCTACACTGATTATACATGGGGACGAAGATCCATTATTTAATATGGAACATGCGATTGATTTAAAAAACAATATACCCGACTGTCAGCTTATTATAAAAAAAGGTATGGGGCACTCGATACCACAGGCACTGTTTCCATCATTAGTGCAGGATATTTCAAATTTTATCGCTTCACAATGTGATCAAGGTGAGCATGTGTAATCAGCACATCGCAATATCACTCCGGTTTGGGCTGGTGGTAGTCGTTAAACTTTCTAAAAATTATTTCACAACCTCGGAACATAATGGTTCTATTATATTCATATATAATACCGAACGACTTTCTAAAGAAAAGATTGAATCAAATTGAAGCGTAGCTATTATTATGTAAATTTAATAGCTAATCGCTAATTATTGGTATATGCTAAGAAGTTTAGGAGTTTTTTCGGATTTTGAACTGCAATTATTTAATCAAAATATTGAAACTAAAATCGTTGAAAAAAATGAAGTTCTACTTTCTGAAGGTGAAATTTCAAAATCGATTTTTTTTATCAAGACCGGAGCTCTTTTTCAATTCCAAAAGATTGATGATGAAGAAAAAATTATTGATCTGAATATTCAGAATGATTGGGTTTTCAATTTTGATAGTTTGACGAATCAAATTCCTTCCAATACCATTATAAAGGCATTTGCTAAATCTGAAGTTTTAGAGCTAAAACTGGAAAGCTTACATAAACTGATTTCGATCTCTCAAAACTTTTTGCAACTCAACAAGATCTTCAATTCGTTGTCTGCTAAAATTCATATTTATGACAGCAATCTGAATCCGACTGAAAAATATAATTACCTTCTTAAAAACAAACCTCAGATCATTAAAATTTTTCCTTTAATTATGATTGCTTCTTATTTGAAAATTCGCCAGGAAACTCTGAGCCGGGTAAGAGCTAATGTGATTTTTTGATTTCAATCAAGTGTCGCTTCGAGATTAATTATAGAAATTTGAAAGAAAAAAATGATTACTGATATTATTGCAAAATTGCCAATGAGGCAAAAAGAATTGACTTCAGCTTTTTATAAAAAATTAGGCTTCACAGTTTTCGGAAATGAATTTGATCATTACTTAATGCTACAGAAAGATAATCTGCAATTGCATTTTTTTGAATTTAAAGATCTTGTTCCGGACGAAAATTATGGACAGATCTATATCCGTACAACATCCATTGAAAATTTGTACAATAATTTCATCGAAAATAAAGTTCCAATACATCCCAATGGACATTTAGCGGAAAAACCTTGGGGACAAAAAGAGTTTTCCATTCTTGATCCCGATAATAATTTAATAACTTTTGGAGAAACATTGAATTAAAAACAACTTTGACGAAGAGATTGCACCGTAAACATTTGTGTGAAGACCTTTTTCATTCCAGGTCATTTCTGGCATTATTTTATCAACATTAATGATAAAAATAGTAAATGAAAGATTTGTTGTTTGAAAATTGGGAAAAGCTTGGTCAGGTCGCATTGATGACCATTGCCTCTTTTGTCATTCTATTCCTTTTTATCAGGATCTCAGGAAAAAGAACTCTGGCTAAGTTCAACGCTTTTGATTTTGTGGTCACGGTCGCTCTGGGTTCCACATTGGCTTATATGATGCTTGCGATGGTTCCATTGGCAGAAGGTGTAATGGTCTTATTTCTGATAATAGCTTTACAATACCTGTTCGCAAAATTGGCAAGTACATCGGACAAAATGGAACACCTGATCAATTCCTCTCCACGCTTACTGTTCTATAAAGGCAAATACCTCAAAGACAATATGAACACCGAGGCCATAACGATTGATGAGATCAACGCTGTAGTACGTCAGGACGGAATTGAAAAGTTAGATGATGTTTTGGCAATTGTCATCGAGCTCAATGGAGAGATCAGTGTCATCAAAAAATCGGATACCCCAGGCGGTAAAAGTTCTTTAGAAGATCTTGATATTCCTGACAGTCAGGGAAGGAACGATATTTAGAATTTTTGCAGTTATATATTTGAATTTATTAAATTAACAAAAGCTTATCTAAATTTTTACCTTTTTACCTTTTTCATTGGAAAGGTCTGTCTGCGATTCTGCCCGTTTTTGGTTCCTGAAATTTCGGCTATTAATGAATCGGAAGTGATTTTTGTGTAAGCGATGATCTGCGGAAATTCGTGCTGTGGATTTTCAAAGACCAATTGATTTTCTGAAATGGTTTTAGCGACAAAACGAATAGGTAAACCATCATTTTGATTTTTAACGGTCGGAATATAAAACAACTTTTCATTTTCCTGTACGAGCCGGATATTTTCAAAAACGATCGTGTCTTTGTCTTTGACACTAAAGCTTTTCCCCGAAAATTCATTATTGCGAGTCTTGGTCCAGGTTTCATAGATGCTGCCTTTCTGGGTTTTATTTTCCCAGGTGCCGATCAGCCATTCCGCTTTTTGAATATTATTTTTATAATTTATTTTCCAGGCATAAAGCATAGCCAAACTAACAACCGTAATAAAAAATTTTGCTCCTGTTTTCATAATTCTAGCTCATTGAATGAATTGTTATTTGGCAAAGTTGCGATGTTTTTGAAAACTAAAATTGTAAAAATGGGACAAGACTAATCCGTGCCGTAAAAAAGCGAGGACATCTTAAGGTGAGTGCCATAAAATTCTTTGGGCGTAGATCCTGTAAATTCTTTAAACTCTTTGATAAAGTGTGCCTGGTCATAATACTCATTTTCATAAGCCAGGTGTGCGAGATTGGAGAACTGATCATTCAGCAACATTTTGAGCGCAGACTGCAATCGGATCGTCCTGGATAATTGTTTTGGACTGAGGCCGATGGCTGAAGAAAATTTGCGTAATAATTGTCTTCGATTGACTTTATAGCCTCTGGACAATTCATTGATCGAGAGTTGTCCGTTGGCCGTTATAATGGTTTCAACCGTTGATCTTACAATACGGTCAATGGTTTCGATGTCGGTCAGTCGATTAAGTAAAAATATTTCAATAAGCTTTATTCTCTCCGAAGTGGAATTGGCATTTAAGATTTGTTGCTCAATTTCCTGTCCATACTTTCCAAACAGCTTTTCCAATGAAACGGCGGTATTTTCCATCGCTTTTATCGGAATGGAGGTAAAAGGCAAGAATCCTTCCGGATGAAAGCGAACGGAGAAGATTCCGGTTTCGCCGGTCGGCTCAATTTCCAGCGGCCGTGTCAGTTGTCCGATGACAAAACACTTGGGTTGAATAATGTTGTTCCCATTATCCAAGTATTGTTTGTATAGATCGCCATAATGAAAGATCATCTCCATACATCCGTCAGGAACGATGGTTTGCTTTTCAGGCGTTTCTTCTTTCGGGCTTTCCAATGTCCAATAACATTTGATAAATGCTGTCAAGTCCTGATCCGGTTCAAATGTCTGGTAATTCATCGGCTTCTTTTGCTGAAAGTTATTCTACTTAAAAATTTCAAAGTAATTCAAATATAATCAATCTTCGTATAAGAGATTGATTGAATATTCCATCATAAACCTGCGTAATTTAAATACAGGTCAACTGGAAACCTGCGTAAAAAGTGCACAGGGTATTTTAAAACCTGCTCAAAAAATAAGCAACCCAACACCAATCCTGCGTAAAAATTGAGCAGGAAATTTAAATGCGTGCTCAAAATTTGAGCATCCAGATTCCATAACTTTATCACAAGTGTGTCATACCCCTGCTTAAAAATTGCGCCACTTTTTCGAAAACCAGCTCAAAAATGTTACAAGAAAACGCTAACCTTGCTTAAAAATTAAGCAGCTTCTTTCACAACCTGCGTAAAAATTGAGCAGGGTATTTATTTTTGTGTTCAAAATTTGAGCAACCTTGAATTCATTACCTTTCCGCTTTCTTTTTTTTCAAAAGCAATTATTACAACTAATTAATAATCAATCAGATGTGTGTCTTTTTAGAAATCTGAAAAAATAAACGGTATTATTTAGCAAGATGTGTCTTTGTATATACAAACTTTTCAAGTTTGATACACAAAAGACTCTCTTGCCTTTTTTGCAAAAAGGGGAAAAGACTTCGGAACTCGTCTTTTGTTTTCAAAAATCAGGTAGAATAGTGCAAACTATTCTTTTTTAATCTTTACAGATTTCAGATTAATCCGGACTGTCGTTATATAGCCCAAGTCGCATCAAAGCTATTGTTTTCAGAGATTTGATGTTTCAACTTTGCAACAGAAATCCATAATCAAAAAGATGAAAACACTTCTTTACTTATTATTTGGCTTTTTAACAATATTGGTCTCGGGACAGGTCGGCATCAATACGCCAAATCCCGAAGCTACTTTGCAGGTAGTGGGTAAACCTGATGACCCAAATCATTACGATGGTATTATTCCACCGAGCATGACTGGTGATCAATTATCAAAAAAGATTTATTCTGCTTCAAAAAAGGGGACATTACTATTTGTGACACATCCGCCTTACATATTGTCAGGGCAGGTTAGCAATATTTCTGAGCCCGGACTCTATTTTTTTGACGGCAATCTTTGGCAACCTGCAAAACAGGAGCGAAAGATAGAATATCAGACCATCCTGGTTTTCGACCGTAATACGGATAACCCAATTACAGCATCTTCAGAATGGAGCGACCCCGTTAACATTTGGGATCATAAAGATACTTACTTGACCTCTACGAAGTTTTACAGTTTGGGAACAAAAAAATTTGGAGGTTTAGAGGGTGCGGTGTCGTTTAGAAAAATTGACGGAATCATCAATGTGAAATTTCTTGTATCTCGAAAAGCAGATTCCGAGCCTGTATCAGATGATGTCGTAATGGATATTTCTGATATCTGTAATGAAATAGGCTATTTCCCAACCGATTTGATTTGGATACATCCGGAAAATTCCACATCAATCATGGCTGTTTTCCTTCAAAATAATTGTATTCATTTTCCGGCAGAGAATCTTAATGCCATCAATTCGAATATGGTTGGTGAGGTTCAGGGATATTCGAGCTGGACAAAGCCTCATTCAAGATAACTAACCGAAAATATAACTGCAATCAGCAGAATATCAAAATCAATGACGATTCTAAAAACACGATAAACCTCAAACAAGACAAACAATGAAAAACAATTTCCTAACCTTATTTTGTGCACTGGTCGCTGTTAACCTATTTTCGCAGGTCGGTATCAATACACAGACGCCAAAAGCAACTCTTGAAGTGGTCGGAAAACCAAATGATGCAAATCATTTTGACGGGATCATTCCGCCACGAATTACCGGTAATGAATTAGCGGCAAAGACATATTCAGCGGCACAAAAAGGTGCTTTTGTATTTGTTACAGCGCCTGCAACCGACCTCACCGGACAGACAGTTCACCTAACAAGATCGGGACTGTATTACTTTGATGGACAGCAGTGGGTTGAGGTCTCTAAAGATGATCCACTGGAAATGGTTGCGCTAAGAGGCAATACTTCTACGGTTGAAATTGTCGTAAAAGATTTTCTTAAGCTTGATTTTGACCAAAAAGAAAATTATATCCTTGGAAGATCCAGAAGTCCGATCACAGGAGAATATAATACGATAGTGGGAACAGACTCCAATGTAACTTCCGGCAAAGGGAACTCAGCATTTGCTTACGCTATGTCTCAGGGAAAGGTGACCGGAAAATTAAATTATGGAGCAGGCGTATCTGCACTGAACGGTATTTCCAACGGGACCATATCAGGTAACAGAAATATCGGTATAGGACCTGGCGCGATGTCTTATATCACTTCAGGCAATGACAATATATCGATCGGTTATCTGTCAGGAACAGGAAATAGGACAGGTTCCAATAATATATTCATTGGCGTTGGAGCAGGAAGCCCGGCAGTCGGGGACAGAAGCATCAGTAATAAATTGGCCATCCATTCCACTCCGGTAACTACAAACCCGAACACTTTCTGGGATAGCATTACTAATAATTACACCGATTATAAGTTTGCCCTGATCTCTGGCGACTTTTCCGAAAGATGGCTGAATATTAATGGCAAGTTAAGCGTCACCCCTTCACAAATGCCCAATGCGGACGGAGATCCTGACTATACCAAAAAAGTGGTGGCGAAGGCCGATGGCTCATTCGGTTTTGCCACTGAGGTTATCCCTACACCGCCAGCGGTTGGGACCTATGTCCTGAAAAGTGTCAATGGAATTCCAAGCTGGAGTGTACCATGAGTAAAGACGACATAAATTCTGATGTGATCCTCTTCAGAGTCAAAAAGGAAAGAAAGGAGAACTGGAAAATAATATGCAGAGAAAGAAATATCTCTCTGACCAGTCTGATTATTAATTCCGTGGAGAACAGAATTATGGATGATGAAAGAAGAAAGGTCCTTGGCTTTATTGAAAAGCAGGACAATATCTTTTCGAAGATCGAGACGAATATAAATCAGGTCGCTAAGATGGTAAACGGTCAAAAGTATATTTCGGAAAGTCAGTTTGAACTGTTTTCCAATCAACTCAAGGAAATAGCAACACTGAAAGCACAGCAGAATAACATTTTTGAAAACATCTATGCATTGCTTGCAAAATGATCTTCAAAGTGATGAAACCTGCCGGTTCCGGTTTTCCAGGAGTTGACTATAACGACAGCAAGATCGATAAAGGAAAAGGAGAACTGATGCTTATGAAAAACTTTCCGTCATTCATCAATCAGAATAGTGATAAAGAGCAGGTCAGGGATTATCTGATAGCGATCTCAAAAAGCAACAGGGTACAAAAGCCACAATTCGATGCGGTGATCTCTACCAGGTTTCAGGAGCATAGCAAGGAAGAGCTTACAGAGATCAGTGAAGATTTTATGGAAAAACTCGGTTACGGGCAACAGCCTTACATCGCCGTTTTTCACAACGATACGGAGAATAATCACATCCATCTTGTTTCCACAAGGGTCGATAAAAAGACCGGTAAAAAAATTGATGACAGCTACGAAAAGCTGAAGGCGCAAAAAGCATTGGCCCAAGTGATGGAAAAACGTTACGGCATTAATGAGGATGAAAAACTAAATCAACTTTTAAATTACAAAATTGGCTCTTTTCAGCAGCTGAAAACTTTGCTCAACAGAAATGGTTACCAACTTACCGAAAACACAAATGATGGAAAAACCATTACCATTTCAAAAAACGGCGTGGTGCAGCGAAGGCTTCCGGCAGATCACATTGTTTTCAATAATGAAAAGAATGAATCGCGGTCGAAGCAGATCAGAGCCATTTTTTCAAAATACAGGCAGCTGTATTCCAACAAAGTATTCAGAGTAGATGATTACAGGAAACAGGAAGCGATGCTCCCTGAAGAAAAGCATAAAGACCACTGGAAACCGAAAACTGAATTTGAAAGCGAGCTTCAGAAAAAGCTGAGAGACTCTTTCGGTATCGACATCGTGTTTCATCATAAGGACGATAAAATGCCTTTCGGTTACACACTAATCGATCATAAGGCAGGGACTGTTCGGAAAGGCAGTGAGATGATGAAAATGGGTGACCTGTTTGAATTTACATCTGCTGTAATGGATAAAAGACTCTTTGAACAATTGAAAGACTATAATATCCCCAATGCGGAAACCAAAACGGTATTGCTTGAATTTCTAAAAGCACAATATCCGGAAGATGGGCTGAACGATTTTATGCTGTTTGAGAATAAAAAGCTGAAAAGCAAAACAACATTCAACGCGGTCAGGAGTGATGTAAAAGAATATCTCAAAAATCAAAGTAAAGAGGATGTCATTTTGATAAAAGCAGAGGATGAAAAATATTACGCCATCCATACCCGGCTTCACTTCATCGGTGAGCTGCAAACCCTGATCGGCGAAAAACAATACCAGCTGTTTCTGAACCCTCAATTGACTGGTGAAAAACAGACTGAAAACAATTCCGGAAACGATCTGAAGCAAGCGATTAACGAAATGATTTTCGACTGGACGAAAAGTTCAGGAACCGCAAAAGAACCGGCAGAGGATGAATTGAAAAAACGAAGAAGAAAGAAGCGCTAGAATAAGGAATACCGGCTTCCTTCTATGAATACAGTCATAATCACTTAAAATAAAAAAACCTATGATTATCACATTCGGGACACAAAAAGGAGGAACAGGCAAAACCACACTGGCCATTGCTTTTGCCAACTACATTTCAGGAATCTCTGAAAGAAAGGTCAACGTGTTCGATTTTGATTTTCAGAAATCTTTCTACCACAAATGGAAGGAAGATGAAGAGTCGGAACTACCGAAACTGTATAATGTGGAGATCATAAATGATGAAAACGAACAGCCATTTTGCGATTTTGAACACCTTATTAAAATGAAGGAAAGTGAGGACATCAACCTTTTTGATCTTGCGGGAACTCTCGATGCCCGGTACAGTGACCTGCTGATCTACAGTGATTTTATCGTGATCCCTTTTGAATATTCCAATGTCTCCGCAAAATCAACCCTGGTTTTTATCAACTTTCTGGGACTACTGGAAAGCCAGGCAGAGCGAATATTCATACGCTCCAAATATGACAAAGGTTATAAATACCAGAATCAGGAAGGTATGGACGCGGAGATCAGCAAGTACGGCGTGATCCTGAAAAGTCCGGTATTCAAAAGAAACTGCCTTCAGACGATTGATACTCGAAAGCTATCCTATGAACAGAAATATGCGGTCAAAAATGCATTTGCAGAACTGGTCGATCACATCAACTACGCGCTTGAAATTAATATATAACGATTCTAAAAACACTTACAATGATCAAAATATTTCTTACTATCCTCGTTGTTTATCTGCTCTATTACGCAGGCAATATTGTTTATGACCTTTTCCTGAAAAAGGATTCTTCTCAACAGAAAGAAGAAAGCGAAGAATATGCCCTGACAACATTCACCGGAAACAACACTGCAGTACAGAAAGTCACCATCGATGATGTTGAACATCTTAACACCCCAAGTTCTTTCAGCACCAGGGAACCATTTTCCTCAGTACAGGAAGAGTCGGGTGAACCCCACGATCTGGAAGACTGGCGCAGGAAATTTGAATCCGAACAGGACATCGATGCTTTTGAAACCGATCCACAGATTGAAGAACAATCAACGGAGCCGAAAGAAGTTCCGGAAGACGATTGGGCAGTGCAGGAAAGTATACAGAATGATGAAAAAGCAACCTTTTCAGATCAAACATCTGACGTTGAAGATAACATTAATACAACGCAGGAAAACGAAAGTTCTTCTTTGAAACTGAAACAGCAATTTCACCAATTCCTCAGCCTTGCCGAAACACACGTTCAGGTTCTTGCTGACAGTGACGGCTTTAAGGTCTATCACTCTTTGCTATAGGAATTTAAATAATCTTAAAACCCTTTATCTGATCCGCTCCATTGAGCCGGATAGCACACCCTCTATGACTTTTTTTGATTAAAAACACAATTCAACTATAAAATCTTATCTATTATGAAACACAAATGCAAACATTACTCAACGACGAAAAAATTATTCACTGTCGCAATGCTTCTGATGGCTGTCACTCCAATGCTGGCACAAGGCGGCGCCACAGCCATTTCCAATGCCGCCGATGACATCAAAGATTACTGGGATCCGATCAAGCTGATCTTAAAAGCCGTTGGCGGATTGGTTGGTTTTATCGGTGGTCTGAGGGTCTATAACAAGTGGACCAATGGAGACCAGGATGTCAACAAAGAGATCCTGGGTTATGGCGGTGCGATGATCTTCCTGATCGTTGTCCCTGAATTTGTAACCTCCTTTTTTGCCTAAGCAATGGGATTCTATCTCTACAAGGGGCTGAAGAAGCCTCTTGTATTTTTCGGGCTGAAAGGAAAGTATATCATTTATGCAGTGGGCGTTATCGGCGCAGGCGTCGTTGCCGCATTGATCCTGTCCAGATTCGGATTGCTGGGATCACTCTTGGGAGTTGCTGCTACAGCCGGAGGTGTTTACCTGATCTTCAGAAGGCAGGATAAATACGGACTCTATGACAAAACCAAAAACTTTGACCAGGTCTTCATTTTTCCAAAAAGAATACATCATAAAAAATTATTAAAGAATGGCAACAGCAAAGAAACACACCTTTGACATTCCGTTCATCGGCTACGATCACGGAAAATATTTCAACTGGGATTTTGATGTGCTGTTTGGGCAGTACGGTAATCCCATCATCGGGATCAGGATCAAAAACATCGTGGAACAATATTCCGCTGATCCGGACAATTACCTGAATTTCCACACGGTTCTTAACCAGGTCGTGTCAATCATCGGAGAAGGAAGGATCGTTCAGAAGCTGGATATCTTTACGAAAAAGAAATACACCGCAGAACCATCCGCCCAATTCCTTCAGCAAAAATATTCCGAACACTTTGACGGGAGGTTATTCAAAACCATCGAAACCGTTTTGCTCTTTACGGATATCGTCGATGATAAGCTTAAAAAGAAAACGAAGCACTATCATTTTTCGGATAAGGGTTACAAAGAGCTTCGCGACAAATGCCAAAAGGTGTTTATGCTTTTAAAACAGAATGACTGTGAACCTGAATTTTTATTTGAGAAAGATTTTGAATATTACATCTCAGGGGTTTTGTCGATGCAGTTTTCAGAAGTCCCTATCTTTGATAATATCAAAAGTACCAATGAGTACCTGAGAATAGGCAGCCGGTTTGTCAAGAATATCACCTATGTGGATGTAGAAAACATAGACTTACCCTCGGAAATAGAACCCTATTCAATATTAGGAGGAAACGGAGCGGCTTCCGAAACAGCTGTTGATAATTTTTCCTTCATCAATGAGCTGGAAGATTACGAGACCATTGTTTACAACCAGGTCATAACTATTCCACTACAGGCACAACAGCAAAGAGAACTCGATAAGAAAAAGAAGAAGCACGAAGGCGCGGCCAACAATTCGCCGTCCAATGCCATCATCGCAGAAGAAATTCAAACGCTGTTGCATAACATCGCCATTGACGGGCAGCTGGTCGTAAATGCTCATTTTTCCCTGTTGTTTTCAGCAAATACGCTGGAAGCAATGGAAGGGATACAGTCCCAGATTGAAAATAAGCTGTTTACCAAAGGGATCATCGTTTCCAAAAATGCCTACAACCAACTGGAACTATTCCGGGCATCGCTTCCGGGCAACGCCACAGAACTCAGGGAATACGATCTATTTATGACGACAAGCGAAGCGGCCTTGTGTTTTTTTTTTAAAGAGAGTTACCCCGTGAATGAAGAATCCAACTTTTATCTCCGCTTTACCGACAGGCAAGGCGTACCCTTAAAAGTGGATCCTGCAGACCAGCCGATGAAAACGGGAAGGATCAATAACCGGAACAAGTTCGTGCTGGGACCCAGCGGCTCCGGCAAGTCATTCCTGATGAACAATATTATCGAGCAATACCTGACCTACAATTATGACGTGGTTATCGTAGATACCGGGGATTCCTATTCAGGGATGTGTCAGTATAAGGGAGGAAGGTATATTCAATACACTGAAGAAAGACCGATCACAATGAATCCTTTCCTGATGGACAAAAAAGAGTTCAATATCGAAAAAATAGAGTTTCTGACCAACCTGATCTTCCTAATCTGGCAGGGTCCGGATGCCACGGTGTCCTCTGCACAAAAATCGATCCTCGATAATGTGCTGATGTCCTATTATCACCAATACTTCAATTCGGGAACCGATTGGTTTGAAAGTAAAACGTCAGAAGAGCTCATTTTTTATCTGAACAAATACAATATTCACGAAGAGGATATCCACACCGACCGGTCAGCGACCGGAGGTTCTGAGAAAAGCTATTACGATATTCTGGGTCTTCCGTTTGATGCGTCAGCAGACCTGATCAAAGAAACAGGAAGAAAGCTTCTGAAGTCTTACCATCCGGATAAAAACCTGAATAACCCCGATTATGACAGCGAGAGGTTCTACAAAGTCTACGAAGCGTATGAAACGCTGAGCGATGACCACAGAAGAAAGATCTACAATGAGACACAGCTGATCTTGGTAAAATCTAAAGATATTATCGAACGTCCGGAGTCCGCATCAGACTGGGATCAAAGTTTCCGGAATGCCCTAATTAAAAAGATCAAAGAACTCGAAGAAAAGCTGGAAGCCAAAGAGCTTTCATTCAATGGATTTTATGATTACTGCGACAAATTCCTGCCGCTGTATCTCAATAACAAGAAGCACAGCATTACGGAAAGAGAATTCAATCTCCGGACATTTTTGTTTGTGCTGAGGGATTTTTACAAAGGTGGAAGATATGGAACGACTTTGAATGAGTCTGCCGACAACACACTCTTTGATGAATCATTTATTGGCTTCGAGATTGACAATGTGAAGGATAATCCGAAGCTGTTTCCGATTGTGACGTTGATCATTATGGACACCTTTATTCAGAAGATGAGGCTTAGAAAAGACCGCCGAAAAGCCCTGATCATCGAAGAAGCCTGGAAAGCGATTGCCAGCAAGCTGATGGGCGGGTATATCCTGTATCTGTACAAGACCGTCAGAAAATTCTGGGGCGAGGCGGTGGTCGTGACACAGGAACTGGATGATATTATCGGGAATGCCGTGGTCAAGGACTCGATCATCAATAACTCTGATACCTTCATCCTGCTGGATCAGACGAAATTCAAAGACAATTTTGACCGCATTGCGGCGCTGCTTTCCCTGAATAAAGTGGAGCAAAACAAGATCTTTACGATCAACAATCTCAATAACAAATCCGGACGAAGCCGTTTCAAGGAATTTTATCTGAAGAGAGGCTCTAAAGGTGAGGTCTATGGTAACGAGGTTTCCCTTGAACAGTATCTGACCTATACCACCGAAAAGCCTGAGAAATCGGCGGTTGAATATTATGTACGGAAATATGGCAATTACGATGAAGCGCTGCGGAAAATTGTAACGGACTTAAAAACTTTCGGCGACAGTCTTGAAAACCTGGTGTCCCTGGTCAATCTATACCAGAGTCCTCTCGACCGAAAGGTTGTTTCCTACTACCAAATGATGAAGAACAGTCATCCCGGGAAAAATATCTTCAAGATCATCGCCCAGGAGCTGGAAGAACGAAATATCAATTTCTCTGAATTAATCCATAAAAACGAATATCAATATGAAAAAGTTTAGCCTGCTATTTTTAGGATTCTGCGGATGGCTATCCGCTCAGAATACCTACATCGACCCAACCGTAACAGCGGCAATGATTCTCTACTCAGAAAATCTGAAAGCCAAACAGAACGAGGTCATCGAAGAAACTTCCAAACTGAAAGATGCGCAGACCTGGGTGGGAACCCAGATGGTCGCGGCCAATGACATTCAGAATAAAATCCTGAAAGGCTTGAAAGAGGTTTCCGGAACCTTGCAGAACGGAATCCAGGTGCAGGAGATCTATTCCGAACTGGACAAGTGCTATACGTATTCGTCACAGGTGGTACAGCTGGCCTCACAGCATCCGCAGTATGCGATTTTCGGCGTAAAAGCGTCACAGAAAACCTATGAGCAGAGTCTAAAGATCGTTACCGATGTATCTGATATTCTGACATCAGGAGAACTGAACCTGGCGACGGCAGGCGACCGATACAAGATCCTGCATAACATTTCGGGAAATGTCAAAAACCTGAAGCTGTGGTTGCTGGCCATCAAGCTGAGACTGGAAAAAGCCAACAGACTTGGATTCTGGAATTCCATCAATCCTTTTGCCGGATATATCAACACCGATAAGGCAATTGTGGATGACATTATGAATCGCTACAAAAGGAATTTTTAAAGAAAATTGTAATGAAAAAGATTTTTGCGATGCTGATTTTTCTGATCGGATATATTGTGATCACCTCTTCCGGTGGTGGCTCCACGCCTGCCTGGCAACAGGAGAATGTTTCTTTCCCGATGATGGATATTGAGATCAATGCCACGATGAAAGAACACGACCGGCAGAAAGAAATGCGGCAAAAGCAAACCCTCAATGCCTCGGTGGAAACCGCCAACCAATCCCAGTGGAAGTATTTTAAGGACAAAGTAACTAAGATTCAGGACAGACTAAGGATCGTATCATTTGCCATCCAGGCCATTCCGGCAGGAGTGACAGTGAGCAGAGAAATCACCAAGATCACGGATAACCAGACCGCGATTATCAATGAGATCAATACGGCGCCTTATTCCATTATAGCGGTATTACCTTCACAGATAAAGTTTGTAGATGACCTGCAAATGACCTTACGGTTACTGACCGGAATTATTCTGTCCTACGGTGCCATCAATCAGATGGAACAATCCGAGCGGAAGATCTTACTGGATTACGCTTTGGGTGAAGTAAAAACACTCAGCAGAAATTCCACCCATATGCTTTTAAAAATATGGGACATCAAAGCCAAGGCCTTGCGGAACAAAAGAGCGTTCCAGTATTATGTCAACCGCGACAAACAGGTGGTGGAAAGTATTATGAGTCATATCAAATCTTTTTAACAATGAAGAAAATATTAACCTTCAGTATTGTTTTGTTTTCGATTGCTAGTATTCAAAGCCAGCAAATTGTCATCAACGATAAACTGCTGAGCCAGATCACCGTGAATCACGGGGTACGCCTTGTGAGTGAACAGGCATTCCTGGATTCTTATAAGAAGCAGAAAGAACTGTACGATGACATCAACAATAAAACAATGCAGGTGATCGCCATCCAGGAGTACATTTACCATCAGCTGAAGAATGTCAACTCGGCACTGACCCAGAGTAAAAAGCTGATCTACCTCTACCAGTATCTGGGAAAGATCGTCAGCAACTCCAACAAAATGATGGATCTCTCTGCACAACACCCTGAATACGCCGCCCTGGTCTCAAAATATTATGTCGAGATCGGGAAGCAGATCCTGAAGCTTCAGCAGGAAGTGACGCAGGATATTTTGAATGAGGATAAAGATTTTCTGATGGATGCCAGTGACCGCGAAATGTTGATCGATAAGGTCTTTACACGGGTAAGAAATATCCACGGGAACATTTTATACATCATAATGAGACTTCAAAACGCCAGGAGAATCCCCTACCTGTATCAGGTGCCGGTTTTAAGGAACTACATCAACATCGACAGAGCGATTGTCGGTGACATTATCACAAAATACAAATACATCTTCAATTAAGACTTATGGAAACATTATTTAAAAAAGGAAAATATTTGGTCTTTCTATTTCTTGCGTTTGCCGTATCAGCACAAGTAAGCGTGAAAAGGCTAAACGATCCTTCGATTGTGGCCCAGCACAAGCGAATGACCTTCGAGAGCTGGGGAGACTGGCGGCCTTATCCAAAATATTTCCTGGGCATCCAGACTAATTTTGCTTATGCAACGGTTTGGGGAATATGGGCTCCCAAAATCAACCGGGATTATAAGGATGGGGACGATATCCGCCCGCTTAAACCTACAGGAGAACAAAATCTGCGATTCGCGCAGCTTAAATTCCAGGAAGAAGAGGCAAAGAAAATTAAAGCCGCTTCCGACACGATCTACAAAAGAAGCGTCCAGGACCTTGCCCACTGGACTTCGGCTACAATAGATGCCGATCCGTTATGGCTCCTGTATTACAAGAGAATGCTCAAACCAATTACGGAATTTCCGGATACTCCACAGGATTTTATCGAATGGCGGTTGAAAGATGAACCCACTTATGATGCTCTTAACACCACCGGAACCTTAAAACGATGGCAGGAAGAGCTGGACCTGATAAAGGAAAAATATTCAATGTCAAGGTCTATGGATATGCCGAGGGGAAAACGCTTTGTGATGTATCACGAAACGCTGATCCGGTGGCGGAAATTTGTTCAGGAATTGAGAAAGTACAATAACAGGACAACGCTTCTTCTGGATTACAAAAACATCCTGAACAGTCATTTATCAACCGCTTTGCCCACACAATGGACGCCCGCTTCAGACCGGGGAATTGTTCAAAACGTGATGCAGCAATATAAACACAGATATTAGAAATGAATAGAAAACGAACATTAATATTTTGCCTTTTGGCAATAATACTTCCAATAATGGGCTTTGCCCAAACCGATGGCGACTACAGCAACCTGCTTCAATTCCTCAAAGGCGATGGTGCGTTTGAAAAGTGGTTTATGGAAGTATTTACCAAGCTGGACACCAGCATTCAGGACAGTGCTCAAGGTTCCGCACTGGTCGGAAGGGCGATCGGTGGATTAGGCGCATTGATGTATCTCGGCTATATGGGCTGGCAGATGGCCGCCGGAGACCGCGAATGGGAAATTGTCCCGATGCTTAAACCCATCCTTATCGGGTTTACCCTGGTGTATTGGACGGGATTTGTGAATCTGATCCAGGCTCCTTTTGAAGCCATCGCCGAACCCGGCATTGCTATTTTCAGCGACATCGAATCCGAGGTCAATGACCTGAGGGTCCAACGGTTCAAAAAACAGCAGCAATTACTGGATGCCGTTATCAAGCTCAATGCCGAGGAGGATGCCAAGCAGGAGGTCATTAACAATACTTCGAAAGATGCCGATGACTCGTGGTTTGATATCAGTGAGGGGATTGATAACCTGCTGCAGCCCATCAAGGAATGGCAGATCAGGATGCAGTTCCAGATGCAGAAGCTCGTGGCTGAAGTGATCGAATTCGTCTGTCTTTCAGTATTGAGAATCTGCGTTTATCTGATCTTCTTTATTCAGAAAATCTGGGCATATATTCTCATCATTTTAGGTCCCATTGCGGTGGGAATGGCTCTAGTTCCGGGATTTGAAAATTCGCTGTACAGCTGGGTATCCAAATTCATCAATGTTAACCTTTACACTTTTGTGGCCTACACCATCATCAACATCGGGCAGCAGCTTATTGCTTCTGGCTATACGATGGAAATCGAGCGGTACGACACTTTACTAACGAACGGCACCGTAACCAACCTTGATGCGCTGATGGTCTATGTGACTAATTCCGGAATGATCTATAACCAGCTCTTCACCTGTGTCGCCTATATCGTAACAGGCATCGGGGTTCTGATGACCCCAACCATTGCAGACAGCATTGTCTCAGCAGGCGGAGCCGGTGCGATGACAAAAATGAAAAATGCCGCCGGAAAAGTGGCCAGCAGTGCTAAAACAGCGGTATTGACCGTAAAAACAGGCGGTGCAGCGGCAGCGGCAACAGCTGCCAAATCAGCTGCTGCAGGTACTGCATCCGGAAGAGTCCAAGACGCTATGAAAAACGGAAAATAAAATCAATTATCAGCTATTAATTATCAATTATAAAAAAGATGCTCATTAAAAATATAGAACAACGAATCAGGATCAATAAGATCGTTTCATTATCATCTATTGCATTTGCTGCATTCTTGGTAATCGCCGGGTTTTTCTTCTCCTATCGGATGATCCAGGATTCCCGAAGATCCATTTATGTCCTCGATAATGGGATTCCGGTGTTGGCCAAGCAAACAGACGTGCTTTTAAACAGGCCGGTTGAATATAAAGCCCAGATCGAATTGTTCCATCGCCTGTTTTTCACACTGGCTCCCGATGATGCCTATATCAAGGAGAATATTCAGAAATCATTGTATCTCATCGATGACAGCGGGAAAAAGGAATATACCAATCTTCGGGAAAAAGGGTTTTACAACCAGATTGTAGCTTCCAGCTCAATGGTCAGCATTCACGCAGATTCCATCAGGCTTAATCCGGAGCAAAATAAATTTCAGTTCTTCGGAAAGCAGATGATCACCCGGAAATCATCAGTTATTACCCGAAAGCTCATTACCGAAGGCTTCTTTGAGGACATCATCCGAAGCCCCAACAATCCGCACGGGGTTATGCTCAGAAACTGGCGCATCATCGATAATGAGGAACTCTCCAATCAAACTAAAAACTCCTATTAATATGAATGCTTTTCTCAAACAAACCGGCAAAAAGTGGGTGGAACGTCTGGCTAAAAATCCGAAAAGGTTCTTTATGTATTCGATGATCATTCTTTCGGTCTCCTTTATGGGCTCGCTGATACAGGGAATTTACTTCCCTTCTGAAACAACCTTTACTATCAAGCCGCCAATCATTTATTCCAAAAATGAAATTAGGCACAATAAGGTTTCCGGTCAGGACAAGGAAATGGAAAAGATCGTCGGGGAAATGAAATTACTGAAAGAAAAAAGAGACCGGAATGCTTTACAAAAAGAAGACAGCCTGAGGATTGAGTTCCTGTTCAACAGATACCAGCAATTAAAAAACAAACGGTAATACCCTTAGCAGTTCATTAAAAAAAATCAAAACGCAATGAAGAAAATTAATTTCAAACAGAAAAAATATGTGCTGCCGCTTTTGGCTCTGCCGTTCCTGCTTCTTTTTGGGTATGTCGGTGCAGAGTTCTCGAAAGAGGATAAACCCAAAGACAAGCCAAAAGAGCTTTCCCTTTCATTGGGTGAAACAAAGGATTCCATCATGAATAAAAATGATGCCTACGATGCATTCTTCAGGAAAGATGATAACCGTACAATGCTGGAAGGACTGGATCAAGAACAGGACAGCCTGCTGAACTATGATGACCAGCTGTCGTTAGCACAAAAGAGAAAAATTGATTCCCTTAAAACGCTGTCTTCAAGGCAAAATCGATACCAGCCTAAAGAAAAGCTTTCATCCTACTATGATTCTAAACAGCGCAGTGAAGATAAAGATTATAAAAGGTCAGCGGAAATGATCCGCATGCTGAATGACAAATCGTACGGAAGAGCAGAACCTAATGTCTTAGCTGAAAGTCCTAAGGCGACACAAAGCGTTCAGCCTGATCCGGTCAAGTACCTGAAACAGCAGATGCTTGTGATGGATTCCCTGGAAAAAGCGAGAGACCCGGAATACCAAAATAAACTGGCGGCTGAACAGCGGCTGAAAGCCAATAAGGAAAAGATGGACGTGTTTCTTAACTCCACCTTCAATGTCAGCAAGTCAGGAATCAACGATGTGTTCAATGCATTCTATAAAGAACAGGAAAACAGCTTTATCAAGGCAGTGATAGACGAAAATAACAAAGGCTTTCTCGGCAGCCGGATCAGGTTCCGTTTACTGGAGGACATTTTTGTAAGCAACCGAAGGATCAGCAAAGGTTCTATTCTCTATGGGCAGATTTCCGGATTTTCCATGCAAAGGGTTGATCTTACAATCGTATCGGTATTTACCCAGGGAGAGATCTTTCCCGTTAACCTATCGATTTACGATGTGGACGGCATGAAGGGTTTATATGTTCCGCAAAGTGTGTTCCGGGATATGATCCGCGAAATGGGAAGCAATTCGGTTCAGGGAACGCAGATGGATGTAGGCGGCCAAGGCTTTTTTACCAGCATCGGTTCCAAGTTGTTTACTTCCACATCAAAATCCATTGCCAATCTCATCAAAACCAATAAAGCCAAGCTGAAGTACAACTCCTATGTATTCCTGATCGACGAAAAACAACTCAAAGAATCACAGAACAAACAAAATCAATAAAATGATGAAAACCTTATTATACAGCCTACTGCTGTTCACCGCGCAATCGTTAAGAGCACAAACCGCTATCCCTGAGCAGATTATTTCTGATCTGCCGGAACTTGAAATCACCGAAGGGATCAACCTTCATATGATCTCACCGGAACCGATTCAGTATGTTGATTTGTCTACTGCTCAACTGACCGGTGACCTTCCTGCAACAAATATTGCGAGAATAAAAATTAAAAAACAATCCTTTCATTTTTTCAGCGGCGATACGGTGGGAATTATCACCGTTGTCGGTCAATCGTTCATCGCGCAGTATAAAGCGGTGTATAGAGAAACTGATAATCTTAACACAATAACCAATATTCATATCCAACCCGAAGCGATGCAGCCCATCGAGTTCGATAAAATGACTTTCTCGAACCGTGAACTCAGACAATTTGCCATAGACATCATTCAGAAGAAGGCCGATAAAAAGCCGGTCCGAACTGAAAACAACCTAAATCTCGGTATGCAGCTTAATAATGTATATGTGATGGGAGAATACATCTTTCTGGATATGACTTTTAAAAATGATTCCAATCTGAGCTACGATCTGGAGGCCCTTAAGTTTTCCATCGAAGATAAAAAGATACACAAGGCCACCAATAATCAGAGCATTGAAATGACACCGGTATTCCAGCTAAATTATCAGAAACATTTCAGGAAGAACTTCAGGAATATTTACGTGTTCAAAAAGTTTACCTATCCCAACTCTAAGGTGATGATGATCCGTCTGATCGAGGAACAGCTCTCCGGAAGGACCATCGAAATGAAAGTGAACTACTCGGATATTCTTAAAGCCGACACCTTCTAACAGGCAGGGCCTGTCCTAATTTTTAGATCTTCTAATCACTTAATTTTTTAATTAAAGAAAATGCAAGAACAACAACATCAGATCAAAATCTACGGATTCCTGCAAAAGGCAGTTTATGCTGTGGTAGCGTTAGACTGTGCTTCTCTGTTTTACCTGAATGCCGACGTCCCTGTTGTTTCCAATCTTCTGAAGAACTTCTCAAAGATGAGTTTCATCTATCCTCCGATCAATGCCAAGTTTGCCACATTGGTTTTAATAGGATTGGTGGCAGTAGGAACCAAAGCTAAGAAAAAGAAAGATCTCAATATTGCTACCGGAATCATCGTTCCAATGGTATTGGGACTGGCAATGATGTTCAGCGCATTGATCTGGCAGGAACAAGCAGGAAGCACCGAACTTCCTAAAATATTCCCGGGAATGAACCTTTATCAAGTCATCTACGCAGTACTCTCCTTTCTGGGAGCTGTTATCCTTCAGATGGGTGCGGACAGCATCTCCAAGCTGATGCAGCAGAAAATGGGGAAAGACCGATGGAATGTAGAAGAAGAATCATTTGACCAGAACAAAGAGCTGGTCAATACCGATACAAGTATTAATATTCCTTACCTGTTCCGGTATAATGGTAAAATCAATAAAGGCTGGATCAACATCAATCCGTTCCGTGGAACAACAGTGATCGGAACACCTGGAAGCGGAAAGTCCTTCGGAGTGATCAACCCTGCTATCCGGCAGATGATTGCCAAAGGTTTCTGTCTCTGCATTTATGACTTCAAGTTTCCGGACCTAGCGCAGATCGCTTATTATCATTATTTAATCAAGAAAAGCAAAGATCCGGGATACAATTATGAGTTTCACGTCATCAATCTCAACGAGGTTGAAAGATCAAAACGGGTCAATCCTTTTCATAAAAAGTATATTCAGACTTTGGCCGAAGCACAGGAAATTGCAGAATCGATGGTGTCATCATTGCAAAAAGGCGGAAGCAGTTCGGGCGGCGGCTCGGATGCATTCTTTACCCAATCTGCCATCAACTTCCTTTCATCCTGTATTTACTTTTTTGCAAGGCTGGAAAATGGGAAATACTCGGATCTTCCCCATATTCTTGCCTTTGTGAACCGAAGCTACCAGGAAATTTTTAATACGCTGTTCACCAATGAAGAGATAGGCTCATTGCTTTCTCCCTTTAAAACAGCCTACGATAACAAAGCTTTCGACCAATTGGAGGGACAGGTCGGAACACTGAAGATATTCCTCTCAAGATTAGCTACTAAAGAAAGCTTCTGGGTGTTTTCCGGCGATGAAGTGGAACTGAAAATTACAGACCGGGACAACCCGTCCATCCTGATCTTAGCTTCGGACCCAGGAACGCAGGACATTAATTCTGCTTTGTATTCATCGGTGTTAAACCGGACATTACGACTGATCAATTCCAAGCACAACCTGCCGGGAGGCATTATTGCCGATGAGTTCCCAACCATTTATATCCATAAGATCGATAATGTGGTGGCAACCGCTCGAAGCAACAGGGTGGCTGTCTTGCTCGGTCTTCAGGAAATCCCGCAGCTAAGGCAGTTCTACAAAAAGGAAGTGGCGGATACCATTTCTGCCATTGTCGGAAATATCTTTTCCGGTTCGGCGAGGGATAAAAATACGCTGGACTGGCTGGAAAAACTATTCGGGAAGATCAAGCAGAAATCCTACTCCCAATCAATATCGCAGCAGGGAACGACCACCAGTATCAATGAGAAAATGGATCATATGATTCCCGCCGGAAAGATCGCAGCCCTGAAAACCGGCGAAATGGTCGGGATGATCGCACAAGGCGAAGAAAACGATACGGACGAATACAAGACATCGGCCATTCACGGAAAAATCAATTTGGATATGAAAGCCATTCGGGATGAAGAACAGAACTACGTTCCGATGCCTGTCTACTATTCATTCACAGACAAAGTGGGAAAAGACCGAAAAGAGGAAATCCTGATGACCAATTTCCGGAAGATCAACAAGGAAGTGGAACTTATTGTCAATGAATTTATAAAATCAGCCTCATGAAAATACTTACAGCATACTGTATAATCGGGCTATTTTTTTCTTTTCACTGCTCTTTGTATGGGCAATTCAATACACTTGTACCCATCCAGCCTAAGAAAACAGAGAATCTTCAAATTGTGGAGAAAACGGATGAGACTAAGGATTTGAAGCAGAAAAGCGAAAAAAAATTTTGGAAGAATCTATTTGATGGAACACATAAAGTTGACCTGAAAAAAGAACTGGATTCCCTGAAAACAATGATTAAAGAAAGCTCCAAATCCAACAGCAAAAAGTGGGATATGCAAAAGGTGAAGGATTCATTGATCTTGGAACTTCAAGGTCAATTTATTAACAAGGCACGGGATGATTTCAGAAAGAGATCGGCAGATATTGAATATCCAAAGATGATGATGCCGCTGGACCGAGCAATTTCCGTTACATCATCCTTCGGTACAAGAGTGCATCCAATTTCCGGAACATTCAGAATGCACACTGGCATCGACCTGAAAGCTTATTATGAGAATGTATATGCTGTGCTGGACGGAATCGTCACCGAAACCGGCTGGGATCCACACGGTGGAGGTCACTTTATCAAAGTAAAACATTATAACCGCTTTGAAACAGCCTACCTGCATCTCTCAGAAATCTATTATAAAGCCGGTGATTTCGTTAAAGCGGGATTCGTAATCGCAAAAAGCGGCAATTCCGGAAACTCAACCGGAGCGCACCTGCACTTTTCTGTCTGGGAAAACGGTAAATATATCGATCCTATGCGTTTTCTCAATGATCTCATCGAAGCGGATAATTGGCTGGCGTCATCGCAACAAAACTAAAGATTCTAACACTCTAACATAAAAACATCATCGTATGGAAAATCACAATTTACCGACCGAAGACCTGAAAACTTACGGCATCATCAAAGAGGATTTGACTTTTTCCGAAAAATTAAGTCCTGAAGAGGTCCAAAAGTTTCTGCGGGGTTACACTATCGTTGCAGACAACGACAGAAACCGAGCTACTTTTCAGCTCAAAGACAATAATACGCAGCTAAAGGTCATCTTTCTTGAAAGGGACAAAAGCCTGTCGGAGATCCTGGAACAAAGCAAAGAAAAGGTCCAATACACGGATATTAAAGACCTGTCAAAACCTCCGGCTGATTGGAACATCGAAAAGAAAGCGTTCATTTTTGATAAGGAAAACAACAAAACAGTGGAATTCGATTGTATTAACAATGCCACCGAACTCACCGCTATAATCGCGGATCAGAAGGATCTGCAGGAACTGGGCCGATATAAAGCAGAACTGCAAAAGATGAAAAATTATCTCTATGACAAGATGGATCAATACCCTGAGATTGCGAAAGATATTGCCCGCGATCTAACTATTGTTGATAAGCAGATCAGTTCTGTTTCCGCCATTTCCAATACGGAACAGCAGGCAGAAAATCATGATCCTAGTAGTGTTCAGCTTGATGTAAATGACCCTGATCGATATGAAGATGCCAATCGCCAATGGGAAGAAGATCAGGAAGAAGAATTACACAGACATAAAGGAAGAGGAAGATAATTTTTATTCGAAAAAATACAGATGAAAAGCAATGAAATTTTATACTCTAAGGGAAATAATGATGAATGCCATACTCCCGGATATGCAGTGCTTCCGATCATAGAATATATACCCAAAGATGCCATTGTTTGGTGTCCGTTTGATACGCAAGAAAGCCGATTCGTAAGCGAGATCGCAAAAGAAAATAAAGTTGAGTTTTCGCATATCCGAAACGGGCAGGATTTTTACCACTATGAACCTGAAAAGTGGGATGTCATCATATCAAATCCGCCTTACACCAATAAAAGGAAAATTTTTGAAAGGTGTTTGGAATTCAATAAGCCTTTTGCTTTGCTGATGTCAAATACCTGGCTGAATGATGCGGCTCCAAAGCAATTGTTTATGGACAAAGATTTACAGTTACTGATGTTTGACAAAAGAATCAAATTCAATTGTAATGGAGTGGTTAACAACAAAATAACTTTTAGCAGCAGTTATTATTGCTGGAATTTTCTTCCAAAGCAGATTATTATGGAAATTATATCAGAGAATAAACTATGAATTTTAAAGTAACCGAAAGCTTAATTTATGATCCATCTCTTTCTAAAGGTTGGGAATGGATTCATTACGATGACGGCAGTGGATCGCTCATCAGCCCGAATGGTAACACTTACTACAATTATGACCTACAGACAAAGGAATATCGTTTACCCTATGGCCGTAATGACTGGACAATTTTGACAGGTAATGGTGATCAACTTATAAGCCTAACCGAATTTAAAAAATTCGCCGAAAATGACCTGACAGAAAGAGCATTTACCAACGATCTTTTTCCGAAACTTTCAGAAGAAGAACGCACAGATCTGCTGAGTTTTAATAGCTCTTTAAAAGAGAGAGACTTTACTGTGAAAAATTTAAACATTAGCATATCTCAAAGGCAAAGCTATTTAGAAAAGATGGAATGTGGAACAACGAACGGAGACTATTCTTTAACTGAACAACAATTGAAGCAGCTTCCGGATTTTGTTGATCGCCATCATCTATCAAAAAATGATAAATATGAATTGGCCTACGGTCTACTGGAAAAACAGCAATATGCTGAAGCATATTCTATTTTGCCGGGAGGACAGATTATCAAAATGTATCTCGATGACGAAGGAAAATCATCATATAGACCTTTATTAATTCATGAAGTAAAATATAACAATCAAAATACAGAAATTATGGAAACACAAAAAGATTTCGATCAGGTAAAATATCTGAAAGACCAGATGAAATATCTTGGATTTGGAGAAGATGAAAAACTGCACAAAGATTTAAAACTAGGAATCAGTGCAAAGAATCAACAGTTTGAAATAAAAACTTCTTCCGACAAAACCTTACCCGGAAACAAAGTCGACTTTACGTTAAAGTTTAACAAAACGGAGCGCGGAGGTATTTTTCTTAATTCATACAATGCAATGCTGACGAATGCAAAGGGCGATGACCGATCTCATAATTTCACGGTCACAAGGGAAAGCAGCTTCACCGCTAAAGAAGCCATCAATCTCTTAGAAGGGCGAAGTGTTAAAATTGACTTTCAGAATCCGAAAAGCAAACAGCAGGAAACCGCTTTTGTACAATTTGATTTTGAAAAGCCCAAAACCGAAAAAGGAAATTATTATTTCCAAAATTTCTATCAGAATTATGGTGTGGAAACCGATAAGATCGTAGAAAAATCCAATCTTGTTTTTGACAAACCGGAGTATAGGGAAAACACCATCAAATCGCTTGAAAAAGGAAATGTGGTGAAAGTAAAATTTGAGAAGGATGATAAGATAATCGAAGGAAAAGCTGTACTAGATCCTCAATACAGAAACCTGAAGTTGTATGATTCTGAAATGAATCGGATCAATACCAACAAACCACTGGAAGAACTGGAGCAGGACCATAAGCACGAAAAAAATAATGTGAAAGAGCAAAGCATTAAAAGATAGATAATACCTGACCAATATGCGGAAGCGGTAGGTCTTTGTGATCTGCCGCTTTTTTAAATCGATCAAAATGAGAAAAAAAATAATATTTCAGTATGTGTTCCTGTTTCTGGTGCTGATCTCCTGCCATAAAGAAATCAAATCTGAAAGTGGAGGAATAGACCTTATTTCCAATGTCTATTTTGATGCTTCCAAAGGATTGAATAAAATGCAAAACTTCCATCTTTCCAAGATTAACTATCAGAATGACTCCATCATCGAATTGATTCCTGACCTAGAGTTTCCTGAAATGACAGCCGCAACCTATTTCATCAAAGATTCTGTCTTTTACGAGTTGGAAAATCACGAAAGTCCGTCCCTCTTTTCGGAAATCAAGAAAAAGCAGAGACCACGTTCTGTCTACGACAAATCGAGGGGAGCGGTATTTACAAAAGAGCCACTTCTGAATTACAGAAACCGCAGGACATTAAGCGACACGGTGCTTTTCAAAAAGAATTACAAACGCTTTGAGATCAATTCACCCTGGAGTTATACCCGATATTATATTTACCCGACGGATACCATCTTTCCCTATGCCCTCTATAGTGAAGTTGGCAGAGATTACCGCGGAAGAATTGAGCGGATAGATTCATACGATAAAAAGAAGGATATTTTCGTGACCCTTCAGTTGATTCCCAGAACTAATTGGGACGATTCCGCTAAAGAAATTTTTGAATTTAACTATTTTGTAAAAAACAGAAGAAAGTGAGCAGCCAAGAGATTTCAGGAAATTTCCCTGCCGATATTTCTATATTGGAAGGAACTAAAAATGAAATGATCGTTTTTACAAGCAGTGAAGACAGGATTGCGTTTTTAGAACTCCTTCGATTGAACAATCAAAACAACAACAGGACTCTCGTAACCCTAAATTGCAATGAAAATACCAGGAAATTTCTGAACAGGTATCAAAATTTTGACGGTAAAATATTCCTCTGTCTAAATGGTTACAAAGCTGGTGATCTAGTAACCGGAAAAATTCTAAATACATTTAAAGACAAAAATATCAAAGATATCAGATCGTTGTATGGAATTTCAGAAAAAGAGAATCGAAATCTCAATGAATATCTGCAAAAGAAATCTCAAAATAAAAATGGTATTTTAGATAAATCTAAAAATGAAGCCGATGAAAAAGACAGAACTGGATCCGAAAGAATTTCCGACACTCAGCACCTGGGATCCGAAGCTGCTGGAAGAAGTATTGGAAAGCTTAGCGAAAACAGCCAACCCGAACAAAACGGAAATCACACAGACGGACAAAGAATTGGCCGCAACGATGCTGGAAATGGACTTGCAGACGCAATCTGGGAGCATTTGGTCGGAGACAGAGAACCAGGACGATCCATTGACGGAACACAACCGCGAAATGATGAACAAAATGAAGCAGGAAAACATTCCGTGGGCGGAATCATACCTGGGAGAACTGTATCCGATACAGAAGAACGAGGAAGATCAGTTTCCGATGTAGAAGATCTTCTGTCAAAATATAAAGGTCAGAAGCTGACCAATAAACAAGTTGCGGAAATAGTTTCTGCAGCTTGTTTTGTTTCAGACGATCACAAAGTTCATCTTAAAGAAAATCTCGTCATCGCCGATGATCTGAAGGAAGTATGCAGCCAATTCCGGAGTGGCGGAACAGCTAAAGACGGCAGAGGAATTTTAGATGAATATTACACCGATTCAAAAATTGTCGATGCGGTCCGAAATTTAATCAAAGACCATTTTAAAGGCCGGAATGAAATTTCTGTCTTAGAACCCAGTGTTGGAACGGGCAATTTCCTGTACGCCGCAAAAGAGCTGGAAGCAAAAGTCAATATTATCGCTTTTGAGATCAACGAAACCACCGCAAAAATTGCAAAAATACTCCATCCCGATACAGAAATTAACCTACGTTCTTTTGAAACTGAGTTTATTGATGAGAGAGGAAATAAAATAGTATTCTCAGAGCAATACGACTTAGTCATCGGTAACCCGCCTTATGGTGATCACCGTGGTTTCTACAAAGGTTTGGGTGAAGAGTCTAAAATATCCAAATACGAGGACTATTTTGTGAAACGTTCTTTGGACTCCTTAAAAACCAACGGACTTTTGGCAATGGTACTGCCATCGGGATGGCTGAACCGGCAGAAGAATCTCCTCAATGCAAAAATTATTGAAGGCTTCCGTCTGCCTAATGGCGCGTTTGCAGGAACACGAATTGGAACCGATATCATCATTCTCAAAAAAAGCGGTCAGAAAATCTCAACCGACATTTCCAACTATTTTGAAGCCAATCCTTCAAGAATTTTAGGGGAAATACGTGAGAAAACCAACCGTTTCGGACGTCAGGAAAATTACGTTTACGGGAATCTGGAGGATGCACTATCTAAAATCCAGCAATTTAAAAACAAAAAGGAAACGGAACGAATCGGCAATTTGTTTGAAGATCTGTTTCTAGAGGCTGCCGAGCAAACAGTAGATAAGGATTCTGCTTCTGTGGATAAGGAAAATTTCACCAAAACGAATCCGGAAGGTATTGCTGATAAGGAAAAAAATGAGGTTAACCATAACGAAGTCCGGGAAAAAATTGAAGCGGTATTGTCTAAGCTCAATGCCATAAAATTCAAGTCGCCCGCGGTTTTAAAAGAAATTTTTAAATACAAAAAGCTGCAATCCGAGCTGTCAGATCAACCAAAGAAATTTTCAAAAGAGAAAATTGATGACATTCTGCAAAAAGCTGAAAAGATCCTTCACCTACAGGAAAATAAAAATACGGAGTACAGGTATCAGACCAGCCCGGAACTTAAAAAAGGAATTTTAAAATATCATTTTTCCAAACCCGATGAGATCGTCAATACCTCACTGCAGAACAAGTCGGATATCCTGGAAGAAGAGCTTGAAGCATTCCGCGATACTGCTTATGACGGGACTTTGCACCATTACGGGAAGCATTATCGTTTTGCCAATTTCATTGATGGCCGTTGGGTTCACGATTTTTATTATGCCGAAGGAAATATCTATGCAAAACTGGAACAGCTCGATGTTGACTTCAAGGATAAAAATGTGGTTGGAGGAACACAGGACCAATACAACAAACAGTTAAACCTTCTTTTAAGTGCGCTTCCGAAACCAAAAGTCTTAGATGAGATTTTTATCAGTCCGAATCACGAGTTTGTACGCCAATTTGATTTAGGAACCTTTGAAAAAGACCGATGGAATCCAAACACCAGGCAAACAGAATCCGCAACTGTTGATTATAATCTCGCTGAAAAATTTAAAGATTTTGTCGGCACTTTATCGAGTGAGGCTTTTGCCGGATCCTCTGCTTGGGAAGTAAAAGGTTTTGTAGACAATGAAACCGTTACCGGAAGTGATAAGGAACGGAATGCTTTGGTTCGGGAAAGAAGAAAGGCTGCGGCCAATGACCTGTTTCAGAAATTTTTGAGAGAGGAATTAACGGATGATTTGAGGGAGCGTTTCGTAAAGGATTTCAACAGGAATTACAACAATATCCACGTTCCGGATTATTCAAAGTTTCCCTTGTTCTCAAAGATCCACAAGAACTTTAAGGGCTGTGAGCTTAGCCTGACCGAAGTCCAGAAAGCCGGAGTCGGAAGGCTGACCACCAAAGGGGTCGGTTTGCTCGCACACGAGGTCGGATTTGGGAAAACCTTGTCAGGGATTCTGTCGATGCACGAGGCAATGGAACGGGGAAATGCGAAAAGACCAATCATTGTAGTTCCTAACGATAGCATTTTGAAACAATGGGTAGAGACTATTTTTGAAACCATTCCTAATGCGAAACTGAATGTTTTAGGGAATCTCGGTAAAGATTATGACCTCTCGAAATTTGATAATGAAGACGGTGAGATCACCATTGTAACCTATGAGGGCTTCAATAATATTGGTTTCTCTGAAAGCATAACCCAGGAACTAGCCTCAAAGTTCTCCTACATCTCAGAAAGTGAGATGCGAAGTGTTAATTCCATCAGCGAGAGGGATCTTCAGAAAGAATTGGAGAAAGAGAAACAGATCGAAGGGAAAATGAAGCGTGGAAAGATCTATGATTGGGAAGATTTTGGTTTTGACCATTTAACCTACGACGAAGTCCACAACGCCAACCACATTGTGGGTAAGGTGAAAATTGAGGATCGAAGATTCGCTTCCGACTTCAGAAGCCAGAATCAGCAGACCTCCAAACTGGGAATCAATACCTGGATGGCTGCGCAGTACATTCAGGATAAAAACAATGGTAGAAATGTGACCCTTCTTTCTGCAACACCGTTCACCAACAAACCTCTTGAGTATTACTCGATATTGTCACTGATCGCCAACAAACGCCTGGAAGAAACCGGCTATTTCAATGTCAATACCTTCTTTGAAACTTTTATGGAGGCCGATACCGATATGGAGATCGATGCAAAAGGTGACGTGAAGTTCAAGGCCAATGTCCGACGGTTTAAGAATAATTCTTTGTTTCAGCAGCTTTTGTCTGAATATATTGACATCAAGGGTGAGGAAGATAATCCCGAGTTGAAACGTCCCAATAAGATCAACAAAGAATATAAGATTGAGCAGAATGATCTGACCAGGGAACAGTACGATTTACTCAATGACAGCTTCGATGATACCCAGCAGGGAGCCATCTTAACCCAAATCCTCAACGCCAGGCTCATTGCAATTTCGCCCTACCTGTCACCTTATTATGATGGTGAAATGCCATCTGTCAACGAATTTATCGAAAATTCGCCTAAGCTGAAGCTGCCTATGGATTTGATCCGGCAGAACAAAAAGGATATTCCTGATTCAGGGCAAATTATTTACTCTGAATTGGCGGTATCAGAGTTTCCTAAGCTGAAAGAATACCTTATTAATGAAGTCGGTTATAAACCTGAAGAAATCGGAGTCATCACCGGAGCGACAAGTAAAACCAACAGGGTCAGGATTCAGGATGACTTTAATGCTGGAAAAATTAAAGTAATCATCGGAAGTGAAGCCATACAGGAAGGAATGAATCTTCAGGAAAACACCAGCGATGTTTATTTGCTTTCGCTGCCTTACAATTTTACTTCTTTGCGACAAGTGGAAGGACGCGCGTGGCGACAGGGAAATAGGAATGAAAATGTACGGATTAATTTTATGCTGACCAATGATAGCATTGATGTATTTATGCTTCAGAAATTGCAGTCTAAGCAGGCCAGATATCTGGAAGCTATGAAGAAGGGAGCTGATGTGTTGGATATTTCGGATATCAGCACACAAGAACTTAAAACCTCTATCATTACAAATCCTGAAACACGGGCTAATATTGAAATCGAATGGCTAAAGAAGAAAATTGAAAGTGAGAAAAATAAATTTCTGGCAGATATTGCATTCGTCCTTAGAAAACAAGAAGATTTTCTTAAGGTGAAAGAGATGGTGACCAAAGCCGAACAAGCTTACTACAAAATATTAGGCTATTCTCAAAATGGAGATGGTAATACCGATTACTGGAAAAATCAACTTCCATCTTACCAGAAAACGATTGACCTTGCTAAAGTGGAAGTTCAGAAAACAATCGAATTTTTAGGTGAAAAAGGGGTTAATGTTGCAGAAATCAAAAAGCAAACACAGGATACAGAAGCGAAAATTGTCGAACTTGATAAAAGATTAGAACAACTTCATGAAACTAAAATACAGCTGATTCTGCAATACGAGCAGGAAAGAGAAGAACAAACAAATATCAATAAAGCAATTGATTTTATCAATCAGCGGTTTGAGGAAAATATAAGTTTATTTAAATCTGGTAGGGCCTTTTCTAACTCTTACAAAACTGAAATAAATCAAATGATGCGTGTAACGAAGAAAAATGATTGTACTACTCATATAAGGAATTCCTCAACAAACAGGAGATAGTTATCGTTTGGTATTACCCAAACCTATTTTGTTATACCATTTCAATCTTTTTTATTAGCGATACTTTTGACACTAATTGTTTTTAATCTTAAGTACATTTTTGAAGTTTAGCACTATTGTTTTAAAGACTTCAATATCTCAATTTTGCTTAAGAAATATTCAAAAGAATCAATTATGATGATATAATCTCATAACAAAAGAGGATCTTCAGGAGTTTAAAAACGACTTGCTAAATGATATGCAAAATTTGTTTCAAGTCAAGATTTCACAGCAGAAATTATGGCTGCGTTCATCAGAAGTTAAAGCACTTCTGAAAATCTCTTCCGGAACGTTGCAAATCTCCGCACTAATGGAACATTATCTACACTCGTGTCGGCGGTACACTTTATTACAATTACAAAGACATTGAAGAAATGCTGAAAAACTACTATTTCACAATATCGAAACCAAATTATGAATTACATCAAACACCTTACAGCTTTCTATGAAAAGGTGGCTCAGGAAAAAACGCTTATCCATCACGCATCAGCCTCTATTTAGCCTTATTCCAGTTCTGAAATTTCAGACATTTTCGAAATCCGGTCAGTATTTCTCGTGATGAAGTGATGCGCGTAAGTAAAATCCTCTCAAAAGCCACCTATCATAAATGCCTGAAGAATCTACATTATTCGGGCTATATTTATTATCAACCATCTTATAATCCATTTGTAGGAAGTCAGGTTTTTATGTTGGATTTGCTAGGGAGTTAAAAGTTGTTTGGAAGGATGAAGGAATGAAATATTGAGCTTTATTTAAATGTTCAGAATAAAATTTCCAAACTTGAGATTTCAAAAAGCTTAAATTATGAAGTATCATCTGGTAATTTTCGTTGTACATTACTTACATAAAATATAATGTCATTTAATTATTTGAAATAACATCGAAGCAACTTCGACTTATTCCACTTGTAATATCTTAAATTCTAAGAAAAATAATTCAAGAAATTCCCTAAATTTGAGGAAAATAATAACCACGAAATGAAGAACTTTCGGTAGATAGTTCTGATTAAAAATTTTACTTAATAGAATGTCAAAATTTAAGCTATTAGCTATTCGCCCTTTAATAGGATGTGACAAAAGGTTTTTAAAAAACTTAACTTCTGGTCAGATTTATCCATTGTATCATAATTACTCTTATTATGACTCTACTAAAAAAAAGATAATGACATCATCAAACGAGGAAATTCGATATATATCATTTGACGAATCTCCCCCAAACATTTACAATACTAAAACAGCAGATGGGCATAAGATCGATATTAATATTTCGGCTATTGCAGGTAAGAACGGAAGTGGGAAAAGCTCATTAATAGAACTTTTTTTCGCATGTATTTACCTTTACTGCACTAATGAAAATATATTAGAACCTAATTTAAATAGCCTTGATAAGAATTCAAAAAAATTTAAGAAACAGCTTTTAAGTAAGGAAAAGCAACAGCTAAAAGTTACCAAGCAGAGGGACAATTTAATAAAAGATTTAAGTGGGATAAATGGAAAACTAAATATAAAATCCTTTGATTCTCTTAAAATTAAAATCAACGATTTTTCGAAACTTGAAAATGATTTGAAGGAATTTGATCCGAAAATAAATACTCAACTAAAAGACATTACAAATCAACAAAATGAAATAGTCGATTTTAATCAGAAATTGAAGGCTGAAATTTATTATCAAATTGATGATCAATTTTATTGTCTTCATCTTAATTATGATAAAAAAAATGATAAGCATATTTGTGAGATTATAACCATTTCTGATTTAAATAATCAAAATTTCAAGTCAGAAAAGATGAATGTTAACGCTGAAGAATTTGCCAGACATTTTTTCTATACTATTGCTATCAACTATTCTCATTATGCTCTAAATTCTTTTCACTTCGGAGGATGGATAACGTCACTATTTCATAAAAATGATGGATACAAGACTCCTATTGTAATAAGTCCAATGAGGACGGATGGCAACTTCGACATAAACTCTGAAATTAGCTTTGCCAAATATAGATTACTTACAAATAAACTTCAAGAATATAATATTGGTAAAGGAGATAAAATATACATTGCGGAAAACCATTTTATAGATAAAGTAGTTTTCACTTTAAATTGGCGAAAAGTTGATGCTATTCCTAAGAGAGTTCGTTTCAGAATGAATAAAATATTAGGAACTGCTCGGGATATTAATATGTTAAATACCTTTTTGTCAACTTATTTGAGCACTGAAGAGCTGCTTAAATTTGTAAATGATTTTCCTTTAAAACAAATTATAAGTAATTACCTCATTAACAAAATAAATTCAATTCCGGAAAAATATCCATGGTTTGGTAAAGGATATCATTTTTCAAGTAATACCAAGCATTTGGAAAATGACGAATTTTTTGATTTACTTAAAAAAGATAAAAGCCATGTCACTTACAAATTAAAACAAACTATAAATTTTTTAAAAAGATCGTTAAATGATAATAAAAATGGTTTTATAATTACCAAAGAGCAAATTGACAGGCGTACAAATATTAGATTTGAATTTACATTGGAGGACCTAATTGACTGGATGGAAAATCAATCAGGAAGGGAAATTATGGCTAATCTGCCACCCTCATTATTTGACATAGATTTTAATTTGGCAAATGGGACAGATTCTAATTATCTATTTAGTGCTTTAAGTTCTGGTGAACAGCAGTTAGTACATACAATTCAATCTGTAATTTATCATCTAAATAATATTCAATCTGCACATTTAGGAGAAGGGGAAAGATTAAAGTATAACAATGTAAACATTATTTATGATGAGATTGAGTTATATTTTCATCCTGATTATCAAAGGAGATTTATTGCAGATTTACTAAAAGAATTTGAACGTTTTTATATTGGAGGTAATAAAGGTGTCGAATCAGTAAATATAATACTGCTCACACATTCACCTTTTATTCTTTCTGATATACCAAGTAATAATATTATGTTATTGGATTCTGATAAAAGAAAAAGATCTATTCCTAAAATACCAAAGTCTCAAACTTTTGCAGCTAACATTAACGAACTACTTGCCGATAGTTTTTTTCTTAAAGGAACTCTAATGGGTAAACATGCTGAAAATCAAATTAAAAAGTCAATTGGAAACATCAAAAATAATGATACTGATTATATTGATGATACTTTATTTGATATAGTGGGAGATACATTCTTAAAAACTAGTCTGGAAAACTTTAAAAAAAGACAATATGATCAAAATACAGATAAGTGATATTGATACTTTTAAGAGTGATTATTTATTAAAGATTAAGAAACATATTGTTAAACGAATAACAAATTTAAAATATGCAGTTAGTCATTTAAGAGATCCTGATCATATTAATAATAATGAAAGATCTAGTGCAAAATATAGTACTAAGCACATTATTGATTTAATCAGAGATAAAGTAATTGATATAAATGATCTTAAAGTAGCAGAATATAAAAATACATTATTAAATTATAAAAATGGGGCAGTAGTTAAAGCTATTGATTTGGAACCTCTTTCAGTATTTCTTGATTACTTATTAGATGATACAAATAATTCTTTGAATGATTTATTAATATGTGCACCAGAAAATTTATTCACTAAAAACACCAAGCTTTTGAATGATTTTAATATTAATGAAGAAATATATATTAAGATCCTTAAAAATGCTTTTTTATATGACCGCACTATCGGCGAAAAGATTAGAGAATTTTTCCACGAAAAAAATATTATTAATTGTTGTCCTTATTGCAATATGGCTAGTTCGTTATTTAGTACTAATGAGGTAACAAAGAAAATTGCTGATCAGCATCACTTAGACCATTTTTTTGATAAAGCTACCTATCCATTGTTGTCTTTATCTGTATTTAATCTTGTACCAAGCGATTTTGTTTGCAATTCTGCTAACAAGTTGGAAATACATTTTTCGGATGAATTACATTTAAATCCATATATCTCTGGATTTAAAAATGATATGAAGTTCGAACCTATCATGGAGGCTTTTGGAGAAGAAGTTCAATCCATTTCTTTAAAATTGCATGCAGATCGAGATTCTGATATCTGGAAGCAATTAATTGGAGATGAAGACTTTCAAGATCTAGCACCAGAACATGGTAATGTAAATGTTTTTCAACTTCATAAAAAATATAACAACTCAGGTATACTTTTTAAGACTAAAAAGTTAGTTAAAAAATTTCGAAATCTGGCAGCAAATGAATTATCTATAAGAAATATTTTAGATGAAATTGAAAATAATCCTGAAGAGAATTATCAAAATTTTAAGGATTGGTATGAAGATGAAATAATGACGAAATTTCATCAAAAAGATTTTGGTGAAGTAATTTTTTCCAAACTTAACCGAGACGTTTTAGACTTTGTTTTCGATAATTATCCAGAAAACTTTCATGAAAGTGTAAACAATATTCTTAGTAATAGCTATCATCCTGCTTATGGAGGAGAATAATTTCTTATAATATAATAACAAAAAAGATAATAATTATTAGAGCAATTTGATTAAGTATGTTATAATAATCTAATTATAAAAATAAAACAGAAACCAAAAATAATTCGCTGCCAAGTCCAAAAGCTAAATTCTGTCAAGGTCAAGCCCTTCGGATTTTCAGAAAAACTTTTTTACGTACAAAAATATACGCAAAAATTTTTTCGAAAAACCTTGACAGAATATCACGCTTATTTTCAAGCCGCTTTCTTTTTTTCTTTTTTGAATTTTTTTAATCGTTTTCTTTTAAAAATATTTCAACTAAGAAATTTCAGACGCAAAGAGAAGGATTAAATTCTTGGTTTTAACTTTAAAAAACTTGTTCAAATTTTGGTCTTTTTACTTGCAGATTTGAGCAGAAATTTTTAGTTTTACTACGTAAAATTTAAATTAGGATTTTACCACTTTTTTGCAAGTGTCCTATTTAAGGCCATCCACAGAGATGCTACAGCGAAAATCTTATCAATAAAGCGATGAGGAATGGGCACAAAATCCCTCACTTTCTTATCTAAAATCATCGCATTTAGCTGTATAATTTTTAGACTTGCGTGCCCGAAATATTAAACTCATAAATTTCTATTGGAACACCGTTCGATAAAGTACTAATAGTCGTAGATGTTTACTTTACAATATTAAAAATTAAATTTTTATTGATTCTGCATATTTGTAAGTATTGTCTCTTATAAGCTTTTTCATTCTTAATTTTATATCTACTGTAGAGTAAATAGTACGAATAGTGCTTTCGTTAAATATTTCAATAATTTCATATATGCTTTGCTAGATTAAGGGATTTATAACAAAAATGATTATAATGAAAATAAAAATTTGGAATATTGAAATCATTTTCTCGATTTTTAAGTAATGAATATTATAAAGCGTAGTATTATAAATATTTATAGGATTTACTGTTGTTGAGTAAACGGTGTTAGATCAATTCAGTGAAAGTACTGAATTAGAATTTTAAAAAGGTTTTTAATTTTGTTGTTTATGGAAAACCGTAAAGTATTATAAATAACGTTTTATACATTTGATACATAAAAAAAACCAGATAGATTAAGTTACTCGAATCGAATGATTGCAAAATCATTAACTATAGGGTCAAAATTATCGTAGTCTTAAAAATTGTCTTTATGATAAAATATTGCACTGAAAATGAAGCCAGAAGAAAAAGTATTTAAAATATTATCCGTAGACGGTGGAGGAATAAAAGGTTTATACTCTGCATCAATATTAAAAAGATTAGAAGTAAAATTTAATTGCCAAACATCTGATCACTTTGATATGATTTGTGGTACATCTACAGGAGGATTGATCGCTTTAGCCTTAGCAGCAAAGATACCTGCCAAAGAAATATGTAACTTTTATGAAGAAAAAGGAGAATTAATTTTTCCCAAACATCCAGTAAAAAACATTCCTTTTATAGGGAAGATAGATATAGGATTTTTAAAGCAAATAGGGAGAGGAGGAAAGTATAAGCAGGAAGGTCTAAAAAAGTCTCTAATAGAGATTTTTGGAGATCTGAAAATCGGAGATTCTAACAATTTGCTATGCATACCAAGTTATTCAGTAACAGAAGCAAAACCAAAAGTTTTTAAGTATGACCATACTGAGGGTGATTTATCTCGTGATAATGGTGCATTAATGTCTGATATTGCATTAGCAACATCTGCAGCACCTACATATTTTCCTATGGCAGAATTGGAGTATTATAATAATGAGCAATTCATAGATGGTGGTGTATGGGCTAACAACCCGACATTAGTTGGTTTATTAGAAGCACTAAATAATTTTGTAGGAACAAATAAAAGTTATAATAAAATAAGCATTTTGTCATTAAGTAGTTTGAGTATTACAGGAGGTAATCCAGTAGGACTAAAAAATGAGAGATCTTTCAAAGATTGGGGATCTGACTTATTTGAAACGTCTATGAATGGGCAGTCATATTTTACAGATTTTTTTTTAAAAAAGGTTACTGAAATAAGTGATACAAATATTGATTATCTCAGAATACCTTCTGTTAGCATTTCAAAAGATCAAGAAAGCTTAATACAGCTTGATGTTGCTAATAAAGAAGCTTATGACTTAATGAAAATAAAAGCTGAAGAACAATCTTTGGTTTTCGAAAAAGATCAAAAAATTAAAGAATTATTTACTACACCTAAAACCTATATAATTAACCATGGCTGATTTACATTCTACATTTATTGAATTTAATGACTGTATAAAATTAAATTCTACGAAAAAAAATCAATTAAAGACCTCTAGAAGTTCTGTAAGATCAGATATTCGTACATATTTTAGTAATAATCGTGACAAACACACTGTGAGTTTTAAAGGGCAAGGGTCCTATATGATGAATACTACTATCGAACCTTTATCCAAAGAATTTGACATTGATGATGGGGTTTATATTTTCGGAAAAGAAGAAGATAAGCCTTCTGTACAAACTGCACATAATTGGATTTATGACGCAGTCAAAAATAGAACGAGTTCTGAGCCCTTAGATAAAAATACTTGTGTTAGAGTGATATATAAAAATGATTATCATGTTGATTTACCAATCTACTATGTATTTGATAGAAAGGAAGACCAATATACATTTTTAGAAGAGCCTCCTTTATTAGCTCATAAATCAAAAGGATGGATTGAAAGTGACCCATATAAATTTAAAATTTGGTTTGATGAACAAGCTAAAGATAAACCTCAGTTAAAAAGAATAGTGAGATATCTCAAAGCATGGTCAAATAAAAAACAACAAGATAATAATTCTTTAAAATTTCCTAGTGGAATGATTTTTACAATTTTGGCTAGCGAAAATTATTGTTCTGACGAAAGAGATGATATTTCGTTATTGGAAACATTAAAAGCAATTCAGAAAAAAATTGATAACAATAAATTTTTTACCAATTATTCTTGTTATAGGCCTACAACAGATACTTCCGAGAATTTACTAGAAAAATATTCTGCTAGTACCACAAAAAATAATTTTTTAGATGCATTGGATAGTTTTATTAAATCGGGAAATCAAGCTGTAGAATTAGACTCCAAAAAAGACGCTTGTGCAAAATGGCAAAAACATTTAGGAGACAGATTTCCATGTTCTAATATTATCGACGATGAATCTAAATCATCTGCTAAACAATTCAGTCAAGTTGAAAGCATCCTTATTGACAATAGGTCTGCATGATGATTAATGAAATTTTTGATAGATTAAATAAAACAGAAAACTGTAAATATGTAGATAAAAGTACCTTAAATGACAAGAAGTTTAATGGGTACAATACTATAATTTCAGTTGATACTGAAGTATCTTTTGGTCTTAAACTAATTGAAATAAGGTTATACGTTTGTTTTGAAGAAAACTTAGAAATAAACTTGCCAAAAATATTCATCGATAAATCGTCTTATGATCCTTTAAAATATATTCCACACATAAATAGTGATTTAAGCATTTGTATAGTTGATGAGTCATTGAATTTTTTTTACAATGCTGAAGAACTCCCATCAATTGTTTTAAAATTAGTTTCAAATGCAAAAGCTATTATAAGGGATTCCGAGGATGAAGAATATTCTAAACAAGAGTTTATTCGAGAATTTCAAGCTTATTGGGGAATTTCATATTCAAAAGAAGATAAATGTAGCAAAAATGGATTAATGTTAATAGATCATTCTCTTGATAAGGAAATATTTGCTATCTCTTTTACAGGAGGAATTGGCAGCTACAAATATTTAATATATAATAATCCAGCACTTTTTTCAAAATTTTCGGATTACTTAAGAAAGCGAAAGATAACATATACATCAATTCCTGTATTTCCAGTTAATTATAATAAAGAGATACCTCCATTTGAAATAACATATGAAGAATCCAAACAGTATTTAGGAGAGAATAGTTTTTCTGATATAAAAAAGCAATTTAATAGATTCAAGGGAAATGATTTTCTTGTTATTTTTAAAAACATTCAAAATGAATATTATGGATGGAAATACTCCTACTTTGAAAAAATTAAAGGATTTAGAAACAAAAGTAATTGGGAAAAATTAACATCTCCTATAATAAAAGAGAAAAAAGTTGATAGAATTACTTTTTCTGAAATTAGTCCTAGCCGTTTAACTAAAAGGACGGGCGGCGTAGAGAAAAAACTGAGTTTCTCAATAAATATGATTGGATTAGGAAGTGTAGGATCGAATCTTCTGCACTTCCTTTCTAAATTAAATATTAAAGAATTCAATCTTGTTGATCCGGATGTATTAAGTATTGAAAATATTTATAGACATAATTATGGTTTAAACTTCATTCATGAATTTAAAACCAAAGTTGCACAGTATAATTTGCTCAATAAAAACCCTTTTTTGGAAGTAAATACATTTGAGAAGAATATTAGTGATCTGATTAAAAAAAAACCTTCCTTTTTTAGTGACAGTGATTATAGCTTTCTTATAACTGGAAATACAAGATCTGAGCTATATATTCTGAATTATTTGCAAGAAGTTAAGAATGATAAACCATTGTTTATTATTTGGGTGGAACCATATATGGCAAGCGGGCAAATAATGTATATCGAGCCTGAAGATATGCTGAAAGCAAAAGACTTGTTAATAAACTATCCACATCATATATTAAATTCACGAGAAAATTCGGATAAACTTTATCTAAAAGAAGGATCTTGTCAATCTGGTTATTATCCATATTCAGAGAATTATTTAATTCTATTTTTATCAACATGTTTTCAATACATTTATGATGTAATTTTCAGAAACAGTAAGAATAAATCACATACTATTAGTTGGTATGGTGATATTAACTTTTTGGATAACTTAGAGTTGGTTTTAAAAGATAATATTGATGAGTCATTTACATTTAAAGTAATAAAACATGAATTTTAAATATTATAAAACAAATAACTTAATTGCTTTTGTACCGGTATTAACAATTTTATTTACACTATTTTGTAATCAATTTGAAGATTCAATAAATAGTAGTGAAACTTTGAAAAGTATTTCAAGCTATATTTCAATATTTTCTGTTTTAGGTTTAATGACTTTATGCTTAAAATTAATTGATCAAGAACTTTGGAAGTATAAAATATCGAACCTCATCATAGACATTCCTAATTTTAATGGCAGATATGAGGGAGAAATGATCTCATCATATAATAATACAAAACTTAAGTGTGTGATGGAGATTACACAAACAGCATCTACAATACATGTATGTACATATGTTGGTGATTTTCAAAATACTCAATCATCAAAATCTATAACAATATGTGAAGAGTTAGAAAAACAAAAAAATGGATTTTATAGACTTTATTATAATTATGAGAATGAGTCCAACCTTCCAAATAAAGGAGGACATAAAGGTACAGCATATCTAGAATTTTTTCCAGATATAAAAACATTCAGGGGTAAGTATTTTAATGATAGAAGCAACACAGGTTCTATTGATGTAAATTTAAGATCCAAAAAATTAAAAGGTAGATTTAATGTATAATAAACAGAAACTGAAAAAAGTAATTAGTCTTATTAATCAAAGTAAGAATAAATCTTTTAATGGCATAGGGTTAATCGTATATGAAAATTTATCTTCCTTACCCGTAGAGCCATTGATACATGATACTTTAATAAAATCAGATATTACTGATGATAGTGCAATAGTGAAAAAGCTCCTATTAGTAAGCAAAAAAAACTGTATTTATCACGACGGTTTTCATCTCTTAAATAAAAATATAAATTTAACACATCTATCGTACTATTTTTCGACTCCAATTAATAAAAATTTCAAACCGAAATTGGAAAAAGGAAGCAGATATAGAACGGCATTTTATGGTTCATTATTAGAGGATGTACTTTGTACGGTTATAATCGGATCTTCTTGTGAACCTATATTTTTTATCAAAGGAAAAGAACTATCATTAGATGCATTTTAAGTTTGAAAATATTGTTATTATCATAAATGAAAATTTGCTTGATGTATTTAATAAATATATTCAAGATGATGATAAAAAAAAGGAAGCAGGTGGAATATTAACAGGATTAATTTATAATGACAAAATTGAAATATATAGCTGCTCTATACCAAGATCTTACGATAAACGAAGTAGATATAATTTTGTTCGGTCAAAAATTACTGCACAAGAATTTTTAATCGATAGGTTTAATTTAAGTGATGGTAGGGAAATATACTTAGGGGAGTGGCATACTCACCCAGAGCAATATCCAACACCATCTTATTGTGATATTGTAAGTTTTAAAAAAACAATTAAGACCAATAGATTTTATTCTGACTTATTTTTCATGATAATAGTCGGTACAAAGGGAGTTTATTTAGCAATCTATAATAAAAAGGGCATAGTCTGTTATGAAAATAGCTTTCGTTAAGATCTGCGGTGATCATCAAATTTTCAAATTGAAATGAGTGAATATATTAACTTTTTTATGTGGGAATATCAGCAACATTTTCAAATATCTCTGCAAGTTGAAGCTGAACAACTATTCAATAATCTCGATTTAAAATTGGAACCAAAGGTTTTTCTGATAGGTGTATTAGTTGAAACCCGAGAAAATAGAAGGCCGATTTGTGTAGAACCTGAAGATTGTGGTTATAGTGTTGAGTCTTTTTCGGCACTCAAAGAATTAGTACAAGAATTAAAAGAGGTTGATGAAGAAAATCGAATATTTCATACACATCCACTTGCACAGCAAAACCATCTTGAAAGGATAAATATAAATGCATATAGGGAAGCTATTGAGAAAATTTTAAAGAAACAGGATATGTGCGGCGATTTTGAAAAATTTATTTCATTTCCTACATACATTGATGGATTTTTAGTTTTTGCTGTATTGGAATTAAAAAAGGAAATATTGAATGGTTATTATAGCTTAACAAAAGATAAGTTCGCGGACAGATATATAATAAGTCGATCATTCATCGAAAGCACAATTGACATATTTCTAAAAGAATGTACAGTAGCGTTAAAAGATCCCGAAAAAGCAATTCCAGCAATAGAGAGAAGTTCAGACGAGTTATTAAAAGAATCTGCTAAACAATTTATGTATACTGTATCTCAAGCCGGAGGTAATTTTGAGGGCTTACATGGTCTGTTTGAATCTTGTAATGCAATATCTGCATTAAAATATGAAGGAGAAGAAGGAATAGGCAAATTAGTTATTGCATCTAAAGATCATCCAAATGTTAGACTAACTTTAGAATTAGAAATTCCAATAAGAATAAATGATTTTAGAAAAGTAAGAAAGTTCTTAGAATAATCAAATTCTGAATCCCTGATAATTTCTGATTCCGCATTAATATATGGATTAGGCAAAATAATCGGAAAATACAACCCGAAAAGTGAATCTCTTTTTATTATAAATTTTACTAATCACTATAAATATCAGGTGTTACATGACAACAACCAAATACTACTTGTAGAATATCGACAGCCTTTCTTATCTAAAGATAAAATTGATAGAGAAAAATTTTATGAGGATTGTAGTCGAATATTTAAAATAATAACAAAACAACAAATTAATGAATTATGGGATTTAACTCTACAGGCAACTGAACAAAAACACGGTACTATGCTTGTAATTTCCGAAAATGCTAAATCTGAAGCTAAAAGATTAGGTAAACAGAGTTTTGCAATTAAGCCTCTTAAATTAACCCCCAAAATAATAAATCAAATAACATCAATAGATGGTTCCGTCATGCTGGATATAGATTCTACATGTCATGCTATAGGCGTAATATTAGATGGATTAGCAACAGAAAAGGGAGACTCATCAAGGGGATCAAGTTATAATTCAGCAATTAGATATTATGAAAACTTCAATACTCAATTTTCAATGGCAATAGTAATCATATCTGAGGATGGAATGATAGATATTATCCCCAAATTAAGACCAAGAATAAAACACTCCGAAATTACAAATAGATTATATGAGCTAGAAAAGCTAAATTTATTGGAGAAGGTTGAAAGAAAAAAATACTATTCTATAATAAACTGGTTTGAAAATAATGAATTTTATCTGAGTGATAATGAATGTCTAAAAATTAATGAATTAAGAAAAGAAATTGAAAAAAAAGAAGCTGAACCTGCAAATATGTGGATTGTTAGAAAAGATTTAGTTTCAAATAGTGAAATGAATGATAGTTATTATAAGTGATCGAAATAAAAGAATAAAACTAGTATAATAAACGAGAAAATAGGCAAACTCTTTCTGAATCATATTTTAAATTAAAGGGGTATAAGTAATATACTTATTCAACTTATTTAAACCCCAACTTTTGTTGGGGTCTAATCTTTTTATTGAACAATTAAAAATTTAAGATTCGTCTTTCATTGTCGGAACTATGTTATTTTTTTATAATCTTCTTCCTTAATGCCACCATATCATCACTCACTTTCTTATCCAAAATCTTAGCATAATGCTGCGTCGTTTTTATATTGGTATGCCCAAGCATTTTACTAACACTTTCAATAGGAACACCATTGGACAAAGTTACAGTAGTAGCAAATGTGTGTCTAGCAATATGAAAGGTTAGATCCTTATTGATTCCGCAGACACTCGCAATTTCTTTGAGATAAGAATTCATTTTCTGATTGCTGAGAACAGGAAACAGAACATCTGAATTGACACATTGCGGATGATTTTCATATTTTAGAACCACTTCCTGAGCCACAGGCAATAATGGAACCCTGGTTGAGGTGTCTGTCTTTTGACGATGGGTGAAGATCCATTGGTCGCCATCAATCCCAATATTGATGTTGGATTTTGACAATTGCTTGACATCCACATAAGCCAGACCTGTATAGCAGCTGAAAAGAAAGATATCGCGAACCTGATTCAACCGGTCCGATGTAAATTCCTTTTCATAGATCATCTGAATTTCTTCTTTGGTAAGATAAGGACGTTCTACAGCTTTTACTTTTGCTTTATAGCCCAGAAAAGGATCTTTCGTGATCCAGCCGTGCGCCATACATAATCGGATGATCTTTTTGAAATTCTTGAGGTATTTTACAGCCGTATTGTTTCCACATTTTCTTACACTGCGCAGCCAGAAATCATAATCGCTTATAAAACCGTGATCGATTTGCGTGATATCAATATCAGAAACTTTGTATTTCCAATTAATGAATTCCTGGGTATGCTTTAGAGATGTTTTATAACGCTCCAATGTTCCTGGAGCAAAATCCTGACCGACCAGAGCTTCCACTTTATCATTATGCTCCTGGAATATCGGAATAAGCATTCTTTGCTCAATATCCGTTCCAAGCAGTTTAGATTTTAAACTCTCTGCAGTTACAAAGTTTTCTTCTTTTAGCATCAAGTAATGGAAATCGTAAACTTTCTGTTCCAAAGTTTTTAGATAAAGATTCAGCGTTTTGGCTTCTTGAGTATTTCCTAATGCCTTGTGTGCTTTAACATCCCATTTCTTCGGATCGATATACCTTTTAGCAGCAATGTCGGCTGCCTTGCCGTCTATCGTAATTCGTAAGTAGATGGGAGCGGTTCCGTTGGTTCTGATTTTATTCTTTTTGATGAAGAATAACAGGTTGAATGTTTTGTTCATTGTGTGATAACTTTAATGGTTTAATAATTTACTTTTTGTTACCACTTTTTGCAAGATGTTCAATCGTTAGACTGCCTATTGGTCGGGTTTTCCTTGATTTTTCGTGACCCATTTTTGTCTTTTTTTGAATGGGACACGAAATAGGACATATAAATCGTGACCTATTTTGGTTTTTTTTGATACCAGCGCTAAAACAAAAAACGCTGTAAACATTGATGTTTACAGCGTTTTAGCTTATTTTGGTTTCTAACCTGGCGGAGAGTGAGGGATTCGAACCCCCGGACCTGTTACAGTCAACAGTTTTCAAGACTGCCGCAATCGACCACTCTGCCAACTCTCCCTGAACTCCGGTGATACCGGAGTTTTCAGTGGTGCAAATATAGAAATATTTTTCAATTCGGGCAAAAAATAATTTCAGGAATTATAATAAGCGTTAGAAGAGGGGATGAGGAATGAGAATTTTCAATTTCTCATCAGGAATTTATGGCTTGGTTCTTGAAAGATTCAGCGAAATTATACACATTATGAATTACAAAATTGGAATTATTGCGGGAAGTTTACGCAAAGCATCATTTTCAAAAAAAATAGCAAAAGCGGTTGCCGCTTTTCAGCCTGAGGGTTTTTTATTTGAGATCATAGCAATAGATGGTCTCCCGGTATACAACCAGGATTTCGATGATTTTAATGAAGCGCCTGAGTCGTACAAGAAGATAAGGCAAACATTAAAGGAAATGGATGGATTTATTTTCATCACACCTGAACACAACCGTTCGATTCCTGCGGTTCTCAAAAATGTAATGGATATCGGCTCGAGACCGGCGGAAGACAGTGTCTGGAACGATAAACCTGCCGCAATTTTCAGCAGTTCACCGGGGAATATTTCAGCATTTGGAGCCAATCATCATCTCCGGCAGTGTTTCGTATACCTCAATCTCCCTACGATGCAGCAACCTGAAGTTTATATCACAAAAATCGACGAATGGTTTGATGACAATGGCAACATTAAAGAAGATGAAAACAAAAAATTTCTGAAGTCCTCCGTGGAAGCCTATACGGAATGGTTCAAAAGATTACAAAAAAAATAATCTAAAATCCTGTTTACGCAGGATTTCATTTTTTGTATGCTGCTGTATCCGATCCTTTTTTCATTGAAGGATTTTTTCAGATTTTTCCTCATATCCTCGACTGTTTCGGCTATTTTTCATAAATTGACCTGAAATTTCTTGTCAAACGAAATCTAATGAAATTTGTTAAAAAGAATGATTGACTGTCATTCTTTCAATGTATTTGATTATGGAAAATATAAATATCCGAAAAGTAAAAGCCACAGACAATGAAGCGCTTGCAAAACTCATCAGAGATACTTTTGAAGAGCATCAAGCGCCAAAGGAGGGAACAGTATACTCAGATCCTACGACATTTGCGCTTTCCGAACTGTTTACAATTCCGGGCTCTGTACTTTGGGTGGGGGAGATTGACGGTGTTGTATCTGGTTGTTGTGGTGTTTATCCTACAGAAGGCCTACCTGAAGGTTGCGCTGAACTGGTGAAATTTTATCTGAAACCATCTGCCAGAGGTAAAGGTTTAGGAAAACTGTTAATGAGCGAAAGTATAAAAAGTGCAAAAGAATTCGGGTACCGGGATCTTTACCTTGAAAGTCTGCCTGAGTTTTCCAAAGCTGTGAAAATGTATGAAAATATGGGGTTTAAGCTGTTGGATAAACCATTGGGTAATTCCGGGCATCATTCATGTACATTATGGATGATTCGTAATCTTGACGCTCTTTAGCGTTGGATTTATTTTAGATCAAATTTTTTAAACAGTACATTATCTATCAGAAGAACTGAACAAAAATAAAGCTTGGGTAGCAATAAAATTGTTCAGTTTTTCTTATGTATCACCTTAGTATCTGCTTAACTTAAAATACTCAATCTTTAATGTGGGCGGAAAGCACAATATGTGGACTGAAGCTAAGGAGTTCAATGTCTTTTTCCGTGAATTGAACCAATTGCAGAAGTCGGTTGCGCTTAACAGAATCTGCCCAGCTTTCAAAAAAGTTGCCATCCAGCCAGGCAATTCCCTCTACAGGAAGTACTTCAATAGGCTCAAAGCCGGCCATTTCAAATTCTGAAACTAATTCCGAAGGCCTGTGATAAAAGGCATCCGCCAGTATAAAAGGAAATTCTTCGGGTGGATGATGAACACCTGAAGATAATTCTTCCTTACACATAGCAAATATTTCACTGTTATGAATGAGCCCGCTATGCAGGGCCGCAATGGCAGAAGCAGAATGCGTTATCGCGAATCCTAAAACAATTCCGTCTTTTTTTAAAACTCTCCTGGTTTCCTTCAACGCTGCCAGCCGGTCTTCCTGCTGTTGTAAGTGATATAAGGGACCGTGTAAAATGACCAAGTCCTGACTTTTATCCGGTAAGGATACATTACGGGCTTCACCAAGGATGCATGTAAAGCGATTATTTTGCCTCGAGCGCTTCCTGGCCAGATCAATATGCTTTTTTACAGGGTCGATAAGTACAACATGATGGTGAAGACCGGCAAGCCATTCCGCATAATGTCCCGGACCGCCACCTATATCAGCGATATGGGAATGTTCCCTGAGGTAACGTTGAATGATTGATTTATTTCTTTCGAATTCCAGTGGCCCTAAACCTACTGAAAGTCTTGCTTCTTCCTGTTTCTTCGTGTAGAAGCGATCAATTGATGGATCGATAAGATTCATTTTGTTTCTTTAGATAAATATTAAATAAAATAACATCCGGTCATAAGAAAAAAACCGGACAAATGACGCAGAAAGCGTCTTATGATATTTAAGAAACAATTTTGATGTTGCAAATATATACAATTGTTTAATTTTAAATATATAACATCAGTTCGTAGTAAGAAAAAGCTTTATGAATACAATAAAAATTGCTTTACCCGAGGTTAGTAGACTGACACCCAAGATAAGTAGACCGTTACTCAAGATAAGTAGACCGTTACCCGAGGTCAGAAGACCGTTACCCGAGGCAAGTAGACCGTTACCATAGTGAAGTAGACCGTTACCGTAGTGAAGTAGACCGTTACCGTAGTTAAGTAGACTGTTACCATAGTTAAGTAGACTGTTACCATAGTGAAGTAGACTGTTACCATAGTGAAGTAGACTGTTACCGTAGTGAAGTAGACCGTTACCGTAGTGAAGTAGACCGTTACCCGAGTGAAGTAGACCATTACCGTAGTGAAGTAGAGCATTAACCGGGAAAAGTAGAATAATACTCATGGGAAGCCAGGCTGTATGGGGCTTGGCTTTCAGTTAAATATTATTTTTAACGTTTTTTTAATCTCATTTTATATTTCAGATTATTTTTAAGTTATTACCTTTGTCATTGCAATGAAGACGAGGGTTTATCCATATTTATACAGTGTACTGTTTGTCCTGGCAACCGTTATGAGTTGGTACTACGGGCAGGTTCAGCAGTATATTTCCGGTAATGAGACTCCCGACATTCAGTTTCACACTGATTTTAGTATCCTGCAAAAAGAAAAAACAAATTCATTCATTCTTGATGAGCAGAATGCAGGTCTTCATTACGATATCAGTCGTTCAAATTACAGTAAATTAAAAGCAAATCTTTCCGAAAATGATAATGAGAATGATGATTATCAGGACTCGGCAGGATCAACAGATGTTCTTAAAATAGCCAAAACAGAATTCGGTCATCTGATCCCGGATTTTGTTACCATTTTACATGACAGGAAAATTGCGGTTTCCCTTTCCAATACTGAACTTTTAAATCCTTCCCACGATGATTTGTACATCCGGTACAGAGTCATCAGGCTGTGAAATTCTAGCCTTTTTTCCGAACAATTTTAATGGCTTTCATCCCGAGAGCCGGTAATCCTATTTTTCAAATTTAAATTATTATAAACATTATGATCATGGTCAAGAAAAGTCTCATGTATGTAAATCTGTGCCTTATTCTCTGGTGCATAAGCTGTAATTCCGAGAAAAAAGAAAAAACCGAATCTGCAACTTTTAATGTGACTAGCCCGCTGGTAAAAGATACATTGATTGATAAAGAATATGTGGCGCAGATCCGTTCCATCAACCACATTGAACTTCGCGCCCAGGAAAAAGGGTATATCCAGTCCATTTATGTCGATGAAGGACAATTCGTTCATAAAGGGCAGCTTCTGTTTAAGATCATGCCGAATCTTTATGAATCGGATGTCAACCGCGCCAAAGCAGAAGCCAAATATGCCGAAATAGAATATCAGAATACCAAAAATCTATCCGACAAAGATATCGTAGCCCCACAGGAAATGGCGATGGCTAAAGCCCGCTACGAAAAAGCCAAAGCAGAATTGGCTTCTACCAATACGCATCTCCAGTTCACCGAAATCCGTGCTCCTTTTTCAGGCATCGTAGGAAAACTCCACGTGCGTAAAGGAAGTCTTGTAGATGACGGAGAACTCATTACAGAACTTTCGGATAACAGTAAAATGTGGGTTTATTTTAATGTTCCCGAAGCTGAATACCTGAATCAGATGGACGGTCGAAAGAATAATGAACCGCTTCACGTACGCCTCAAAATGGCAAACGGAAAGGAATTTACTCAGGAAGGAGTCGTAGAAACCATAGAATCTGATTTTGACAATGAAACCGGAAATATTGCTTACAGAGCAACCTTCCCGAATCCCAACGGACTGTTAAGATACGGCGAAACAGGAAATATTCTCATCACTTCACCGTATCCCGGTGCTGTAATGATTCCTCAGAAAGCCACGTTTGAAGAATTGGAGAAAAAATATGTCTATGTGATCACCAAGGGTAATAAAGTGAAAGCCCGCGAAATAAAAGTTGCTGCTGAACTGCCGCATATTTATGTTGTCGCTTCAGGTCTCGGTAAAGATGAAAGAATCCTTCTTGACGGATTGAGACTGGTACAGGAAAATCAGAAAATCAACTCAAAATACCAGAAGCCCGAAAAAGTAATGTCTAATCTGGATCTGTATGCAGAATAACCCAAAAGCTGAATTATGTTTAAAAAAGTAATACACAGACCGGTTTTCGCCATTGTCATCTCGGTGGTGATCCTCTTTATCGGAGGGTTAGCCATCAAGCAGCTGCCGACAGAACAGTTCCCGAAAATTGCGCCTACCACGGTTGCGGTTTCCATCGCATATCCAGGTGCCAGTGCTGATGTTCTGGTGAAATCTTCATTAATTACCATAGAAAATGCCATTAATGGGGTGCAGGGCATGCGGTATATCACAACGGATGCTACCAGTGCTGGGGAAGCCACCGTGAATGTGGTGTTTGATCCCGGAACAGATCCCAATGCCGCAGTCGTATTGGTGAAAACAAGAGTAGATCAGGTAATGCCTTTGCTTCCTGAACTGGTACAGAAAGAAGGGGTAGTGGTAAACCCGATTCAGCCCAGTATGCTGATGTACGTCAACCTGTACAGTACCAGTAAGGACATGGATGAAAAGTTCCTGTACAATTATGCAACGGTAAATATTATCCCGGAAATTAACCGTATTCACGGGATTGCCAAATCACAGATTCTGGGAAGCCGTAGATATGCCATGAGAATCTGGCTGAATCCCGACAGGATGCGTGCCTACGACCTTTCCGTAGATGAAGTCATGAAAGCCATCGGTGAGCAGAGTATCATCGGACGTCCCGGAAGAATCGGGCAGAGTTCCGGGATTGCCGCACAGTCGCTGGAATACGTGCTGACCTACAAAGGACAATACAATACTCCCGAAGAATATGAAAATATCATCATCCGCGCAAATTCAGAAGGAGAAAATATCAAGCTGAAAGATGTGGCGAAAGTAGAGCTGGGAAGTGAGTTTTTTGATATTTATTCCAATCTGGATGGTCACCCATCGGCTTCCATCGTATTAAAGCAAAACTACGGAAGTAATGCCAATGACGTAATTAAAGATGTAAAGGCAAAACTGGAAGAAATGAAAGTAAACTTCCCGCCGGGAGTTGATTATAAGATCAGCTATGATGTTTCCCAGTTCCTGGATGCCTCGGTAGAGCAGGTGATGCATACGTTGAGAGATGCTTTCATCCTTGTGGCTATTGTGGTATTCATATTCCTGGGCGACTGGCGTTCGACATTGATCCCGATTATTGCCGTCCCGGTTTCCCTGATCGGAACTTTCTTCGTGATCCAGCTTTTCGGATTATCCATAAATCTCGTAACGCTCTTTGCGTTGGTATTGGCCATCGGTATTGTAGTGGATAATGCTATTGTGGTCGTAGAGGCTGTACACGCGAAGATGGAAGAGAATGATATTTCTCCTTACAAAGCTGTAAAAGAAGTAATGGGAGAGATTGCAGGAGCAATCATTGCCATAACTGCTGTCATGGTAGCGGTATTTATCCCGATATCTTTTATGACCGGACCTGTCGGAACTTTTTACCGCCAGTTTTCCATTACCATGGCAAGCTCCATTGTTATTTCCGCTGTGGTAGCATTGACGCTCACGCCGGTTTTAGCCGCCATGTTACTGAAGAACAACCATGGGAAGCCTAAAAAATCAAACCTGTTTACCAGATCGATGGATTCATTTAACAAAGGTTTTGATAAGATTACCGGTAAATACGCTTCTTTTCTAAGAATGATTGTAACCCGAAAAGTAGTTACCTGGGGGATCCTGGCTGCCTTCTGTGTGGGAATTTTTATCGTTAATAAAACACTTCCGGGAGGATTTATCCCTAACGAAGACCAGGGAACCATTTATGCCATTGTTCAGACTCCTCCGGGATCGACGCTGGAGCAGACAAATAAGGTCTCAAGAGCGTTGCAGAAGATATGTCAGGGCGTAGACGGTGTAGAATCTGTTTCGTCGCTGGCAGGATACGAGATCATGACCGAAGGACGGGGCTCGAATGCCGGAACATGTCTCATCAACCTGAAAAGCTGGGGTGACCGTAAGCATAATGTAAAGGAAATTATGGAAGAACTGGAAGAAAAATCAAAAAATCTCGGAGCTACGATAGAGTTTTTTGAACCGCCGGCAGTTCCCGGATTCGGATCTTCAGGAGGATTTTCCGTAAGATTGCTTGATCTGAACAGAACCACCAATTACCAGGATTTCGATAAAGTAAATAAGGACTTCATTGCCCAGCTTAAAAAAAGAAAAGAACTCACCGGTGTTTTCACATTCTTTGCGGCCAATTATCCTCAGTACGAACTGATGTTTGATAACAATGCCGCCATGCAGAAAGGCGTTTCTATCGGTAAAGCAATGGATAACCTGAATATTCTGATAGGAAGTACCTACGAACAGGGATTCATACGTTTCGGGCAATTTTTTAAGGTATATGTTCAGTCATCTCCGGAATTCAGAAGGCTCCCTTCGGATATCATGAATCTGTATGTAAAAAATGATCATGATGAAATGGTTCCTTATTCAGCATTCATGACTTTGAAGAAAACCCAGGGGCCAAACGAAATCACACGCTACAATATGTACAACTCGGCGGCTATTCGCGGACTTCCGGCTGAAGGCTATACGACGGCGGATGCGATTCAGGCCATTAATGAAACCGCCGCCAAAAGTCTTCCTCACGGGTATAAAGTGGCCTGGGAAGGATTGTCTTATGATGAAGCCCAGCGTGGTAATGAAGCGGTGTACGTATTTCTTGTGGTTTTGGTGTTCGTATATCTGGTGCTTGCTGCCCAGTATGAAAGCTTTATCATTCCTTTTGCGGTACTATTATCCCTTCCTGTAGGAGTTTTCGGATCTTTCTTGCTGCTAAAGGCTATGGGACTGGAAAATGATATTTATGCACAGGTAGGACTCATCATGATTATCGGTTTGCTTGGTAAGAATGCGGTACTGATCGTGGAATTTGCGGTTAAAAGAAGACAGTCGGGAGATTCTATCCTGGAGGCCGCTATTGAAGGCTCAAGAGCACGTTTCAGGCCGATCCTGATGACATCCTTTGCCTTTATCGCAGGGCTTGTTCCTTTGGTTTTTGCCAGCGGGGCGGGTGCCATAGGAAATCACACCATCGGAGCTTCAGCTTTGGGAGGAATGCTTATCGGTACTCTTTTCGGAGTGATTGTGATCCCCGGATTGTATTACATTTTTGCCAAATTATCAGACGGCAGGAAAATGATTAAAGATGAAGACGAATCACCATTAAGCGAAGACATGATCCATTATGAATAAGAGAAAAAATAAAATATATCAGTGTACAGCAGTCATGCTGCTGCTTAGCCTTGCAGCGTGCAAACCTGTAGAGATACAGCAGCGTGCCGAAAACAGAAGTGTACCGGAGAATTATACTCCCGGGGACAATAGCACGACCAATTCAGGGAAGATGAAATGGAATGAGTATTTCAGCGATCCGAACCTTCAGGCCCTTATCAATGAAGCGCTTAAAAACAATCAGGAGCTGAATATTATGCTTCAGGAAATTGAAATCTCAAAAAACGAGATCAAAGGACGAAAAGGGGAGTACCTTCCTTCTGTGGGCCTTAAAGCCGGAGCAGGAGTCGATAAAGTCAGCAGATATACGAATATCGGTGCCATGGAAGCCAATACGGAAATAGAGCCGGGAAGAGAGATGCCGGACCCGCTGTTTGATTTTGGCGTGGGTGTTCAGGCTAAATGGGAAACCGACATCTGGGGAAAGCTTCATAATGCTACCCGGGCGCAGGTTCAAAGATACCTCGCCAGCATCGAAGGCCGGAATTTTATGATGACGAACCTGATTTCGGAGATTGCCGATTCATATTACGAACTGCTTGCCATGGATAACGAGCTTGTTATTTTGAATCAGAATATTAAAATTCAGAATGATGCCTTAAGTATTATCAAAGAGCTTAAAAAGAATGCCCGGTCCAACGAGCTGGCAGTAAAGCGTTTCGAAGCACAGGTTTTGAAAACCCAGGGAATGCAGTATGATATTCAGCAGAAAATCGTAGAGACCGAAAATAAAATCAATTACCTGGTCGGAAGATTTCCACAGCCGGTAGAGCGTAGCCATGATAACTTTGATGAGGTCATTCCACAGGTTGTGTATGCGGGTATTCCTTCAGAATTGCTGGAAAACCGCCCTGATATCAAGCAGGCTGAGTATGAACTTGCCGCATCAAAGCTGGATATAAAATCGGCTAAAGCAAGGTTTTATCCGTCACTCGACATCGGTGCCGGTTTTGGTTTACAGGCTTTCAATCCTGCCTATCTTATTAAACCGGAATCCTTTTTATTCTCATTAGCCGGCGAACTTACCGCACCGCTCATTAACCGGAATGCCATTAAAGCAGCCTATTATAATGCCAATGCAAAACAGGTGCAGGCGGTTTACCATTATGAGCAGACGGTTTTGGGGGCTTACATCGAAGTGGCCAATCAGCTTTCTAAAATTAAAAACCTGAACAGCAGCTATGATATCAAAGCCAGGGAAGTAGATGCTTTGACGAAATCTATCGACATCTCCAATGATTTGTTTAAATATGCCCGTGCAGACTATATGGAAGTGTTACTGACCCAGCGGGATGCTTTGGAATCTAAGTTTGAACTTGTAGAGAAAAGAGTGAATCAGCTGAAAGCAAGTGTTGCGATTTACCGTGCACTCGGTGGAGGATGGGATCAGAACCCGCTTGTTGTTCCGGACATCAGAAAAAAATAATATCTTTTCATACCAATTCTTTAATCGTAGAGCTTACCGGTTTCCGGTAAGCTCTTTTGATTTATATTTAAATAAAATTTACAGAAATAATCGGTAAATCTTAATTGGAACTGGTCGTCACAAGAAGGTTTTCGATCTTGAGCAATACCGCATCAATATCGAAAGGCTTGCTTACAAATTCATCAGCATTACATCTGCTGGTCACCTCATGATCTTTGGCATGAGCACTCATAATCATGACAGGAGTATTGGCTGTTTCAGGCTGGGCTTTCAGCTCGTTGCATACCTCTATTCCGGATCCGTCCGGCATCATGACATCCAGGATAAAGATGTCCGGGACAATCGAATGATCTCTGTTGTTGAATGCTTCTACGGTAGAAAAAGAACGAACGTCATAATCTTCGAACGACAGGAGTAGCTGTAATGCATCTCTGATGCCTGTCTCATCTTCAAGTATAAAAATTGTTTTCATATTCCATGCATCGCAAAAACAGAGCCAATCTTTAACATGATTAAATAAATCACAAAAAAAATCCGGAAAATATTCCGGATTATGTTTAAGAAATAATTAATTTAAATTAATTGATCTTCAAAATATTCAGACCTGCCTGTCCGGTAGCGACAAATGCAAGGTTGTTATTGATGTAGATGTAGTTTGCAGAACCGTTAAGTTTGTAATATCCAACTACTTTGAATGTATTTTTGTTTAAAACAATAACACCGTCGGTACCATTGGCAAGATATAGATAACAGTTATTTACAGCAACAGCATTGGTAAGACCTGTCTGGCTGAATACATTCTGATCGTTCACTTTAAAGTTTCTCGGTACGAAACTGTTCATCAGCTGTCCGTCGCTTAGTCTGATTTTAGCTACCCCTTTATCACTTAATGCAAGGTAAACATACTCATTATCCAGAACGATTACATTTTTCCCGTCGGTTACAGATTGTGTAAGACTTGGGTAATTGTAAACTTTCGGATTTGATCCGTCGTTATTGGCAATTCTAAGAGAAGCACCGTTTGCCTGAGTGGCTAAGAATACCTGGTATGTGTTGTTGTGCGCTACATACTTAGCTCTTTCACCTGCAAAATTGAACTGCTCAGCTATAGCATAGCCGTTGCCAGGATCAAGCTTGAAGAATCCTCCACCGGTTGTTCCTGTTGAAGCATACAAATAATTATTTAGGAAATAAGAATTTTTTGCGGTAGAACTAGGAAGTTTATAGTTCAGGAATGAAGAAAGATCCTGGGTATTGAATACGTTGTTCGTAAGCGGGGATGTTACAAGTTTTGCACCGTTTTTATCACCACCGACAGCATAAAGTTTATTATTCACCACGTCAACATTATTAAATTCAATATTGTTGAATAAAGCTTCATTTACCAGAGATGGCGCGTTGTAATCCGTAACGTTCAGGATTCTGATCGCTCCTTTCGTAGTGCTTCCTGCAGCGGCATCATTCGTATGGTAAGAAACATAAGCAAAACCGTTGTTCATGGTCACTCCCGTAGCGCTTAATGTCGTATTGCTAAGCACAGGGCTTACCACATTCGCTACCAGGGTAAACTGCAACTGGTCGTCTGAGCAAGGAGCAATACCTTTCTGAGGGGTACAGTCTGCTGCAGCGATATAGGCATTGGTATTTAAAGTAACCTGGTTGTTGATTTTGTTGTTGCTCTGTAATACCGAATAAGAAGTATTGACAAAGTTCATGTCGATAAGTCCTGTAAACGCAGGCGATGCATTAAGGTTGCTGAAAGACATGTTTGAAAAATCCATTCTGGCAACACCGCTTCCGCTATTGCTTACTTTACCGTCTACGGACACGCTGCCTCCCGTTACTTCAGTGTACGACTGAGGCTTAAGGTTCAGAACTCCGGACCCGTTAACGTGAAAACCTTTTTCAAACGTAAGATATCCTTCGTTGTTAAGGCCGGCGTTAAGGTAATTGTTCTGTGCATTGAAGACCATTCTGCAGTAATTGTTTACAGTAGAGCTTCCGTTAAGGCTTTCAGAATTGTTGAAGTTTAAATTGTTGTAATTGTTGATGATCCCATCCACAGATCCTGTTGTATAGGTTACAAATCCGTAGTTGTCTAATCGTCCTCCTGAATTAAGGTGGAAATTGGCCGAACTTGAGATTTTACCGTTGTTTCCTACTTCCACTTTACCTCCATTCGGTACGTTGATCCAGTTAGATCCGCCTAATTCTCCGAGAATGATGATTTTTCCGGCAGAATTGAAGTTGAATCCACCGGTAAAAGTAGTTCCTTCAGGAATGTAATACGTTTCTCCGTTGTTGATGTTATACCAGTTGCTTCCTGTCGCTGCGATGGCTCCTGAAAGGTTTGGGGTATACGTCACATTTTTTGCAGCAGAAGAGAATTTCTGACTGTTTGGGTCAAATTTTACAAAGTTCACTGCAGAGTTTTTCATCTCAATACTTTGGCTGAGATCACCGTTTCCGTAACGGAGGGTAATGTCGCCATTGGTAATGGATTTGGAACTCTCACTGTTGTCAGGAAGAAGGCTGTCTTCAGACGAACATCCGGTTGCAGCAACAAGAAGGAAAAATCCCATTGCTGCGGTTAGCTTTCTAGTCATTAAGGGTTAAGTTTTATTTTATAAGGGTTGTTTAAGTAAAAGTAGTATCATGCACCGAATTCACGGGCTTTTTTAGAAGTTTTCTGCGGGTTCCACGGGTCTTTATAAGAATCATAAAAGAATAATTCATCAAAATAGGCGATCGTTCTTACGATACGCATGAAATAACCCATATACAAAGGGTAAAGCGGAACGTAAATGATCTTTGATAAATATTTCTTTTTATTTTTCACTATTAACAAGCAAATCAGAAACTGTGTAAAATACAGCAGCAAATATACTAAATATTTGAAAGGCAGCCAAAAAACTAAGAACTCAGGATTCTCAATAATGATTCTTATCATGTAAATCATCCAGGTGATATCCAGAACCAGTCCGAAAAATACATTTTCAAAGAAAGAAAAGAAATTAGACCACCTGAAATTCTTGTTGGGAAGCCATATATCATAATGTTTTCTCAGTCTGAAACGAACCAGCGAACGTGACCACCGCAAGCGCTGTTTTGCCAGTTTTGACCATGCTACAGGAACGTGGGTGTTACAAACGGCCGATTGCTCAAAATGAATTTTATAGCCAATCTTCCTGATCTTTACCGTAAGATCACCATCAAGGCCCGGCCCGACATCCCAGCCACCGACTCTTTCCAGGACTTTTCGCGGGAAAACCCCGAAGGCGCCAGAGATGATCTTATAAATCCCCAAGCTGGAAAGCACGATTCTCGAAATACTGATCGATTGCTGGTATTCAAGATATTGCATGGTGGCAGTAAGGGAATCCTGGTCGTTTCTTACCATGAGATTTCCGCCAACGCCGCCGATGTCTTTGCGGACATAAAAAGGGAGCAATGATTTTTCGATGGCATCATGATCCAGCGAGGAATCTGCATCAATGTGCACAATGAATTTCCCTTTTGAATATTTCAGTCCCAGGTTGGCTGCAGACGCTTTTCCGCCCCGTATTTCAGAACGGAGAAACTTGGTAATCAGACCTTGTTTTTCAAAAGACCTTCCGATAATTCTTGTATGATCGGTAGAGCCGTCATCGACCACGATAATTTCAATATTTTTATAGGTTTGCTTCTGCATGGAAATAACCATTTTGTGAAGATGCTTCCCTTCATTATGCCCGGGAACCAGCACCGTAACCAACGGAAACTCACGCAGCAGCTTTTTCTTCCCCAATATCCATGCATCTTCGTTGATGAAACGTTTCCTGAAGGTTACGAAAAGAACGACAACCTCCAGAATAAGAAACCTCGGAATATCGATGAGGAAGACATACCATCCCCAGTTCAGAATGGTAGACCAGTCCGAATATCTCAGGTTAGAGTAAATGATTTCCCAGAAGTTTTCCACTTGGTTTAAAGGAGTATTTCATTAATGGCTTTTTGGGCAAGATCGTACTGGTAGATCTTTTCCAGTTTCAGCTCAGAAGGTGCCTGCTCGGTTTTACAGTTGATGCAGTGAACTCCGATCAGAGGCTTCTGAAATTCGTTTTTACATCGGTCATTCAGGCAGTAGAAAACTTTTCCCGGTTTATCGTAATCGACCCCGAGATTTTTAAGTTCCATGCTGCATTTGGGACAAACCAAACGGTCTCCCTGCTGAAAACTCTGTTCTGTGGCAACATGCGCACATCGGAAGTGGTGTATCAGGACTCTTACCTGGAGATTATGCTGTTTGCACTTCGGGCATTCCTCACGGTAATTCAGAAAGCCGGAATTACATTTCCTGCATACGTGAGAGGTGTCCACATAGTTTCTGCGTAGATAATCGCTCTTGTAAGCCCCATTGAGCAAAGCTCTTCCATGCACAAAAGCATCTTCTGAGGTATCATAGTAGGCCTCTATTCTCGGATAGGAATACCCGCTGAGAGACCCTGCGCTTTCGTAAAATTCGATGTTCTTATTTCTCGAATAATAATAGAGCAATGTTTTCTTCAGCAGATCATCTACAGGCAACGCAGAAGATATCTCGCGTTTTTTTATGAAATTTAAAATAAATCTGATCTGAGGTATTCTGTTCTGGATATCCAAATCCTGAATATAACCGTCACATAAGTGTTTAAGGTTATAATTTTTATACTCTTTATAGATTCTTTTCAGATTTTTCTGAAGAAAAACAGGCTTAAGAAAAACCTTCTGATCCGAATGTCTGATCACGGAGGTCAGGAATTTTACAACGTTTAATGCATTTTCGTTATTGATGATCCATATATCCGCTTTTTCAGGATCGGGAATTTCATTTCGGTCCACAAATTCATCCAGCAACTGAGCGGTGATTCCGTTTTCAAGGGTTAATATTTTTTCAGGCATCGGTTTTTATGTAAATTTTAGTTTTCTGACTTTTACCGGAATGTTACTGATCTTCACGGTTTCCCATGATTTTCCGTCGATAGGAACAATATCGATCACAACTCCGTATTTGTTGTCGTTCAACGTTTTATTGATCAGGGTATTATCCTTTATCTCGGATATGGAATAGATTTTTCTTACCTGTCCGGTCAGGGTTTTATTAAATCCATATGGAAGCTTGATGGCCACCTTATCTCCTTCATGGAAATCATCCAGGTCGCTGATGTCTATATAGGCCTGCACAAACTGTCTCTTATGTACAATTGAAGTTACAATGTCAGATTTATAAGCCACCTGACCGTCGGTTACACGAAAACGGTCTGTTGTCCCGTTAACCGTCGAGATGTAATAATTCTGGATGGTAGACGCTCTGTTTTCCTCCTGTGCCAAAAGATTTTTATGATTGTTGATCGAAGACATCTTATCCATTTCGTTGGTCAGAGCTTTGATATCGGCGTTTAAAGAAGCGATTTCATAAGTAAGGTCATCAATGGACCGGTCTACGTTGGCCAGCTCGTTGGGAGTGATCTGGTTAATGTATACCAGTTTTTCTTTTCTTTTTTTCTCACTCTGCCAGAAAGCCACTCTTTTCTTCATATCGGCAACCAGGCTTTTCTTCTTGATGATTTGAGAATTGATGGAGGCTATCTGATTTTCATAAGTAGTATTATCAACAAGGTTTTTTAAAGAATCCTGAACGCTTGTTCTGCGGAAGTTGGTGTCGTAAAATTCATAGCTGAACAAGGTGTCACCTTTTTTTACAGATGAACCTTCTTTCACATTATATTTCAGAATTCTTATATCGCTGGTAAATTTCACATCAAACTGCTGCTGTTTCAGAAAACCGTCAGCATAATTGAAAAACCATGATGATATCAGCCATCTCAGCACAGAAAATGCAATAAGCGCCAGGACGGCCAGGTAGATCCAGCGGTCCCATCTTCGCTTCTTAACAGGCTTTTCGTAAGATTCTTCCGTTATTTTATCGTCATTAAAATTGATTTCCATTATGGTTTGAAATTATTCATTTGTGATAAATCATAGTATCCGATTTTGACAACACCCGCTGCCTGTACATAAGCTTCTGCATCCATAAGATCACTGAAAACCTGGAAATCATTAATGCGGAATACCCAAACGTAATAATCGGTTCCTAATATACTTCTGATGAGGGCTGTTTTATTGAGTTTTTTATCAAGCGTAAGAACATCATAGGCCATAATGTATGTCATAATGCTATTGTCATGTAAAGCGGTAGCCACCTCTGCGGGAAGCTGCATGGGAACGCTTACGCCAATATCCATATTATTCTGGTCACACCATGTTTTTGAACTGGTAAACAGGTTGATAAGCCTTTGTGCATAAAGATCTACATTAGCCTTGTAATCGTCGAAAGTATGAGGTTCGATATCCAGGTGAACACCGGCAAATCCCATATTTTTTGCGTCCTGAAGGGCTGCCTGAAGATCTGTAAATCCATCATCTGTTTTGGCATACGAATTTTCACCGATAAGGCGGTATACCTGGATGTTATTTTGTGCTGCCAGAGCCATAAAGTCGGCTACCTTCACCATATCTGCTACTTTACCGATCGATAAAAAGACCCGGTTGATGTGCCAGTGAGTCATTAAGTCAATAATATAGGCATTGGAGTAGTTGGTAAAAAAGCTGCTCCAGATATAGGTTTCGTTACCGGCATTGTCATCATTAAGATTATTACTCTGCAGGCTGTTGGCCTGGTTGTCGGTTCCTGATATCATATTGTATTCAAGATATTTTTCATACAGATCAGACTTTTTATCACAGATCTGTATTTGGTTATTTAAGAGCTTTTCTGCTGTGGCAAGGTAGGCGGCAGGGCTGAATGTATTGCTTTTTTCATTGCTGGCATTTACTTTAAGCTCTGCTTCGAGATAATTCACTTCACTTTCCAGTACATCTATTTCAGATTTCAGGAGATAATATTCTCTATACAAAGTAATGAGTCTGTCTCGGTAGATCATCTGCATGTCCTGAAGCGCATTTTCTTTAAGTTTAAGATCGTTGTCGTTCTCAAGATCGGTCTTGCTTCTGCTTACCGGAATATTTAGGGTCGCTCCGACACTGGCAAAATTACGGTCCCTGGACAAAGCAGAATAATAGTTGTATCTCAATTTGAATCTGAGATCCGGCTGCTTGTCTCTTCTGCGTTTCATATCAGCAATTTCCTTCTCCATTTTCAGGGCTGCTTCTTTGTCTTTCACCAAAGGACTAAGGTCGATGTTCTCAGCAGGGGTAAGTTCCGGAATATCAGAGTTTAAAATATTTCCGGTGAAAGTTTTGCTTTCAGGGGTTTTGAGAAGGCTTTCGAGCGATTTTTTTTCGATGGATACCTTATCGAGACGGTACTTCGACTGTGCTGTTTCTGCAGCATTTTTCAGTCCGGCTTTATTCTGATTCACCGTGAAATCATTCTGCAGTTTCAGAAGCTTTTCATAATCGGATAGAAGGCTTATCTTCTTTTCATCAAAAGCCTTTCTTACCTGGTCGAGATTGGAACGGTAATTCAGTTCTTTTTTATATTTTACTTTTTCTAAAAGATCGATTTTTCTTAATTTATCGTTTAGAGAATTCTGGATTTTCTGATTTTTAAGGCTTCCTTCTCCCAGCGCAAGCCAGTCCAGTCCCGAAGATACTCTCGCACGGTAGAAAATGTTGTCGTCATCACCAAAGCCGGGGCTGAAGTTATAACTCATGTCAGAAACCCAGTTCAGGTGTAATTTATTTTTGAATTCCGTATTTTTTGAATCAAAATTCAGTTCATTATCATTGAATGAAGTATTGTGATTGGCAAAATTGAAATGGCTGTCTTCCGTTTTATTTTTATGATCGTCTAAAAGATGAGCCATGATTTCTTTGGCCGCTTCATAAATTTTATTGTACTCCGCAGTGAGAACACTTAGAGATTTCGGACTGATGTTTACGGTTGATTTGTTTTGAGCGTTAAAGAAAATGAAAAAATTCAATAATAGTAGAATTTGTAACGTTTTTCGCATACTGAGGAATAAGTTTTGTGCAAATTTAGGGATTTGGATTGAAATTAAAAACATAAAATTCCTATGTTACGTAAATTTTAATGTTTTTTTAAAATGTCTTCAAAGGGTGAATAATTAACAAAATATTGATTCTGTAAGGTATTTGCAATTATTTTGATTTAACTTAAAATTTACTTCTGATAGTTATAGATTTTATCTAAATATTTAATTTTAAACGTGGCGAAGGAGAAGGAGTGAATATTTAAGGTTTATTTAATAATTAAACCATATTTTTTGCTTTATTACAATTTACGATTTAGCATTTGGTAAGTTCTGACACACTGGGCAAATTCCACTGATGACAAGATTATATCGGTTTACAATGAAGTTTTTGGGAAGATTTACTTCAGGGGTGATATTTTCAATACAAATTACTTTTTTACATTGCTCACAATTGAAATGAAGATGGTTGTGCGAATGGTTTTCTTTCCGGCAGTCTTTGCATATGGCATAGTTTACCACACCGTCTACATTAATGATCTTATGTATTTTGCCTTCGTTTTCCAACCGTTCCAGAACCCTGTAGATCGTCACTCTGTTACAAAGACCGTTCAGCTTTTCCTGTAATTCACCGTGTGACATAGCGTTGCCGGTCTGTTTTAATACATGCAGTATCTCTGTCTTTGCCTGGGTATTACGGGTCTTTTTCATATTGAGAATCCAAATATTTTAATAGTTTAAAACTGATGCAACAAAGTTACAATAAGATTTTATAATTTCGAATCAGGGAAATACCAGATAATCCTTAATCTAAAGTAATCCAGACCGGAGCATGATCGCTGCTTTTTTCCCATCCCCGGACATGCTTATCCACACCTCCGGATTTTAAACGGTCTGCTATATATGGACTCAGAAGAATATGATCGAGCCGCATTCCGGCATTGCGGTCATACGATTTGTACAGGTAATCCCAAAAGGTATAAATTTGCTCATCAGGATAAAGCGTCCGGATCGAATCTTTCCAGCCCTTTTTGAGAAGCTGCCGGTAAGCTGTTTTTACTTCGGTACGATAAAGAGCATTGTCTTCCCAGCGTTCAGGTTTGTAAACATCTGCGGAAGTGGGAATAATATTAAAATCACCGATCAGGATTGCTGGAAGATCCATTTTAATAAACTGATCTGTTCTTTTCCTGAAACGTTTGATCCAGTTGAGTTTATAGTCAAACTTAGACCCGGGATACGGATTTCCGTTGGGAAGGTAAAGGCAGCAGATCACGATCTGGTCAATAATGGCTTCAATATATCTGCTTTGTTCGTCTTCAGGGTCGCCGGGAAGCGATCGCTGAACTTCCGTAATTTCCATATTGCGGGCAAGGATGGCAACGCCGTTCCAGCTTTTCTGCCCTTTCCACATAGCATTGTAACCTGCCGCATTGATTTCTTTAATGGGAAAACGTTCCTGCGGGGCTTTCAGCTCCTGAAGACAGACAATGTCTGGTTGCGATTCTTCCAGCCAGCGGAGCAAGACAGGCAATCGTCCGTTGATTCCGTTTACGTTATATGTTGCAATTTTCATAGCTTGATCTTTAGATTTAAAATTTAACAATATCTGTTCCACCAAAAATTTAAGTCTGATAAAGATTTATAATAAAATGGTAATGTGGTATCATAAACTTTGCTTTTGTAAAACTTTGGCAAATAAATTGTTACTATCAGCGTGAGCAATAATTCTTGCTTTTTTTTAAAACCATTTTACAATATAATATTATGAAAAATTCAATTCTAACTGTTCTGGCAGTTGCTGCTATGGTGGCCTGCAAGAAAAATGAAACGACGACTGCCGATCAGTCTACAGACACTACAGCAGCGATGTCTGCTCCTGCAGATACTTCAATGGCAACAGGAGATTCGACTGCCACTGCCATGCCGGATGCCAACGCAGCCAACAAAACATTAAGTGCACAGGATAAATCATTTGCCGATGCAGCCGCAAAAGGAGGAATGATGGAAGTCATGATGGGCGAACTGGCCGCAGCCAATGCCAGCAATGCCACCGTAAAATCTTTAGGAGCTATGATGGTGAAAGATCACGGAAAAGCAAATGACGAACTTAAGAAATGGGCCACAGCCTCAGGATATGCTTTGCCGACAAGCCTGAATGCGGATCAACAGAAAAAGTATGATGAGCTTAAGGCAAAAAAAGGAGCAGAGTTTGACCGTGCGTATGCCGATCTTATGGTAGCCGATCACAAAGAAGATATTGCAGCATTTAAAAAACAGGCATCAGAAGGATTAGAAGCTTCCCTGAAATCTTTCGCCAGCACTACGCTTCCAACACTTGAGCACCATCTTATGGAATCCGAAAAAGCAATGAAAGCCGTAAAATAACTTTCGAAAACAACATATTCATTATTATAAATCCAATGTATTCCGGAAGATTGCAACAGATCTCCGGAATTTTTATTTTGATTTTTGGGTTACAAAACGGTTATTCTTTACATAAAACCTCAAAGGTAGCAGTGCATGTTCTTTTGCATAGGAAACCCCGATCCTGGGCGCAGAAATGATCTCGTCGTCACGATACCTTAAACCATGATCTTCAATCCAGATTTCATCTTCCGTAAGTGGTTTTTTGTTAAAGGAAAGGTATATTCCCAAAGCTTGTGAAAGAGAACCCGGTCCGGATGAAACGGATGGTTCGGCGGCAGATCTTTTCCGTCTCTCTTCAATGAAAGAAAGGCCTTTAAAGGGTTGAACGGATCTTATCAGGACACTTTTAGGATCATCATTTTCTGAAACAACAATATTTAAAAGATAATGCATTCCGTAACATAAGTAAATGTAAGCAATTCCTCCCGGCTGGTACATAGCTTCGGTACGGGCTGTTCTTCGGCATCCGTACGCATGGGAAGCTTTGTCTTCCGTTCCGAAATAAGCTTCTGTTTCAGTGATGATTCCGGCGGTAAGTTCTCCGTTTTTGTGGGTGAACAGTACTTTTCCCAGAAGATCCTTCGCCAGAAAAAGGGCATCTGTATTTTGGAAATATGGTCTCTGAAGTTTTTTTGAATTCATCATAGACTAAACATATATTTTTCTTTCAATGATTTTTAGATATTGCTCTTTCTCCAGTTTTTTGATCGTTCTTACTACGGTTTCCGTGCGCAATCCTGTAATGGCTGCCAGTTCACGCCGGGTGAAAGGAACTTCAAAAGAGAATTTACCTTGATCGTTACTGAAGCTTTTATGATATTCCAGCGCACCTTTTATCCTCACGGCAGGATGGAGCGAGGTATTATTTCGGAGCATGATATATTTAAAATAAAGCCTCTTGGAAAGAAAAGTATTGATATCTCTGGAAATCTCAGGGCTTTCATCCAGGATTCTGGTAAACGATTCTTTCGGAAGTGTGATGATTTCCGTAGGTTCGATGGCGATGGCATTTACCGGATATTTTTTATCAATGAACAGCAGAAGCTCGCATACACTGAAGCCCTCATGCAATACGGCAAGAATGAGTTCTTTACCCTCTTCGTCATAGTGGTTCAGCTTGATTCTGCCTTTCCTGATCTGGTAAAATTTCCTTGGTGTATCACCCTCATTAAAAATAGTGTCGGAAGTATTTAAATCTTCTATAGAAGCACCGTATGACAATAAAATTTCTTCTTCAATCAGCATGAGTTCTTTTTTTAGTGTTAAATCAGCTTTTCGATAGTACTGAATCCACAATCTGTGTCTTTCGAAGTTAGCACTTTAAATAACTGATTATTTATGACGCATATCATAATACCCATAATTTACGGTGATTGATTTGAGTCAATAATATTCTTGAATTTCTTTCTTAATTTAGATATCAAAGAATTCACCATCCAGAATATGAATAAAGATATCCAGAAGATCCCGAAAGGTAAATTGCTCCTTATCGGCGGAAAAGAAGACCGCGACGGAACTAAAGTGGCCATGAAATCTAAAAATAAAGAGTTTTCACCCCACGAAATTTTAAAGCTTCTTACCCCCAATAAAAACGACAGGATCGAAGTCATCACCACCGCCAGTTCCGAACCCGAAAGTATGAAGGAAATGTACACAAAAACATTTGAGGAAATAGGGTACACCAATTTCGGATTTATTCACTCCGCAGGCAAATCAGATCATGCAGACCTAGAAAGAATTAAAGACTGTAAAGCCGCTTTCTTCACCGGAGGAGATCAGAATAAAATTGACCGTGAACTTAAAAATTCTGACCTTCATAAAATCTTAATGGAAAAATATCTGAATGAAAAAGATTTTGTCGTCGCAGGAACAAGTGCCGGAGCAATGTCGATCCCCGAAATCGTCATTTGTGAAGCGGAAGAAGGGGAGGCCATTCTTGAAAATGACATGAAGCTATCTGAAGGGCTGGGATTTTTATCCGGATGTATTGTCGATACCCATTTTGTACACAGGGGCAGATTCGGAAGACTGGCTCATGCCGTTATGATGCAAAGGGATTGTTTCGGAGTAGGGTTGGGGGAAGATACGGCACTTTTAATCGAGGATGGAAATAAGGCGATCTGCAAAGGTTCAGGAATGATCATTGGGATCGGCGCAGGAAATCTTGGAAAGACCAATATCAAAACGGTGAAAAAGGGGCATCCGGTTTATGGTGAAAACCTGACCGTTCATATCATAGCAGATGGCTGCTCGGTCGAGCTTAGAACGGGAAAATTTACAGCAGCCGAAAAAGATTAAATAATTGAAAACAATAAAGGAATATACCACAATCACAGTGTGTATATTCCTTTATTTTTATGATGAGTACATCTGAATTTTAAACCAGCAAGCCATTAATTTTTGACACGATGACATCAAGATCAAAAGGCTTGGCTACAAAATCATTTGCTCCTGCATCTGAAGCGATATCATCGCCATCTACACTGGCAGAGAGTACAATAACGGGCAGCTCATTAATTCCCTGTGTGCTTCTGATCGCTTTTAAAACCTGATCACCGGAAAGGAGCGGCATCCAGAGATCCAGTAATATAAGGTCGGGTTTATCGATCTGGATCTGCTTGATCAGATTCGTGCTGTTAATTTCTGTGAAAACTGTAAAACCTTCCGATTCCAGGAGCATTTGGAGAACATCCAGTATACCCTGATCATCATCACAAACCATTATCTTTTTGCTATTCATCTTAGTGATTTTTCATTATGGGTAATGTGAAACTAAACGTTGATCCTTCTCCGATTTCGCTTTCTGCCCAAAGCGTTCCGTTATGATTGACAACAATTTCATGGGAGATATAAAGCCCGATCCCAAGACCCGGGAATTTTTTCTGGATTTCCCTTGCCCTGAAAAAGCGGTCGAAAATTTTTGCTTTGTCCTGAGTACTGATTCCCATGCCGTAATCGGTCACTGAAACTTTTACGAAATTTCCGACGCGGTTTACGTATACATCTACTTTATCTGACCCGGGAGAATATTTTATGGCGTTTGATATCAGATTGTTAATGACCTGAGAGATCTGAAGCTCATCCCCGAGAATCACAGCGTTGGAAGAACCCGATAAAGATATTTTATGATTCGGAGCTGATACCGATAGATTTTCAATAGTGTCTCTGATGGTCTTATCAATCTCGAAAGGATCTATGTGGAGCTCAATATTTCCGGACTGTATCTTTGAGGTGTCGAGAAGATCTGAAATCAGAACATTCAGACGGTCTACGTATACCGAAACCTTGTCAAGTGTAGAAGTGAACCTTTCAGGAGAATTTTCCGGAACCATTCTCTGAAGAAGCTGTACCAGACCTTTAATGGTCGTAAGAGGTGTTTTCAGTTCGTGGCTTGCAATCGACAGGAAATCGTCTTTTCTGCGGTCGATCTCTTTCTTTTCCGTGATGTCTTCAATAGCAATAAGGATCCTGTCTTTGTATTGTCCATCAAATTCAATACGGTACGCATTCAGCAACATTACTTTTTTACCGATGTATGGGAAATCATGTTCCACTTCATAGTCGATTACAGGATTATTCGTCGGCAGGATCTTCATCAGGAGTTCCCGCAGGGTTTCAATGTCCCATTGGTGGTTTCCCAGCTCGAAAAGTATTTTACCCACCGTATCTTCTGAGGTCACTTTAAATGAATTTAAAAAATGCGTATTGGCACTCAATACCCTGTAATCTGCATCAAGAACCAATAAACTTTCCCTCACGGTCTGAACGATACTCGAAAGAAAAGCCTCACTGTCTACCAGTTCCTTCGTTCTCTCCATGATTTTTCTCTCTACGGAAGATTTCTCTTCCCTGAGCTCATGTTCGGCTTTTTTGCGTGCTGTGATATCATTCTGCACACCGATAAAATGAGTAATAATCCCTTCGTCATTCTTCACGGGAGAAATAAAGAGTTCGTTCCAGAATAGCTGTCCTATCTTATTGTAGTTTCTGATTTCTACCTTACAGTCTTTTCCTTCAGTAATGCATTTTTTGATAAGGCTTCTCTCAGGCTGAGACCGGTCCTGCCCCTGTAGGAAGCGGCAGTTGTGCCCGATAATCTCATCATGAGAATACCCGCTCATCTCTTCAAAGGCTTTATTGCAATAAACAATAGGGTTGTCGGGCTGGGTATTATCCGTAATGATGATACCGCAGTTTGCCGAGTTCAGTGCCTGTATATAGATTTCAATATTATTATTCATCGGAGTATAGCTGTTTTGTAAAGTTCCAAGCTTAAACTTTCACTGATCTGCAAATATGGGAAAAAGGTTAAAATTTTGCAAATTTCCATATTCAGTAAATGTGAGACGCAAATAATATGCCCTTCATATAAATTATTAATCAATATCTTAAAAAATTAGATTTTTTTTAATTAAAACTTATTTAAAATGTTTTAAGATATTCATTATGGAATGACAGTCATTTTAAGAATGGAAAATGAATAATTAATGAACTAAAAATAAGCTTAAGACGTATTTTTATATACATAAGGTTTATCTTTATGTACATTAAGTTTATCTTTATACGTATTATATATATAATTATACACTTTAAATATATTATTGTACGCTTAAAGTGTATTATTCTATGCTTTAAGCGTACAATAATACACTTTAAGCGTATTTTCTTAATCATTATACGCATTAATTAATTCCTGAAGTGGAAAAACAACAGAGAATAACCACTCTTTTGATTAAAATTATTTGAAATATTGAATGCAACCTCGAAAAATCTGTACTTTTCAGCGTCTCGATAAGGCTAATCCAAAGATTAAAAGTGTAAATAGCTTCTTACGAATCATCAGAAACATATTTGCTGCATCAATTCGTTCCGGTAAACAAAACGTTATTTCAATGAAGAACAACCGGTCATCAGAAGCTACTCACTTCTATTAAAAAAACAATGTATTATCTCATCTGAGAAACTGATTTCGGAGCTGGCTTCCAGTTTTAAGTATCATGATCCAGGATATTTTCATATCAAGTGATGAAGCGCTTTATGAATTTTTTATTATTTAATTTAATTTTATCAGGATTTTGTTAAAAGTGGTCTGCTTTATGCTAAGACAATAATAAGTTACTTTAAAACTTACCCTTACACTAACACCTTAAAATATTAAATTATGAAAGAATTTACTCAATGGGAAAATTCCCCGTCGCTTAACAGAGAGATTGAACGTCAGAAAGCCCTTAAAGCCCTTGAAAAAGCAAAAATGATCAAGCGAAAAGTTGTTTTTCTTCCAAAAGGAGCCTCAGGAAGTACCAAGTTCAATGATCTTTTTTAATATAGGAATAATCTTTTACAGAGACAAAGAATACAAATACTAAATTAAGCCATAGCAGTTTCTGTTATGGTTTATTTTTAATTATAGCTGACATGAAGGATTAAAACAAAACATGCAGTACAAACAGGATATCAGGTAATATTTGAAACAATTTAATGAATATGAACTCTCCGGAACAAATCGATGCAGAAAAGCTGCTGTCTGTACTTTTTCACTCTCCCAACGCTACAGCCGTCTACAGAGGAGAAGATATAAAGATTATAAGCGCCAATAAGGCGATGCTTGATTTTTGGGGAAAAGACAGAAGCGTCATAGGTAAGGATTTCAGAAGTGTTTTACCTGAGCTCGACGATCAGCCCTTTTTTATTATGCTGAAAAATGTCTGGGATTCGGGGGAAACCTTTACCGCTAAAAACTATCCTGCCGATCTCCTGGTCGATGGAGCTTTCAAAACCTTCTATTTTGATTTTGAATATAAAGCCATCCTGGATGAAGAGGGAAAAACGGAATATATTCTTCACACAGCATTTGAAGTCACGCAAAGACAGAATGCCTTAAGCATGGTGGAAGAAAAATCCAGATCTGAACAGAAACTGATCGATGACCTTTCAGCTTTAAATGAAGAATATCTTACCACCAATGAAGATCTGGTTTCAAAACATGAAGAGCTTTTCGCAGCCAACAGCGAGCTCCTTAAAATCAGGAAAGAACTGCTTACGGCAAACCATACTCTGACCGAAAATGAAAAACGTTTTAAAACACTGGTCGAAAAATCACCGGTTGCCATGGCGTCATTGAGAGGGGAGAATTTTGAGGTGGATATTGTAAACGATATGGTGCTTCAGATCTGGAACAAAGACCGCTCGATTATAGGAAAGCCTTTAGCAGAAGCCTTGCCGGAGATAAAAGGGCAGGCCTTTATTGATATTCTTACGGAAGTTTACAAAACGGGACAGCCTTACTATGGCAAAGAGATCAAAGCGCTTATCCAGAATGAGGACGGCCTCGGGGAGCTCTACCTGAATTTTGTCTATCAGCCTATCTTTGATGAAAACCAAAACAGCACATCGATCCTGGTGGTCGCAAGCGACGTTACCGAGCAGGTCAATGCAAGAGAATCGGTGATGGAATTTAAAAACCGTCTTGAGATTGCGATGGATGCCAGCAGTCTGGGATCTACCGAAGTACACCTTGCCACCGGAAAGATGGAAAGTACCGCGCAGTTCAAGTATAATTATGGATATGCAGCAGACGAAGAATTCAATTATTCTGACCTGTATGATGCTATTCTTCCGGAATACAGGGATCATATCCGAGGTCTGGTGAGAGAGGCGATTGTCACCAACGGCATTTACAAAGCAGAATATCCGGTACGCTGGAGAGATGGCTCCATTCACTGGATCCAGGCACACGGCCGCCCGAGATACGACAAAAATGGTGTAGCAGACAGAATGGTCGGCATGACCACTGATATTACCGATAAGAAGCTCGCCGAACAGCGTAAGGATGATTTTCTCAGTGTCGCCAGTCACGAACTGAAGACGCCTCTCACCGCCGTAAAAGCTTCCATACAACTGCTGAACAGAATAAAAGATAAGCCGTACTCGCATACTCATGTGAGACTGATCGAGCAGTCGGACAAGGGCATCGAAAAAATGTGCACGCTCATCGACGATCTGTTGAATATGAGCCGATTGGGCGAAGACCAGCTGATGCTTCAGTACAATACCTTTAACCTGAATGATATGCTGGGCAAAAGCTGCCACCATATAAGACTTGAAGATAAATACCAGATCATTCTGAAGGGTGATGAACTGATCGAAGTGCATGCCGACGAACACAGGATCGAGCAGGTAGTGGTAAACCTTGTCAGCAATGCCGTGAAATATGCTAAAGATTCCAGGGAGATCCATATTCTTACCGAATCGTTTGAGGATCATGTAAAAGTTTCGGTACAGGATTTTGGGCAGGGTATTTCCAAATCAGTCATTCCCCATCTTTTTGACCGGTATTATCGCGCCGATTACCTGGGTACCTCTTATTCAGGGCTTGGCCTCGGTTTGTACATCTGCTCGGAAATTATTAAAAAGCATTCCGGAAAGATCGGGGTACACAGCAAAATAGGTGAGGGCAGTACCTTTTGGTTCACCATTCCAAAAAATCCCCAGTACGAAGCAGCGAATATTGCCGCCGGCTGATTTCCAGTTGCGAAGTTTTTTTTGATTAGTGAAGACGATTTTAGTATATATAAAGATTTACTGTAAGCTTCTGACAGAGACATCAGGAGTTTCTCCTTTGGGTACAATAAATATGGCATCATCATTCACAGAATCTCCATGATCCAGATAATAACCTGCAACAATCGGGATCACAAAGCTTTGGTATTTGCCGTCTTTTGTATATGCCCAATACGTGACATTTACATTTTGAGGATTAAGTTTCAGGTCAATTTTCTTTGAAGTAAGCTTAGCGCCTGTCGCATTGAGGCAGTTGAGTTCTACTAAAGTGATGTTACTAGCTACCTGCGGGGCGCTGCTTAACCGCATATTAAAACTTTTTTGTGAATTGTTGACCGCTTTGGCACATACTTTATAACGGTCAAAATCTTTACCGCCTACAGATATCGATTCTTTATTCAGAATATTAAAGGTAACTGAAAGCCCGTTGAAATCAATTGTTTCTCCATCTTTCACTTTCTGTGCGTTAATCATAGAAATGCTCATGGATAGGATCAATACTGACCGGATTATTAGTTTTTTCATAAAAAATATTTTTTTGAGATTAAGGTTTGAATAAAAATAATAAGAATTATTTAAAATGTTTCAACATGATATCGAATTCATAAAATAATAAATGCTCCGATTACAAGAACCGGAGCATTTATTATTTTTAATGGTGTCTGACACCTTTCTGATGATAGCTGATATCCTTGTTTACCATATTGTAGTTTTTAGAAAGATTATCAGCCTGTATTTCGAACGGATGGTTTACAGAACTATCCTGGTCTGTCGACGGAGTTTCAAAATGGATCTCTTTTCCATTTTTATAAAGCTTATTATCAAATGTTCTGTAGATCTGATTCTCCTGGTACGTGTTTCCGTCGGGAGCTGTAAAGGTTTTGTGCTTCCCGTTTTTTCTTCTGTTCATTCTCCAGGCCACTACTGATCCTGCACCTATCAAAGCTAAAGCTATTTTAATTTTATTATTCATAATATTTTAATTTTAAATTATTTATAGTATTTAATTAGGGCTATGGTTAAGGTTGGCCGCTTCCTCCCGCTGCTCCGTAAATTTGCCCGGTTGAGAAGCTGGCATCATTGGCAGCAAGCTGTACAAATATAGAAGCAAGCTCGGCCGGTTGACCCGGACGGCCAAGAGGAGTATCAGCTCCGAACTTCACGAGATTTTCCTGCGTTTGTCCTCCGCTTACTTCGAGTGCGGTCCATACCGGGCCTGGGGCGACTCCGTTTACTCTTATGCCTTTGGGGCCAAGTTGCTTCGCTAATGATTTTACATAGCTGGTCGTTGCAGCTTTGGTTTGTGCATAATCGTAAAGATTTTCAGAGGGATCGTATGCCTGAACCGATGACAGTCCGATGATGGAAGATCCGGGTTTCAGATGGGGAAGTGCGGCTTTAATAATCCAGAACGGCGCATAAATATTGGTTTTCATCGTTCTTTCAAATTCTTCTGTGCTGATATCCAGAATTGATTCGTGGGTTTTCTGATGTCCTGCGTTGTTAACGAGAATGTCAAGTCCGCCAAGTTGCTCAACCGCCTGTGATACGAGTTTCAGGCAGAAGGATTCTTCCCTGATGTCTCCGGGAATTGCGATGGCTTTCCGTCCGGCTTTCCGGATCAGTTCTATTACTTCCCTGGCATCCGGCTCTTCTTCCGGCAGATAATTGATCGCAACATCTGCGCCTTCACGGGCATAGGCAATAGCTGCAGCTCTCCCGATCCCCGAATCTCCACCGGTAATCAAGGCTTTTCTTCCCATTAGTCTTCCTGATCCTACATAGCTTTTTTCTCCGTGGTCCGGTACAGGATCCATCTTGCCGGCTAATCCAGGAAATGGTTGAGACTGGCTTTTAAAGGGTGGTCTTGGGTATTTTGTGGTGGGATCGGTAAGATCCGGACCGTTAGAATTCCGGGGCCGTTGGTTTTGTGATTGTGCCAATGCAGCCGGGGATATAGCGGCAACGGCAATAGTACTCGCTATCTTTCCAATCGCATTTCTTCTTGTGATTGATTTTTCCATAAATTTATTGATTTGGTGTGGTATGGCTGTGGAAGCCACTTGTGGATTATATAGCAATCAACATTCCAAGCTTTGTCATCTTCCGTTTTTTGTATCAATTTCTTTTTGTTTTTTTACACTGCTGTTTGAAATAAATAAGGCCACAGGAATATTTTATCGGAAGTTTTATGACGGCGGCAAGATAGTTGCTAAATTTTAACAACCAAATGACAACCAATATGAATCTTCAATTAGAAAAAGAGTCACGAAAAGGAAATGCTAACGATCATACGGATCAATTCCTGAATGATGTACTTGCAGGCCTGCAAAGTCACCCAAAACATCTTTCATCCAAATATTTTTACGATAAGAACGGAGATGAGCTGTTTCAGAAGATCATGGCCATGCCTGAATATTATCTTACGCGATGTGAGCTTGATATCTTTAAGAATAAAACAGGGGAAATTGCAAAAGGAATCAGGGCCGGCGATGAACCCTTTGATCTTATAGAACTTGGTGCCGGCGATGCTATGAAATCTACGTATCTCCTGAAATATTTAAATGAGCAGAAAAGTGATTTTACCTATATGCCCATCGATATCTCAGGGAATATTCTTTCCGTGCTTGAAAAGAATTTGAAGAAACAGCTACCGGGATTGGATATTGTGTCTTTAGAAGGAGAATATTTCCAGATGCTGGAAAAAGCTATGAAGCTTTCGTCACGAAGAAAAGTTATTATGTTTTTAGGTGGAAATATTGGCAACATGAGCCAAAAAGAAGCGACAGAATTCTGCGTAAACCTACACAGGCTGCTCAAAAAGGAAGATATCGTACTGATTGGTTTTGATCTTAAAAAAAATCCCTACACGGTTTTAAATGCATACAGCGACGCATCTGGAATTACAGCAGCCTTCAACCTGAATCTTTTATCGAGGATCAACCGCGAGTTGGATGCGGATTTCAATATTGATGATTTTCAGCATTATGAATCTTATGACCCGATCACCGGCGCCTGTAAGAGTTTTCTGATCAGTCTTAAAGAACAAAAGGTAACTATTGCCGGTGAAAGAATTTATTTTGAAGAAAATGAAGTCATTGACATGGAAGTTTCACAGAAATTTTCAAAGTCAGATATAAAAAAGCTGGCTGAAGAGTCAGGATTCACCATTGCCGGTGAGATTGCTGATTCCAAAGACTGGTTTGTCGACAGTATATGGATGGCTTAACCGATAAAATTTAAAGTATGAAAACCCACACCATTACCAATCCGCTGATTAAAAAGTTCAGCGATATCAGAAAACGTTCAGAGGAAATATGCCAGCCTCTGGAAATAGAAGATTATGTGGTACAGCCTATCGTGGATGTGAGTCCTCCCAAATGGCATCTTGGGCATACCACCTGGTTTTTTGAAACCTTTATTCTGGTACCGCATTTTTCTGCTTATGAGATTTTCGATCCGCAGTATAATTTTGTTTTCAACAGCTATTACGAGACGATCGGAGCAAGAGTGATACGTACTGACCGTGGAAATCTAAGCAGGCCTTCTGTTTCAGATATTTACAAATACCGGAAATATGTAGATGAGAAAATGACCGAATTTCTCAACAGTAATTATATTACAAACGAAATAGCCCAACTTCTGGAATTGGGCCTTAATCACGAACAGCAGCATCAGGAGTTGCTGATTACCGATATCAAATATATTCTCGGTCATAATCCTTTATTTCCGGTATATAAAAAAGATTTTGATAAAAAGGAGACCAACATTCAGGAAAAAACAATGCTCCGGTTTTCAGAAGGAATTTATGAGATCGGTTTCGATGGTGTCGGATTTGCGTTTGATAATGAATTAAACAGGCATAAAGTCTATCTGAATGATTTTGGAATTTCAAGCCGTCTGGTCACCAATCGGGAATATCTTGAATTCATGGAAGACGGAGGATATTCGGATTTCAGGTACTGGCATGCCGACGGATGGAACTGGGTAAAAGAAAATAAGGTTAAATCTCCTCTGTATTGGCATAAGATAGACGGGCAGTGGATGAATTATACCCTGGCAGGTTTGGAAGAAATAAATCCTTATGAAGAACTTTGCCATATAAATTTCTACGAAGCCTCGGCTTATGCTGCCTGGAAAGGAATGCGTTTACCTACCGAACAGGAGTGGGAAGTGGCTTCTCCTCATTTTGAATGGGGAAAAAGATGGGAATGGACCAATAGTGCCTACCTGCCATATCCCGGATTTAAAAAAGAACCGGGAGCGGTAGGTGAGTACAATGGGAAATTTATGGTCAATCAAATGGTTTTACGGGGTGCTTCCATAGCAACTTCGCCCGGACACAGCAGGGAAACATACCGTAATTTTTTCCAGCCCGAACTAAAGTGGCAATTCACAGGAATAAGACTGGCTAAATAAATGTACCAATTTATCAGTGCAACAATGTACCAATGTCAATAATGATTTTCAAAATTTTCGTATTGTTACATTGGTACACTCTTATATTGTTACATTACTTTTTTACTGCATTGATCATTTCTCTCTTTCCTGGAGGTCCCTGTTTTTTTTCTACATTAAAATTAAGTTCCTGGAGAATCCTTCGTACACTTCCTTTTGATGAATAGGTTGTTAACAAACCATTAACCGCCATTTTGTCAGAAACCATTTCAAACAAAGGTTTTTCCCAGAGATCGGGTTGTACCCTTGCCCCAAAGCAGTCATAATAAACAAGATTGATTTTCGGTAACTCTATGTTTTTCAGTTCGAAAAAATCGCACTTTATCTTTTTCAGGTGAAATCCTTTCACAATTTCCACCTGCTTTTCCCAGTCTGCATGATGAATTTTTTGATAAATATTTTTGAATTCTGCGTTATCGAATAGCTCAAAATATGCCAAATCGTTCATTTCCGATTCATTTATGGGATATTTTTCCAGGGTAAAATAATTAATAATATGATTTTTGTCAGTTTTTAAATATTCATTAATTGTTACCAAAACATTCAAACCTGTTCCAAAACCGAGTTCTAAAATATTAATTTCGTAATTATTTACTAAATTTAATCCGTTTTTGACAAACACGTGTTCTGCTTCCTGAAGTGCTCCGTGGTGGGAATGGTAGTTTTCGTTTAAATCATTGATATATAATGTTTTACTACCGTCGTTTGTGGTCTTTATCTCTCTTTCCAAGGTATTTTTTTACAAAATTACTCTAAAATTTTTATATTTAGAAAATTATGTTAAATTTGTAGAACATCATAAAAAATTTTAGAAATGATAATTCAAAAAACTGAAAACTCCAGAATTTCTACATTCGACCCAAACAATTTTTCTTTCGGAAATACATTTATTGATCACATGATCATCTGTGAGTACGAAGACGGAAAGTGGGGTGATGTAAAATTGGTTCCTTATGGTCCTTTAATGTTTACCCCTGCCATGATGGGTGTAAACTACGGACAAGCTTGTTTTGAAGGCATGAAGGCCTACAAAGACAAAGACGGACAGGTTTTCCTTTTCAGGCCCGAAAAGAATTTTGAACGTATCAATAAGTCGGCGAAACGTCTTGCCATGCCGGAGGTAACGGAAGAAATGTTCCTGGACGGATTAAAAGCTTTAGTAGATATCGACAGAGACTGGATTCCTCAGGGAGAAGGCATGTCTTTATATATCAGACCATTGATCTTTGCTACCGAAGAAGCTCTTAAAGCAAGGGTTGCCAACAAATATATGTTTGCGATCGTAGCAACACCGGCAAAGAGTTACTACACGGAGCCTGTTTCGGTAAAAATATCAGACCATTATTCGAGAGCGGCAAGCGGTGGAGTAGGTTCTGCAAAAGCAGCCGGAAATTATGCAGCTTCTTTTTATCCTACCCAACTGGCGATCGAAGAAGGTTACGAACAGATTATCTGGACAGACGATTCCACGCACGAATATTTCGAAGAAAGCGGAACAATGAATGTATTTGTAAGAATCAACGATACAATTTACACGCCGCCGACTTCAGAAAAAATTCTTGACGGTGTTACCAGAGACAGTTTCATTCAGTTGGCTAAAAAGAGGGGAATTGAAGTGAAAATAGAGCCTATCAAAGTAAAAGACGTTATTGAAGCTCAGAAAAACGGAACCCTTAAAGAAGTTTGGGGCGTAGGAACCGCAGTTGTAACAACTGTTTTCCAGGCTTTGGGATACAACGGTGAAAAGCTTCAGCTTCCAAGATTGTCGGACGAAGATAGTTATGCCGAAATGCTTAAAACCGATCTTGTCAACATCCAGAGCAATCTGACAGAAGATCCGTTCGGATGGAGAGTTCAGGTAGATCACGTACTGGAAACAGTTTAATCTAAACAATAAACAAATACAGCCGGGAATTTCCCGGCTTTTTTGATTTAAATTAAAGCGTTGAGACATGATTATAAATGCTCTAAATCATTTAAATTAACTGAAGCAACTTAGTGTTCAGCATAGTTCAAATATGTAAACTTTGCTTTACAAGTTTTGTGAATCATTCGCGAAATGTGTATTTTCGCAAAAGTTTATGAGAAAAATACTCTTCATATCGGTTCTGAGCTTATTCAGCTGCAGCAAAAACACGCAGACGCATCCACCTGTCGGCGGGGTTCTCAGCAAAGATGATCTCGATGTATCAAAACAAAGGATGAAAAACCTGAATACTCAGGAAAGATTTCATATTCAGGAATGGATCAACAACCAGCCTGTGAAATTTTATCCCACCCAGCTAAACTATTGGGTCGATGTACAAGGTTTTGATCAGCGGCAGAGAAGACAGGACGACAGCTTTATTTCCTACTCGTATGACCTGTATGATTTTGACCAGACCAAAATCTACGATCAGCCGATCCAGAGAAAGGAAGCCAGATTCGGACATTTTGATGAACTGAAAGCGGTAGAAGATGCCTTACGCTTTATCCATGATGGTGAGGAAGTCACGCTTTTGGTTCCTTCCGCACTTGCGTACGGTACGTATGGAGACGAGAAGAAAATAGACAATGATATCCCGTTAATCATAAAATTAAAAGCATTATAATCCATGAAATTGTTTAACAAAAATATAATTCTGGCAGCGGCAAGCATTTCGCTCATGAGTTGTACACCAATTTATAAAAAAATGAACGTAGACAAAGAAACTTACGAAGGTCTTAATGACGGACTTTATGCCAACCTTCAGACGACGAAAGGAAATATGATCGTAAAGTTTGAAGACCAAAAAGCGCCTGTAACGGTAGCCAATTTTATTGGTCTTGCCGAAGGGAAAATCGATAACAAAGCAAAAGCGAAAGGCGTTCCTTATTACGACGGAACAATTTTCCACAGAGTGATCAAAGATTTCATGATCCAGGGAGGTGATCCCCAGGGAACAGGAATGGGAGATCCCGGATACAAATTCGAGGACGAAAGAAACGACCTTAAGCACACCGGGAAAGGAATTCTTTCAATGGCGAATTCAGGACCGAATACCAATGGTTCCCAGTTCTTCATTACCGAAGTGGCGACGCCTTGGTTAGACGGGAAGCACACCATCTTCGGAAAAGTGGTAAAAGGTGTGGAAGTGATCGATTCTATTGCCAATGTTGAAAAAGGACCGCAGGACAAACCTAAAACGGATATTGTTCTGGAAAAAGTATCTGTTTTCAGTAAAGGCGACGAGTACAAGCACTACGATGCCGCTAAAACTTTCAGTGAAGGAAAAGCGAAAATCGCTGAAAACAACAAAGCTTATCTTGCTAAAGAAGAGGCTGAAAAAAAGAGAAAAGAAGAGGAATTCAAAGCTAACCAAGAGAAAATGGTTGAAGATTTGAAAGCCGGAATGCAGAAAACAGAATCCGGTCTTTATTACAAAATTACCAAAACTACAGACGGAAAAGCTCCGAAAGCGGGAGATAATGTTTCTGTACATTACGCGGGTAAATTAGTAGACGGAACTGAATTCGATTCTTCATTCAAAAGAAATGAGCCGATCGAAATTCCTATCGGGATGGGAAGAGTGATCAAAGGTTGGGATGAAGGAATCCTTTTGTTGAAAGAAGGAGAAACCGCTACCTTATTGATTCCGCCGGCAATGGGCTACGGTGAAAGAGGTGCAGGAGGTGTAATTCCGCCAAATGCATGGCTGATCTTCGACGTTGAGCTTGTAAAAGTGAAATAATCACACTTAAAATATTCTAAAAGCTGTCCGAAAGGACGGCTTTTTTACGATTTGACCCAAAATTAAAAATAACCATGAATAAGAAATACTATTTAATCATCCTGTTATTAGCCTGTAGTAAGGCTTTTTCACAAATCAGCTTTCTGCCATTTGTAAATAAATGGACAGAATCATGGCCGGAAGTTGTTAAAATAGGAGATGTTAACAATGATGGCCTTAATGATGTTGTTTTAGGACTTACAAGGCTCAATTCAATTGTGCATCCTAACGATTATTCTATATTAGTTTATTTGCAAAATACCGATGGAACATTAGCAGATCCAGTAAGATATTCTTATGAAGACAATTATAAAGAAATAGTTTCAATAGATATAGGCGATTTAAATCAAGATGGAATGAATGATATTCTTGTCGGACTTCAATCTCCAGTCTCATTTTCAAAATATGGAATATTTTACCAAAACTCAAACCATACTCTTAATCCCCTAGTATCAACTCCTGTCACTTCCAGATTAGAAAGAGTAAGAATTGGAGATATGAATAATGACGGAATAAATGATATTATTGTTTCTATTTATCAATCAATTTTATTTTTGTATCAGAATACTCCTGGAAACTTTCAACAATCTATAGTTCCTAAACCTTATCTGTTCAATCAGCCGGTAACTATGTCAATTATGGAAATAGGCGACATGAATAATGACGGTAGAAATGATTTAATAATGAATGCTCCTGCTTTTTATAAAATGTTTACTTATTTACAAACGAATTACCAAACCATTAATAATGATCCTGTTGTATTTAATTCACAAGGGTTCTTTGAGGGAATGGGGATTGGTGATCTTAATAATGATGGTAAAAAAGATGTTGTTTTAAGTAAAGCTGTGAATTATGAATCAAAAATTAGAATTCTTCACCAAACTACAGATAATAATCTCTATGTTGATAATGGTCAAATCCCGGCGTATGAATTACCCGGTCCTATTAAGGTAGCTGATTTGAACAATGATGGTAAGAACGAAATAATTACAGTTCATGGTGGCTGGGAAAATGTAACTGTTTACTCACAAAATAGTTCGGGAGATTATGGAAATTATCAAATGTTTCCTCTGCCTTATGCTTCATCCTATAATGAAGACGGTATTTCAATTGGTGATATAAACAATGATGGTAAGAAAGATATAGTAATAGCAAATTATAATAGAGGCATAGATATTCTGTATAATATAAGTTCTATTCAGTTGACTACAGAAGAGTTACAAAAGACAGATATAATAAAGATATTTCCTAATCCGACTGTAGATATTCTTTATATAAAGGGAAATCTTACTTATAATACATTTGAAATTTATGATAATTCAGGAAGAAAGGTTCAGTTTGGGAATATAAAAAATAACCAGATTAACGTAGAAAATTTATCTTCAGGTACATATATACTAAAATTAAAATCAAATAAAACTAGAGAATATTCTATCCATTTTATTAAGAGATAAAAATAAGTGGTCATTAAAAAAAGCTGTCTCAAAAGGTAAACTAATGCTACGAGAATCTCCTAAACGACAAAATTTGTCAAGGAGTCCGATAGAGGGGGTACTTATGAGACAGCCTCTTTTTTCAAAATCGTTAGTTTGTAACGATTCATTAGACTTGTGCGACAGATCTCAATAAGCAAAGAAGCAATTGTCTCCTTTAAAATCGTAAGAACCCTAAGTTTAAATTATGAAAATCAAATCACTTGTATTGCTGTTCATTTTGTTATCATTAATGACTTTTGCGCAGACAAAGGTCAATCCGGACGACGTGGCCATCAAAAAATCACTTACGTATTTCTCAAATTCGATCATATCTAAAAAGATCGACCAGGCAGTAAACTGCATTTATCCTAAGTTTTTCACCGTGGTTCCAAAAGATCAGATGACCCAGATGCTGAACATGACCTACAACAATCCCTTCATGAAAATCGAAGTCGGAAATCTGAATTTCGGAAATATTGAAAAGCCTGAACTCATCAGTGGTGAATATTTCTCAATAGCCAATTATTATTTGACCATGAAGTTCAATATGGGCTCTGTGAACGATGAGATGAAAAAGCAACTCAGTACAATGCTTGCTAAAAGGTATGGACAGAACAATGTAAAATATCTCCCTAAAGAAGGCGCCTATCTTATTAATGCAGCCATGAAAGCCTGTGCGGTATCCAAAGACCGTAAATCATGGAAATTTGTATTCCTGGAAAAGGAATATAAGACACAACTGGTAAAAGTATTGCCGAAGAAGGTACTCGATAAAATTTAAACACCATTTAATAGAAAATTTATGCACAAACTGGCTGAAAAAAGAGAACAGCTCAACTTAACCCAGGAAGAGCTGGCCGGGAAATCAGGTGTTTCCGTAAGAACGATACAGAGAATTGAATCCGGACAGGTACCCAAACGTTTTACCCTGAAAGCACTTTCCGAGGCACTTGGTGTGGATGAATCTTATTTTACGGAAGACCCGTACGAAAATGATGACAAAGACGAAATGAAATGGAACAAAATTGCGAACTTGTCTGCATTACCGTTGATCTGCTTTCCACCGCTCAATATCCTGGTTCCGTTTTTTATCATATTTTGGAAAAAACAATACAACACTGTCAGTAAAAAATTACTTTCTATTCAGATTGTCTGGACGCTGATCTCTATCTTACTTTTTGTTTTTATTCTTATTCTTAATGACTGGCTGATGGTAAAAAGTAATATCAAATTACTGATTCCGATCTTTTGGGTTATGGTAAATGCTGTTGTGATCGTCAGAAATGCTTATGTTTTGAGCAAAGAAAAACCCGAGCGCATCTTTCCGGATATCAATATTTTATAGCATTGACGCAGGTTTGGCGGCATACTGGCGCGCGATTGGCGGCTTAAATTATAGCATTTATCCGGAGTAATGATGTTCTTTGTTCCAGTAATTGAATAACAGAACGACCATGACTAATTTTCATCAAAGATCATTTATTATCCTGACCATCCTGATTTTAAAAGTTAATCTATTATCAGCACAAAAAACGATACGAACGATAACATCGGGTTCCGACAAAGCCTGGATTAGCGACGGCAAAAACGTAAAAATGGACTGGCATCTGGAACCCGGTGCGAAGCCTGATATTTATTATGTAAACATTCCGTCGCAAAAGAGCATTATCAAATTTAAGACAGATCAGAATCAGCTCACCATAAGAACTCAGCCTGGGAAGAAGTATGATTTTTTGGTTTTGCTCAACGGTAAGGATAGCTGCCATATCAGGATCGCTTCAGTTCTGCCTCCTGATTTACCCGAATTTAGCGCTTCTCCGGATTATCCTGTTCATATTCCTTTTAAATTAATCAATTCGAAGATCTATTTCGACGGGCAGGTCAATGGTAAAAGTGTACTGATTCAGCTTGATTTGGGAGCCGGCACCAGCGTTGTCAATAAAAATTCTTCCGGTAAAATAGGTCTTGAATTTTCCTCAAATACCATTGTCAGCAATACGAACGGCATCAACAAAGAGAAAACAAGCCTTCACAATATTTTAAAAATCAACACGCTTGCCTGGAAAGAAACTTCCCTTACTGAAGTCGGCAATATGAAGCCTTTCGAAGATATTATTATCGGGAACGGTTTTTTTCGCGATAAAATCATCGGAATAGACTATGATAAAAACGAACTCGTTATTTATGGCAAACTTCCCGAAGAAGCCGGACAGTATACAAAAAATTCTGTTTTCTATGTACAAGACCGGCCCATGTTCAGGGTGAAATTCATCCATAATCAGAAGAAGTTTGATTTCTGGTTCCTTTTTGATACCGGTCGCGACGGCTCGATGATGATTGGAAATGATTTTACCCAATCGGGAAGCAACTGGGAACATTTACACCCACTGACTACCATTAACGGACGTAAGATCATCCGGTTGGATGCCTTCATCGCAGGGCTGGAGTTTAAGGATATCGTAACCAATGCCTCCGATCCTTCGGTACCCAATGGAAAAGCAAGCCTTTTTGGAAACCAGATTCTGAAGCATTTCAACGTCATATTAGACAATAGAACCGGAACCTTATACCTGAAGCCGAATAGTCTCATTAATGAACCTTATTTCAACTACCAAAGCTATCTTAAGGAAATGGACGGAAAGTCAGATCAGAAATAGGGATCAATAATGGTTTTATTTAAGCTTTAAATGGAATTATATTGATTTCGCAAATGGTATGTTTTCAAAAACCCTTATTTTAGCTGCAAAATAAATCAATGAAAAAAATCCTTTACTCATTTTTTCTGTTCTCGGCCGTTACGATTTTCGGGCAAAGTAAAAAGTTTTTTGAAAAAGGGGAGGTACAGCTCATGAATCCTGTTGAAAAGATAAACCTGCGGTTTGAAAACAACCTGCCGTTCGTGAAAGTGAGCATCAATGGGAAATTCTATAACTTCCTGTTTGATACCGGTGCGCCGACGGTTATTTCACAAACCATTTATAACGAACTCAATCTTAAAAGAAAATATAAAAAATCTATTAAGGATTCCGACGAGAAGGTACAGCAGCAGATCTTCACCGAACTTCCGGAAATGAAAGTCGACGGTCTGATCTTTAAAAATGTCGGGGCCATTGTCCTTGATCTCAATTCCGCGGAGCTGGGCTGCCTGAAAGTCGATGGTATAATCGGGGCCAACCAGATGGCTAAACTCTTCTGGAAGATTAATTATTCGGAAAATTCACTGGAAGCGTCGAATGATATTTCGGCTTTTAATCTAAAGGAGTACGAAGTTGCCATTCCTTTCGAGAGCCAGCCACAGAAAACTCCGGTCGTGCAGACTTCAGTCCTGAGCAAAGACATCAAGCTTACTTTTGATACCGGCTTTTCCGGCAGGCTGGAAGTTTCCGAAGACAATATCGATCCGAAAAGATTTCAGCATATCATCAAAACCTTCGGAACCCGAACCACCGGGGCTTTTGGAACCGCTACTCCGGCACCGGGATATATTTTCGTGACCGATTCAATGAAAATGGGAAACACGGTATTTCAGAAGGAAAGAATGGCTACCGGGAAAACAGACCTTATAGGCAACGAATTCTTTAAGGATTTCAGTTTTATCCTCGACTGGAAGAACAGCAGGATTTATATGAAAAGAATCAGTACCAGCCCGTCTACTCTTGAATCTTTCGGGTTCAGCTATCGTTTTGTCAATGGAAATGCCATGGTCACTTTTATCTTTGAAGACGGAAATGTACCTCTTAAAATAGGAGATTCGATCATCACCATCAACGGCGTAAAGCTTGAAAACCTCGATAAAGATACCGCCTGTCACTATTTTCTAAATCGCGTGGAAAAGGACCAGAATATGCTCAGCATAAAGATCAAAAGAGGCGGCAGCATCATCGATGTCAAGCTTGATAAAAAAGTTTTTTTGACCTAGTTTTTTAAAACAAAAAGAAAAAAGAATCCTGAATAATCGTACTTATCAGCCTTTATTAATTATTTTCAAAAACAAAGCTATCATTTGCTGAGCGTTAGCGCCTTAGCGAACGGAAATATACGCAATCATTTAAAATAAAACCTTGCGAACCTTGCGTTAAAAACTTAACCCAAAAAAGACGCGGTTGAATATTGATAATACTTATCAGCCTTTATTAATTATTTTCAAAAACAAGGCTATCATTTGCTGAGCGTTAGCGCCTTAGCGAACGGAAAATATACGCAATCATTCAAAACAAAACCTTGCGAACCTTGCGTTAAAAACTTAACCCAAAAAAGAGGCGGTTTAAATATTGACCGTAAGTATTAGCCTTTATTAATTATTTTCAAAAACAAGGCTATCATTTGCTGAGCGTTAGCGCCTTAGCGAACGGAAATATACGCAATCATTCAAAACAAAACCTTGCGAACCTTGCGTTAAAAACTTAAACACAAACAGGTTATTAGAAACCTGAACTTTCTTACAACGTCTAGCATTTTTTATCGAAAACTTGTTGCGAGGGTGCAACAGACTTTCCCGGTCACCAGAAAAGTCATTACGAGGGTGCATGGAACTTTCTGGTTCACCAGAAACCTTGTTGCAAGGGTGCGACAAACTTTCTGGTTTTCCCGAAAAGTCATTGCAAGGGTGCGACAGGTTTTCGGGAAAGAAAATAAGCTTAAAGATCATTTCATAAAAAAACCGCTCCTGAAAAGGAACGGCTGAATATATTTACCAGTTTTTATCGATCATATAGATCAGCTGGGTCATCGCTACGGCGCCCAGCAGAAGCTCTCTTCGGTTTACCTTTTCAAAAGTATCTTCTTCCGTATGGTGGATGTCGAAATACCTTTGAGAGTCGGGAACCAGCTCGGCCGTCGGGATTCCCATATCATGTAAGGGATAAAGGTCTGTTCCCGAATAAGTGTTTTTAAAATCATAAATTCCATAAGGAAGAAAAAGCTCAGACCAGCTTTGGATCTGTTTTCTCTTTTCAGGATCCATATCAAGGGAAATTCCTCTCGGGGTGAAGCCCCCTGCATCGGTTTCAATAGCGAAAAGATGCTTCTCATTGTTTTCCTTAACGGTTTTACCGTACTGAACACCGCCTTTTACGCCGTTTTCTTCATTAGCAAAACACACAACCCTGATGGTATGATTGTTTTTGATTCCTAAATTTTTAAAAGTCCGCAATACTTCGATACTCTGTACGATTCCTGAGCCGTCATCATGTGCACCTTCACCGACATCCCAGGAGTCCAGGTGGCCGCCTACCACGATCACACTCTGGTCTTTCTTGCCGGTAATTTCTCCGATAACGGAGTGGGAGAGTTTTTCACCCTTCATCCCGCAGTTGGAATTAAGTTTAGCGATTATTTTTTGAGATTTTAAAAGTGAAGCCAATTCATCAGCGGTGGTACTTCCGATAGCGACGGCCGGAATTTTTTTATCATCTGCATAACGCATTGCTCCGGTATGCGGAACATCGTCAAAAGCAGAAGAAAGCGAGCGGATAATGGCAAACTTTCCGCCTTTTTTCGCCGTTAAAGACGCTGCGGTCGACCTGTATTTGGCTGCATCACTGTATCCCCTGAAAGTCTCTATGAAGGTCTGACTGAAAGGATAATTGAAGAAAACGATCTTGTCTTTCACCTGCTCCGGTGAGAGTTTCTCATATTCATCCATCGATCTCACCATGATGATCTCGCCGGTGACCTCTTTTCCCCCCGTCCCTTCGGAATTTCCGAGCGAAAGCATTTTCAGAGTCTTCCATTTTCCATTGGAGGCTTTGATCTGCAGCGATTCTTTTCCTCTTACCCAGACCGGGACCATTACGTCCTGAAGCCACACTTTATCGGCTCCGGCGGCACGAAGTTTCTGTTCGGCCCATGTCACCGCTTTTTCGTAAGCTTCGGAACCGCTCAGGCGATGGCCGATATTTTTGGTAAGCTCCCGCAGTTCGGTATAGCTTTTCCCGTTATTTAATATTTCTTTTGAGATTTCTGCAAACTGTACAGAGTCTTTTTTTTCCTGTGCAGATAAAAGAATGCTGCCGGCCAGTAAAGTTGCGGTTAAAAAATACTTCATGATATGCGGTAGTTATTTAATAATGTTTGATTTCAATATCCAGCTGTCTTCCTTCTGCTTCCGCTTTTTTATCGAGTGAAGTGCCAACGCCGATTCCAATGGCCATCCCGATGGGCAAACCGATGCTGAGAAGTGCGATATTGCCGATCAGCAATCCGAAAGCAACCCCGATGGGCAGTCCGAAGGCTCCCATCCCCGCAGCCAGCCAGATATTCCTGTAGTAATTCCTGGGAACGATCTTATGGTCTTTTTCCAGTGTTTTTATGATGTGGTTTTGCTTTTCCTTCAGCATTTTGTGCAGATCTTTATCCCTTAAGGACGTTGAATTGATAGCTTCAGTCTCAAGGTTGATCTTCTGTAGGGTTTCCGGTGATATTTTCTTTTGCTCAAGCAGGTTCAGCAGATTTTGCAGCTGATGATACAGAGCATTGGTCTTGGTGTCGGTGAGAAGCTCGGGATTAAGATCTGGTTTAATGATTTGCATGTATTGTTTTTATTGTGTTTAATTAATGAAATATGGACGGTGTAATTCTTCTTTTAATTAATATTTAAAATATACACCGGGATTACCAGTTTTTATCGATCATGAAGATCATCTGTGTCATTACAACGGCGCCCAGCAAAAGCTCTCTTTTATTCACCTTATCGAAAGTATCTTCTACGGAATGATGGTAATCAAAATACCTTTGGGTATCTACCACCAGTTCAGCCAATGGAATATCGAGCTTTTTTAAGGGAGAAATATCCTGAATGGCTTCGGTCTGGTCGAAATCATAGACATCGTAAGGCAGGAAATAGTTTTTCCATTCAAAGATCTGCCTTCTTCGCTGGGGCGACATATCGAGGGAGAAACCTCTTGGGGAATATCCTCCGGCATCGGTTCCGAGTGCAAAAACGTGCTTTTCGTCTTTTTTCTTTACATAGGCGGCATACATTTCGCGGCCCTGTCCGCCATTTTCACTGTTGGCATACAGGACGACACGGATGGTGTGATTATTGTCGATGCCCAATGCTTTAATGGTTCGCAACACTTCTATGCACTGTACGACACCCGTTCCGTCATCAATCGCCCCTTCACCAAAGTCCCATGAATCCAGCTGGGCACCGAGTACAATCACCTTGGAATCTTTCTTTCCCGGTATTTCCGCAATGATGTTGGGATTGGTTGTTTCCCCTTTTGATTCGGCGGTCATATTTATTTTAGCCGTTACTTTTTGCTTTTTGAGCAGCTGCCCGAGTTCATCCGCAGATTTTGCACCGATGGTCATGGCAGGGATCTTTACTTTGTCATCCGGTTCATAGTAGATCATTTTCGCATGTGGGGTGTCGTCATTTGCGGTGGTCAGTGAGCGGATGATTAAAGCTTTGGCTCCAGTTTTAGCAATAACGGAAGGGGAGATGAGTTTTGATTTTGCCGTAATAAGATAAGAATCGCTGGTATTGATGATTCTGGGATCCATAGGAAGATTCACGAATACGATTTTATCCTTCAGCTGCCCCACAGACATGGTGTTAAGCTCTGAAGTGCTGTTGATGAGAACGATTTCACCGACCATATCTTTACCTTTTGTGCCTTCTGAGTTTCCGAAAGAGAGCATCCTGATATTTTTCCAATCGCCGTTTCCTGCTTTTATCTGCAATGATTCTTTTCCCCTGATCCATATCGGCGCTTTAGCTTCCTGTCTCCAGATCATTTCGATCCCGATTTCTTTCAGTTTTCTTTCGGCCCATTCTACGGCTTTCATGTAGCCTGGTGTCGCGCTGAAACGGGGCCCGATGCCTTTGGTGAGCTCTCCGAGATTGTTGTAGGCTGTTCCGTTCATCATGATCTCATCCGAGATTTTTTTAAACTCATCATGATAGTTGAGCTTTTGGGTGATGCCGGTTTTTCTGACCGGTTTTTTCAGCGGCTTTTTTTGAGAAAATAAAAATCCACCCAAAAAGAGTGGAATGATAATGAAGATCTTTTTCATTGATGATTTACCTTTCTTTTTCCATGCTAAAAGTAAGGAAAAATTGATTAGTTTACTGTTTCATGTCGTACATTAAAAGGGCCGTCACGAGTTTCGGCTCTATGAATGTACATTTTGGAGGCATACTGAGCTTCAGATCGGAAATTTTAATCATATCATTAAAGCTTACCGGATAAATCCCGAATCCTGCTACAGCTTCACCGCTATCTACTTTCTCTTTAAGATCATTGATTCCTTCAAGATTTGAAGTTCCTTTTACATAGTCTATCTTTTCAGAGCTGTCGGGATCTTCAATTTTCAGGATATTTTTAAAGATGAATTTATCGAGAAGATGATGGTCGAGGTTGTCCAGTGACATTTCCTGAGAACGAAGATCGTGTTTTACGTGAAGTGAGTAGAACTTTCCACCCAGGTACATCGAAATATGGAATTTCTGTGAAGGGAAATATGCTGTTTCTCCTTTTTCATGAATGAGGAAGTATTTTTCCAGCTCGCTCAGGAATTCTTCATTCGAAAGCCCGTTAAGATCGGTCACAATCCTGTTATAGTCATGAATTTTAATAGACTGGTTGGATACGATAAAGCTGTATACGAAATTGTAAAGTTCTGTTCCGTTATGTCTCTTATTTTTATCTTTCTGATGTTTGGCGTTAAGAGCGGTAGACCCGATCCTGTGGTGGCCGTCGGCAATGTAAAAAGCATCGATCTGGTCGATTACTTCTTTAAACTGCTGTAGTTTCAGGCGGTTGTCAATCCTCCAGATCTTGTGTCTGATTCCTTTGGTGTCTACATGATTGAAGATCGGAACATTTTTCTCTTCATGGTTCATCAGCAGCTCAATCTTGGAATTGGCAGGGTAGGTAAGCAGTACGGGTTCTGCCTGCAGGTTTACCTTTTCCAGATAATGGGCCAGTTTTTCCTTTTTCTGAGGAATGGTACTTTCGTGCCTTTTGATCTTTCCGTTCCAGAAATCCTCAATGCTGGCAAGCCCCAGAAGCCCTCTGAAAACCTGTTTGTTGGGATAGATCTGCTCATAAAGATAATACGCCGAATTGTCCTGAACGAGTTTGTTCTCATCCATTAATTCTTCAAACGTAGACCGGATTTTTCTTAAATTCCTATCAATATCTTTGGATTTACTGACAACATATGGCTTGATCATATTGATGTAAGTATCTTCAACTTGAGCTTTTTCCGCTATCTCTTCCTGTGTGAAATTATCCAGAGGATGAGTAGGGAAAGTACTCTCATAGTCTTTATGAGGTCTTATTCCGCGAAAAGGTTTAAAAACAGGCATATTTTATTTTATAGTTTCTTTTATCTTAATAATTTGGTCAGCAAGTTCTACTCCGATTTTCTCCTGGGCATCCACTGTATTTCCGCCTACGTGGGGCGACAGGGACAAAGCGGGATTCATGAGAAGCAGTACCTCCGGATTCGGTTCTCTTTCAAAAACATCCAGCGCGGCACCGGCTACTTTCCCGGACTCAATAAAATCGATCAGGGTAACTTCATTGATGACGCCGCCTCTTGCTGTATTTACGATATAGACTCCGTCTTTCATTTTTTCAAACTGAGGCGTGTCTATGATATATTCACTCGTTTTAGGGGTGTTGATGCTGATAAAGTCTGCTTCTTTAAGGAAAGCATCCATGTCATTGGTGGACGTAACCTCAAAATTAACCGACTGTCCGTCGAAAAATTCAAGGCTAAGAACTTTTGTCTGAGGTTTTCTGGTGAGAACAATGACTTTCATTCCCAGAGAAATTCCCATTTTTGCGACTTCCTGTCCGATACTTCCAAAACCGATCACACCCAAGGTTTTCCCTGAAAGCTCATACGCCTTGCTGAAAGATTTTTTCATCGCATTGAAGTGCGTTTCTCCTTCCAGAGGCATCAGCCTGTTGGATTCATGAAGGAATCTCGCCAACGAAAAGAAATGTCCGAAAACCAGCTCTGCAACAGATTTTGAGGATGCCGTCGGTGTATTGATGACATACAGACCTTTCTCAATGGCGTATTCCACGTCTATATTATCCATTCCGATACCTCCTCTCCCGACGATCTTCAGTCCCGGACAGGCATCGATGAGATCCTGTCTTACCTGGGTGACGCTTCTTACGAGAAGAACATCGACTTTGTTGTCGTTGATAAAATTGATGACGTGATCCTGTGCGACTCTGTTGTCCAGCACTTCAATCCCGGCATCTTTCAATACCTGTTCGCCCGCTTTGGAAATACCGTCGTTAGCTAAAACTTTCATGGATTTTTTATTTAATTTAAAGATTAAAAAATTAAAGTATTTAAAAATTCTAAACAGGCTCGCAAATTAAGAAAATTTAAACAATGATGATAATCTTTTAATCTCCGTATTTTTTATATTCGATTTACTTTAATGATTTCATAACGTCTACCAGAACCTGAACACTCTCGATCGGTAAAGCATTGTAAAGGCTCGCTCTGTAACCGCCAAGGCTTCTGTGTCCGTTCAATCCACTGATTCCTGCCGCTTTCCAGGCGTTGTCGAACTCTTCTTTTCTGCTTTCATCGGTAATTTTGAAAGAAACATTCATTAAAGAACGGTCTTCCTTTACACAGAACGTTTCAAATAACGGGTTGCTGTCGATTTCGTCATACAGAAGTTTGGCTTTCGCTTCATTTCTGGCTTCAGCACCGGCGATTCCTCCATTGTTTTCCAAATGCTGCAAGGTAAGCAGAGATGCATAAACAGGGAAAACCGGCGGCGTATTGTACATCGATTCTTTGGCAATATGTTGTGAATAATCCAGGATGGAGAACATATTTTCTCTTCCTGTTTTACCCAGGATTTCTTTTTTAATGACCACCAGAGTTACTCCCGCAGGTCCCATATTTTTCTGGGCTCCGGCGTAGATCAGATCAAATTTCGAAAAATCCAGCTGTCTCGAAAAAATATCAGAGCTCATGTCGCAAACCATTAAAGTATCCACTTCAGGGAAAGATTTCATCTGGGTTCCGTAAATAGTGTTGTTGGAAGTACAGTGGAAATAATCGTACTCAGCACCTACTTTATAATCTTTTGGAATAAAAGAATAGTTTTCTTCTTTTGAAGAACCTACAACGTCTACCGTTCCTACTTTTTTTGCTTCTTTAATCGCGCCGGCCGCCCAGGTTCCCGTATCCAGGTAAGCCGCTTTGCCGCCCACTTTCATCAGGTTGTACGGAACCATGGCAAACTGCAGGCTTGCACCGCCCCCCAAATATAAAACTTCGTAATCATCACCTAGGTTCATCAGTCTTTTTACAATGGCGCGGGCTTCATCCATGACGGCCACAAAATCTTTACTTCTGTGCGAAATTTCAAGAAGGGATAATCCGATTCCGTTAAAATCTAAAATGGCCTGCGCCGATTTTTCGAAAACTTCCTGAGGTAAGATGCATGGTCCAGCGCTAAAGTTGTGTTTTTTGCTCATATTTTTATTTTTTTGGTTGCTGTAAAAACTTCATTCTTACAGCTTCATTTATAGTTTGTTGATGAAAAATAAAGATTTAATATATAAAAAACCGCCTCATGATGTATGAGACGGCAGTTTTTTATTCTCCGTGTAAGAATGCTTTTTTATTAAGCAGTGCTTCCTCAGATTCTACGTGATCTTCATCCGGAACGCAGCAGTCTACCGGACATACGGCAGCACACTGAGGTTCTTCGTGGAAGCCTTTACACTCTGTACATTTGTCTGTTACAATGAAATAAACATCATCACTTACAGGCTCCTGTGGTGCATCAGCGTCTACTGTAAGGCCTGAGGTTAATGTTACAGTTCCTTTCAATTCGGTACCTTCTGAAGCTTTCCAATCTACGGCTCCTTCATAAATTGCATTATTCGGGCATTCCGGTTCACAGGCTCCGCAGTTAATGCATTCATCAGTTATTTTAATAGCCATCGCTAATTTTTTTTAAATTTGCACAAAATTACGAAATATTCCCCAATTTTGCAGTACTTATGAATATTGAAAATCAAGTTTTAGGACTTATAGAGCTTAGCCGGTATATATCAGCTTTTTTAGCAAAGAAAAATGAAGATTATAATGAGAATGATGCTGAATTTGAGCTTCTGATCCGAAAGTCCGAAATTGAAAACCCATGGTTTACTGTTGAAAATCAGAAATTCGCTTTAGGACAATGGGCAGGCCTTCTTACGGAAGAACGTATCAATAACTGGCTAAAAGCGTATATGATATCAAAAACAACCAAGAGAGTAGGACTTATCCTGGCGGGTAACATTCCTCTCGTAGGGTTCCATGATGTTATTTCCGTGGTGCTGAGCAATCATATTCCTGTTATTAAATTATCATCCAAAGACCGGTATATGGTTCCGTTTTTACTTAAAAAATGGAATGAATTTTCAGGAGGAAACGTACAGTTTGAATTCGTGGAAAGACTCGAGAATTTTGATGCGGTCATCGCTACAGGAAGTAATAACACCGCAAGATACCTTGAATATTACTTTAAGAATCATTTAAATATCATCAGAAAAAACAGGACCTCGGTAGCGGTTATCAAAGGGAATGAGACGAAAGAAGAACTGAAACTTCTGGCAGAAGATATTTTCAGGTATTTCGGACTGGGCTGCAGAAATGTTACAAGACTTTTTATTCCTCAGGATTTTTTGATCGACAGGCTGTTTGAAAGTTTCCTGGATTTTCAGGATATCATCAATCATAATAAGTACGCCAATAACTACGAATACAACAGGGCGGTTTATCTTTTAAACCAGGAAAAGTTCTGGGATAATAATTTTGTCATGATGAAAGAAGACGACAAGCTTTTCAGTCCGCTTTCAGTTATTAATTTCAGCAGGTATTCTTCGATGGATGACGTGAAAAATTTCATTGCTGAAAATGAAGAGAACATCCAGTGCGTCGTAGCAAAATCAGAACTCGGACTGGATTCCGTGGCATTTGGCGAGGCCCAAAACCCGGGATTGGATACGTATGCGGACAATGTTGATACCATGAAATTTTTATCGGTAATATAATTCTTCGTATCTTGCTGTCAACCAATCATGATTTATATGAAAAAAATACTTTTGATCTGTACCGTTTTTGCTTTTCACTGGGCGGTTTCCCAGCAAAGTAAGATTAAAGTAGTTGAGAGCAAGAAAATTCAGCTTACTTCCGAGCTTCCAAAGGATAAAATTGATTTTTATAATCAGTATTTCGTGGGGTTTGTCGATGCGTTAAAGGTTTCTGACAAAGAAAAAATCAAAACCCTGATTTCAGATAAGGTAAAAGATGTTGTCACCGACAATGTCATTGGGTATTTGTCCGGAGGAATCAGCTTCGACAGAAAACTGGAGGTGTACAAGTCCGGATATCAGAAACTGGACGAGAATGAAACGTACCCGGCGATCCAGTATAAATACGCTGATGACCGTCAGGAAGCACCGAGGGATATCATTACCGTAATTTTTGAGAATGACGGAAAAATCCTTGGGGTGAAACCTGATTACAGCAAATAAAATGATTTCCGGAAGTGAATAATTAAAATTTAAATAAAATAAATGAAAACTATGATGACAGATGTTTTGGTTGCGCAGTCCTCCGATGTTGAGAAGGCCAGCTTTTACAAAAAAACTTATTTGCATGTTGCCCTGGCAATCCTTGCCTTTATTGGGGTAGAAACGGTATTGCTGCAAATCGTTCCCGATCAACTGATCTTTGCCATGTTTGCCCAAAGATACATCTGGTTACTGATTATCGGTGTATTTTGGCTGGCGTCGATTTTGGCTACGAAATGGTCTCTTTCACTCGATAAATCAACACAGTATTTTGGTCTAGGTTTTTATGTTGTGCTGGAGGCGGTTATTTTTCTTCCTTTGATTAAAATAGCAACGCTGTACTCAGGGCCTCAGGTGATTTACCAGGCTGCCATGCTTACTATTGCCATGTTTGCAGGGATTTCTGCAATAGCATTTACTTCAAAAAGAGATTTTTCTTTCCTAAGAAATATTATTGTGATCGGAGGATTCATTTCTCTTGGATTGATCGTTGGCGGTATGCTCTTCGGTTTCAATCTCGGACTTTGGTTTTCCGTAGGGATGGTGATCCTGGCTTCTGCTACCATTCTGTACCAGACCAGTAAACTGAAGGATTCTTACAATACGAATCAGTATGTAGGTGCTTCTTTACAGTTGTTTGCTTCCATTATGCTTTTATTCTGGTATTTATTGAGCATCCTGATGAGCAGAAGAAGCTGATAAAAGTTATAAATGATAAGTTTTGAATTAGAATTTCAAAGCTTTTATGAACCCAAAAAATCCTGATGTTTTTGCATCGGGATTTATTTTTGGTTTGTTTAAACACATCTTAAACTATTTTTAGCTTAAATAACACTGTTTTAATTTGTGCTATTGGTTAAGAATATTCGTGATATCAGTGTTTACATCCTATTTGTCGATAGAGCCTAAAACCTTCTGGGCGAATGCATTTAAAGCATCTTTTTCACTCATTCCGTTTTGTACATTGGCATGAACTTCAAGCGCTCCGCAGATGTTGGTGATGAGTTCTCCGGCAACATTCATATCTTCTTCGGTAGTCCCTCTGAATTCTGTGAAGCTTTCCAGCACTTCCAGAGTTTTCTCAAGGTTTTCAGGTGTCTGATTCTGATAAAACTGTCTTATGATCGGTAACTTCATTATAATTCATTAAATAAATTAATTAAACTCTCGGCCTGGTTAGACTGTACCTGGTTCACAAGCTCACCGTTTCTGAAGATGGCAAAAGTCGGCAGGTTGTCTACCTTAGCCAGTTTTCTGCTTTCCGGCAATTTTTCTGCATCTACGTATAAGAAAGGAATGCTGTCGTTTTCAGAAGCCAGTTTCTTGAACTTCGGCTTCATGATTCTGCAGTTTCCGCACCATGTGGCACCGTATTGTACGACTACTTTTTCATTTTCGCTTACAATATTCTGAAGCGTATCTTCTGTTAATTCTGTGTACATATGTTTATTTTTTATAAAAAATAAACAATGTAACAATCTAAAAATTGAACAATCTAACAATTTAAAAACTGCTTTAAAATTGTTACACTGTTAGATTGTTACATTGTTATATTAAAAATCTTAGTTTTTCGCTAAATACTCAGCGGTAGAATTTCTGTCGGCTTTCATCGCTTCTTTTCCTTCTTCCCAGTTAGCAGGGCAAACTTCACCATGTTTCTGAACGTGCGTATAAGCGTCGATTAATCTTAAATATTCTTTTACGTTTCTTCCCAAAGGCATATCGTTTACAGACTCGTGGAAAATTTTTCCGGTTTCGTCGATAAGATAAGTTGCTCTGTAAGTAACGTTTGAACCAGTGAAAACTTCTTCACCTTCGTCGTTGTATTCGAAATCCTGATCAACAATTCCTAAAAGATTGGCCAGTTGTCTGTGCGTGTCAGCCAAAAGCGGATAAGTCACTCCTTCAATACCGCCGTTATCTTTGGAAACATTAAGCCATGCGAAGTGTACCTCGTTGGTATCGCAAGAAGCACCGATTACTTTAGTGTTTCTCTTTTCAAATTCACCCAAAGCTTCCTGGAAAGCGTGAAGTTCTGTCGGGCAAACGAAAGTAAAATCTTTCGGATACCAGAATAAAAGTACTTTTTGTTGGTTTGCAGTGGCTTCTTCAAAGATGTTGATTCTAAGATCATCGCCCATTTCAGACATTGCGTCTACCGTTACATTCGGGAATTTTTTTCCTACTAAAGACATAATTTCTTGTTTTATATTTAAATTTTTCTGATGCAAATATAGAAATGATTTATCTATCAAACAAACGAATTTCGATAAATAAAATCTATTGTCAATTTAGCTTTCATTTAATAAAAAAAGCCCTGAATCAAGGGCCTTAAAGTTATATTTTATAACTAACTTTCAATACTTTGTCAAAGTTAAAATCTTTGACAAAGTTTAAAAGAGTACGATCCGCATAATGCAGGTTATAATTATCTGTTTTGTAAAAGTTTCTCAAGCTTCTCAATCATTTCATTTTTTTCCTTAAGGATACGCTCGTATAAAGATGCTTTTTCTTCGTTAAGTCTTTTAATTTCCTCTAATGTTTCCAGCCATTTTTCGACAGGATTGATATGAATTGTCGGATAATAGTTGTATCCGTTTGATTGATCATTAAATGTATTCGAAATAATGGTAATCGACTGTTGCTCATCAAAATTCTGAAAAGCCTCCACCGGGATTTTTAAAACTTCCGATATTTTTTGCAGGAGATATTCTTCCACCACATCTTTCTGTTCAAGCAGCGATATTTTCTTCTGGTTCCAATCTTCACCCAGATCGAAAGCCAAGGCTTCCTGCTTAATGCCGAGCATTTCCCTGAATCTTTTTACATTTCTTCCCTGATGCACTTTTTGTTCCATGACAGTGTTTTTATTGATTAGTAAAGGGTAAATTTAGAAAATATTGAGGGATTGGGCAATCACTTTGTCAAAGTTAAAATCTTTGACAAAGTTTTCGCATCAATTAAATTCCCCTCCCTTGCAGAAAAATTTCCGTTCAAAAAATCGGATTCAACATCTTCCTGCATCCGAAAACCTCCTGAAAACCCTTAAAACAAACCAAAGAAGTCCCCCGAAAGCTTCAAACAGTCTGTGTAAGACTTCCAGAGTCTTACGGAAGTCTCCTGCAAGTTGCGGGAAACCTCCGGAGAACTTCTTTGATTACAAACAACATTGTCTGAAAGTTTCGTAATACTTCTTTGGTCTCAAACAATAGTGTTTGTACTTCATTGCAAATGAATTTCGCTTCAGATATTGTTGTTGGTAATGAAATAGAGAATGTTCAGGTTTATATTCTTATCAGGCAAATATTACAAAAAAAGCCCCTAAAAAGTTAGACACTTTTTAGGGGCAAGGCCAAATTTTATGGCTTTAAAGTTATTTAGTAACCAAAAATCTCGGTTAAGTTTAGTTTTTTCACTTCACCCAGTTTCTGCATATCTGCTTCATTCACTTTATCCTGGGAAGCAACGACACAGTAGGTGTATTTTTTATCCTTCATTTCGTTGTTGTGGAAAGTGTTGATGTCTGCAAAACTAAGCTTCGGAGCCTGCTCATACACCATTTTTCTGACGTCTGAGTTATTTCCCAGCTTTTGGGCACGAAGATACGTAAAGATGATTCCGTCCTGGGTAATTCTTTCCGCAGCAATATTTTTCTTCAGTCCGCTTTTTGCCGTTTCAAATAACTGATCAGACTTCGGAAGGGTGGTCAGCAATTCGTTCATCGCCGTCGTAGATTCATTGAATTTATCAGCCTGCGTTCCTACATAAGCCATAATCATATCCTTATCTTCTTTTTTCGAAGGAAGGGAGAAATAGGAATACGTAGAATAGGCCAGCGCTTTGGACTCCCTGATGGTCTGGAATACCACGGATCCCATGCCGCCTCCGAAGTAATTGTTAAATAAATTCACCGTCGGCGTAATGCTCACATTATAAGGATCGCTGTTTCTTACCCAGAAAATCTCTGCCTGCACCATGTCGTAGTGGGCAAACAAAACCTTATTATTATCTGTAGCCACCTGGGTGAACGTTTTGGATTTCGGCATCTGCTTCAATGAAGCCGGAACATTATGAATTGCAACCAGAGAAGAAGAAACCTGGCTGGCAGACTTCGGACCATAATGAAGGATCTTATGATTAAAATTAAATAAATCATGAAGCATATTCACCAGGTCTTCTGCTTTCAATGCATCCAGTTCGGCATCGCTCAATACGTTGTTGAACGGATTCTGAGGGCCATATTGCGCATAGCTTCTGAGACCGCTCATGATCGCTGCTTTATTCTGTTTTGCATTTGCCCTGGCTTTTTTCAGCCTGGCTTTGTAAGAATCGAGGGCTTTCTGATCAGGCTGGCAGTTTTTAATCAGATCTTCAAATAACGCTGCCGTTTTCTCGAAGTTTTCATTTAAACCTTCTATAGACACATACGTTTCTTCGTTTCCTGCACTTACATTGAAACTTGATGCGAGCTTATAAAATTCCTTGCTGATTTCCTCAGAAGATTTGTTCTTTGTGCCCAGATATTCCAGGTATCCCGCAGCCAGGGGAAGCATTTTGTTATTCCATTTTCCGGAATCGAAATAATAGTACAATCTGAAAAGTTGATTGTCCGTATTTTTAACAGAAAGAACATCTACCGATTTTAATTTACCCTTTTCAATATCTTTGTCAAAATTAAGCCAAACCGGGGAAATCGGTGCTTCCGGCATATCATCTACTTTTTTCAGGAACGGAGACTGGTCTTCTCTGTTTACCGAAACTGCTGTGATAGGCGGTTTGTCTACTTTTACTATTTTTTTGTCTTCCCCTTTTCTTTTGTAGACCACCACATAGTTGTTGTCTTTAAGATACCTGGACGCAAAATCCATGATGTCTTTTTTGGTAAGCTTAGAGATCTCTTCGATGTACTCCAGCTGGGTTTTATGGTCTACTTCAGAGGTGAATTCATCCATCAGAGATTCAGCCCTTGAGGTATATTTTTCGTACTTCTGGATAACATTTTTCTTTTCATTGTTAATGATCGACTGCATCAGATCATCCGAAAATTCTCCTTTTCTGAGCTTATCAATTTCCTGAAGCAACAGATTTTTCACGTCATCCAGAGACTGGCCTTCTGTTGGATTTCCCTGTAACAACAATGCTGAATAATCTTTCAGAACGTAAGGGAAAGCGTACGCACTCAGTAATTTCTGTTTTTTAACGAGATCAAGATCGATTAATCCTGCCTGTCCGTTGGTGAGCATACTTCCGATGAAATTCAACATCCTGGCGTCTTTTGTGGTAGCCCCCGGAAAACGGAACCCGATCATTACATTTTCAGGGTTCGGCCCGTAAACTTCTCTGGTGATCGGTGCCGTGATCGGTTTTTCCTGTCCCGGATTATACGCAGGAACAGGCTTATTTTTCATATAAGAAAACGCTTTGTCGATCTTAACAATCATCTCATCAGGATTAAAATCTCCCGACATGATGATCCCCATATTATTCGGAACGTAATAATTGTTGTAGTAGTCACGGATCGCTTTCAATGAAGGATTTTTCAAATGCTCGATCGTTCCGATAGTCGTTTGCTTCCCGTAGTTGTTGTTGGGGAACATGGCGGCAAACATCGCTTCAATCACTTTATTTCCGTCATTATCGAGACCGCGGTTTTTCTCTTCATAAACGGCTTCCAGCTCGGTATGGAAAAGCCTTAAGACAGGCTCTCTGAAACGCTCGGCCTGTACGGCAAGAAATTTATCCGTTACGTTCGCAGGAATATCTTCCGTATAAACCGTCTGCTCATACGAAGTGAATGCATTGGTACCGTCTGCACCCATGCTTGCCATCATTTTATCATATTCGTTGGCAATGGCAAATTTTGCAGCTTCCCCGGAAACTTTATCGATTTCTTTATAAATCTCCTTTCTCTTGGCTTCGTCTTTTGTGGAATTGTATTTTTCGTAAAGAGCGTCGATCTGGTCTAAAAGAGGTTTTTCTTTTGCCCAGTCTTTCGAACCGAATTGATTGGTTCCTTTAAAAAGCATGTGCTCGAGATAGTGAGCCAGCCCTGTATGATCGGAAGGGTCTGTTTTGCTTCCGGCTTTTGTCGCGATGAAAGTCTGTATTCTCGGATCTTTTTTGGTCGGACTTAAAATTACGGTAAGACCGTTTTTCAAGGTGTAATATCTCGCAGCAGTAGGGTCGTTGGTGACATATTTATAGGTATAGCCGTTTGATTTTGCTTCCTTCCACTGGAAATCCTGTCCGTAAGCATAGCCGCAGTAGCTGGCTGCTGCAATGCTGGTTACAATAGTAATTCTCTTTAAAAAATTCATTTTTTTGTAGGAGTTTTTTTAGTTTTTATAATAAAATGTTTATGCGCTGAATTTTTCCAATGCATTCTTAATTCTCTTCATCGCTTCCTTAAGATCTTCCTCGGAAGCGGCATAAGAAAATCTGATACATTCCGGGCTTCCGAATGATACACCACCCACGCATCCGACATGGGCATTTTCAAGAAGGAACATCGCGAAGTCGTCAGAATCTTTAATTTCTGTTCCGTTCAGCGTTTTTCCTATGTAGAATGAGATGTCCGGGAAGAAGTAAAAAGCAGCTTTCGGCAGTACGACTTTGAATCCCGGAATTTCTTTCATTAAATCATAAACCAGATCTCTCCTTGTTTTAAAAGCGTCGATCATGTATTTATATTCCGACGGATCTGCCTGCAATGCAGTGATAGAAGCTCTTTGAGCCACTGTGTTGGCACCGCTGGTCATTTGTCCCTGAACTTTTTCGCACGCTTTGGCGAGCCATTCCGGACATGCGGAATAACCGATTCTCCAGCCTGTCATGGCAAAAGCTTTAGACATTCCGTTGATCACAGCTGTTTGCTCATAGACTTCCGGAAACTGGGCGATGGAGGTAGTTTTCGTTTCGTAATTAATGTATTCGTAGATCTCATCTGAAATCACCGTAACGTGCGGATATTTGGCGATAACTTTAGCCATGGATTTTAATTCATCATACGTATAATATCCTCCTGAAGGATTGCAGGGCGAACTGAATAAAATCGCTTTGGTTTTGTCGGTAATTGCTTCTTCCAACTGCTCGGCGGTAATTTTGAAATCGGTAACGTAAGACGTCGGAAGCATAACAGAATTTCCGCCCATCATTTTTACCATTTCATCATAGCTCACCCAGTAAGGATTGGGAAGGATCACTTCATCACCATCGTTAATAAGAGCTGCCAAAACGTTTATAATAGCCTGTTTGGCACCATTGGAAACGCAGATCTGGGAAGGTTTGTATTCTAAATGATTATCTCTTTTTAATTTGTGAACAATTGCTTCACGAAGTTCCAGAAAACCTGGAACAGGAGAGTAGTGACTGTAGTTCTGATTGATGGCATCGAAAGCGGCCTGCTTTATATTGTCAGGAACATCAAAATCAGGTTCACCTAAAGTAAGGCTTATAACATCTATTCCATTCGCTTTCATTTCTCTGGCCTTATTTGACATAACAAAAGTTTGTGAGTAACCAAGTCTTTTTACTCTGTCTGAAAGTTTCTCCATTTAATTATTGAATTTTAACAAATATATATAATTAAAAGTATTGGATGAAAAATTTAAAGATGATTATTGTACCAATGATTTTTCCGGACGGATGTTTATCACTAGTTTTGTAGTTATTCAATTTGAATTTAATTAATAAAAGCTATGTATAAATTATTGTTTCTCCTGATCGTATCCATCACTTCTGCACAGAATTACCGTTTTGTTTACGAATATAAAATGAAGCCGGACCTCTCAAAGAAGGACTCTGTGGTCACCGATTATATGAATCTCGACACCGACGGTAAAAAGTCGTATTTCTATAATGCGGTAAAATATGAGAGAGATTCTGCCTACGCAGCGAGTAAAAGCTATAAAGATCTTCTTACGGCTAAGTCCTACGATCAGAATCTGAGCTATATGGTAGAAAAAGACTATCGTGAAAAGACCATGAATTTTTATGATAAATTCAAAACCGTAAGCCTGCGTATCGCTGAAACGGAAATGCCAAAATGGAACATCGAAAAAGATGATGCGGAGATTAATGGAATACACTGCCAGAAAGCTACTTCAGTATACAAAGGCAGAACCTGGGAAGCCTGGTTCAGTAAAGACTATGCCGTAAGTGACGGCCCGTACAAGTTTACAGGACTTCCGGGACTTGTGGTTAAAATCAGAGATCTTGAAGATCAGCATGTTTTTAATTTAATTCAGATCAAAAAAATCAACTCTGTTTTTCCGTTTTTGCCGAAGTCGCCGAAGAAAGTGACCTTTGCCGAATATAAAAAAGCAATGGCCAATTTTTTCTTTACCATTCAAGACATAGAAGGCATCAACGTCAATAAGCAAGACGAAAAAATGGATATCCAGCTGAAGGACGGATTTATCCTCAAGGTCGGGACAGGAGAGCTGAAAAAAATGAAAAATATGGATGAAGAAATTGCCAGGCGATTAAAACGAAGCAATAATCTGATAGAAAGACAGTAACCCTTTCCCTGTAATATTTGCCGTGAGATTTGAATGGAGATGATAAAAAAACTTATTTTTGCCTCTTATAATATTTCACATGCCGACAACGTTACTATTAAAATACTTTCCGGATCTTACCGAAAAACAGGTTGAACAGTTCGAAAAACTAAAAGATCTGTATACCGAATGGAATGAAAAAATCAATGTAATTTCCAGAAAAGATATGGAATCGCTGTATGAAAAGCATGTTCTGCATTCTCTGGGAATCGCGAAAGTCATGGAATTTGCGCCGGGCACCCGTGTTTTGGACATCGGAACAGGCGGTGGTTTTCCGGGAATTCCTCTCGCTATTTTATTTCCGGAAACAGAATTTACTTTGATTGATTCTATTGGAAAGAAAATAACGGTCGTGCAGGCAGTTGCTGAAGGAGTGGGATTACAAAACGTAACGGCTGTTCACGGAAGAGCGGAAAAGCTGAAGGAAAAATTTCATTTTGTGGTAAGCCGCGCGGTGACGCAAATGCCGGAGTTTCTCAGATGGCTGAAAGGCAAATTTGAAAAAGAGCAGTTTAATTCCAAACATAATGGGATTCTTTATTTAAAAGGAGGTGATCTTGCAGAGGAGCTTGCCGGCTTAAAATGTGAAATATTTAATCTGAAAAGCTATTTCGATGAAGAGTTTTTCGATACCAAAAAAGTGGTTTATTTGTCAAAAGGGAATTTTAATTCTTAATTTAGCATTTACAGGGAACACTATTTGATGGAAAAAAATGGTAATAATCAAAATCTTGTAGTTATGAGAAATTTTTTCCATTTTGGTTTTTCTGCATTTTTTTTAGGATTATTTTTTATTTCATGTAATGACGATGACGACTATCAGACCATCGAATCGGTTGATAAAATAAAAATCGACAGCGTGAAGATCGTTAATGACACCATGGATGTGTTCAGTGTTCAAAGTATTAAGACTTATTCTACGTATCCTTCTCACTGTGAAGGTTTTTACGGGTACGATTATATTCGGAATAATAATTTAACGAGAACCGTTACCTCATACAAATATACGACGAGCGGACCTTGTACACAGGCGAGTTATGTTTCTGCCAACCAGATCAATTTCAGTCCGCAACAGGTCGGCACCTACACCTTTAAGTTCTGGAATGGCGGAAACAGCTGGATCACCAAAACAATTGTAGTTGAATAAATACATGAAATGGATTTTTATAGCCTTTTTTCTGATTTCCAATATATTATTTGGGCAAAAAATCTACTGGGGCGAAAATGTGAAGTTAAATTGGAGTAACTTTAAAAGTAAAGTAAACAACCAACGCGGAGCAAATGTGGTGGCGTATACCAACTGCGGCTGGATTTACTCGTATGTAAAATCTTCCAACCCGAAAGCACCGGTGAAAATAGAAATCCAGACGGTTTTCAATGAAGATAAGTCGTGGAAAGATGTGAAAAGAATCAATGATTATGTTCTTCTCCATGAGCAAAAACATTTTGATGCGGCTGAAGTATATGCGAGGAAGTTAAGAAAAGAGATCTCAGAAAAAATCATAACTTCTTCAGATTTCGACAGATACTTTAAATCTCTGTACAACAGGATTCTTACGGAATATAAAGATTTCCAGAAAACATACGACGGAGAAACAAAAAACGGAATGCTGGAAGATAAACAGGCGGAATATAACCGTATTATTGCTGAAGAACTTGAAAAATATAAAAGCTATAAATAACCTTGAAATTTCTTAATAAAATCATTGACGAACTTCTCGGTCAGAATACTGATCTTTCGGGGTTTAACATCGTTTTACCCGGAAAGCGTCCCATCGTTTTTATCCGTGAAATCTTACAGGAAAGAAATTATTCAGGGTTTTTTCCTGATTTTTTTACGATCGAGGAATTGATTCACAAGATTGCAGACAGGCAGGAAATTCAGGGCATCTCGCTGTGGCTGTTTGCTTTTGATGTTTACAAAACCCTTAATCTTATTCCGAATGATGATTTTTCAGACTTTTTGAAGTGGTTTCCCACTTTACAGAAGGACTGGGATGATATGATGAAGTTTTCGGAGAATGACCAGGCCGTTCTGCATTATATGTTTGATGAAGAAAGAATTAAAGACTGGGCTCAGAATCTCGGGGAAGACGATGATGTTCCAAGGAAAAAGTTTCTTAACTTCTGGAAAAACATGAATATTTTTCTTCCCGCACTGAAGAAGAAACTTTCCGAAAAAGAATGGGCGACTTCCGGAATGATCCACGAAACAGCAAAGGTAAAGATTGATGAATTCTGTAAAAATACGGATGAGAAATTTGTATTTTGTGGATTTAATGCTTTTACACCGGTGGAAGAAAAACTCGTAAGAAGCCTGTTGCAATGGAATAAAGGACAGTGCTTTTTTCAGGCCGACCATTATTATTTTGATGATGAAAGACAGGAAGCCGGAAAATTCCTCAGAAACCATAAAACGTGGAAAGAATTTAATGACAGCCGTGTTTTTAACTGGATTGAGGACGACTTTAATCAGCCTAAAAATATAAAAGTCTATGAAGTTTCGGGAAATATCACCCAGACCAAAATATTGCCGGAAATTTTCAGTGAAATAGAAAATAAAACCTACTCAAATACGGCCGTTGTTTTACTCGATGAAAATTTACTGCCTGCGAGTCTTGATGTAATGTATGGAGTTCAGAACCTGAATATTACAATGGGGTTTCCACTGAAGAACCTTTCTTTTTCAAATGCGGTCAAACAGCTTTTTTACCTTCAGAAACAACTGGAAAAAAACAGGTCATCTTATTACTACCGCGATGTTTTTCCTATTCTCGAAGAACTTCCGAAGTCTTCTGAAGATGAACTGATTATCAATAACTTCAAAGCTAAAATCGAAGAAAGGAACATCGTTTATATTTCCAGGAAGCTTATGAGCGAGCTTTTATCCGGTCTTTCGTATTTTAATCTGCTTCAGAAAGCGGCCTCCACCAATGATTATCTTGATGATTTAATTGCATTTTGCAACCAGCTGAAATGGCTTGATATTGATGACATTCAATACGAAAATGTGTCCCATTTCGAGAATGCCTTCAGAATCATCAGGAATCAGCTTTCCCCTTACCGGTTTGAGATCAAAATGGAAACGCTTGAAATTCTTATCAATCAGCATATTAATTCGGAAAGCATCGATTTTCAGGGTGAACCCCTGAGAGGTCTGCAGATCATGGGGCTTCTGGAAACACGTCTCCTTAATTTTGAAAATGTCATTATGCTTTCGGTAAATGAAGGTAAGCTTCCCTTGGGAAATTCACAGAATACGTATATCCCTTTTGATGTGAGAAAGTTTTTTGATCTTCATACTTTTTTGGAAAACGACAGCATCTATGCCTACCATTTTTATAGGCTGATCCAGGATTCAAAGAATGTTCATTTACTGTTTAATGCATTAAGCTCCGGTGTCAATACAGGAGAAAAGAGCCGGTTTATTACCCAGATCGAGATGGAAAGTTCTCATCCGATTGAACATCTTGTTATCGAGAATTCTTCCGAACCTATTATTACCGAACCTATCGAAATCAAAAAAACAGAAATTGTTCGGCAGAGACTTGAAAAATGGAAATCAAAAGTATCTGCGTCACACCTTACAAGTTATCTGTATAATCCCATTGATTTTTATCTTTCCAAGATTTTAAATACATCAGAAACAGACGAGATAGAAGAAGAACTTTCCGTAAAAAATTATGGAAACCTGGTGCATTATTCACTTCAAGAAGTATACGAATCTTTAAAAGGTAAGGTTTTAAAATATAGCGATTTAAATGAATCAATTAAAGCCATAGATCAATATATAGAAATAGCCATTGAAAAACTGAAACACCAGCCTGAATTCTATGATAAAGGAATGAATTTCATCCATAAAGCGATTGCTAAAAAAGTGATTGAAAGCATTCTAACCCATGATCTGGAACTGGTAAAAAATGGCAATACCTTAGAAATTATCGATATCGAAAAGCGCTTCGAAAATGTTGATTTTTATTTGAATGAAAAGGATAAAATTTCTTTTTTTGGATTTATCGACAGAATTGACCGGTTGAACGGAACGTTGAGAATTATTGATTACAAAACTGCAAAGATCAAAAACCTGACGGTGAAAATAGAGGAAGATAAAATTGAAGAGTATTTCCATAACAGTGACAGGAAGCAGGCCTTGCAGCTTTGCATCTATCAGTACGTGGTAGAAAATCTGCCTGAGTTTTGGGGAATGCCGGTAGAAACAGGAATCTGGAGCTTTGCCGAAGCCAGAAGAGGCGTTGTTTCTTTACAGTTTGAAAAGGGAGATATCGAGGTGGCGATGAAATCCGTTAAGAGTTTAATCGAGGAGATATTAAATCCTGATATTAATTTTGTGGAAGAAATTAAAGCCTTTTCGAATTAGAAAAAATAAAGGTGACCGCTTTCAAACAGTCACCTTTTCTTTTGGATTATTTAATATCTAAATCTTTCTTTAAAAAGCATTAATCCCGGTAATGTCCAGTCCGGTGATCAGTAAATGAACATCATGTGTTCCTTCATACGTGATAACGGATTCAAGATTGGCGGCATGCCTCATCATCGGGAATTCCCCCATAATACCCATACCTCCTAAGATCTGACGAGATTCTCTGGCAATGTCGATGGCCATTTTTACATTATTTCTTTTAGCCATTGAAATCTGTGCCGGTGTTGCTTTGTGTTCATTTTTAAGATTGCCCAGCTGTAAGCAAAGTAACTGTGCTTTAGTGATTTCCGTTAAAAATTCTGCTAATTTTTTCTGCTGCAGCTGGTAAGAGCCGATCGGCTTCCCAAATTGCTTTCTTTCCTTAGAGTACTGAACTGCAGTACAATAGCAGTCAATGGCAGCACCAATGACGCCCCATGAAATGCCGTATCTGGCTGAATTTAAACAAGACAATGGTCCTTTTAATCCTGTAACACCCGGAAGCAAATTTTCTTTGGGAACCTTTACATCGTTGAATACCAGTTCACCTGTTTTCGATGCTCTTAAACTCCATTTATTATGCGTCTCAGGGGTGGTAAATCCTTCCATTCCTCTTTCCACGATCAGTCCCTGAACTTTACCTTCTTCATCTTTAGCCCAGACTACCGCAATGTCGCAAAGTGGCGAATTGGTGATCCACATTTTGGCACCATTCAACAGATAATGATCTCCCATGTCTTTGAAATTGGTTTCCATAGAGCTTGGATCCGACCCGTGATTAGGCTCCGTAAGTCCGAAAGAGCCGATCATTTCTCCGGTGGCCAGTTTTGGTAAATATTTTCTTTTCTGTTCTTCAGAACCAAATTCATTAATCGGAAACATGACCAGAGAACTTTGTACGGAAGCAGCAGAACGTACGGCAGAATCACCTCTTTCAAGCTCCTGCATGATTAAGCCGTAAGAAATCTGATCCAGCCCGGAACCTCCGTATTCAACGGGGATGTAAGGGCCGAGAGCACCGATTTGTCCCAGTTCTTTCATTAAATTGGGAATATCGGTGTGGTTTTGTGCAGCATGATCTATCTGTGGCATAACAAAACTCTCTACCCAGTCTCTTACAGACTGACGGATAAGCTTATGTTCTTCGGTAAGTAAGGAATCAATCCCGTAATAATCGGGAATGCTTGTAAGGGAATAATATGACATTACATTTTAATTTTCCTAAAAATAAGACTTTTAACTATTTCAGAGAAATTTTTTTTGAATGTCGTTTATTGATTGACTTTTAAGGCATTAACCCGTAATTGCAATCGCTTAAGAATAAAATCATCTTCCTTCTTCTTCGTTGGAAATAGGGTACTGGCTGGTAGGATTATAAATTCTGTTTTTAAACTTGTACAGGTACGGAGCTTTATTGGCCGAACCGTCGTAAAGTTTTTCAAGCCTTTCCAGAATATTTAAGCTAAGTATTTTACGCTGAAAATTATTTCTCCTGAATTTTTCTCCCAGAATCGTTTCGTAAAGACACTGAAGATCTTTCATCGTAAATTTTTCAGGAAGAAGATTACTCGCAGCAACTTCCGTATTGATATTCATTCTTAAATATTCAAGGCCGGTTTCGATAATCCTGTCGTGATCGAAAGCCATATTGGGTAAATTGTTGACTTCTACCCATTCGCAGGTTTCATTAAAAGCATCAGGAAACGTATTGGCAATTGAAAAATCGATGAGACTGCAATATCCTACAGTAATGAATCTCTGGAAGATCCAGTGGTCTTTGGGAACTTCAATACCTTTGTTTTCCAGTAAAATCTGATGAATATTATTCTCTGTTCTGTCGATTCTCCCGAATGTATGGAATTGCTTGAGGAAAATGTCCTTCAGATGGGTTCTTTCGTATAAAACACGTGCAGCAGCTTCGCGCAGATCTTCATCGTTGAATACGAAACCTCCCGGAAGCGCCCACAAGTTCAGGTCGTGGTACTTCAAAAGCAAAACTTTCAGGATGTTATCATGAAAACCAAATATCGTGCAGTCAACCGAGACATGTGCTACAAAATCTTTTGTATCAATGAGTTCCTGAAGTGTTTCCTTGTTTTTTTCGGTATTGATTTTCATGGCAGTAAAAATAAAATTATTTTCTAAATTTTTTCATCTGTAAATCTAAAATAAATTAAACTGATTATAAATATCACAATTACAGCACATAAAATGTAAATCGCATAAAGACTTAACAGCTGATTACCAAACAAGCCGGCCATAATAATTGAACTTACCGAACTGCCCAGAGAGGAAAATATGACAATGAGCGAGGTAAAAAGATTGGCTTTTGACTTATCAATTTTAGCAATCATTTTTGAATTGACAACAGGGTAGAGGGGCGACAAAAATAATCCGATTACAGGAAATAAGAACAGCAGGGCTTTTGAGTCATCCGTGTCTAAAAACTGAATCCCGATAATGATCATCAGCACTACCAAAATCATTGAGATGCATGCCATGTAATACTTCGACAATGAAAACCGGTGAATAATGTTTGCCGTAATCGTTCTCCCGACATAAGAAAACAGGGCAAGGAATGACGAGGCCTGTAAAGCAAAAAAAGAATTTACCTTTAAATGTTTTTTGTAAAAGGATGGAAGCCAGGAGTTAAAACTCTGCTCAAGAAAAACAATTGAAAAAATAATACCCAAAAAAATCAATAGTGACGGATTAAGCAGTGTTGAAAGGTCTTTCAGCAGATTTTCTTCTTTCATCTTCTCCGGTTCTGCGATGGGAAGTTTTACAAATAAAAATATGGCAACAGCCGACAATACGGAGACAGCTAAAAAACCGAACTTCCAGAACTCGGAAAACCGGCTCGAGATCAGCCATCCGAAGCCTGTATTGACGACAAAAATCCCTATCATAAAAGAAGCTTCTACGCTGTTCATTGTTTTTGCCAATGATTTCTCATCTGAAATATTATTCCTGATAATTCCGAACACACATATTTTTCCGATGGCGAAACAGGTTCCTATAATGGCAAACCATAGTTTATAAAACCAGAAAACTTCTGCAAAAGGTAAAATCAGTGAACAAATCCCAACAACTGTTAAAGCGAGAATCAATGATTTTTTTGTTCCCAGCCTGCTGATAAAATTGACGGCAAAAAGAGAAATAAAAGCAATGGGAAGATCTTTGAATGACTCCAGAAATCCGAGCTTCTCATAGGTCACTTTTGCCTCTGAAAGCTGAAGGATAACGATGCCCATGCAATTGAGGACAATTGAAAAAATAAGAAAAGTCAGCTTCAGAGGAAGTGAAATTTTGGAAACGTCGGTTGTCATTTTGGGAGCTCTTATCATTAAATTTTATGAAAAATTAGCGCTTTTAAAGATAAAAATTATGCCTTTAAACCCCCAAAAATAAACGAAAAATTAAAATAATTATTAATAAAATGTTAAATAAAAGAAAAAAAATATATTTTTATTGTCTCAATTTGAGAATTAAAAAACTAACTGTATATGAATGTAAGAATATCTAGAAGTTTGGGTATGGTTGCAGTGCTCTATTTCACTGCCAATTTCAATGCCCAGGACACAAAGAAAGACACCCTCCCGAAAGAGCAGAAAATCGAGGAAGTGGTAATGATCGGCTACGGTACTCAGAAGAAGAGTAATGTTACCGGAGCAATATCCAGTATTAAAGCAAGTGATATTGAAGCTATACCTGCCGGAAAACCGGAGCAGGTTCTTCAGGGTAGAGCTGCCGGAGTCAATGTTATTTCGAATTCGGGACAACCTGGATCAAACGCAACTATTAGGGTAAGAGGTGTTACCAGTTATTCTTCAAACAACGATCCTCTTTGGGTAGTTGATGGTATTGTAGTTGACGGTATCGGATGGTTAAGCCAAAGTGATATTGAAAGTATTGAAGTATTGAAAGATGGTGCCTCATCTGCTATTTATGGAGTTTCTGCAGCCAGAGGAGTTATTTTGGTAACGACTAAAAAAGGTAAAAAAGGAAAACTTACTTTATCTTACAATGGTTTCTTTGGAGTGAGCAATGCCGCAAGAAAGCTGGATCTTCTGGACGCTACACAATATGCTACTGTCATCAATGAAGGTTTTGCAAATGACGGAGATGCTGTACGGTTTCAAAATCCGGCATCGTTTGGAAAAGGAACCGATTGGCAGAATGAAATTTTCGGAACCGGAGAAAGGCAGAACCACGAGGTCAGTATCCAGGGTGGAAACGAAAAATCGACTTATTTTGCTTCATTTGGATATTACGATCAGACCGGTATCGTAATGAGCGATATTTCTTATTATAAAAGATTAACAGGACGTTTAAACTCAACTCATAAAGTAACTGATTGGCTGACTGTGGGACAAACATTTGCATATACCAATCAAAAAAACCAGGGGATTAATGCTAATGGTGAATTTGGTGGTCCGTTAAGTTCTGCAGTGAATTTAGATCCCATCACTCCTGTTGTGGTAACAGATTGGTCACAGGTAAATCCTGCCACATACAACAATGAACATATTATAAGAGATGAAAATGGAAATCCTTACGGTATTTCACCGTACGTAAACCAGGAAATGTCTAATCCAAGAGCTTTTAGATATACACAATTAGGCAACAAGAACTGGTCAGACGATTTTATTGCTAATGTTTTTGCAGAAGTGAAATTTCTAGATCATTTTACATTTAAATCTTCATTAAACGGTAAAAAAGCATATTGGGGAAACCAGAATTTCACTCCACTTTTCTATCTGAGTTCCACATACAGCAATTTAGTTTTAAATAGTTTAACCCGCACGACTCAAACTAAATTTGAATGGAGTTTTGAAAATACATTGAACTATCAAAATAAATTTGGAGATCACAATTTCAATGTGCTTTTGGGAACAGGTTATTATGATTATAACATTGGATTTGGGCAAAGTGTCACCCATAAAGGTCTTCCGATTAGCAGTTATGAAGATGCTTCTTTCAACTTTGATGTTCCTTTGCTCAACCAAACTTCCTCAGCATGGGATAATCAGGAATGGAATAAAGCTTCTTATTTCGGAAGATTAATTTACGATTTTAAAAATAAATACTTATTCACCGGTACATTAAGATATGATGGATCTTCAATTTTTGGAGCAAATCATCATTGGGGAATATTCCCGTCTTTCTCTTTAGGATGGAATGTTGATAAAGAAAATTTCTGGCCGGAAAATAATGTTGTAAATAGTTTAAAATTCCGTGGAGGTTACGGAACTTTAGGAAATGATGGAATTGAACCTTTTAAGTTTTCGAAATTCTATGTTTCCGAAGCTAATTATACCAGCGGATCTGGAGGCATATTAATTGGATATGTGCAGCGTGGTCTGGAAAATAAAGATCTAAAATGGGAAACAACCACACAAACAAATATTGCCGCAGATCTACGACTTTTCAAAAATTTCACTTTAACTGTTGATTTGTACGACAAAAAAACATCAGGTATTCTTAGACCTGTTCAGATTCCAGGGTATGTAGGCGTTACCGGATCATATATAGCCAATATTGGAGATATGAGTAATAAAGGGTTGGAAGTAGAATTAGGCTACAAAAAGAATTGGAATGATTTTACGGTTTCTGTAAATACTAATTTTGCTTATAATAAAAACGAAGTTTTATCGCTTGAACAGGGAACAAAATTTCTGGATGGAGCAGGTTTCCAATCTATGGGATCGATCCAGAGAATTGTGGTAGGTGATTCTTATAATTCTTTCTACGGTTTTAAAACTTTAGGTGTTTTCCAAAATCAGGCGCAGATTAATGCTTACGTGAATTCTAACGGACAATTACTTCAAGCAGAAGCAAAGCCTGGAGATTTTATATGGGCGGATTCCAATGGAGATGGCGTAATTAATGATTTGGATAAAGTGAACTTGGGAAGTTCGATTCCTAAATATAATTTCGGAGCTACTTTAAATCTAAGTTATAAAAATTGGGATTTTATGGTATTCGGACAAGGTGCAGGAGGAAACAAAATCTTTCAGGGTTTAAGAAGATTGGATATATTAGATGCAAATTATCAAACAAACATCTTAGAGAGATGGACGGGAGAAGGTTCTACAAATGAAAATCCTAGATTAACTCGTGCAGATGCAAATAAAAATTATTCAAGACTATCTGACTGGTATCTGCAAAAAGGAGATTATTTCAGAATCAAATTGATTCAGCTAGGCTATACACTTCCTCAAAATGTTACACAAAACTTTGGAGTTAATAAACTGCGCTTTTATGTAACTGCTGAAAACCTAGTTACTTTTACAAAATATACAGGGTATGATCCGGAAATTGCAGCTGGAGACTCTTTCGGAATAGACAGAGCATTTTATCCGCAGGCAAGAACTTTTATGTTGGGAGCTAATATAACTTTCTAATTTTTAGTACAATGAAAAATAAATTTTTAAAAATATCAATAGCAGCTTCATTTTTAGTGAGTATATCTACTCTCAATGTAGCTTGTAATAACGACACTTTAGAAGAAAAAGAATATAAAGGTGCATTTGCCGGAGACAACTTTTTCAGAAATGAGCAGGAATGTTTTTTTGGTCTTGTAGGTACTTATGACGTCATGAGAAAATATGCAGGTGGATTTGAAAATATGGTAACTTTTTTCAATGCGGCTTCAGATGATTTTTATGCGGGAGGTGGTAGTTCTACAGATGGAGCAGGTATTCAGGGAGCATCAAGTTTTCAGATTAACCCAACTACGATGCCAGCAAGTTACTGGAAAGATTATTATCAGGGTATTGCAAGGGCAAATGATCTTATCCAAAATGCTCCTAAAGCATCAATGGATGAAACTTTGAAGCAACGCTTTATTTCTGAAGCAAAAACTCTTCGCGCACTATATTATTTTGATTTGTTGAGGGTTTTCGGAAATATTCCTCTTATTTTAAAACCTTTTGAAGCAACGGACGATTTTTATAATGTTCCGCAAGTTGCACCTGCACAAGTATATGCTCAAATAGAAAAAGATCTAAACGAAGCTTTGCCAAATCTTCCTATGACGGTAAGCGGAGATCAAAAAGGTAGATTAACGCAGGGAGCGGCAAAAGCTCTTTTAGGTAAAGTGTATTTATATCAAAATAAAAAAGCCCAGGCTGCCGCACAATTTGCAGATGTAAATGGAACTCCGGGCGGAACCAGCCAATATGGATACAAACTGTTGGAAAGTTATGATGATCTTTGGAAAGCAGGAGTAGCACTGGGTGGTACTCCAGATCCTTATGAGTTTACATCAGAATCTATTATTGAAGCATCCCATAGTGATCAGGGAAAATCCGACTGGGGCTTTTGGGGACAGGGTAAAGATGAAGGAAATTCTATTTGCGTAATGACAGCGCCAAGATCATATAACAGAATTAGTCAGACAAATCCTGCTAATAATGCTCCAGATATCGTCTCGGGATGGGCGTTCAATACAGTTACGACAGATCTTTTTAACTTCATGCAGAGTGATCCACGTGTGAATGCTACTGTTTTGAATATGAATACTTTAAAAGCACAAGGAAAGGCTGATTATGCACCGGCTTATAAGGATACGGGCTATTTTCTCAATAAATTTATGCCTACATCAGACAAAAAATCAACTTTAGGCATTACCGAACTGAATTATCGTCAAAATTATATGGTAATAAGATTAGCAGATACCTATTTGATGGAGGCAGAAGCGCTTAACGGTACAGGATCTAGAGCTCAGGCATTACTGGATGCAGTAAGAGCTAGAGTGGGCTTGGCATCAGTTCCAGTAAGCTTACAAGCTGTAAAAGATGAAAGAAGGAGAGAGCTTGCAGGTGAAGGACATCGGTTTTTCGATCTTGTAAGATGGGGAGAAGCTTCTACAAAATTGGCTTCTAAAGGATTTGTAGCGGGTAAAAATGAAATTATGCCGATACCTCTTGGTGAACTTACAGGAACTATTTTGAAACAAAACCCTGGGTACTAATCTAAACATTAACAACATGATAACTAAATATTTTAATAAAAGCCTTTTATTAGCTTCATCATTTTTTTTCTTGGCAAGCTGTACACCAGATAGTGTTGATGGAGATGGTAATGGGCTTTCTCAGGGAGCTGTGGACGGTTCTTTTAAAGTTACAAAAACATCTGAAAACAGATATAGATTAATCACAAACGGCAACAATTACATTACTACAAAATGGAATATTGATGACGAAGGTTTTAATATTGGTAAAAATATTCAGGATATTTTCCTTCCGGATGCCGGAACCTATGTGATAGAACATCAGGCGTATGGAATCGGAGGTGTTTTAGCTGGTACAGGAACTCAGACGATTACAGTGCCAACTTCAGACCCTGTTTCCGGAAACATGATTCAGGGAGGAAGATTCGATACTCCGGATGAAGTTGCAAAGTGGTCTATTCATAAGATCAGTGCTTCAGGAGCTCAGTGGGTTTTTGCTAATGGAAAAGCGACTATCGTTGCATCAGGCAATAACCAGCAGGCTATTTACCAGCCGATAAATGTGGTAGCCGGGCAAAAATATTCCATTGATATGGTTGCTTCATCAGATACTCCTCTTGTAAATACGTGGTTTGAAGTATACATGCTAAACAGTATTCCTGCAACAGGACAGGATGTAGGAGGGACTGTATACCGAAACATCAATACCTGGGATGGATGTGGAACGAGTAAATTTAAAGGAAAAGTTTCTTCAGTAGGTTGTAACGCATCCAAAAACGGAGGCGAGTTTACTGCTACAGTAACCGGAACTATGTATCTTGTCATTAAATGCGGAGGACAAACGGTTAATAGCTTAAGCATTGACAAAGTAGAATTCCGAAGAATGCAATAATCCTCCAAAAATTTGATATGAAGTCACAATATTCATATAGTTTCGTACTTAGAAGTGCTGCACTTTGCGGTGTAGCGCTTCTTTCTTTTTTAAACTGCAGCAGTACATCTTCTGATTTGGCAGGCAACAATGATAACTCGGGCAGCAACGGCGGCGGAAGTACCTCCGGCGATCCTGTACAGGTTTGGGTCACCAAAGGAGATCAGTCTGTAAAACTACAACAGCAGAATACAGCCTATTTTTCAGGAAACTCAGCTGCGGGAACAGCCATTGAAGTGGATGCCTCACAGGTTTTCCAGACCGTCGACGGTTTTGGATATACCCTGACAGGAGGAAGCGTTCAGGTTATTAACCAGCTGAATACCGCCAAAAAACAGGAATTGCTAAACGATCTGTTTGGAAGTTCAGGGATTGGCATCAGTTATCTGAGAATAAGTATCGGAGCTTCAGACCTTAACAGTGAGGTCTTTTCTTACGACGATATGCCGGCAGGGCAGACAGACCCTACACTGGCGCAGTTTAGCCTGACAAAAGATCAGGCCGTGATTCAGATGCTAAAAGATATTCTCGCTATCAATCCGAATATTAAAATTTTAGCCACACCCTGGTCACCTCCGGTTTGGATGAAAGACAACGGCAGCAGCATCGGAGGAAGTCTCAAAAATGAATTTTACGGGGTGTATGCGCAGTATTTTGTAAAATATATTCAGGCCATGCAGGCTCAGGGAATTAAAATCGATGCGGTTACCCCTCAAAATGAGCCATTGCATCCGGGAAACAACCCAAGTATGTACATGACGGCTACCCAGCAGGCAACGTTTATTAAAAATAATTTAGGACCGGCATTTCAGGCAGCGAATATTACGACAAAAATCATCGTTTACGATCACAACTGCGATAATCCGGCCTATCCGTTAGCTGTTTTAAATGACGCTGCAGCAAATCCTTATGTAGACGGGTCTGCTTTCCATTTATATGCCGGAGATATTTCTGCTTTAAGTACCGTTCATGACCTGTTTCCCGGTAAAAACGTTTATTTTACGGAACAATGGACAAGTTCCACAGGAAGTTTCGCAGGAGATTTGGATTGGCACATTAAAAACATTATTATTGGGTCTATGAGAAACTGGAGCAGGACCGCTTTGGAATGGAATGTGGCAAACGATGCTTCATTCGGACCTCATACCCCTGGAGGCTGTACTCAGTGCAAAGGTGCTGTGACGATAAACGGCGCCAACAGTTATGATAAAAATGTCGCTTATTATATTATTGCCCATGCTTCAAAGTTTGTTCCGGCAAATTCTCAGAGAATCGGATCTACGCAAGGAGACAATCTTTCGTCGGTGGCCTTCAAAACACCGGCCGGTAAAATTGTTTTAATTGTAATGAACAGCAATTCAGGAGACAAAACATTTACCATTAAATATAATCAGAAAGCGGCTCCTGTGACTATTCCGGGGAGCGCAGCAGCCACCTATATATTTTAAATTTGATTATGAAAAGAGTTTATTTCTTACTGGCATTTACAGCATTCGGAATCAGTGCTTTCGGACAAAAGACCATAGATCAGAAGGTTTCTGAATTATTGTCGAAAATGACGTTGGAAGAAAAAGTAGGGCAGTTGGTTCAATACAGCGGTTTTGAATATGCAACAGGACCACAAAATTCCAACTCTGCAAATGTATTAAATGAAATAAAACAAGGGAAAGTCGGTTCCATGCTCAACGTAGCAGGAGCAGAGGAAACCAGAAAATTTCAGGAATTGGCTTTAAAATCAAGACTGAAAATTCCGTTATTATTCGGGCTGGATGTCATTCATGGGTACCGTACAACATTCCCTGTAAACATCGGGCAGGCAGCAAGCTGGGATTTAAGTTTAATTGAAAAATCAGAAAGAATAGCCGCAACCGAAGCCTCAGCCTACGGAATTCACTGGACTTTTGCGCCGATGGTAGACATCGCAAGAGATCCAAGATGGGGTAGAGTGATGGAAGGTTCCGGCGAAGATACGTATCTGGGAACGCAGGTCGGTCTGGCAAGAATTCGTGGTTTCCAGGGAAAAGGTCTTGGAAATCTTGATGCGATTATGGCCTGTGCAAAGCATTTTGCAGCATACGGCGCCGCAGTCGGCGGAAGAGATTACAATTCGGTAGATATGAGTTTAAGACAGTTGAATGAAACCTATCTGCCACCTTTCAAAGCAGCAGCCGAAGCTGGCGTAGCAACCTTCATGAACTCTTTTAATGACATCAACGGAATCCCCGCAACCGCCAATAAATACATTTTAAGAAATTTATTGAAAGAGAAATGGAATTTCCGGGGATTTGTCGTTTCCGACTGGGGAAGTATCGGCGAAATGGTCAATCACGGCTATGTAAAAGATAATAAAGAAGCTGCGGAGAAAGCCATTATTGCCGGCAGTGATATGGATATGGAAAGCCGGGCCTATATGGCTGAACTTCCGAAATTAGTTCAGGAAGGAAAAGTTGATTCTAAGTTTATTGATGATGCGGCAAGAAGAATTTTAGTTAAAAAATTCGAAATGGGATTATTTGATGATCCTTACCGCTTCAGCAGTGAAAAAAGGCAAAAAGAGCAGACCAACAATAACGAAAACAGAAAATTCGGAAGAGAATTCGGTTCCAAAAGTATTGTTTTGCTAAAGAACGACAAGAATATCCTTCCTCTTTCAAGATCAACGAAAACCGTTGCTTTAATTGGTCCTTTCGGGAAAGAAACGACCGCCAATCACGGTTTCTGGTCAGTGGCATTTAAGGATGACAATCAGAGAATTGTGACACAGTTTGACGGCATTAAAAATCAGCTTGATAAAAATTCAACATTACTCTATGCAAAAGGCGCAAATGTTGATGATCAGGATAAATCAATGTTTGCAGAAGCAGTGGAGACAGCGAAAAAAGCCGATGTTGTTATCATGACGCTCGGAGAAGGCCACGCAATGAGTGGTGAAGCAAAGAGCAGAAGCAATATCCATTTTTCGGGAGTTCAGGACGACCTTTTAAAAGAAATTGCCAAAACGGGAAAACCTATTGTGCTGATGATCAACGCAGGAAGACCCTTGGTTTTTGACTGGGCTGCCGACCATATTCCGGCAATCATATATACATGGTGGCTGGGAACGGAAGCAGGAAATTCTATTGCAGATGTTCTATTCGGAACCGTAAACCCGGGTGGAAAACTTCCGATGAGCTTCCCGAGAACGGAAGGACAGATTCCGGTGTATTACAATCATTATAATACCGGAAGGCCTGCAAAAAACAATACCGACAGGAATTATGTTTCCGCCTATATCGATTTGGATAACGACCCAAAATTTCCTTTCGGATATGGGCTGAGTTATACTAAATTTGCGTATTCGGACATGAATCTAAGTTCTGCAAGTCTTAAAGGAAACCAGACTTTAGACATCAGTGTAAAAGTTTCCAATACCGGGAATTATGATGGGGAAGAAGTGGTGCAGCTCTACATAAGAGACCTGTATGGGAAAGTGGTAAGACCAGTCAAAGAACTGAAAGGTTTCCAGAAAGTTTTCATTAAAAAAGGAGAAAGCAAAACGGTACACTTTACTTTAACTCCTGAGAACCTGAAGTTTTATGATGATGAATTAAATTATGACTGGGAGAGTGGTGACTTCGACATCATGCTAGGAACCAATTCTCAGGAAGTTAAGACAAAGAGAATTAATTGGTTAAAATAATAATAGTTTTACAAGACTGAGAGCGGGATAATACCCGCTTTTGGTGGTATAAAACCTTACGGTTTCAATAAACTTAATTCTTATGAACATTAAATTTCGATATATTTCTAATTTGATCATCGGAGGAAGCATCGCTTTTTCTTTAATAAACTGTACGGCCAGTAAACATCCGGGAAAGAAACTGGTCTGGTCTGATGAGTTTAATTATAAAGGACTGCCCGATTCCACAAAATGGAATTACGACATTGGAGGACACGGTTTCGGCAATGAAGAATCTCAGTTTTATACCAAAAACCGTCTGGAGAATGCCAGGGTTGAAAAAGGGAATCTTGTGATCGAAGCCAAAAAAGAAAATTGGGAAGAAAGTAAATATACTTCTGCTAGGCTTCTTACCAAAGGAAAATTCTCTTTTGAATACGGAACCATAGAAGTAAGGGCAAAACTTCCTAAAGGCCGCGGCACATGGCCTGCTATCTGGATGATGAGTGAAAAAATGAAAACCTGGCCGGATGACGGCGAGCTGGATATCATGGAACATGTAGGCTATAATCAGGGATTCATTCATGCTTCGGCACACACAAAGAATTATAACCATAAGATCAATACACAGAAAACGGATACCATATTCGTAAAGGATGCCAGTGAGGCTTTCCATGTTTATAAAGCCGACTGGACTCCCGAAAAAATCGATATTTATGTGGATGACAAAAAGTTTTTCACCTATGAAAATAAAGAGAAAACGTATGGAGCATGGCCTTTTGATCAGCCCTATTTTATCATATTAAATCTTGCAGTAGGTGGATTCTGGGGTGGAAAAGAAGGAATTGACGATACCGTTTTTCCTCAAAAGTTTGAAATCGATTACGTACGCGTGTATCAGAATAAATAAAATTTTGATTGCAAAAAGAATAGAAAAAGAAGAAGAAATAAATGAAAAAGCTCATTGTAAGTTGTTTTGTGATAGGAATTGCATGTAACGCAAATGCACAGAATTATTGGAAAAAAAACGACGGGAAAACGGCAAAAGTTTTTCTTACCAATGCTAAGACCAATGAAAAAATGGTCGACAAAGGAAATGTGAAGTTTGAAAAAATGGCTCAGCCCAAAGAAACGGATGCATGTATTTTTGTCGATCCTGATTTTAAATACCAGAAATTAATCGGTATCGGAGGCGCCATAACCGATGCTTCCGCTGAAACATTCTACAAGCTGCCTAAAAATAAACAGCAGGAAATCATTGATGCATACTACGGTAAAAATGGCCTTGGCTACACTCTTGTTCGCACCAATATGAATTCCTGTGACTTTTCCAGCGATTCTTATACTTATGTACAGGATAATGATACTTCCCTCAAGACTTTTAATATTTCCCATGATGAGAAATATAAGATTCCGATGATCAGAGAAGCTCAGAAAGCAATTGGTAAAGATTTTACATTTTATTTTTCACCATGGAGCCCGCCGGCTTGGATGAAATCGAATAAAAGCATGCTGAAAGGCGGAAGACTGGAAAATACTTTTTACCAGACCTGGGCAGACTATTATGTTAAATTCATAAAAGAGTACGAAAAAAGAGGGATTAAGGTATGGGGATTGACTGTTCAGAACGAGCCAATGGCAACTCAAACCTGGGAATCATGCATCTACACTGCCGAAGAAGAAGGAGATTTTCTGAAAAATAATCTCGGCCCGACACTCTGGAAAAATGGATTTAAAGATAAAAAGGTAATGATTTGGGATCACAACCGTGACCTGATTTACCAAAGGGCAACGACTACCTTAAGCGATCCCGAAACATCAAAATATGCTTCCGGAATAGCATATCACTGGTATGAAACATGGAATAACAAAACACAGCTTTTTGATAACCTCACCGAAACCCAAAGAGCTTTTCCTGATAAATTTCTGGCCTTTACAGAAGGTTGCAAAGAGCAGTTTGATATGTCTAAAATTTATGATGTAAAATTGGGCGAACTCTACGGAAGAAATATGCTGAATGATTTCAACAAAGGAACTGCATTATGGACAGACTGGAATGTTCTCCTTGATGAAACCGGCGGTCCCAATCATGTCGGGAATTTCTGTTTTGCTCCTATTATTGCGGATACGAAAACCGGCGAAGTACACTATACATACGAATATTACTATGTAGGTCATGTTTCAAAATTCATCAGGCCACATGCACAGAGAATCGGAAGTTCCTCGAATAGGGCAGCACTTACTTCTACCACATTCATGAATGAAAACGGTCAGCTGGTGACGGTAATCATGAATGATTCCGATAATGATATGGATGCCAATCTCTGGATTGAAGGAATGTCTGCGAAGCTTTCATCGCCTGCACATTCTATACAGACTGTAATTTTATAAAACTTCATATTAACATTATTTTTAAACGTTTCGGCGGCATCTTTGATGCCGCCGAAACTATTTCGAAATATTCCCATCAGAAAACAAAAAAAACCGGAACATCATTCCGGTTTTACAATATTTTTAAAGAACAGTAAGTAAACTATTCTCCTGAATCATATTTGCTGATTACCTTCTGGGTTACTCCCGAGCTGCTGAAACCTCCGTCGTGGAAAAGATTCTGCATCGTAACTTTTCTCGTAAGATCAGAGAATAGCGTTACACAGTAATTGGCACATTCCAGAGCCGTAGCGTTTCCTAGCGGAGACATATCTTCAGCATATCCAAGGAAGCCGCCGAATCCTTTCACACCGCTACCGGCAGTAGTCATGGTAGGTGATTGCGAAACCGTGTTCACACGTACTTTTCTTTCACCCCAGTAACCTCCGAAAGTTCTTGCGATACTTTCAAGATAAGCCTTATTGTCAGACATATCGTTATAATCAGGGAATGTTCTCTGGGCAGCAATATAGCTCAGTGCCAGAATACTTCCCCATTCGTTCATACAGTCTTTTTCCCAGGCAACACGCATTACTTTATGGAAAGAAACCGCTGAAATATCCCAGCCTTTTTCCAACCAGTCATAGTTCATTTCCGTATAATGTTTTCCTTTTCTTACGTTGATAGACATTCCTATAGAGTGAAGAATGAAGTCGATTTTACCAAATTTAGCAACAGCGGCATCAAAAAGTTTTTCCAGATCTTCCACAGAAGTTGCGTCTGCCCCGATTACTTCAGAACCGGTTTTTTCTGCTAATCCGTTTAGTTCTCCCATCCTCAAAGCGATAGGAGCATTAGACAGGATAAATTCAGCACCTTCTTCGTGACATCTTTCTGCAACTTTCCAAGCGATCGATTGTTCATTAAGGGCTCCAAATATAATTCCCTTTTTGCCTTTAAGTAAACCGTATGACATATTTTTTAATGTTTATTAATGTACAAATGTAGCAATATTTTGTGTTTATTACATAATAAAAAACGGAGCCTTCTCTAAAAAGACTCCGTTTTTCTTGAAAATATTTATATGACTGAAATTTAATTTGTTTTTTTATTCCATTCTGCCTTTACATCTTCTGCCGCATCTTTGGTTTTTTCCCATGCATCGTTGGCTTTATCCTTTACATCTTCCCATGCGTCCGATACATTGTTTTTTGCTCTGTCCAGCCAGTCTTCATGCCTTGCTTCTTCATCATTCGATCTTTTTTCGTTGATATAATCTTTTGCTCTGTCCGCAAGTTCTTCAACTTTCCATTTGGTTTTATCTGCTGCGTTTTTTAAAGAGTTCTCAGTATTATCTACTGCATTTTCTGCTTTGTTGTATTCTGAATTATTCATAATAAAAATATTTTAGTGATGTTATGATTTAAACAATAACCATTCCTAAAAGTACAGTGCATTGTTAAAGTTTTCATAAAAAGTAATATGATAGCTGTATTAAATAGTAAATAGTTGGTTTTTTGTATGTTGGTAATTCTTATATTTGCTATTGAAACCAACAAGAAACACAGAAAAAATGAAAAAACAAACAAAACTTTTAATCATAATAACATCTGTTTTAATATCAGTTTCAAATTCAATACAGGCTCAGGTTGGAATAGGAACCCCTGATCCGGAGCCTTCCGCAATGCTTGATATTACTTCAGGCAATAAAGGTCTTCTGATCCCAAGACTGGCACTGGCCTCTCTCAACGACACCTCTACAATTCCTTCACCCGCCAATGGCCTTCTTATCTGGAATAATGGTTTGGGGGGAGTTTCCGCCGCCGGATTCTATTACTGGAATAATGCCAAATGGAATCAGATGGCTACAGTTTCTACCGTGGCTCCAAGCTCCGGAGGATGGAGTACTTCAGGAAACAATATCGGAAATTATGGTGGTGCAGCTACCAATTTGTCTCTGGGAACTTCAGCGTATGATGATCTTATATTTAAAGTAAATTCGGGCGTGGCAGGAAGATTGGGAACCAACAATTCCGTGAGCTTCGGAAATTCTTCCAATGCCGGGCAGGATGCTGTTTCGATAGGCAAATCCTCAAATGCAGCACAAGATGCTTCTGCTCTGGGAAACAATGCCGTGGCCAATGGTTTTCAGTCTCTGGCATTAGGCTACAAGGCCAAAACAAACAACAATAGTGAAACCGCAGTCGGATATCAGTCTACAACTTCAGGACAAAATTCTACCGCTTTAGGCTCGGGGGCAACAGCGACAGGGCAATTCTCCACAGCCATAGGTTACAATGCGCTGGCTTCACAACCCAATGCAATCGTATTAGGTAACAGCAACGCCAATGTCGGAATTGGTACCGCTACACCTAATACCACGGCAAAACTGGATGTTAACGGCCCATATAAATTAGGCATCAACGGATCGGTACAGAAAAGCCAGATTAGCTTTGAAGTATGGCCGAGCGTCTCCATCAATAATCTGCCGGCAAGTAAATCGACCACTTTGGATATCCCCGTTCCTCCAGGTTTTTATCCTTCTGCGACCAGAGCGACCATCACAGTAACACCGGCCAGTGATTTTGCAGGAAACACCACCTTTTCAATATCAAATCCAAGGTTAACATCCACATCCAATATCACCATCAATCTTACGAATATTGCGGGTAACGCAGAAAGTCTGTATTCTGCCCATTTTTACATTACCATTAATGAGTTCTAGAGGAATTTTTGTACATATTGTTTTAATTTGTTTGTTTGTTTAAGGGAAGAAGGATTTCAAATTGAAATCCTTCTTTATTTATACGTTATGTCAGATCTGGATCTAATTGATAATCCTCTCCAGCACCCATTCAATCAGTTTCTTCTCAGAAGCATGGTGATCGGCAGAGAACTCTCCGCGTCTTCTGTTGGCAATCACATTATTAACAGTGATGGCTTTATGACCTAAAAGTTTAGAAAAAGCATAAATGGCAGACGTTTCCATTTCAAAATTTGTGATACCAAGATCATTTAAGGTTTCCAGGAACTGATCATCCAGGGCTTTCAGACGGAGCTGCCTTCCCTGTGGCGCATAAAATCCCGGGAAAGTGGCCGTATTTCCATGGTATTTTGCATCCTTGTAGAGATTTCCCAGTTCTTCAGACCATTCTGAAAAATAAAGCATAGGCTTGATTTTATCATACGGAAACTTCTCTGTAAAACTTTTCGAAAATTCATTTTCAAACTCGTAATCCTGGTAAAAATTCATCAGGCCGTCGAGCCCAACCACATTTTGGGTAACCAGCATGTTGTCAACCTGAACATCAGGGTTCACGCTTCCGCAGGTTCCCATTCTGAACAGCTGCAGACTGGAATGTTCCGTTTTAAATTCTTTATTTTTAAGATCGATATTTACCAGTGCATCCAGCTCATTCATCACGATATCGATATTCTCGGTACCGATTCCCGTAGACATCACCGTGATTCTTTCTCCACGCAAAGTTCCGGTGTGGGTATAAAATTCCCTTTTGTTTTTGCGGACCTCTACCGTATCAAAATATTTTGAAACCTTCGCCACGCGGTCCGGATCCCCTACGAGAATAATCTTTTCAGCGATATCTTCCGGCAGAAGATTCAGATGGTAAACGCTTCCGTCATCGTTCAGAACAAGTTCCGAAGCAGCAAGTTTATTAAGCATACTATGTTTTTATTTGAATTAAAATTTGAAATTGATCCTCCCCAAATATCCTTCCTCATTACAAAGATCCTTCAGAAGCGGATCTGGTCGTCATGAATGTGATTTCGGGGTTTAAAATTAATAAAAATTCTCATAAGAGCCTGTTTTAAAAAACGCCATTTTTTTTTTAACATTAAGAAATTTAGTTTTAAAGGATATTTATTTAATGGACCTTAATAAAAATCAGTATATTCGATTTCTCGCCTTTTATAATTTGAGTTTCCTTAACCCCTTAATGTTAAAATATATCTACAACCGAAACCCTTTCAAAATATAGCTCAGAAGCTTTCCGCTATCATCTTAATTTTCTAAATCAAAATAAACTTTGTTTATTCTTAACATTTACACAGAACGTTCTACTCATAAATAATTTTTCAAGCTAAAAAAATCTTAACTCCTTAATGTTAAAATATAGCCACAACCCAAGCTTTGCCAAAATAACTCACAAGTTTTCCGTCACTCTTAATTTTCTGAATTAAAATAAACTTTGTTTATTCTTAACCTTTACACATAACGTTCTACTCATAAATAATTTTTCAACCTAAAAAAATCTTAACTCCTTAATGTTTAAATATAAGTAGAATGCGAAAAGACCAGTCCGGCGTAAATATTATTTAATTCAAATTTAAAGTTGTGGTAACCTCCGGAAACTTTTCGATCAATAGTTTTGCGCAAAAAATTAAATGAAGTTTTATCCGCTGGCTGTTATCTTTATATTGCTCGGCATTGCCGCAATGTCTTTTAATCCCGTACACAAAGGCTATGCCTCTGAAAATTCCATCATTAATGCAGGCTTAACGGATTTTAAAACAAAACTCGACCATTTAAAATCAGATGCCTACCGATTTTCCGATGATAAAATAGCGCTTGAAGAACTCCGCAAAACATTAAGAGAAACCAGGAACGCTTTCAAGGAAATAGAATTCTACGTCGCATACCATTATCCCGAATTCACCAAAACGCATCTCAATGCTGCGCCCTTGTTCCATATCGAAGCGGCGGGTACTATGGCTTATACACTGCCTCCCGAAGGGCTTCAGGTTCTGGACGAGATGATATTTTCCGACGAAGCCGATGAAAAAAAGGAAGAAATAAAAACCATCACCGATTTTCTTTTTAACAGCTATGCTAATTTTTATATCAGCTCCGTAAAGAACGGACTCAGCAAGGGAAACAATAAAACCCTCCCGCTGAGAGTGGAACTTATAAGAATATACAGCCTTGGGGTTACCGGATTCGATACCCCGGGATCGCTCAACATCTCCGAAGAAACGCGGCATGCATTTTCAGGGATGCAAAAATACATGAATGACGATCCTTACTTTAAGAATTACAACACGGAAAAAGCTAATGCTTTATTCACTTCAGGCATAGAATACCTTTGGGCCCATACTGATTTCGAAAGTTTCGACCGGATCGAATTTTACAAAAAATACATTCAGCCCTTATACAAAGAACTCGGAAACTGGGACGGAAGAACGGATGACCTGAAAGAATTTTCCGGTTGGAATGCCGCCAGTACCGATTTTTTCAGCAGCGATTTCCTCGATCCGTATTTCTATACACTGCTTGATAAAGAAGAAGACAGCGAAACATTACGAAAACTGGGAAAACAGATCTTTTACGACACCAACATCAGCGACAACGGCAAAATGAGCTGTGCAACCTGCCATCTTCCCGAAAATGCATTCACCGATCTTAAGGCCAAATCCCAGAGCAACGTCGACGGAAAGACCGTGTTAAGAAATTCGCCTACTTTATACAATGCCGTTTTTGCCAAAAGATTCTTTTATGATCTGAGAGCATTCTACCTTGAGCAACAGGCCGAACACGTTATTTACAACAAAGACGAATTCAACACCAGTTACGAAAACATCATTAAAAAGCTCAGAGCAAAACCCGAATACAAAAAAGCATTTGCCAAAGCTTTCGGCAACCGTAATATCAGTCGCGAGCATTTTTCAAAAGCCCTCAGTTCATATGTAGCCTCCTTATATTCTTACGAAAGTGACTTCGATCAATTCATGAGGAATGAAAAAGAAATCTCTGCCGATGCCAGACAGGGCTTTAATCTGTTTATGGGAAAGGCCAACTGTGCGACCTGTCACTTTGCCCCCAACTTCTCAGGACTGGTTCCCCCCTTATTTAATGAAAATGAATCTGAAGTACTGGGCGTAACGGCAAAACCGATCAATCAGAAACCGGTTGAGCTCGATGCCGACAAAGGAAGAATCAACAGCCCGGTAAGGAAAGAGAATTCATGGATCTACGAAAACTCTTTCAAGACCGTCACCGTAAGAAATATTGCATTGACAAAACCGTATTTCCACAACGGTGCTTTCAATACCTTGGAAGAAGTTCTCGATTTCTACAACGAAGGCGGGGGAGAAGGATTAGGAATAAAAATGAAAAACCAGACCCTCGCTCCCGACAAGCTCAATCTCTCAAAGACTGAAATCAGGCAGATCATAGCATTCCTTAATTCGCTTACCGACATCAGCAAAACGAAGGTTAAGTAATTACTCCCGCAGATTGTGCAGATTGAGCAGATTAAAAAAAATCTGCATAATCACCATGATCTGCGGGAGCTTATTTTTCGGTAGCACCTATATTCATCACCATTTTAACCGAGTGCAAAACGTCATTTACCTACTGCAAACGATATTTGCCTGCAATAATCACCATTTACCTGCTGCAAATCCATTTTAACCGAGTGCAAAACGCTATTTACCTATTGCAAATCGATATTTGTCTGCAATAATCACCATTAACCTGCTGCAAATCCATTTTAACCGAGTGCAAAACGCTATTAACCTACTGCAAACCCTCTTTAATCAAGTGAAGTAAGGTTTTAACCATGAAAAACAGCCGTCAGCCATGTGAACTAAGCAATAATCCGGGTGCAGTAAGCAATAATTCATGCAAAACAGCCGACAGCCATGAAAATCTCAGATTTTTATTCTTATGTGTTCTGACTATCTTCACGCTGAGCAGCTTAAATCTTTTGTAACTTTTGACTTCGTCGAATCTTCGATTTGTGGTTAAAACTTTAACCCGTTTTTACTCTCTATAAATCCTGAGCATCATTTAACACAAACTTAACCCCATTAACATTAAATTTTCCATTAATTAATATTTGGGCAGATTTATTTAAACTCCTATTAATAGGCAGTTCACCGCAAAAAAATAGTTTTGCAATGTCTTAATAAATCGAAATTTAAAATGAAAAGAAAACTACTAACAGTTGCAGCTCTTGCAATGGTCACGGGTTCTTTATTGAACGCCCAGACCTTTATCTTCAACAAGAATTCTTCTTGGAAGTACAACGACACCAACACCGCACTGGCTTCACAATGGAAAAATGCCAACTTTGATGTATCGGCATGGTCACAGGGTAACGGACCGCTGGGATATGGTGATCCTGTAACCACAACAACCGCTACAGGGCTTATCACGGCTTATTTTGCTAAAGATTTTACCGTAAATCTTAATGACCTTTCTTCCACCATGGAATTTGGGGTAATGAGAGATGACGGAATCATTGTGTACCTGAACGGAGAAGAGGTGGTAAGAGACAACATGCCTTCAGGAGCAGTTGATTTCACGACCTGGTCTTCAACGACCATCAGCGGTTCTGATGAAAATATTTACAATATTTTTTCCATTCCCAAATCAAAATTCGTAAACGGAACCAACAGGATTTCGATCGAACTTCACAACAGAGGCGCAGAAAGCTCAGATCTTAGAATAGATGCTTACCTGAAAACAACCGGTACCGGAACGCCTGTTCCTTGTAATGCTGCCCATATCAGCTGCTTTACATCCATCGTACCGACTGCGCAAACCGGAAAATTGATCATCCCTGCAGAACACAAATATCAGCTGATCCTGAAAGAAGGAGACAACTATACTGAAGGAGGAGGATTAGTAGGCGGACAGAATGACTTTACAGCTTATGTCGCTAAAAACGCCAGCAGCACCAACGGTTATCTTTCCGTAAACCATGAAACCAACCCGGGTGGTGTTACCATGGCGGAAATCAACTATAATGCAACATCTAAACTTTGGGAGCTGACAAGATCCAGAGCGGTAAGCTTCTCTGCACCGAGCCTTGTACAGACCATCAGAAACTGTTCGGGAGGCGTTACCCCTTGGGGAACCATCGTAACGGCAGAAGAGCAGACGACTTCCAATGACGTGAATGCAGACGGAATGAGAGATTACGGATGGCTGGTAGAAATCGATCCTGTAACCGCTCAGGTGATTTCTCAGAACGCCGACGGATCTAAAGGAAAACTTTGGCAGATGGGTATCATGAACCACGAGAATGTCGTGATCAACAATGCCGGAACTATAGCTTATTACGGTGAAGACGGCGGTACGCACATGGTATATAAATATGTAATGGATACGCCGAACAACCTTTCTTCAGGAAACCTTTATGTACTGAAACTTGATCAGGGATTAAGCGGAGGAGATCCTGTAGCTACTACGGCAACATGGGTTCAGGTTCCTAATAAAACAAAAGCCGATCAGAACAACACGGCATCTCTGGCACAATCTCTTGGAGGGACTTCTTTCAACGGGATTGAAGATGTCGATATCAGTCCGATCGACGGGAAAATTTATTTTACCGCTAAAGGATTGAATAAAGTATATCGATTAAAAGACGACGGAACTACCGCTTCACAGGTGGAAACTTTCGTGGGAGGTCTTAATACGAACTATTCTTTTGAAACCGCTCAGGGAACAAAAACGGAAGCCTGGGGGGACGGAAACGACAACCTTACGTTTGATGAACTTGGAAACCTTTGGGTACTTCAGGATGGTGGTAAAAACTACATCTGGGTCGTAGCTCCAGATCACACGCAGGCCAACCCTAAAGTGAGATTATTTGCTTCCATGCCGGCAGGTTCGGAACCGACAGGTCTTACCTTTACCCCGGATCATAAATTCGGATTCTTCTCGGTTCAGCATCCGGATTCTACCATCTCTACCGATGTTGATGCTACAGGAAACACCATTGACTACAGAGGAAAATCTGCAACGGTGGTTATCGCTCTTAAAAACAATTTAGGAACAACCGGAACACTAGGTACGATCGATACCCACACGGAAAATACAGTGACTGTAGCTCCGAACCCTACCTCAGGAATGGTAAAGATCAACGCTCCGAAAGGATTGAAGAATATTGCGGTAACGGCTTACAGCATTGACGGTAAAATTGTTTTCACCCAGAAATATTCAGGGCTGAACAAAATGCTGGACCTTGATTTTACGAGACAGCTTGAGGCCTCAAGAGTTTTGATTTTAAATATCGAAGCAGAAGGAGGATTCCAGCAGACCGTAAAATTGCTGAAAAAATAAATTATTAATTACTACACAGCTGCCGGTAATCTTCATTGCCGGTAGCTTTTTCTATTCTATGAAAAAGTTGTTTTTCTCTGTCTTTGTCCTTATCCTTTCACAGGCAAAAGCCCAGATCGATCCTGTAAAATATCCCACCTACACCAATGTCGACGAGGCACTGAATAGCGGGAAGACGGTCTACAGCATGAGCTTCAGGGGTAAAAAGATCTTTAATCTTCCGGCTGACATCCAAAAACTCAATTCCATATTCTTTCTGAATTTAATGGAAAACAAGCTTGAGAAAATGGATGAATCGATCTTTAAACTGAAAGAATTATCGATCTTAAATCTTAATGAAAACAGCATTAAGTATATTCCGGATGAAATCGCCGAGCTTCAGAAGCTGGAAAGCTTTTCCATTAATTTAAACGGCCTGACAAGCATTAACCCGAACCTGGCCAAACTTCAGAAACTGAAAGTCATTCATCTGGATGCCAACAATCTTAATGTTTTCCCGGAAGCTTTACTAAAGATTCCAAGCCTGGAAGAGATCAACCTGCAGGGAAACCAGATCAGTTATATGGCGAAAGACCTTGATGAAATTAAAAATTTAAAATCATTAAACCTTTCTGCCAATCAGCTCAACGACCTGGGAGCGCTGGAATTTCCGAAGCAGATCAAATACCTGGAACTGCAGCAGAATTCTATTAGGAAACTTCCTGACGGTTTATTCAGATCAAAAAATCTTGAGTTTTTAAATGTAAGCCAGAACAGCATCCAGGAAATTTCACCCAAAGTAAAAGGCCTCAAAAATGTAGTCAGCATGAACCTGGCGAATAACAACCTGAAAGATCTCCCGAAGGAATTTTCAAAGCTTAAAAATCTTAAAACCTTAATATTAACCGGAAACCCGATGGAAAAAACAACCATCGAAAACCTGAAAAAAATAATGCCGGAAACGCAGATTTATTTTTAAAAAAGATTGGAAATATATTTTTTAACGCGATGTTCGCAAAGAATTTTTTACAAAGATTAACTCTTAATCCGTTCGCAAGGGCCTGAACTATGTTCGTAAACTTTCAGTTTATGTTCAGCAAATGATAGCAGAAAAGAAGCTTTTACGGATGATATTTAAAGTCTGAGCCGTAAGATTTGAGAATTGTTCTTAACGCGATTTGCGAAGATCTACAATATAGATTTCTTGTTTTTTTGTTCGTAATCCATTTGATAACGTCGAAGTCTTCAATTACTGATTAAGAATCTTGCTATCATTTGCTGAACGAAGTGCCTTCGCGACCGAAAATATACGCAATCATTTCAATCAATCCTTGCGATCCTCGCGTTTAAAAAAAGCTTTAGTAAAACAAACCTATCCGCCGACTCTTTTGGTTTTATACCCCATTTCTTTAAGGATATTCATGATCTTATCACGGTTATCACCCTGAATAATGATCGTTCCATCCTTTTCAGAGCCACCGATTCCTAAGGTGGTTTTTATTTTTTTAGATACTTTCTTAAGATCTTCTTCACTGCCTTCCCATCCTTCAACAATGGTTACGGGTTTACCGTTCCGGCCTTTCTTCTCAAATTTACAGATAAGCGGTTCTTTTTGTTTAAATGCTTCTTCAGGCATTTCAAAATCCTGCTCCTCATGATCAGGAAAAAGGTTTTTTAGTTGATCTCTTAAGTCCATGAGGCAAAATTAATAAAATATTTTTCCAAAATTTTCAAATCCTTAGAGGTAAAACTCAATTTTAAACAAATTTTAAGTCTGCCTGTTCTTAAATTCATTTCAAAATAGATAAATTTGTCATACAAAAGTTTATACAAAATGTCGAAAAAAGCAATATTGGCCATCCTTGACGGATGGGGATTGGGAATGAATCCGGACGTTTCAGCCATTGACAAAGCAAACACTCCATTTATAGATAACTGTCTTAAAAATTTTCCGCATACCACGCTTGAAGCGAGCGGGCTTGCCGTAGGATTACCTGCCGGGCAGATGGGAAACTCTGAAGTAGGACACATGAACCTGGGCGCGGGAAGAGTCGTATACCAAAATCTGGTAAAGCTGAACATGGCCGTGGAAAACGGATCATTGGGCCAGCAGAAAGTGATTCAGGATGCCTTCGAATATGCTAAAAGAGAAAATAAAAAACTGCACTTTATCGGGTTGGTTTCCGATGGTGGTGTACATTCGCATATCAATCACCTGAAAGGTCTTTTAACCGCTGCTCACGAATTCGGTTTACATGAAAATGTTTTTGTTCACGCCTTCACCGACGGCCGCGATTGCGATCCGCATTCCGGAAAAGGATTTATTGAAGATCTTCAGCACCACATGGAAAAAACAGTCGGAAAGCTGGCTACCGTAGTAGGAAGATATTACGCGATGGACAGAGACAAGAGATGGGAGCGTGTAAAAATTGCTTACGATGCAATGGTAGAAGGAGTAGGTGCCCAAACGACCAACGCATTACTGGAGATTCAAAAATCTTATGACGAAAATATTACCGATGAATTCATGAAGCCGATCATTATGATCGATTCCACAGCGATCGGAAATGTTGTTCCTGTTGCTAAAATCAACGATCATGATGTCGTGATCTGTTTCAATTTCCGTACAGACCGGGGCCGAGAGATCACGGAAGTGCTTACCCAGCAGGATCACCCGGATTATTTCATGAGAAAACTGCCGCTTTATTATGTGACTTTAACCAATTATGATAAAACCTTTAAGGATGTACATGTCGTTTTCGATGAAGAAGTCCTTAAGGAAACCATGGGTGAAATCCTTGAAAGAAACCACAAAACACAGATCAGGATCGCAGAAACGGAGAAGTATCCGCACGTAACCTTCTTCTTTTCAGGAGGAAGGGAAGAATCTTTCAACGGGGAAAAAAGATTACTGTGCCCGAGCCCTAAAGACGTACCGACGTATGACCTTAAGCCGGAAATGTCAGCGTATGATATTACCGATGCCATCGTTCCTGAACTGGAGAATGAAACCGCAGATTTTGTTTGTTTAAATTTTGCCAATACCGATATGGTAGGGCATACCGGTGTCTTTGAAGCAGCGGTAAAAGCAGCGGAAACAGTAGACAAATGCATAGAAAAAGTAGCGACTACGGCTTATGAACATGGCTATGCCGTTTTCATTCTTGCCGACCACGGAAATTCTGACGTGATGATCAACCCGGACGGTACCCCGAATACACAGCATTCCACGAATCTGGTTCCTTTCATTGTCATGGATAAAGACCACACCTGGAATCTGAAACCCGGCAAACTTGGTGATGTGGCCCCGACCATTTTAAAGGTAATGGGAGTAGAAATCCCGGAGATTATGACAGGGGATATATTAGTGAGCTAGGTACAGAATAATATAGAAAAATTGCCGTTATACTTTATATGACGGCAATTTTTATGACCAATATCAGAAGAATTAACAGAATATTATGTTTTAAATAATAAATAAAACTTTAAATTTGCAAATTAATCCTAAATTTAAAAAATGTATCAAAAGCTCGTAAGGAAAGAAGTAATGGGAATTTTGGAAAAGGAAGTGGGCTCTTTTCTGGATAAATTTTTAACGCCAATTGAAAAAATATGGCAGCCTTCCGATTATCTTCCAGATCCTTCAAGCAATGAATTCAAATATGATCTTGAAGAGATCCAGACGTTTGCCCGTGAAATGCCGTACGATCTTTTCGTAACGTTGATCGGTGATTGTATTACGGAAGAAGCTTTACCCTCTTACGAATCCTGGTTGATGGGCGTAGACGGGGTAGATCAGGAACAAAGAGAAGTGGGCTGGGCACACTGGGTAAGAGCCTGGACTGCCGAAGAAAACCGTCACGGAGATCTTCTCAGCAAGTACCTTTACCTGTGCGGTAGGGTAAATATGAGAGAAGTTGAAGTAACGACGCAATATCTGATCAACGATGGTTTCGATTTGGGAACAAGTATGGATCCTTACCGTAACTTTATATACACAAGCTTTCAGGAAACCGCTACCAATATTTCTCACCGAAGAGTAGGTACACTAGCAAAACAATCAGGTAACGGAAAACTTGCCAAAATGTGCGGGGTGATCGCAGCAGATGAAGCAAGACACGCCAAAGCATACAAACATTTCGTAGCTAAAATCCTCGAAATCGATCCTTCCGAAATGATCCTTGCCTTTGAAGATATGATGCGTAAGAAAATCGTGATGCCGGCTCACATGATGAGACAATCGGGGCAGAAAGCCGGAGAGCTTTGGGGTCACTTTTCAGACGCCGCGCAAAGATGTATGGTCTACACCGGACAGGATTACATCAATATCATGAAAGAACTCCTTGACGAATGGAAGATCGAGCATGTAAAAGGTCTTAACGAAAAAGCCGAGAAAGCACAGGAATACCTGATGAAACTTCCGGCAAGACTTCAGAAAATTACTGACAGGATTTCAACGCCTGATCTTCAGTTTCAGTTCAATTGGGTGAAAAGTTAATTTAACCCTTAAATTATAAAAGTAAAGAGTGCCGAATTATTTCTGGCACTTTTTTTATTTGTATCTTTGCATCTCTAAAAACAAATTCACAGAATGAATAACAAAAAAATTGCTGTTGATTTCGACGGAACTATTGTTGATGATGCTTATCCGGCAATCGGCAAGCCCAAAATTTTTGCTTTTGAAACATTAAAAAAACTTCAGTCTGAAGGATACCGTCTTATTTTATGGACGTACCGACATGGGAAAGCACTGGATGAAGCGGTAGAATTCTGCAAAAAACAAGGTGTTGAATTTTATGCGGTAAACTCAAGTTTTGAAGGAGAAGTTTTTGATTCTGAAAATCAATCCAGAAAAATTGATGCAGACTGGTTCATCGACGACAGGAATTTGGGAGGTTTTCCGGGTTGGGGAGAAATCTATAATATTATTCAGGAAAGAATAGAATTCCGCGTAGAAGGAAAAGAAGTTTTGGCCTATTCAAAACTTAAAAAAGAAAAGAAAAAAGGATTATTCTGGTAGAATTATAGAAATGAGATATTAGAAATTAGTCTGATATCACTTTAATCATTTTATCCAGAAAAGTAAAGATGTTTAGAATTAGAAAATGTATTCATTTAATTGTAAATCTAATTTCTAACATCTAATATCTAACATCTATATAAAAAATGATTCAGTTAAAAACAATAGACGAATTGCGTCTTATGAAGCAAAGTGCTCAGTTGGTTTCCAGAACATTGGGGATGCTGGCCAAAGAGATCAAACCTGGAGTTACCACTTTGCATTTAGATAAACTGGCACACGATTTTATCAAAGATCACGGTGCCGAACCTGCATTTTTAGGATACGGAGGATTTCCGTATTCACTATGTATTTCACCGAACGAACAGGTTGTTCATGGTTTTCCGAGCAAAGAAGAGATCAAAGAAGGAGATGTATTATCCGTAGATTGCGGTGCCATCTTAAACGGATTTGTCGGAGATCATGCCTATACATTCGAAATCGGAGAGGTAAAACCCGAAACCAAAAAACTCCTGAAAGTTGCCAAAGAATCTCTTTATAAGGGGATCGCGCAGTGTGTAAGAGGGAAAAGGATAGGAGACATTTCGCATGCGATCCAGGCACATTGTGAGAAAGAAGGCTATGGCGTAGTGAGAGAACTGGTGGGCCATGGAGTAGGAAGACAGATGCATGAGGATCCGCAGGTTCCTAATTACGGAAGACAGGGAAGCGGAAAAGTTATCAAAGACGGTTTAACGATTGCAATTGAACCGATGATCAATCTCGGCACCGAAAAAGTGAAGTTTCACAATGACGGATGGACGGTTACCACTCTTGACAATCAGCCGTCTGCGCATTTCGAGCATGATGTGGCTGTCATTAACGGTAAACCGGTGCTGTTATCCACTTTCCAATATATTTACGATGCTTTGGGCATTGTAAGTGACGAGGAAAAAGCTTTCCAATTGGATTTTTAATGAAAAAGGTTGCTAAACTTGTATTAAATAAAATTCCCCGACCGATGCTAATTAAAATAAGCATTTGGGCGAGACCTGTCATTTATCAGCTTTTTAAAGGTGACCGCTTCGTTGATCCTATCGACGGGAGGTCGTACAGGAAATTCCTTCATTACGGCTACGGAAAACAAAGGGAAAATGCATTGTCACCCGGCACATTGAGCCTGGAAAGACACCGCCAGATGTGGCTGTACCTTCAGAATGAAACTGATTTTTTCATTAAAAATTATAAGGTCCTACACATCGCTCCGGAACAGGAATTTTTACGTAAATTTAAGAGAATGAGAAACCTGAATTATATTTCAGCAGATTTATTTTCTCCGATTGTGGACGTAAAAGCAGATATTCTTGATCTCCCTTTCGAAAACGAAAGTTTCGATATTATTTTCTGTAATCATGTACTCGAACATATCGAAGACGACTCCAAAGCAATGAGCGAACTCTACAGGGTTTTAAGACCAGGCGGATGGGGAATTCTCCAGGTTCCTATGAAAAATGCTCTGGAAAAAACGTACGAAGATTTTACCATTAAAGATCCAAAAGAACGTCAAAAACACTTCGGGCAGTATGACCACGTTCGATGGTACGGTATGGATTATTTCGACCGGCTTCAGAAAGCAGGTTTTGAAACGGATGCCAATTTCTATTCCCAGCAGTTTTCTGATGAAGAAATTATGAAATACGGACTCAGAAAAAATGAAATTTTACCTTTAGTATATAAAAAATAAAGTCTCCGGATCGGGAGACTTTTTTTCATCTTTATTCTTTTATAAATTTTTGAGGTTTTCTTCCCTGAACGATCACGAAATACTGGCCTATAACGATATCTGCCGTATTGATCTGAGTTTCTTTTCCGGATGTTTTTCCTTCAATAACGATCTGTCCTGCAGCATTTACAATCTGAAAAGAAAGACCGGGCTCAACATTTCTCAATACAAGATTTTCTTTGACAGGATTCTGCGAAATCAAAAAAGATTCTTTTTTTGAGGTTTCTTTGCTTTCAAGAAAAAAACTGTTGTAATATATTTTATTGCCATTGGTACTGTCTGTAATCACGAGACTTTTCCCCGAACCGTTAGAGACCACCTGGTAATTAAAGACATAACCGGCAGGTTTTAGATAAAAGCTGCAATTCTTCTGGTCATACGCCTGAACGGCTGCCATATTGCTTCCCCAGTAATCCTGCAACGTACACCCACCAGTATTTACAATGGAAAAGGAATCTGCCGTCCCGGAAAAAACCAGTGAAAAACCACTTGAATTAACATACTTTGAATTAAAAATACAATTCTCCGATGATAAAGTAAATACGGACGGCTGCAGGACTATATCCATAGCGGGAGTAGAAGTTGTCTGCGAACCTTCGGTCATCTGTGAAATATACCAGTTTGTGTTAAGCAATTCAGAAGTGTTTTGTGCAGAGAGGGAAATACCGGCAAGTAAAAACAGTAAAGTTTTTTTCATAATATTAGTTTTTGCTAAGATATAAAATTTAATTTCCTCTAATTTAAATTTAGTGTGAAGAAACCGCTTTTAAGCCGACAACAGACCCGATAAGCGTCACAATAAAAAATATTCTCCAAAAACTTACGGGATCTTTAAAAAAGAAAATTCCCATCAGTGCTGTTCCTACGGCACCGATTCCTGTCCAGACTGCATAGGCGGTTCCGATGGGCAGGGTCTGTGTTGCTTTGATGAGCAAAAGCATACTGATGGTCAGCGAAACCAGGAAACCTGCAAACCACCAGTACATCGTCGTTCCGGTGGTTTCTTTTACTTTTCCGAGACAAGATGCGAAGGCAACTTCAAATAATCCTGCAATAACTAAGATAATCCAATTCATTTTTCCTGTTTATGCTGCAAAGTTCAGAATTTAAAAATAAATTCAGAAAAAATTGGTATTAAAAAGGTTTAATTAAAGATTAAAATAAGCTTCAGATATAAATTTTCCGGTTGATGATTTTCACAAAATCCTCTTTTTCAAGCTTCTTGATGGTCCTGATGACTGTTTCTACCCGCAAAGCGGTGATGGATGCGATCTGCTGCCTGGTGAGCGGTACCTCGAACGAAAATTTAGACTGGTCGGCACTGAAGCTTTTCTGGTAATTAAGCGCTCCTTTGATCCGTACATCTGGACGCAGGGAAGCATTATTTTCAAGCATAATGTATTTCTGATAAAGACGCTCGGATAAAAATTTATTGATATCTCTTGAAGTCTGTGGGTTTTCATCAAGAAGTCTGACGAAATCTGCTTTTGGCAATTTTAATACGGTTGTATCCTCAAAGGCAATGGCATTGACGGGGTATTTTTCATCGATAAACAGGAGAAGCTCACATACGCTCAGCCCTTTGCTCAATATGGCCAGAATGAGTTCTTTCCCCTCATCGTTATAATGGTTAAGCTTTATTCTGCCGTTGATGATCTGGTAATAATAGCGGGGCGTACTGTTTTCTTCAAATATAACATCTGAAGGTTTAAAGTCTTCTTTTTCGGCTCCGTAAGAAAGTAAAAGTTCTTCTTCAATTAACATAAAATAAAAAGGTTTTATTTAAACATGACCTCTGATACCACATTGATTAAATGTATTAAAAGGGAAAAATGATGTTTATGACTGAGATCATAAAGATAAACAATAAAATCTTATGTTGATCAAAACCCGGTACCACTTGTGATCTCTGTCATAAAATTGATATGAATAATTAAATAAGTTTGATCATACCAAAAAAATTAAGATATATGAAAAAGATTATTCTTGCAGCATGCGTGCTGTATCTCGTCACGGCCTGTAACAAGTCTGAAACACAGTATACCGATCAGAACAATAAAAGAGAATCTGTAAATAATCCGCAGTCGGATACGATCAATACTTTGGAACAGCGATCAGACACCCTTCAGGACCATGACCGCCTTAAAGATGTACATACAGACAATGAATAATTTAACGGCTAAAAAAGATTCAGATATGGTTCCGAAAGGCAGGCTTGTTATGTCAAGAAACACTGAAGAAATTGCTGAAAACGAAAATAAAAACCGCGATCAGCACTCCTTTTTGTGTAATATCCTCAAAACAATGAAAGTGGATAAACGAACTCCGTTGGAATTTGTCATCACAGGAGACGGCAAATATGAAATTATAAAAATGTACTCTGAAAAGCTGCTGGAGGCAGGATATCACAACTTCAACTTCCTGAACGTTAGTAGTGAAGACAAAAACCAGGAAATGGTTTCATCCCGTCTCGCAAGGGCTAATATCGTCATCTTTATGGATGATCCTGCCAACATCTGCCGCATTCTGCAGAAATCTTCGATATTAAAAATTCTTTACAAAAAATATCTTCTGGAAGAAAGTTTTATGATTATCGGGATCAATGTCGGAGCTATGTGTATTCCGGGTGCTTTTATGCATGGATCGAGAGTGGTAAACGGGCTGGGATTTGTCAACAGCTGCATTATCGACACGGAATTCGATTACGAGACAGGATTCAGAAAGCTTATTAAAACCGTGATTCTCAATAAAGAATATTTCGGACTCGGGTTGAGTGATAATACGGCACTTATTATTGAAGAAGGCGTAAAAGCTACATGTAAGGGAGATGGTCCGGTGATGCTTATTAATGCCAGGAATGTTAAGAATTTCAACACCAGAGATTTCAACAGCGGCAAAACAATGTTTGTGAAAAATCTTAAAGGACATATTCTCATTGACGGCTGTACCCTGAATCTCAATAGTGGGGAAGTAACCACTCAGAAATTTTAATAAAAATCACACCTTTAAAAAGTTTTCTGCGGCGAATGTTAAACAATTACTTTAATAAGACTGTGATTCTTAAAGTGGTTTTCGGCTAAAGATAATAAACCCCTGATTTACACAGGGGTTTAGAAATTGAAAGTATATATTTAAGTGAAAAAGTGTTGTCAGTCTTTATTCAAACACTGTGCCGTGAATTATGATTTTTAAAGAAAATATATGACCTGCTTTTTAAATTTTGTTAATATTATTTCTAAAACATTGATTTAGTGGAATAAATATTGCTGCGTGTTTTAGAGATTTTTTTTAAGCCTGAAAATAAGTTGATCCTGCTGTGGCAGGCACAAGTATAATCACGAAAACATGAGTGTTTTTCGGAATATTGTAAGTATTTTTGAGGTTAAACTAAATATAATTAATTATTGATTTTACATTTCTATGATCTTAATTGTTGATGATAACCAGAGTAATCTTTATTCCCTGAAAAAACTTCTGGAATCAAAAGATTTTCAGGTAGATACGGCTGACTCTGGAGAAAAGGCGTTGGGAAAAGCACTGAAAAATGATTATGCTTTAATTATTTTAGATGTACAGATGCCGGATATGGATGGCTTTGAGGTAGCAGAAACACTTGCCGGATATAGCAAAACCAAGGAGGTGCCCATCATTTTTCTATCTGCCGTCAATACCGAAAAGAAATTCATCACCCGGGGTTATGCATCAGGAGGTAAAGATTACGTGACAAAGCCCGTAGATCCTGAAATTCTTTTGCTGAAGGTAAAAACGTTTTACAATCTTCAGGAGCGGAATCTGGCGATGAAAAAAACGCAGCAGAGCCTGGAACTTGAAGTAAAGGGAAGAAGAGAATCCCAGGTTACCCTGAAATCCCAGATTGACCATTTTCATCTGATGCTGGAATCGCTTCCACAAATTGCGTTTACCCTTAATGACAAAGGTGTCATAGATTTTGTTAACCGTAAATGGAACGAATATTCAGAATCGGCGGAAGAATTCCCGGAAACACATCCGGATGACTTCAATATCAGAGAAGAACTGGAACGATGCCGAAAGAAAGGCAACGCCCTTGAACTGGAAATCAGAATAAAAAATATTGAATCGGAAAATTACCGTTATCACCTTCTTCGGGTGACACCGGTATATGAAGGAGACATCATTAAAAACTGGGTAGGAACGTTTACCGATATCGACGATCAGAAAAAAGTGGAGAAGGAAAAAGATGAATTCCTGAGCATTGCAAGCCACGAACTCAAAACTCCTTTAACCAGCATTAAAGCTTATGTTCAGCTTTTGGAAAGAAAATTGAAACTCGATAAAGAAAGTGCTGAAGCCGGTTTTGTTACCAAAGTTCAGGATCAGATTGAAAAATTAAATACCCTGATCACAGATTTGCTTGATGTTTCAAAAATAGAAAACGGCAAATTAAAAATAAATAAAAAACCCACCAATCTGGAAAATGTTATCAGCAATGCCATTGACACCATCCTTCAGACTCATGATGAAAACCGCGTAAAAATAAAAAGAGACGGCATCAGGCCGGATATACTTATTCCTCTGGATGAGATCCGTATCGAGCAGGTTTTGATCAACTTTTTAACCAATGCCATCAAATATTCACCTAAAAACAACCAGGTAATTGTAACTACTTTTGTAGATGAAGAGGAGCAGGAAGTAAAAGTAAACGTTACCGATTTCGGAATCGGAATTCCTGATTTTAAGCAGGAAGCTGTTTTCCGTAAGTTCTACCGTGTTGAAGAATCTTCTCTCCAGTTTCAGGGGATGGGAATTGGTTTGTTTATCTGCGCCGAGATCATCAAGCAGCATCACGGAAACATCGGAGTTTCCAGTAAAGTAGATGAGGGGTCTACATTTTATTTCACACTACCATTAAATTAATTTTCATGCCGAAAAAAATCATAAGAAATCTTCAGGTTGGAGTAGGACTTTCTTTAGTCATCCTAATTGCAAGTTCTGTTGCTTCGTATATAAGTATACAAAAACAGATGGAGAACCGGGAAAGCCTCTCAAAAAGCCGCAGATCCATCACTGCGGTTAAAGATGTCTTAGTCGCTTTACTGGACGCCGAAACGGGAAACAGGGGATATCAGCTTACGGGAAAAGAAAATTTCCTGGATCCATTTAACCGGAGCCTTATTGAATTTCCGAAAGCCATCGAACGGGCAAAAAATTTAGATATCGGCGATCAGAGCCAGGTCGGGCGTCTTCATGAGCTCGAAAGAAATGTCAATACCAATATTTCAAACCTGAAACATTTTGTTGACAACAGGAAAAAAGGCATTGTCATGACCCAGGAACAGGTACTGCTGAGTAAAGTCTACATGGACAGATGCCGGAAGCTTGTTCAAGAATTTGTACAGTATGAAGAAGTTCAGCTGGCACTGAAAAATAAAGACCTGAACAAATCATCAAATACAACCGTTCTCTTCATCATATTTTCTGCCATTGCAGCGATTGTGGTAACGACCTTCTTTTATCTTAAATTAAGAGCCGATCTTATCCGAAGAGATAAACTGGAAAAAGCACTTCAGGCCAAAGATCTTGAAATCAGCAGAAGGGTAAGCGCTATTCAGCAGATTGCGAACAGGGTAGCTAACGGAGACTACAGCCAGAGAGCAATCGATCATTCTGAGGATGACCTTGGAGATCTTGCAGAATCGTTGAACCACATGACGGAATCTCTTAAAATATCATTCGATAAAATTAATGCCAGCGATTGGCGTCAGAAAGGATTGGCCATGCTTAACGAACATATGATGGGTAATAAATCTGTACAGGAAGTTTCAGATAATGCCCTTCAGCAGATCATTGAGTACGGAAAATGCATCAATGGTGCACTGTACCTGTACGATGACGGTTTGCTGAAATTAAAAGCGGCTTTCGGTCTTGAAAACAACATGAAAAAGATTTTTGAACCTGGAGAAGGAATGGTAGGACAAACTTTCGTGAGTGAAAAAACACAGGTTTATAACAATCTTCATGAAGACGACTTCGTGGTAACCTTTGCCAGCAGCACCATACAGATTTACGGCATTCTTTTGCTTCCTGTCTTTGCCGACGGCAATGTCATAGGAGTGTTGGAATTGGGATCTACCGATAATTTTGACGAAAGCAGAGTTGATTATTTCATTGAATGCACCAGAAATATCGGCGTTGCACTAAGCGCAGCCAAAGGGCGTGAAAAAGAACAGCAACTTTTAGAAGAAACCCAGGCACAGTCGGAAGAATTGCAGGTACAGCATTCGGAGCTTGAAAACCTGAATACTGAACTGGAAGCACAAACCCAGAAACTGCAGGCTTCGGAAGAAGAACTCAAAGTACAGCAGGAAGAGCTCATGCAGGCCAATGCAGAATTAGAGGAGCGTTCAAGATTACTGGAAGAGAAAAATCATCTTATTGCTGAAAGAAACAACGAGATTCAGAAAAAAGTAGAAGAGCTTGCCTTAAGCACAAAATACAAATCGGAATTCCTGGCGAATATGTCTCACGAACTCCGTACTCCACTGAATTCAATCCTTCTGCTGTCTCGTCTGATGGCTGAAAATCCGGAGGAGAACCTCAATGAAGATCAGATCGAATCGGCCAAGGTAATTCAAAGTTCTGGAAGCAGTCTGCTGACCTTAATTGACGAAATCCTCGATCTTGCTAAAATTGAATCCGGTAAAATGACCCTGGAATACCAGGAAGTGCCGATTTATGATATTGTAAAGGATTTAAAAAGTCTTTTCAATCCGATATTCCAGGAGAAAAAACTTGACTTTAATATCCAGATCGATAATGATTTGAGTAATACGATTGAAACCGACCGTTTAAGAGTGGACCAGGTTCTGAGAAATTTACTGTCAAACGCTTTAAAATTTACCACAGAAGGTAGTATCGATTTAAACATTAAAAAAGATCCTAAAAAGAAAGATTTCATCATATTCTCCGTAAAAGATACGGGAATTGGTATTGCAGAAGATAAGCAGAAAATTATTTTTGAAGCATTTCAGCAGGCTGATGGTTCTACCAGAAGAAAATTTGGAGGAACAGGTCTTGGATTATCGATCAGCAGGGAAATTGCGAGGCTTTTAGGCGGCGAACTCACCCTGGAGAGCCATGTGAATGAAGGAAGTGAATTCTGCCTGATCATTCCTGTAAAAGCCATCGCTGAATCTGAAATCGAGCATATCGAAACCGATCAGGATCTGGTAGAGATCATTCGTGAAGATGTCACGGAAATAAAAAATATCCTGGATGACGGCGAAGAAGAATATTACAATACCATCAACACCCTGGAAATTCCTGAGAGTGTGCCGGATGACAGGGAAAATATTCAGGACGGCGACAGGGTAATTTTAATCATCGAAGACGATACCAATTTTGCCAAAGCACTTCTGAAATATGCCCGCATGCAAAAGTATAAGGCTGTCGTAGTGGTACGAGGAGATCATGGCCTTTCTGCGGCTCTGCAGTACCGTCCGCATGCTATTCTTCTGGATGTACAGCTTCCGGTAAAAGACGGCTGGCAGGTTATGGATGACCTTAAATCCGATCCTGAGACCAAGCATATTCCGGTACACATGATGTCGGTTCTTCACGTGAAGAAAGAAAGCCTGATGAAAGGAGCCATTGATTTTATCAACAAGCCTGTAGCACTGGATCAGATGAACGAAGTCTTCAGGAAGATTGAGGAAGTCATCAGAAAATCTCCGCAGAAAGTTCTTATTGTAGAGGAAAATGCGAAACATGCCAGCGCGCTTTCGTATTTCCTAGGCAATTTCAACATCTCATTGTCTGTGGAAAATAATGTAGAAGATAGTGTAAAAGCCCTTACGGAAGGCCACGCAGACTGTGTCATTCTGGATATCGGCTCGTCGAGAGGGAATGAATACGAGATTATAGAATCCATTAAAAGCTATGACGGTCTGGAGAACCTTCCGATCATCATATTTACGGAACGGAACCTGTCGAAGTCGGAGGAATTGAAAATAAAGCAATATGCCGATTCCATTGTGGTAAAAACGGCACATTCTTACCAGAGAATCCTGGATGAAGTCGGTTTGTTCCTGCATCTTGTGGAAGAGAAAAATAACTCTATCGAAACGGTAAGAAGCAAAACTCTGGGCTCGCTAACGGAAGTTCTGAGCGGAAAAAAGATTCTCATCACCGATGATGATGTACGGAATATATTTTCGCTTACGAAAGCTCTCGAGAAATATAAGGTAGAGGTCGTGGTTGCCATGGACGGAAGGCATGCCCTTCAGCAGATGAAAGAACATCCTGATGTAGACGTTATTCTGATGGATATGATGATGCCAGAAATGGATGGTTATGAAACCATAAGACAGATCCGGAAAATGCCTATGTTTACAAGACTCCCGATCATTGCCATTACGGCAAAATCCATGATCGGAGAACGTGAAAAATGCATCACTGCAGGGGCTTCGGATTACATCTCGAAACCTGTGGACATCGATCAGCTTTTATCCTTACTTAGAGTCTGGTTATATGAAAATTAAACAGCTAAAATTCTGATGAATAAAAAAGTTTTAATTGTGGACGACGATCCGCGAAATATATTTGCCCTCAAACTGACCCTGAAATCGCGGGGCTATCAGATTGAAAGCTGTACCATGGCCCAGGAAGCTATTGACATCCTGAAAAAAGACCATCATTTCAATGCTGTTCTTATGGACATGATGATGCCCGAAATGGATGGCTATGAAGCCACAAGGATTATAAGAGAAACGCCTTTTATCAGTGAAATACCGGTAATTGCAGTGACCGCACAGGCCATGCCTGAAGACAGACAGAAATGCCTTGATGCAGGGGCAAACGATTATATATCGAAGCCTATAGACGTAGATCAGTTAATAAAAGCACTGGAAAAACTATCGTAAATGCTTGAGCCCAGTATCATAAAAGACGAAGAGGTAGAATACTTGATTAAAGATGTTTATGATATGTATGGCTACGATTTTTCGGAATACAGCAGAGCCTCGTTCAAACGCAGGGTAAATCGGATATGCCTTATCGACCGTTTCACCAGCTTTGCCGAACTTCGGTATACCATTCTGAATGATCCCGAGTACCTGAAACGTTTTATCGAGGAAATTACCGTGAATGTAACAGAAATGTTCCGTGATCCGTTGTTCTTTAAAGCTTTAAGAGAGAAAATACTTCCTCAGCTGGGAACGTATCCTTTAATAAGAATCTGGGTAGCAGGATGTTCTACGGGAGAAGAGGCTTATTCCATAGCCATTCTACTGAAGGAAGCGAATCTGTATCACAAATCACTGATTTACGGAACAGACCTCAATCCATCTGTGCTGGAAACGGCAAGAGCAGGGGTTTTCCCGCTTCAACAGATGAAATTGTATTCGGAAAATTATATTTCATCAGGAGGAAAAAAGGATTTTTCAGATTATTACACGGCAAATTATGACAGCGTGAAATTTGATAAAAGCCTTCAGGAAAAACTGATTTTGTCGACCCACAATCTGGTTTCAGACAGCTCTTTCAACAGCTTCCAGCTGATCGTGTGCCGGAATGTTCTGATCTATTTTGACCGCGGCCTGCAGGAAAGAGTTTTTCGTTTATTCGATAATAGCTTAGAAAATTTAGGTTTTTTAGCTTTAGGAGCGAAAGAAACACTAAGATTTTCTAAATTAGATGAAAATTATCATCAGGTGGATGACCAGAGGATCTGGAAAAAACTGGACCATAATTAATGATTTTAAATAAAGGAAATATTAAAACGGAATTGATTGTCATCGGAGGCTCTGCGGGGAGTCTTCAGGTCATCCTTGAGATGATCCGGAAGCTTGATGAAGACCTGGCTGTTCCGATTCTCCTGGTGCTGCATCGCAAGGCACATTCCACCAATATACTCCAGGCACTGCTACAACAGCTTACTCCTGTGGAAGTCATAGAGATCGATGATAAAACAGAAATCGAACCCAATAAAATATACATTACGCCGGCAGACTATCATCTGCTTTTTGAAGACCGGAAAATAATGTCGCTGGACAGTTCCGAAAAGATGAATTACTCACGTCCGTCCATTGATGTGACTTTCAAATCGGCAGCAGAGATTTATGGTGAAAACCTTATCGGAGTCCTTCTGTCCGGAGCCAATGCCGACGGCGTGGAAGGTTTATCTTACATCAAGAAAAACGGCGGAAAAGTCTGGATTCAGGATCCGAAGACTGCTGAAGTGGAGTATATGCCGAGACAGGCCGTGGAGCAAATTAAATATGATATGATCATCAGACCCGATGATCTTCCAATATACATTAATCAATTATAATAGTAAATCCCTAACAATTACGTAAGAATATGAACAAAAAGAAAATCCTGATTTTTGATGATGACACCACCATTCTGGAAGTGATCAGCATCATTTTTGAAGAAAATGGTTATCAGGTGGAAATTTCCGAAACCTCACACGACATTTTGGAGCGGGTTGAAAGATACAAGCCGGACGTTATTCTTATGGATAACTGGATTCCAAAAATCGGCGGGGTGGAAGCAACAAAACTCCTGAAGAATCATGAGGACTTCAAGCACATTCCGGTCATCTATGTAACGGCCAATAATGATATCGTTGCCCTTGCCAAGCAGGCGCAGGCAGACGATTATGTCGCCAAACCATTTAATCTTGAAGACCTGGAAAATAAGGTTGCTAATTTTTTACAGTAACATGATGAAAAAACTTTTACGCGCTTAATCAGCAAACAAAAATCCCGGTAGCATCTACCGGGATATATTATGTCATTTGGATGTGTTGCGAATCTGATCCCTGTATTAATTTTAGTTTTGATTTAATAAATTCCCAACTGCATTTTTCGTAGTTAATTTCCGCAATCAATGAGGTTAAAAATAACTTCAGAGCCGGTCTACCAAGTATCTTTTGGGTAAAAGTAGGCGCTATAATAGGCTTTTTCGAAACAATATTTTCCGTTAACGTATATTCTTTTTCAAGATCTATGTCCATATCAAACTGAGATTTTACACTCGTCGTTAAATATTTTCTGATCATCTTTGTCATTTCTGCATTCCGTGTCATCGTTTGGTATTTTTATTTAAATACTATAAATATCTGTGCCACAAATCATATTATGTGAAAAATTTAGCATTTTTTATTATTATTTAAATATTTAATAAAAAACGGATGATGCACCATACGATACATCTTCCGTCTGTCAATGAGGAATGTTATTTTTATTTTCCGCCGCCGCCGTTTTTCTCAACATCGGTTTTGGTATTTTCTTTTACCTTCTGGTTTCCAAAACGTTTTACAAATGAAATGGAAGCGCCGTACCAGTCCCAGGTTGATGCACTACGCACAAATCCCTGTTGATTGTAAGTGGTTGCATCATAGTTGGGTCTCTGGAAAATATTCATCAGCTGAAGGCTGACTTCCATCTGGGTCTTAGGGAATATCTTGGTTACGGAAATATTGTGAAAAATATTGGCTTTGTTCGTCGTAGAGTTCCCGTTGTTCTGGTTGGAGATCTCCATCCATGCGCTTACGTTAATATTTTTATTGAAAAGGTTGGTATAAGAAAGATTTGTAGATGCACTCAGATAGCTGATATAAGGATCGCCTTTAATACCATTTTTCGCATTAAAATCGCTGTTATCAATATAGTACCATCCAAGCCCAAGGTTTACGGTAAATTTATTTTTAAAGAAGGTCTGATTGGTATTGGCATACAGATAATATTTTTGAACCTTTCCTTTAAAATTTGATTCCTGCATAATATTGATCGTTCTAGTGCCGGTACCATCCGGAATCTCTTCCTGTAGATAGTTGGTCCAGTAATCCTGGTCTGTGTACATATATCTTGCAGAAATAAAATACTTTTTCATAATACCGAGTTTCATGTAGAGCCTGTCGCTTGGGTTAGGATCCAGATCAATATTCCCGCGGCTGTAAATTCCGTTGGTATTGGGTGTCATAAAAGGATTGAATTCTGCGTACCACGGTCTCCAGATATTGCGGTTGTAGGTCAAGCTTAAATCATATTTATCCGAGAATGTATATTTCACTAAAATATTAGGAAGGAAAGTACCGTAAGAGTCTTTTCGAGAAGCACCAGCCACATCCTGACGGAGTTTATAATCGATATATTCGTAACGAAGGCCGATTCTGGTTTCCAGCTTTTTAAAAAACGTCCTGCTGTAGTTCGCATATAGTGAGCCTATATAATCTTCGTAATGGAAAACATCGTGACTGCTGAGGCCGCTGAGCATATTTCCGGATAAATTATTCGGAATGACATTATTATTAAAATTTATCTTTCCTCCCACTTCAAAGTTTGCTCCGGATTTACCCAAAGGCTGGGTGTAATCTATTTTTGCATAGTAATTCCGGTTTTCAGTGTCGGTGATGACGCCAAGGGTCTCAATACCGTCAGTCCCGACCGGTGCAGGAATAGTGTTTCTGATAAAATAACTGTCTTCTGCCTGTCCGTAATAATTGGTTCCGAGATTAACATTCAGAATTTTATTCTTTTCCTTATCGTACCATTTGTAAAAAATATTGGTTCCCAGATTGCGGTTGAGACCTGTTGAATTCTGGTTTTGTTCAGAAGAACTTTTAAAAATATTGTCGATATAATCAGTTCTGTCGGCACTGGAATTTGAAGTGGAATTACTCTGGTAATATTCAAGGATAACCCCAACGGTATTTTTGGCATCAATTTCATATTCTGAAGTGGAGGAAACCGACGGACTCTTGTTTCTGCCAATGACATAGCTATTGATCTGGTTGGTAGAATTATCGGCGTACCACGAGTAAAAACTTGAATCTTTCTGCACATACGTATTGTCACTGTAGCTTCCGATAAGCGTTTGGGTAAAATTCTTTTTATGGTAATTCAGGTTAAAATTGGTGTATTGTGAATTCTTGGTGTTCTGGCGGTTGTTGAGCGTTACGCTTCCCTTCAATCCTTCGTCATCGCGTTTTTTCAGGACAATATTAATAACGGTTCCTGTCGCTTCGTATCTTGAGGAAGGGCTGGTAATAACCTCAATTTTCATCAGATTATCAGCGGGAATCGTCTTCAGGTATTCTTTAAGCTCTTTGCCCGTAAATACGGATTTCCTGTCGTTGATGTAAACCGTTACAGATTCTCCTTCTGCTTTTATCGCATCATTATTGTCGATACTTACAAGAGGAGTCATTCTCAGAACATCCCAGGTGGTATTCCCGGCAAGTATGGAGCTGTTGGAAACATTGAAGACCGTTCGGTCTACTTTAGACTCTACCGTTGGTTTTCTTACGGTAACGGTTACGCCTTCGATTTCTTTTTCCTTGGATTTTATCGTATCTTTTTCTGTTTGTGCAAATGTCAGAATACCTGCCAGTAAAGCGATCGATGTTAAAATGATTTTCATTATGAAACTAGGTTTTACATATAAGACACCCCGGAGTGGATTATTGTTACATCGGCAGAATTAATTTTATTTTATTTTTTCTTAATCTAAAGTTTACAAGGAAGTTATGTATCGAATAAAAATGAAATTATTTAAATTATTCTATTTTTGCTGAAATTATCATGGCTATGAAGAATGCGTTAAGCTGGATCCTCGTTTTATTCATTCTCGTTTCAGTTTTCAACAACTGTCTGAATCATTCGGTAAAGAAAGAAATAAGACAAAAAGCGGCTTTTATGGACAACCTGAGAACATTGTATTCTTCAGGTGATTCTTCAAGTTGGCCTAAACCGATCCTCGATCCCGAATCGGTTTCATCATTTTCTGAAATTGGTCATTTGCCGGAAATCTCTTTTCCTGCTGACAATCCGTATTCTGTTGATAAAGAATTATTGGGGAAAACACTTTTTTTTGATCCACGGCTTTCAAAATCCAATCAGATAGCCTGTGCTTCATGCCACGATCCTGAACTGGGCTGGTGCGACAACAGAACTTTTTCTTTTGGCCACGATCGCCAGCAGGGATCCCGCAATGCCATGAGTATTTTCAATGTGGCCTATGCCAGGGCCTTATTTTGGGATGGCCGCGCCGCATCGCTGGAAGATCAGTCTAGGATGCCTATTGAGGACCATAGGGAAATGGGGGAGCACATGGATATGGCAACGGGTAAAATTTCAAAGATAAAAGGATACGAAACCTTATTTGAAAAGGTTTTTGGCGATAAGGCCGTAACGAAAGACCGTATATCAAAAGCGATCGCCACTTTTGAGAGGAAAGTGGTAAGCTCACCAAGTAAGTTCGACCTCTTCATCGACGGAAAATCCGATCTTTATACCGATGATGAACTCATGGGACTGCATCTTTTCAGAACGAAGGCTCAATGCATGAACTGCCATAATTCAGGATACTTTTCAAATAACCAGTTTGAAAATATAGGAACATCGTTGTTGGGCGAAAAAGGAGAGGACGCGGGTAGGTATCTTATGACAAAGGATCGCAGTGACGCCGGAAAATTCCGGGTGCCGGGGCTGAGAGAAGTATCTGTGACAGGACCTTATTTTCACAACGGATCCATGAAAACCCTGGAAGAAGTAATCCGGTTTTACAGCAATGGAAATCCGGAGCATTCCCAAAGACGGGGAACCATTCACGAAGGTATATCATTGAAATCTGAAAAATCAGGAATGGTGAGGATGCTCGATTTATCCGATCGGGAAATATCTCAGCTGGAAGCTTTTCTGCGTACACTCACTTCTAAGCCTGAGAAAGTTTCAGTTCCTCAATTGCCACAATAAAACAAAAAGCAGCTGTACAAAATATTGTAAAACTGCTTCCCCTAAGATTAATATACTAATTTATAAAATTAATTCTCTGAAAAAGAGAGCACTCCCATTTGGGAGCGTCTCTCATATAAAATATTCCCTTTACTTTTTATTAGCGACAAAGGTTTAAATCTTAATTACCTTTTGTCTTGAGTAAAAATATAAATAAAGAATAATATATTGAATTTTTGGATAAAATTTAGGTATAAATACTTTTTAATGTTATTTTTAAAGAATTAAATTCTTTACATTTGTTTTAAAATTGATATTTAAAGAATATTATTCTATGGACAACCTTGATGACAAAGATCTGCAGCTCCTCAGACTCCTTCAAAAAGATGCAAAACTGACCGTTAAAGAACTTGCGAAAGAAGTAAACCTGTCACCGTCACCGGTTTTTGAAAGGGTGAAAAGACTGGAACAGGAAGGATACATTAAAAAATATGCGGCTTTACTCGATGCTGAAAAACTCAATCTGGGGCTGACGGTTTACTGTCAGCTTAAATTAAAAAGCAACGACAGCTACCTGGCGATAGAGTTTGAACGTGAAATTCTGGAAATTGAAGAAGTGGCAGAATGCTACAGTATTTCCGGGGATTTTGATTTTTTGCTGAAAGTATATGTAAAAGATATGAAGCAGTATCAGAATTTTGTATTCAATATCCTTGGTGCGGTACCGTCCATCGGCAGTACACACAGCACTTTCGTAATGGCCCAGGTGAAGAACACTTACGGACTCACCATCTGAAAATGGAACATCCAGGCATAAAAAAAAGAGGTCTGTGCCAGACCTCTTATATTTGATTAAATTTTTGATTACATTGCTTTGCTGTTAAGGTTGGTGTCAGCAACTTTAGTCAGTAGCTGGTCACATTTTTTTTCTTCGTTTAAGGTTTCCAGAAGGTGTTTAAGGCAATCTTCTTCCTGGAGAACTTTTGCAAAAGCGGCCAGCGTACCGTAAGTGGCGATTTCATAATGTTCCACTTTCTGAGCCGCTGCGATGATCCCTGCATCTCTAACGGTTCCGGGTTCTGTTTCTTCGATGATGCTTTTGCCTTCGTCAAGAAGTCCCTGCATGGCATCACATTTTTTTGCCTGAGCTTTTTTGCCTAATGCTTTAAAGCACTCTTCCAGTCTTTGCACATGGGTTTCTGTTTCGGCAAGGTGATTTTCAATGGCAGTTTTCAGCTTCTCGTCGGTAGCATTTTTCATCATGGTCGGTAATGCTTTTACCAATGCTTTTTCAGCCCAGTAAATATCTTTTAATGAATCTTCAAACAGATCTTTCAGTTCTTTTGCCGCACTTTTTTTAGCCGGCGTTTTTGAAGTTGATTTTGAGGTAGTCTTCGCTGAAGTAGTCTTTTTTGCAGCCGTTTTCTTTGCGGGTGTTTTAGTTTCCATAATAAATTGTATTTAGTGATTATTGATTGGTGATGAATCTGCAACTATAAGACCATCTTTGACCCAAAAAGCAAGATGTGGTATCTAAAAATTTAATGATTATGAGGCGACTCATAAACGCAGACCTTTCTTTTGGTGTACATTTAAAAATCATCAAATCTAAAGACAATATGAGTGCAAAGAAAACTTTAAATCTTACCCTGAAAATCTGGAGACAGAAAAACAGAAAGACCAAAGGACAGTTTGAAATATACAAAGTTTCTGATATTTCAACAGACTCCTCTTTCCTGGAAATGCTGGATATTGTAAATGAACAGCTAATCCGTGAAAACAAAGAGCCTGTCGCTTTTGACCACGACTGTAGGGAAGGAATCTGCGGAACGTGCTCACTGTACATTAATGGAAGAGCACACGGACCCGATACCGGAATTACTACCTGTCAGCTTCACATGAGAATGTTTACGGACGGTGAAACCATTGTAGTGGAACCCTGGAGAAGTGTGGCATTCCCGGTCATCAAAGATCTCATCACCGACCGCAGTGCTTTTGACAGGATCATGGCGGCGGGCGGATTTATTTCCGTCAATACTTCAGAAAGTACTCTTGATGCCAACGCGATTGCAGTTCCTAAAGAAAATGCCGATAAAGCGATGGATGCAGCCTCTTGCATAAGCTGCGGAGCTTGTGTTGCCTGTTGCCCCAATGGTGCCGCAATGCTTTTTGTCGGGGCTAAAGTTTCTCATTTTGCCCTCTTACCGCAGGGAAGAATTGAAGCAAAAAGGAGAGTCCTGAATATGGTAAAAGCCATGGATGAAGAAGGCTTCGGAAACTGCTCCGTCATCGGGGCCTGCGAAGTGGAATGCCCTAAAAAGATTTCCCTGGACAATATAGCGCGGATGAACAGAGAATATATGAATGCATGGATCACGAAAAAGTGATTCATGCTAATCATCATTTCAGAAATCAAGTAATCCTTCGGCCAGCATCTTCCATTGGATTTTAGAAAACCCCATCATGCCTCCCACAGCAATCATAAAGTTTCTTATTTTATCTAAAAATCCTGCATCAAAATTGGGTTTTTCATTTCTGCCGTAGATAGCTGCTTTTAATGTATTTCCCTCTTTGGCAATCATGAAGTTGGAAGTAGCTGAAGCGCTGTAAAAATGCGCGACACGGCCTTTGGGCTGGTTCGGGTCTTTTGATGGCATGCAGGAAATAAGATACGATTCATCATTATCAATCTGCCGGTGAGCAATAAGGGTTACTTCCACCCAGTCGTAGCCGCCGGCTTCTTCCGTACCCGGTCCGGGAATACCGATCCTGATGAAATCTCCGCGTCGGGGAACCCTATCAACCGGCTGCCCGGATTCACTAAAATGTTTAAATTCTGATGAGGCCTTTCCTGAGTATTCCCTCCAATGATTAATTGAAAAAAAACGCTTTTTCAGGATCTCGAATTTAGCATCAGCTTCGGTAGCTTTGTATTGGTTGATGCTTTCAGTATCATGAAATCCTCCGCTTTTTTGCTGAGGAACTCCCGGGATCTGTTTAGGTTTCATATCTTATTTTATGGGTGTTTAACAAAGATAGCATCTGCCGCGTAAAATGATTATGAGCAGAATCACATCCATCTATCCACAATTGACTTCAATCATACGTTTTATTAAATTTATTATTGAAATTAGTATTGAATAATGATTAAACATGAATTGCCATATATGAACGGAGTAATCATTCAATATTTTCACTGGTATTATAAAGGCCACCTTTGGAATGAATTTGCAGAACAGACAGAATATCTAAAAGACTTAGGCATCACTGCAGCCTGGCTTCCTCCTGCTACCAAATGTAATCTCGGTCTTGATGGGAGAGGATATGATATATATGATCTTTATGATCTCGGAGAATTTGATCAGAAGGGAGGAATTCCAACGCGTTACGGTACAAAAGAAGAATATATCCATGCTATTGAAAAAGCGCATCAGCAGGGAATTGCAGTGTATGCCGATATCGTGCTCAACCACAGGATGGGCGGTGATGAAGAAGAGAGTATCACCGTTCACAAAGTCAATGAAGATGACCGCAATCAGGTAACTTCCGGTGCGTTTGAAGTTTTAGCCAACACAAAATTCACTTTTCCCGGTAGAAATGGAAAATATTCAGATTTTATTTGGGATCATCAGTGTTTCAGCGGTATTGATGTTGTTCAGAAAGACGGCGAAAAGCTTTATGGAATTTTCAAAATTCATAATGATTACGGAACGGAATGGACAAATGACGTAAGCCACCAGTTTGGAAACTACGACTACCTGATGGGAGCCGATGTAGAGTACCGCAATCCCGATGTGAGGCAGGAAATGAAAAACTGGATCAAATGGTATCTTGAAACAACCAAAGCAGACGGATTAAGGCTTGATGCCCTGAAGCATCTGTCATCCGGTTTCCTTAAAGAATGGATCACTTATATCAAAACAGAGCTGAATCCCAATTGTTTCGTACTCGGTGAATTCTGGAAAGACGATGCTGAAAAAATAAGATCTTTTTCTGATAAAATGAGCGATCTCATCTCATGTTTTGATGCTCCTTTACATTATAATTTTTTTAAAGCTTCAAAAGGTGGAAAAGACTATGATCTTTCTCAAATTTTAGAGGGAAGTTTCTTAGAGCAAAAGCCTTTACTGTCGGTGTCATTTGTCGAAAACCACGATACTCAAAAGCTTCAGGCACTGGAATCGGCTGTCAAAAGTTGGTTCAAACCTCTCGCTTATGCAATCATCTTACTTTCGGAAGATGCTTATCCCTGCATCTTTTATCCTGATCTTTTCGGAGCGGAATATACCGATATGATAAACGGTGAGGAAATAAAAATCATTATGCCTAAGATTGAAATTCTTCCAAAACTTCTCAAAGCCCGGCAACGGTTTGCCATAGGGCAACAGATCAAGTATTTCGATCATTCGAACTGTATTGCCTGGGTTAGAAAGGGAAATAACGATCTTTTCGGATGTGTGACCATCATCTCAAATAACGAAGAAGGATTTAAAGAAATCAATCTTGGAAAAGAGCATGCCAATTCCATATTTAAAGATTTCCTTCATAACAGAGAAGAAGAAATAATGACAAATGAAGAAGGGAAGGCTGTTTTTACAGTAAATCCCTGCTCAGTGAGCGTCTGGGTTAAAGCAGATGTGATGTAGCCTTAGATTATTTATACAAAAGCCTGAAAATTTCAAATGAGATTTCCAGGCCTTCTTTAATTTACCAAATCTTTACTTTTTACTTTTTACCAAAATAATTTGTTAATGCTTCATGATCTTTTTCACTGAAGTTTTTCCATCGTCGAAGGTTGCTTTCAGGAAGTATACCCCTTTAGGTGCATCGGAAATATCCATCTTCTGATCGGTCATTTTTGTGCTCATCACCTGTCCGGAAACGCTTATTACTTCAGCCGATTTTATTTTTTTGTTGTCTTTAATGTTAATTATCCCAGTCGTAGGGTCAGGATACACAGCGAATGAATCATCTTTTTTAATATCATTTACAGAAAGGCTGTTTAAGGCAATTCTTTTTACAGCAGTACCATTTTGAGAGTAGGCTACAAGGAGGTAATTGTTTACGTTGTCTATTGCAATATCATTAAAAGTAGAAACTCCTGATGAGATAAAATCGCCACCCACTTTTTGCCAGCTTCCGGTAGAGGCATTTAAAGTATACACAAAGTTTCTTCCATGATCGGAAAAAGAGCTGTCCCAGATCCCGGCAACCACAAAAGGAGTTCCGTTTGCTGACACCGCCAGCCCCGTATTATTGACTACCGTATCCGAAAAGTTTGCATTACCGACCTGCACCCACGACGTCCCGTCGAATTTTTTTACGTTTAATTTCCTGCCTTCAGCTGCACTTGAAACATACAGGATAAAAGGCGTGTTATTGTACAGCGCAATATCCGAATAAGAATTGTCTGAGCTATAGGCATTTCCGGCAGCCGCTCCGCCAACCTGCGTCCATGTGTCTGAAGAGGAAGCATCAGCATTTATGCTGTACACTTTAATACTGCCGCTGTTTAGCTGACAGGTATAAATTTTGTTATCCGGACTTACCACCATTTTGGCAAATGTAGCGCCACCCGCAAAACCTGCATTTCCAACCTGCTCCCAGGTTCCGTTTTTATATCTTCTTACCGTTCCTGCACCGTCTGATCCATAAGCATAAAGGATATTGGAAGATGAAACAGCAATGGCCTGATACGTTAAGCTCGAGGTTGATGCCGGCGGCAAAGCGCTCCAAGCTCCTGCACTGTATTTTCTGACTTCCATACCCGTACCCGGATAGCTGGCCTGGTTACTGTAATAAACATTTCCCTGCCCATCTACGGTCAGGGCATTAAAGGTGGCAACCCCATTGGTAATTCCTGCTGAACCTCCGAGATAAGACCATGATGTTCCGTCGAATTTCTGTACAGAACCTTTTGCTACAGAGACATCATAATAAGAAACATAATAATTGCCCGACGCATCAACGGATAAATTATTATACCCTGAATTTCCTGCAGAGATAATTTCAGAAGAACCAATGTTCTCCCACGATTGGGCATTTACAAAAAGACTACATCCCAGCCCTAAAAGAGCCAAAGTTTTTTTGAATGTAAAAGAAGAGTTTTTTACCATAACGAATAATGTTTAATAAGTGTGAATTTTTTAGATTTTAGTTTTAATATGATGTGAATGGTATGGTGTTTCTGACATTTGAATACATTAACAAATTTATAGATTTCTTTACATAAATCACATTTTAACCATCAATATGATAAAATATCACGTACTCATTTGATACTTTTATTGTTAATTCGGCGTTATTTTTACGATATTACCAATTGTAAATTAAATGTAATACGTTGAAAGTAAATGAAAAACGGACCAGAAAAATATCCGGTCCGTTTATTTTGATTATTCAGAAATACCAGTAAAAAATTTCACTAAATATTATCTATCCAGTTATAAATATCTACAGATTGAGGAATTTCCAACTTTTTTCTGATTCTGTATTTCTTGTTCTGAACCGTTCTTGTCTCGATGAAGGTATATTTTGCGATTTCTTTAGTAGAAAGTTTTAATTTCAAAAGTGCACAAAATTCAATTTCCGACTGTTGCAGCTCGGGATTGATCTTTAGTAATTTATCGGAAAATTCAGGAAAAGCATTTTCAAAAGCAAACATAAATCCCGGATCATTGTTTTGCAACAACGCGATAAGGTGGTGATAGAGATCATGCAGATTCTGATTTTTTTCCACGACTTTTTTCTTTCTCAATTTCAGGTAAAAGAATATGGAAACCGCCAGAACGATCATTATGGAAACTGCCCAGATGAAAAAATTCAGGGTCAGTTTTTTATTTTGCTCTTCTTCATCTTTATTCATCACTTCCTGAAGTGAATTGTATTTACTCTGAAGCATGTGAAGATCATTTTGCTTAATTTTATTTTCATAAAAATCGGCACTGTCTTTTCTTCCCGTCTCCAAGTAAATCTCCTGTAAAGATTTGTAAGTATCGTTGATATTCAGCTCAATCCCTGTGCGCTGACTGATTTTCAATGCTTTGTGGAAATTTTCTATAGATTTTCCATACTCCTTCCTTTTCCGGTAGTATTTTCCGATGACTGTAAAATTTCCAATCATCGATTTCTCCTCAGAAATGCCGGCAGGTTTTATGTCAATCGATTTATTAGCGAAATAAAATGCGGAATCCAGATTGTATTCGGAGTAAATGCTTGAAAGATTCGAATAGTTCAGATACTGAAACTCGTCATATTCATTTTTGTTTTTTATTTCATGCCCGCTTTTTATTTCCTGCAGTATTTTTTTAACGGCATTCCTGGGCTCTCCTTTGTCCAGATAAACATTCGCAAAAATGCTGAGTACATTGGCTTTGGCATAAAATATCTTTTTACTGTCAGAATGATCTTTTTGCAGGATAGAATAGGCATTATTCAAATGGACAATAGCTTTGTCATACAATTTATTTACAGAATAAGTCTCGGCAATATAGACATTTGCCATTGCTTCGTAATAGACATTGCGGTACCGGTCTGAAACCTTCTGCAATTGTTCTGAAGAAATAATGAGGCTGTCGACAAGATTCTTATTATAAAAATACCTGCATTTTTTTTCCAGCAGCTGCATCTCCGACAGAGAATCTTTGAGAATTCTGGAAGTCCTGATAAGCCCGTTAAGCTCGACATAAGCTTTATTGATATCCGAAATGAAGAGCTTTGAATTGGCCTTTACTTTACTTTTGAATTCCTCACGGTTTTTTTTAGGCTGAGAAAAGATCAGAGAATGAAAGAATAAGATAAATAAAAATGCCAGACGAACGTTTCTCATCATTAAATACGATACAACTTAAAATTACGGATTCTGTGTAAATTTAAGAATAAAATTAATATTTCGTACAAATTTTAGAATTAACAAATAATAAATACAACATTACCGGCAATAGTTCATTAATATTCAAATCCAAAGGTTTTCACTTCATTAAATTTATTAATAATATATTTGTAATGAATTTTTAAACACTGAAAAATATTTTTATGGATGATATCAGGATGATCGTAACGGATATGGACGGAACTTTTCTCAATTCAGAACATGAAGTAAGTCCCGACTTTCCGAAGGTCTATGAAGAACTTAAGAAAAGAAATATTTTATTTGTTCCGGCGAGCGGCAGACAGATGCTCGGTATTACCAAATACTTTGGAGATCAGGAAAATGAAATGGCTTTTATTGCTGAAAACGGAGGCTATGTAATCTATAAAAATAACGAGCTTTTTGCCGATAGGATGGAGCAGGAGTACATTGCTGAGATTATCACGGCCATACGAAAAATCCCGGGGGCTACAGCTGTCCTTTCCGGAAAGAAAAAAGCCTATGTAGAAACTGATAATCCCGATTTTATCAACTATATTTCACAATTTTACACTGACAATGAAGTGGTGGAAGACCTTACCTTTGAAAACAGCGACAGTATTTTTAAAATTGCCGTTTATCATCCTGAAGGCTCTGAATTAAACGTTTATCCTTTTGTGAAAGATTTTGAAAAATACAACCTGGAAGTCGTTGTTTCCGGGCAGTACTGGCTGGATATCATGAATAAAAATATCAATAAAGGAAACGCGCTGGAAAAGCTTCAGGCCGCACTGGATATCACGCCTCAGCAAACCATGGCTTTCGGAGATTATATGAATGATATCGAAATGCTGAAAAACTCCAAATACTCTTATGCGATGAAAAATGCTCATCCGTCTGTAAAAAAAGCAGCTAATTTTGAAGCATGTTCCAATGATAATTTCGGAGTTCTGAAAATCATAAAAGACTATCTTAACGAAAATTAGATCAAAAAAAAAAGATGCTGTATCAATGTGATACAGCATCTTTCTGATTGGAAAATATATTATAATTAAGATTCGGTGCCTACTAATCCGTAGTTCATGGTTGCCGGTTCTTTTCCGAAAAGGCAGGAGAAAATATTCTGGAACTCGTGAATGTATTTACATCTGATCGAGTTTCCATAAATTTTCAATCCGTCCACGATTTTTCTTGAGCTGAGATCAATATCATATTTTATAAATGCTTCCGGTCTTTCGTATCTTATACGCTGCTCTGAGCTGTACGTTCTTGAAAAACCGAATTTCTCCAGCCATTCTTCAGTAATCTGAATCGGCTTAATAGATTCTGCCGGAACAGAAAGACTGTAAATGTCGTTTTCAATTTTCACAAAATAATCTTTTTCATTATCCTGAAATATTTCAGTGATATTATAAATCTGATTTTTGTATTCTACTAAATTTTTGATTTTTAAATCTGCAACGTTCATGATATTTTGTGTGTTTGAGTTTGTATTCCAAATTAGGTGAAGTGTCGTGTGTAACTATTTACAAATACTATGCCTTATGTTTTGAATACTATTTAAACAGGTATTAATATTTAGCTTAAAATTTATTTAAAATGCTCATATTCTCAATGTTTACTGCAATTGAAAGGATTTAAACAGGAAAAAATATACAATAAAAACGTGGTATCCGTGTGGTAGTATTGAATTTAAGGATTTTAGAAATTATCTATTTCTGGTGATGTATTAAAGCATTCCTGAAAACATCATTGCGATATTTATGCTTCTAAACTTCGTTAATTTTTACTGAAAATGATTAAATTTATTCCGTCAATATCTAATGAATGATTGAAAATTTTCCTTTTTATTTAACGCTGATCATCATCATTGTGCTGCTTATAATGCTGGCCAATAAAATCAGGGTGGCATATCCGGTATTACTCGTTATTGCGGGAGTGGCGATCAGTTTTATTCCGAATATCCCTGTTGTAAAAATAGATCCGGAGCTTATCTTTATCATTTTCCTGCCTCCCTTATTATATGAAGCGGCATGGTCTATCTCATGGAAGGAGCTCTGGAAATGGCGGAGAATTATCGGCAGTTTTGCATTTCCCATTGTTTTCCTTACGGCAACGACGGTTGCTTTTGTGGCCAACCACTTTATTCCGGGATTTTCAATTGCCCTCGGTTTTTTGCTGGGCGGAATCGTTTCCCCTCCTGACGCCGTGAGTGCAGGAGCTATTCTAAAGTTTGTAAAAGTCCCCAAAAGAATGTCTTCAATCCTTGAAGGGGAGAGTCTTCTGAACGATGCTTCATCACTTATTATTTTTCGTTTTGCACTCATTGCTGTAGCTACGGGACAGTTCGTTTGGCATGAAGCTGCTATGAGTTTTTCATGGATGCTCGTTGGCGGCATCGGAATAGGGCTGCTCATTGGCTGGCTGTTTATGAAAGGGCAGAAGGTCCTTCCTACGGATGCCAATATGGATACGATCCTTACCATCGTGGCACCTTACCTGATGTATATTGCAGCTGAAGAGGTACATAGTTCAGGAGTTCTCTCGGTAGTAAGCGGTGGTTTATTACTTTCAAATCACCGGCATACATTCCTGAGTACTTCATCCAGGCTCCGCGGGATTAACGTTTGGGAAAGTCTGACCTTTGCGTTAAACGGCATCGTGTTTATTTTAATCGGCCTCGATCTTCCTGAGATTATTTCAGGATTGGAAGCTGTAAGTATTTCATCCGCTATCGGTTATGGTCTTTTAATTACAGCAGTACTTATCGTAGTAAGGATATTATGCGCTTATGGGGCAGTAGTGGTAACGCTCATTGCAAGGAATTTCATAACTGTCGCAGACTCCCGGCATCCTGGATTTAAGGTTCCTGCTATCTTGGGGTGGACAGGCATGAGAGGAGTTGTATCCTTAGCAGCCGCACTGTCAATCCCTGTGAAATTACATGAGGGCGGACCAGATTTTCCCCAGCGGAATCTTATTCTTTTCATCACCTTTATCGTTATCCTTACCACTTTGGTCGTTCAGGGATTTACTTTGCCTTATATCATTAAAAAAGCGGACCTCCCTGATTATGATGACCATCTGCCGGATGAGGAAGCTGAAGATATGATCCGCCATGAGCTGGCAAAACTCACCGTTCAGTATCTTAGCGATAATCATAACGAACTGCTTGATAAAAGTTCGTTTCTGCAACAGGTTCACGAAAAATGGAAGGGTAAAATAGAAAAGGAATCAGATATAAAATTATCCTCCGAAACCAAAGATGCTTACCTGAAACTGCTTGATGCCCAGAGAGCATGGCTCATCGAACAAAACCATGATGAGAAGCAATATTTCGATGAAGATATCATCAGAAAACATCTGTTGAAGATTGATTTGGAGGAAGAAAGAATTTTATTGATTCATTAAAAACACAAGAACTTTCTGCAGATATTCATCTTCCTTCAGCACCTTATTATAAGACTGCCTGGCGTACACAGGAGAGAGCTCGTAGTTATCAGGCTTGGAATTGATATCTTCGTTTTCAATATAGTTAAGGTGTCGGGTGTAGTCTTTAATGAGTTTATTAATCGTTTTTTTCTTCATTTTGCATAATGTGTTGTTCTTTATCTTCTGTAAAGAATTAAGAATAAAGGATTTATCTCCGTGGAAATTCACAACATTTTTAACAAAAGAAAGATTGTGGTTATCCTGCATTACAGAATGTTCATCTTCAAAAATCATGATCGTCAAAGGTTTTAATGGTTTAAAAAATAGCTGAAAACACTTAATTATAATGATAATAAAGAATCAATTGACGGGAATGGAAAAAGACTTCCACAATATCCTGATGAGGCGGTCGTCCGGTGTTATAAAGCGTGTTGACATCATATTAATTTTAATAGGTGTTTTGTGTAAAAGATGGATAGAATATTTATCATCTGTTATTAAAAATCTTCATTCAAATATCTAACCAAATAATATATTTCTATTAAAAATATTAAATAATTGTAATAAAACCATCAAAAACTGTAAAACACAGTCAAAAAACTACAATTTTGTGGTATCTGATGCTAATGAATGTAAATGAAAAACCTCTCTGATCAGGAGAGGTTTAATAAAATTGACTGATTATTGAAATTTAATTCAATCTATTGGTTTTCTTTCAGCCATTTCAGACGGCGCTCATCGGGTAAATGTTTTACACTGAAATTTTCAAACGTTGCATTAAATCCTTCGCCGTCCGGACAGGCTGCCATAAGGCCCACCATCACAGGAGAATTATCCTGAAGATGGGCATTACGCATCATGGTATAGTTCTTATCGTCAAAAGAGTAGAATATTTCTACCGCGTCAAGCCTTCTTACTGCTTTTATCCAGATATCGGAAGGTGTTTTATCCAGTGTGATCACGCTCCAGTCGCTGGTCGTATGCGTGACCACGGTGCTGAGATTGTATTTTCCGTCGACAAATTCAATTCCTGCTTTGATGTAATTTTCCTTATCGATTCTCAGCATAAGGCCCATCTGGTCGAATCTCGCTTTATAGCTTCCTTTTATTTTAACTTTCGCTTCAAACTCTCCACCGTATGTAGAATACAAAAAGGGGGCATCATCCACCGTAAAACCATAATGTGAAATCCGCCAGTAATCACTCTGGGGCGTTACGAACATGCTCAAAGTATTGTTTTTGATTTCCCATTTTGATGGTTCATTAAACCATGTCATTTTTTCTAACGTCTGTGCCAGGCTTTTATTGATTATGCACAATGCACAAAAACTCAAAAATATTCTCTTCATTTCAAATCCCGTGATTAGTCTACACGTATTTATTATTATTTTAGCAAAAGTATTATTTAATGGTACCCGGTACAATACTGAAAAATAACCATTTTATGAAAATTGTAAAGACTCTTAACGAAACCCTTCTCCAAAATCAAACAAAAGAAGATCAGATATGCCTCATGGATGTTGAGGTATATAAAAACATTGCAGATGCCTATGTGAAAACCGAAAACTCAATCGCTGTGCTGAGTGATATGCAACTGGACAGAAGCTACATCTTCACTTCCGGAACGGCTTCAGAGCTTGGGTTAAATTTCAACCGTTATCCGACCGTTATTGATTCTATCTGGGAAGAAGAAATATTAAAAAAAATCCATCCTGACGACAAACTCAAAAAATATGTCCATGAAATGAGATTTTTCAAACTCTTAGAGTCTCTGTCCCCAGATAAACGCCCGGAATTCAGTGTTCTTTCGAGAATAAAAATAAAAGACAAAGACGAAATATACCGGTTTGTAAAACACAGGATGTTTTATTTCTTTTCTCCTTATAATAGGAAGCTTAGATTCGCTCTTTGTCTATACAATATCGATCTGGACCAGTCGAAACGGTCACCGTCAGCATTTTTAATCGTTAATTCCGTAAAAGGTGAAATCATTATAGAAGACAAACTGAACTACGATAATATTCTTTCCAGTCGTGAAATGGAAGTCCTGAAATACGTTGGGGAAGGATACACAAGCAAAGAAATTGCAGAACAACTGTCAATCAGCATTAATACGGTAAACCGGCACCGGCAGAATATTCTTGAAAAATTAAAAGTGAAAAATTCGGTGAGCGCGTTTAATGAAAATAAACAGATTTTAAATTTATAAAACTTTGATTTTTAACAAAATGTAAAGTTATTCAATTAATATTTAATTTATATTTTTCATCCTGTTTAGTTGGAATTATTATGAATAAATAATCCAATTATGAGTTTTTAATAAAAAATATTTCATGCATTACATTTTTTTTAATGAAAAATTGATTTTGTTTTAAATAAAACTTATATTTGTTATAATAACAATTAAACATTAAAAGGATGAACATTAATTTTTCGACGGCAACATTCAAAGATTTTGAAAACGTTCCGGGACTTGACATGATGGAGAGAGCAGATATATACTATGACTTTTTAGAATATATGAAAAAAAATGGCCACAGGTACAGATTGCAGAACAAAACAGGATGCAGCTCTGTAATGAACGTGGGAACAGAAAATACAACAAAAGAATTTGTCAGTTTTGTTACAAGTGATTATTTAGGATTTACACAGCATCCGAAAGTAAAGCAGGCCGCTATAGAAGGGATTGAGAAATACGGAACCGGAACAGCAGCTACGCCACTCATAGGAGGCTATTACTCGTACCATACTCATCTGGAAGAAAAAATATCGTCATTCTTCGGGAGATCCAAAGATGAAGTGGCAATTTTTACCACAGGTTACACGGCAAACAGCGCAACTTTGCAGATATTGCTCCAAAAAGAAGATATTGCGATTATTGATATGGCTGTACACGCAAGTGTATATGAAGGATGTATCCTGACCAACCGGAAAACATTTCCTCATAATAACCTGGAAGCATTGGAACAGATTTTAAAACTTTCTCAAAACCAGTTCCGTACAAAACTCGTAGTTATAGACGGTGTATATTCTCAGGACGGAGATACCGCACCTATCGAAGAAATTTATAAATTAGTAAAAAAATACGGCGCTTATCTAATGGTTGATGACGTGCATGGCGTAGGGATTTTAGGAAAAACAGGAAGGGGAACCATCGAAAATACTGGACTACTTGATAAAATTGATATTATCACAGGGACATTCAGTAAAACATTCGGTAACCTCGGGGGATATGTTATTGCGAATGAAACACTGGCAAATTTCGTAAGATTTCAGTCCCGCCAGCAAATATTTTCCGCCACAACACCTCCCGCCATAGCGACGGGAATTGTAAAGGCAATAGAGTTAATCGATGAAGAACCGAATTGGCGCACAAAACTTTGGGAAAACATCAATTATTTCAAAAAAGGACTTGATGATCTGGGACTGAATACAGGTACGACATGTTCCGCTGTTATCCCTGTGAAAATAGGCGATCCTCACATCACGGGAGACGTAGGAAAGATGCTTTTGGATCATGGCATCTATACCAATCCCATTATTTATCCTGCGGTTGCTAGAAAAGATGCGCGCATAAGGATGAGTATGACCGCCACACATGAGCGGGAACACCTCGATAAAACACTCAATGCATTTGAGGATATCAATAAAAAGTTGCATATTGCAAAAAAATAATTACAAATGGCTAGAAAAGTTGTACAAGGCCCTATTAGGGATAAAGAAAAAACTAAACAAAAACTGCTGGGAGCAGTAGGGAAAATTTTAAGAACAAAAGGCTACGCCGGGCTGAAAGTGAGCAAGATAGCAGCCGTAGCAGGCTTCGACAAAAAACTGATTTATGAGTATTTTGGAAATACTGACAAGCTGATTGATGAATACATCAGAACTCAGGATTATTGGAGCAAAATGAATCAGGATAATATTGAAGTAGATATTTCGGATGGCGGAAAAGAACTTTCCAAAATGGCGATTCTTACTCAGTACGAGCAAATCAAAAAAAATAAAGAACTTCAGAAGATTATTCTTTGGGGGCTTTCAGAAAGCAAACCGCTTCTTAAAAAGATCGCTGATGAAAGAGAAGAAATGGGAGAATTACTTTTTAAAAATATTGTAGACCCTCACTTCAAAGAAAAATCCACGAGATACCGTGCGATTGCTGCTATTTTAGTATCAGGAGCTTATTACCTTAATCTCTATACTGCACACAACGCAAGCCTGTTTTGTGGAATCGACCTGAAATCTGATGAAGGAAGAAACGAAATCGAAAAAGCGATTAGTGAAATCATTGATTTTGCATATTCTGAAAAATAAAATGATGAGAAAAAATTTTCCTATTGACCAGGATAAGTTTTGTGGATAACTTGAAATTGAAAATTTTCAAATTACAACTATATTTCTTACTTTTGGCCAATGGAAAATTTTATCGTATCTGCACGAAAGTATCGTCCACAACAATTTGACACTGTTGTCGGGCAATCGCACATTACGGATACTTTAGAACATGCGATTGAAGAAAATCAGCTTGCTCAGGCTTTATTGTTTTGCGGACCGAGAGGCGTAGGTAAAACTACCTGCGCAAGAATTCTGGCCAGAAAAATCAACGAAAAGGACGGCTCTGTTTCAGAAGACGGTTTTGCATACAATATCTATGAGCTCGATGCTGCCTCAAACAATTCGGTAGATGATATTCGCGAACTGATAGATCAGGTGCGTTTCGCCCCACAGGTCGGCAAATATAAAGTCTATATCATCGATGAGGTTCACATGCTGTCTTCGGCAGCTTTCAACGCTTTCCTTAAGACATTGGAAGAACCTCCTGCACATGCCATTTTCATACTGGCCACCACAGAAAAGCATAAGATCATTCCCACCATCCTGTCACGTTGTCAGATCTACGATTTTAAAAGAATTACGATCGAAGACATTCAGGAACATCTGAGAAGCATCGCTCAAAAAGAGAATATTCAGTACGAAGACGATGCTCTTTATCTCATTGCCCAAAAAGCAGACGGTGCCTTACGGGATGCCTTATCTATTTTTGACAGACTTTCCACCTTTTCACAAAAGAATATTACTTTGGCAAAAGCTGCTGAAGTATTAAATATTCTGGACTATGATCAATATCTGAAAATAGTAGACCTTGCTAAAGAAAATAAAATTCCAGAAGTACTTTCTGCGTTTAATGAAATTGTAAAAAAAGGGTTTGATCCGCATATTTTTATAGCAGGACTGGGTAATCACTTCAGAGATCTTATGATGGCTCAGAACGCTTCTACAATCGATCTTATTGAAGTAGGTGAGCAGACAAAATCCAAGTTTGTGCAGCAGGCCCAGACCTGGAATGCACAACAGCTGATCGATGCTATAGAAATCTGTAACCATGCAGATATCAACTACAAAAATTCTAAAAATCCGAGACTTACGGTAGAAATTGCATTAATGCAGTTAGCTTCCATTACGGCTAACTCCGATATTTCTAAAAAAAAAAGTTTATAATATTAGCTCCTTTCCTCAGTGAAAAGCAGGAAATCAGGACGCCCGTAAAAACGGAAGAACGGAAAGTGGAGATAATCAGCCAGCCCAAAACGGAAGAGCCGATCAAACCACAGGAAGCCGAAATTAAAAAAACGACAAAACCGTTAACCCGACAGATCATTTCTTCCGGATTTAGTATTAATGCTTTTTTAAATAAAGATGATAATAAGCCCGAAGAAGAGGAAAACGTTGTCGTAAAAACGGATAACCTCCCGCAAAATCATTTTACAGAAACCGATCTGCAGGCAGAATGGAATTTACTGCTGAAGCAACTCCAGAAGAAAGATACATTTGTCTTCAATGCCATCAAATCATTCAAATTGGTGAAATCCGGAGAAAACCAGATTACGGTTCTTTTCCCGTCAGACTCTGCCAAAGTGGAATTCGATAAGGTGAGCCGCGAATTTTTCAATCATTTCAAAACCAAAGTCCATAATTTCTCCATTGAGATCTTTTACAAACGCGACGTCGAAAACCTGAAGATCGAAGTCATGACAAAAAGAAAAATCTTTGAAAAATTTGTCCAGAAAAATCCATTGTTAAAAGACCTTGACGATCTCATGAGATTCGATCTTACCTAAGAAAAATTCAATAAAAGAGATTTTAACAATTGCAGATGCCACATTTAAATAAATTTTATATATTTGCTGAATATTTGCAGAGAAAATCATTTTTCAACAATGGCAAATTAGAAAAGAAAGCTTAAGAATAAACGATCATCAGTGGATATTTCATTAAAACCATTTATATCTGTTTTTAAAACTGCTAAATATTTTAGCGGTTATTTTGGTTTTTCTTCAGCTTATTTCAGAAGTTCAGAAAGAAGTTACCGATTTTATTATTGGTATTGCTAACTGAATTTCTTTCCAAAAAATAAAGGGAACTTTCGTATTTATTCCCTGATTCCATTAATAAAAAATTTTAACGGCATTTTTTTGAAAGAATTATAAAGTAATTTTATAATGCTACTGCTATTGATATCTATTAACAATTAAGAAAATAATTAAGAATAATGAACCTAAAAGAATTACAGAACGACTGGATCAACGCTTTTTCGCAGCCTCTAATGATCGCAGGACCATGCAGCGCAGAAAGCGAATCCCAGATGCTGGAGACCGCCAGAAGAATAAGAGAAACCAATGCCAATGTACCGATATTCCGTGCCGGGATCTGGAAGCCCCGCACCAAACCAAACGGATTTGAAGGGGTAGGAGTGATCGGTTTAAACTGGCTGAAAAAAGTAAAAGAAGAATACGGATTTAAAACGGCTACCGAAGTGGCCAATGCGCATCATGTGTTTGCTGCCCTTGAAGCGGATGTGGATATTCTCTGGATCGGCGCTCGTTCTACCGTAAACCCTTTTACCGTTCAGGAAATTGCTATGGCGCTCAGAGGGACAGAAAAAACAGTACTTGTAAAAAATCCTGTAAATCCGGACCTGGCTTTATGGATTGGTGCTTTGGAACGGCTTTTAGGCCAGGGAATAAAAAATCTGGGTGTCATTCACAGGGGATTTTCCACGTACCAGAAAACAAAATACAGAAACAATCCGAACTGGCAGATCGCCCTTGATTTTAAAAGTCAGTTCCCTAATATTCCCATGCTTATCGATCCTTCACACATCTGCGGAAACAGGACCGGATTGGCAGATATCACCCAGGAAGCACTGAATGTTGGTTACCAGGGAGCCATCATCGAAACCCACTCAAATCCTGATGAAGCATGGAGTGATGCCTCACAGCAGATTACCCCGGAAGTCCTGTCAGATCTTATCGGTAATCTTAAAGTAAGAAGTACAGATCTTGCAGGTTTTGAAGGAGATATGGGAAGACACCGGACCCTGATTTCCGATATTGACTTTCAGCTTATTGAATTGCTGTCACAAAGAATGAAGATTTCGGAGAAAATCGGGAAGCTTAAAAAAGAAAATGACATTGCCATATTTCAGCCAGAACGCTGGAAAGTAATTACTGAATACGCTACACAGAAAGCCGTGGAAACCGGTATGTCTAAAGAATTTATTGAAAAAATATTCAAAGCCATCCACGAAGAATCCATCGAGGTGCAGAATAACATCATGATCGACAGGTAAACCATCGGATCATAAACCTATTGAGGGCTTAGAATTCAGATAATGGATATGTAATCTCGCATATCGCTTAAATCCTGAATTCTAAGCCTAATTTATTATATTTGCACCAAGTTACTATATGAAAGGAAAAATCGTTAAATCTACGGGAAGCTGGTATCAGGTTTTGGAAGAAGAAACCGGAAAAATCTTTGAAGCCAGAATCCGGGGCAAATTTAAGCTGATTAAAACAAGACTTACCAATCCTCTTGCAGTGGGTGATTTCGTTGAATTTCAACTTGAACAGGATGATATTGCCTGGATCACAAAGATTGAACCGAGAAGAAATTACCTGATCAGAAAGTCCGTAAACCTTTCAAAAGAAGCTCATATCATAGCTTCCAATATTGATCTTGCCTGTTTTATTTTTACCTTAAAACACCCCGAGACCTCTCTGGGCTTTTTAGACCGCTTTCTGGCGTGCTGTGAAGCCTACAATATAACACCTCTTATTTTATTTAACAAAATTGATGTTCTCACTGAAGAAGAAATCGAAATAGTAAGAGACATCGAATTTCTGTACAGTGAGATTGGTTACAAATCCCGTGAAATTTCTTCCTATTCCGGATTAAACCTGAATGAGCTTAAAGAGATGCTTAAAGATGAAACTTCAGTTTTTTTCGGACATTCGGGTTGTGGCAAATCTACACTTGTGAACGCTTTACAGCCTGGTTTAAATCTTAAAACTTCAGAAATTTCGGACACGCATCTTAAAGGAAAACATACCACCACATTTGCCCAGATGTATTTTTGGGATTTTGGGGGTAATGTGATTGATACACCGGGTGTGCGCGAATTTGCCATGATCGACATCCAAAAAGAAGAAGTACAGCATTACTTCCCGGAAATCTTCAAAAAGAGAGAAGAATGCAAATTCCATAACTGCCTTCACATTAATGAACCGAAGTGTGCCGTTATTGCCGGTCTGGAAACAGGAGAGATTCAGCACTCCAGATATTCGACCTATATAAAGCTCATGGAAGAGGCGGAAGAATCTGTTCAAAAATAATTCATCATTTAGTTAAAAAATAATTCATTTCAACCTTCATTGATTTAAAATGAAGCAATAACTTACTGATTCTATTTACATTACATTTTGTCACGGCAATTTCATGATAACAATCCTCTGAAACATGCATCAATAAAAAACCCAGCCTAAGCTGGGTAAAAACTAATAACCATGAAAACTCAAATTAAACATGAGAATCGGAATATAAGAAACAATTATTGTGCCAAACTTTTATTCATGATTTCTTAACAAACGTTATATTTATGTTAAAATTTGTTTAAAATTAAACTAACAGATTTTTTTTGTATTTTTGCGGCATTAAAAAAATATACATATATGTCTAACATTACATTCACCATGATTAAGCCAGACGCCGTTGCAGATGGGCATATTGGTGCTATATTAGGTAAAATCGCAGAAGGAGGTTTCAAAATCAAAGCATTAAAATTAACTCAGCTTACTGTGGCTGATGCTAAAAAATTCTACGAAGTACATGCTGAAAGACCATTTTACGGAGAATTGGTTGAGTTTATGAGTTCAGGACCGATCGTGGCTGCTGTTCTTGAAAAAGACAATGCTGTTGAAGATTTCAGAACTTTAATAGGAGCTACCAACCCAGCTGAAGCAGCAGAAGGTACCATCAGAAAAATGTTTGCAAGAAGCATCGGAGAAAATGCCGTTCACGGTTCTGATTCTGATGAGAACGCACTTATCGAAGCTGCATTCCATTTTTCAGGAAGAGAAATTTTCTAATAAGAAATTCATCAACAATACAGGTCCGGAGAAATTATTTTCTCCGGATTTTTTTTGCTCTGAAATAAGTAACTGTTAATCACCTGCTAACTCCCGTCAATACTTAATACTCCGTATTTATACCTAGTGGTAAATTCCGTATTTATACGGATGCACAATGCCACATTTTTTTGCAATTTTACAGTGTTAAAACAATAAGAAAAATCTAAGCATAATAAGTCTAAGCTAATAACCATTAAGACTCATTTCGTGAAAAAGAAAAGGCAGCCGTTTATGGCTGCCTTTTTGTCATATTTTATTGTTCTAAAACTAGATCTTTAAAAGCTCTATTGTTCTCTCCGGGTTTTCTGCCGAAAAGACAGCATTTCCAGCCACCAGGACATCTGCTCCGGCTTCAAAAAGCCTGGCCGCATTATCTACATTTACACCTCCGTCAATTTCAATAAGTGCCGTAGAATTGTTACTCAAAATGAGATCTTTTGTTTCTGCAATTTTCTTGTAGGTATTCTCAATAAATTTTTGTCCGCCAAAACCGGGATTTACACTCATAAGCAATACCAGATCAACATCTGCAATAATATCCTCAAGCATCAGTACCGGTGTGGAAGGATTCAGAACTACGCCGGCTTTTGCGCCAAGGCTCTGGATATGATGAATGGTCCTGTGCAGGTGAGTACAGGCTTCGTAGTGCACGGAAACAAGATCAGCCCCCAGATTGATAAACTCGTCGACATATTTTTCGGGTTCCACAATCATAAGATGTACGTCAACAAATTTTTTGGCGTGCTGCTGAACAGTCTTCATCACAGGGAAGCCAAATGAGATATTAGGAACAAACCTGCCATCCATTACATCCACATGAAACCAGTCTGCCTGTGAATTATTTATCATTTCGATATCTCTTTGCAGGTTTCCAAAATCTGCAGCTAAAAGGGAAGGAGCAATAAGCTTGGTTTTCATTTTAATATTTATAGTTTATTTTCTTTATAACAATCCATCATTGGATCAAAATGTACAGCAAGAAGCCCGCGAAAATCGAAGCTTCAATTATACTCAGCTTAATATTACTGAACTTTAATACCAGAAATCTGTCAAAAACAAAAAGCCATAGAGGGACTATACCGCTAATCATTAACATTTCCAGAATCATTTTATAGGCCGAACCTGTTTTAGGAGGATCGAACCATTTATATACAACAAGAAAAACGATATAAGCAAAATATAATGCCGTCATGACGGATACAAATGTCGGTTTTCTGACCAGATGATTAAAGAAACGGTTCATCCTAGTGATATTTCAGCTTCATTTCCGGCTGTATTCTAAGAAGAGTTTCATAGATCAGTCTGATTACGTTTCCTACATCTTCTTTAGAAACCATTTCAACCGTAGTATGCATGTAACGCAATGGAAGTGAGATCAATGCACTGGGAACACCTCCGTTAGAATGCGCGAAAGCATCGGTATCGGTGCCGGTCATTCTGCTCGCGGCAGCTCTTTGGAAAGGGATTTTTGAGGTCTTGGCTGTCTCAATAATCAATTCTCTGATGGTATGGTGAACACTCGGAGCAAAAAACACAACCGGGCCGTCCCCGCATTTCTGATCACCTTCTTTTTTCTTCTCGATCATCGGAGTAGAGGTATCGTGGGTTACATCTGTTACGATGGCGATATTAGGCTTGATGGTATCTGCAATCATATCCGCGCCGTACAATCCGACTTCTTCCTGAACAGAATTTGTAATATACAGCCCAAAGGGAAGAAGTTTTTTATTTTCCTTTAAAAGACGCGCCACTTCTGCAATCATAAATCCTCCGATTCTGTTGTCTAAGGCTCTGCAGACAAAATAACGGTCATTCATCTCGAAAAATTCATCGGGGTATGTGATCATGCAGCCCACGTAAATTCCCATTTCTTCCACCTCTTTCTTTGAAGTTGCACCGCAATCGATGAAAATATTCTCGATTTTTGGGGTCGGTTCGTTCTGGTTGGTTCTTGTATGAATGGCAGGCCATCCGAAAACGCCTTTCACAATTCCGTTTTCGCCATGGATATGCACGACTTTGGAAGGCGCAATGGTCTGATCTGAACCTCCGTTCCGAATCACATAAATCAATCCGTCATCGGTAATGTAATTCACATACCATGAAATTTCATCAGCATGAGCCTCAATCACCACCTTGAATTCAGCTTCAGGATTGATGATCCCGTAGCATGTCCCGTAATGATCGATCTCAATTTTGTCTACATAAGGTTTTATATAATCCATCCAGATTTTCTGCCCTTCATGCTCATAACCGGTTGGTGAAGAAGTATTTAAATATTTTTCTAAAAATTTCAAAGATTTCTTATCAAATTTCATAAAAAGGAATGATTTTTGCGTTTAAATTGCTTTATAATAGGTGTAAAAATAATGAAATTTAGCAAGATTATTTGTCTTTATCTTTTCTTTTTCGGAGTGAGTGTTTTTGGTCAGAAAGATTCTGTTATCGCTAAACCTCTCAGCCAATACCCTCAGGAACTTTTAAAGGTGGACGAATTCGGAAATAAATATTTTTATGATGAAAGGCAGAAGGCGAAGATCTATGAAATAAACGGGGAGACGGTCGTTGTAATGGACGAATTGATTTTGCTTAATAAACCGAAATTCAATAATCAACTAGACAGGAACTATTATTATTTTTTAAATAAAAAACTATACCGGGTTTATCCTTTATTTTTAACAGCTTTACAACAATACAGAGACATCCAGGCAGAAATGACCAATCTTGACAGCAAAGCCAAGAGAAAATATATAAAAGACCGCCAGAATATGCTGGCTGACCAGTATGAGAAGCAACTTCGGGATCTTACCACCACAGAAGGGCAGATCTTCGCTAAACTCATGAACAGGGCCACCGGAAAAAACGTTTATGAAATAATCAAAGAATTAAGGGGAGGTTGGAGTGCATTCTGGTGGAATCTGAAAGGAAAAATGGCAGATATAGATCTCAAAGACAAGTATGATCCGCATACCAAAACTACCGATCAATACCTCGAGTCGCTCCTTCAGTCAAACTGGAATTCAGGCTACCTGCAGCCTTATCCGGGGGCAAACAATTTCAAAGTTTACAAATAATAAATCATCATAATTAAAATTCCTGTAAGTCTTTTCTTACAGGAATTTTTCTTTTAATTTATCAAAAACAATTTTGTCAATGGGAAGAACAAAAGGATTGTCGGCTCTGTTGATATCTAGCCATTCCGTTTTTTCTATACACGGGTCGAGGATCAGAAAGTCTTCTTCATTCATGATATTGACGATATAATAAATGGTTATTAACTGCTCATTTTCCCTGAAACGTGATACGAGAAAGTTTTCCTGAGTATAAAAATGTTCTACAATTTCGATCTTTACGTTCAGCTCTTCATCAAATTCACGGTGTAAACAATCCAATACGCCTTCACCAAATTCCAGTCCACCGCCGGGAAATTTCATTAAAGGCTCGCCGGCATACTCTTCATATAAAGTCAGAACTTTTTTATCTTTCACCACACATGCATAAACCCTAATGTTTATCTTGTCTATCATATTTAATAATTTGTAAAGCTAATGTAAGGAATTATGAAGAAAAGGGCAAAACATAGTCGAGAGAGATTCATGACTAAAAATCACAATAATTTCAGATATGATAGGATAATTCTCAAGGTTTTTGGATTTAAAATAAATTTTAACTATCTTAAGAAAGATAAACGTTTAACTGAAACATCTTTTAAAAGTATTAATTTTTTAAGGTAAAGAATTTAAAGAATATCAAGTTTAATATATAACCTTCTATAAACTAATCGTTTGCATCTTTAAATATTTTAATTTAAAAAATCGCGAAAGTACAATTATTTTTCGAATGTCCAAAAAATAATGCTCTTGTTTTTTTGCAGCATTAAAGAATAATTTTGCGATAAAGCAAACCATAATGAAAAGAGCTTCTATAAAAGATATTGCAAGAATAGCAGAAGTTTCTGTGGCAACAGTTTCGTATGTTCTCAATCAGAAAGAGGGAAGCAGAATCAGTGAAGCCACCAAAAAGAAAATTCTGGAAGTCGCACAGGAAATCAACTACACCCCGAATAAAATTGCGAAAAGCCTTAAAATGAGCAAAAGCAAGCTAATTGGCCTTATTGTGGCTGACATTTCCAATGACTTTTATTCTAATATTGCACGCAGTATTGAAGATGAAGCAATGAAGCTAGGATATACGCTTCTGATCGGAAGCTGCGATGAAAATCCCGAGAAATTCAAAAAACTGACAGAGCTGTTTTCCGAACAGCAGGTTGACGGCATGATCGTAGCGCCTGTCGTAGATTCCGACGAGGCAATTCAGCGGCTGATCAGGGAAGAATATCCCATTGTAACGATTGACCGATACCTTAAGAATATCGATCTTCCGGGCGTAATGATTAATAATGCCGAAGTTTCTGAACAAATCTGTGATTACCTGCTCGGTAAAAATTTCGATGAACTGATCTATGTAGGATATGACACAGAATTGCCGCACCTGTTGGATCGGGAAAGCGGTTTTTTCAAAAGCAGCGAGAAATCTGATATCAGGGTGAAAAAAATTTTAACCGACATTCATCATATTACGGAAGAAGTGCATCAGAAACTGAAAATCAATCTGGATCTTACCAAAAAAACAGCGATCTATTTTTCAAGCAATAAATTAGGCATCGCAGGGCTCCGTTATCTGATCGACAATAACGTTAAAGTTCCCGAAAATGTTTCTCTGGTCGCTTTTGACGAAACGGAAGCCTACTACCTTTTTCCTACCGAGGTAAGCTTTGTTCAGCAACCCCTTTATGACATGGCCAGGGAATCTGTAAAACTCCTCGACAGCCAGATCAACGAATATGTACCGCACGGAAAAAGAGTTACTTTCCCGGCAAAGTTTATTAAAAGGAATTCGGTACGATAAAATATCATGACAAATTTAAAATGAATACTAAACCCTATGTAACGTGTTTCGGAGAAGTACTCTGGGATATTTTCCCTTCAGGATCCAGGGCTGGCGGTGCACCTTTTAACGTTGCCTACCATGTTCATAAAATGGGTATCCATGCGGTAATGCTCAGCAGAACGGGAAATGATGATCTTGGCGATGCCCTGAGAAAAAAAATAAGCGACTGGAACCTATCAACCGAATTTCTGCAGCGGGATTATGACCATCCTACCAGTACGGTAATCGCCAGAATCGATGAGCACAATGAAGCTACGTATGACATTATCAATCACGTGGCCTGGGATTATATCGAATTCCTTCCGGAACATAAGGATCTCGTTTCTAATGCAGAAGCATTCGTATTCGGAAGTCTTTCTTCAAGAAATGAAAAATCTAGGGAAACGCTGCTTCAGCTTTTGAAAATTGCAAGACTTAAAATATTCGACGTTAATCTGAGAGCTCCGTTTATTGATACAGATTTTATAAAGACCCTTCTTCATCAGGCTGATATTGTAAAGGTCAATACTTCCGAGCTTAAACATATCGCTGGTTTTTCAGGCTTTGAAAGTCATACTGCTGATGAAGCTGTGCAATGTATTCAAAATGAATATGGTATCAAAGAATTTGTTTTAACGAAAGGGGGTGAAGGAGCCTGCTATTTCTTGGGTAATGACAAATATTCCTCACCTGCGCTCCCTATTATGATTGCTGATACAGTGGGAAGCGGAGACGCCTTTTTGTCAGGCTTTATAGCCTGGAGAATTAACGACGAAGATCCTGAAAAAAACCTGAAACAGGCAGTGGCTATGGGAGCTTTTATTACTTCGCAGCCTGGCGCATGCCCGGAATATGAATATTCAGATTTTGAAGCGTTTAAAATTGAAAAATCATTATAAAAAAATCTTTACAGATACCATATTAATGAAAATTATGAAAGCTTTTTAGATAAAACTGTAATAATCCTGTAGAATTATCGTTTTATATTTAAACCAACAAAATTAAAACGATATGAAAAATTTAAAGAGACTAACGAAAACAGAACTAAAGTCAATGTACGGAGGACAGCCGAAAAAGTATTGCGTTTACTGTGAAAGATTAAACAAGACCGTTTGCAGTGAAGTTCCTATTGCACAATGTCCTTAACAATGTATAAACCGCTTTTCTGAAGCGGTTTTTTTATTCTCATAAGATTTTCGCTTAAAGGTTTAATTCTGATTAAAACTTAAAATACAGGTTGGTAAATATTATACCGTAAAAATTAATACATTTGATGTATAATTAAAATTCCTGTGAATCCCATTTTAGACGTTGTTGTACGCTCGCTTTGTGTTTATCTTTTTATGGTCATTGCCATTCGTCTTTTTGGTAAAAACCAGCTTTCACAACTCAACGCAGGAGATGTTGTCCTGCTTTTACTGATCTCTAATGCCGTGCAGAATGCCATGGTCGGGGAAAATACTTCCCTCGAAGGAGGTCTTGTAGCAGCCCTCGTCCTTTTTATCGCCAATTTTATTGTTAAAAGATTAATGTTTTCCAACAGAAAATTCAGCAGATTCCTGGAAGACGATCCTGTTATTCTGGTAAAAGACGGAAAGGTGGATCAGAAAGCTTTGGATAAAGTTAAAATCAGCAGAGATGAACTGGAAGAGGCCATCCGTGAGCATGGGGTAGACGGTATAAAAAAGGTAAAACTCTCCATACTTGAAGTCGATGGGAACATAAGCGTCGTATCTGAAGATGAACAGAGCAAGCAAACGCATTATTCCAGAATTAAAAGAAAATATAAGCGGAAGTATCATTAAAAATTTAAGTGAAATATAATTTATTTTTAAATGATAACAATTAACCCCAAACCCTATAAAACCTGGGATTAAAGTATTTTATTAATTTCCACCTAATTGTATAATTCACTTTTTGGCATTAACATTGTTACATTTCTTTCTGAAATTTGAAAAGTGAAAAAATGAAAAGTTTGATTAAAATTGTTGGGGTTACAACAGTTATGATGATGATGGCTTCATGCGTCGTTCATGAACATCACGGAAGAAGAGGAATGCCGCCAGGGCAGGCAAAAAAAGTCTACATCTACGAAAAGAGAGGACCCGGGCACGGACACGGACATCATAGAGGACGTGGGCATCACAGATAGAAATTAAACAGCAGACATCATTTTTTGGTGTCTGCTTCATTTATGGGTAACCGGTCATGGTAATGGATTTGGCACTCAGATTGATTTATACATTATAATCCAAATACATTATTTATGAAAAATTTATCCAAAATTTTAACGGCGCTGGCTCTTACTGCTGTGCTTTCGTCATGTCTGCACCATCCGCCAAGGCCACCCAGACCTCCTGAACCACCGCACAGACGCTAAAAAAATAAAGCCCGGAAATTCCGGGCTTTTATCGTATTTTAATTTAAACATCACTTAAAATCTCGACTTTTTGGGATTCAGCAGGGTATTGAAAATCATTACTTCCTGTCCGAATTTTGCTTCCACCCGCTCAGCGATATTCTGCAGTTCACTTTTCACAAAATCTTCCCTGAGATCATCCGTGTCAAAAATCAGGAGCAGATTATAATTTTTCCCATCTTCAATATAATTACTATCTACTTCCGAAAGGATGTATTTATCAACGTCCATCAGATTTTCAGTCATCAAAACCAGGGTATCATCAATATAGTTTTCCCATTCTTCCAAATTGTTTTTTGTACAATGGAAAGTTATGCTCAGCACGCTCATATTTTATGATTTTTTTAATAGTTAGAGTAAAATTCTAGGGCAAAAATCGGCAAATTTTTCGTAAATTAGCCCGTTAATAAAATTTCAAAAAAAATAATTTTCAGACATACAGCTAAGGGTCTGACTGTCATTATAATAAAATTTGTTTATGCAAAAAGAAGGAGAAAGACTGATTCCTATCAACATTGTTGATGAAATGAAGTCGTCTTATATCGATTATTCGATGTCGGTTATCGTTTCAAGGGCGTTACCTGATGTAAGAGACGGCTTAAAGCCCGTTCATAGAAGAGTACTTTACGGTATGTATGGATTAGGGGTTTTTTCTAATAGAAAATATTTAAAATCTGCTAGGATTGTTGGGGACGTTTTAGGTAAATACCATCCGCACGGAGATTCTTCTGTATACGATGCCATGGTGAGAATGGCCCAGGACTGGAGTCTTCGTTATCCTCAGGTAGACGGACAGGGTAACTTCGGTTCCATGGATGGTGATCCGCCGGCAGCAATGCGTTATACCGAAGCCCGATTGAAAAAGATTTCGGATGAAGTACTTTCAGACTTAGACAAAGAAACGGTAGATTTCCAGAATAACTTCGACGACAGTTTACAGGAACCGACCGTTTTACCTTCTAAAATCCCTAATCTTCTGGTAAACGGAACATCAGGTATTGCGGTGGGGATGGCTACCAATATGGCCCCTCACAACTTGTCTGAAGCGGTAGATGCAATCTGTGCTTATATTGATAACAGAGAGATTACGATTGATGAGCTCATGCAGCACATTATTGCTCCGGATTTTCCTACGGGAGGGATTATTTACGGGTACGACGGGGTAAGAGACGCATTCCATACCGGTAGAGGAAGGGTAGTACTTCGTGCAAAGGTGGCTTTCGAAGAGATAGGAAACAGAAATGCGATTATCGTTAATGAAGTTCCTTATCAGGTAAACAAAGCCGAAATGATTGCCAGAACCGCAGACTTGGTGAAGGAAGAGAAAATTCCGGGAATCTATGAAATCAGGGATGAATCCGACAGAAGAGGACTTCGTATTGTGTACGAACTGAAAAATGATGCGATCCCGAATGTTGTTTTAAATCTTTTATATAAATATACGGCACTTCAGACTTCTTTCAGCGTGAATAATATTGCGCTCGTTCACGGAAGACCGGAACAGCTGAACCTGAAAGACATCATCCACCATTTCGTGGAGCACAGACATGAAGTGATTGTCAGAAGAACCCAGTTTGAGCTCAGAAAAGCAAAAGAAAGAGCGCATATCCTTGAAGGGTTCATGAAAGTGATAGGCACTCAGGATTCCCTGGATAAAGCCATCTCTATCATCCGCCATTCTGCCAATCCGCAGGCTGCGAAAGAAGGTTTAATTGAAGCCTTCGAACTTTCTGAAATCCAGGCCCAGGCAATTCTTGATTTACGTCTTGCCCGACTTACAGGAATGGAGCTCGACAAGATCCGCGACGAATATGATACCATCATGAAAGAAATTGCCGATCTTGAAGACATCCTGACCAATGAACCGAGAAGATTCCAGATCATTAAAGATGAACTTATTGAAGTTAAAGAAAAATACGGTGACGAAAGAAGAACCGAGATTGATTATTCAGGAGGAGAAATGTCGATTGAAGATATCATCCCGAATGATTCTGTAGTTCTTACCATTTCCCATGCCGGATACATCAAGAGAACTTCACTTTCCGAATATAAAATACAGAGCAGAGGAGGCGTAGGAAACAAAGCCGCCACAACAAGAGACTCAGATTTCCTTGAGTATATTGTTTCCGCCACCAACCACCAGTATATGCTGTTCTTCACTGAAAAAGGAAGATGTTACTGGTTAAGGGTATTTGAAATCCCTGAAGGCTCTAAAACCGCAAAAGGAAGAGCCGTACAGAATTTGATAAACATCGAACCGGACGATAAAATTAAAGCTTATATCAGAACCAACAACCTTAAGGATTCAGAATATGTAAACCAGATGAGCGTGGTAATGGTAACTAAAAACGGTACGATTAAGAAAACCTCATTAGAAGCCTACTCAAGACCAAGGGTGAATGGGGTGAATGCCATTGAGATCCGTGACAATGATCAATTGTTAGGTGCTTATTTAACGAATGGTACTTCACAGATCATGATCGCCACTAAAAATGGTAAGTGTATCCGTTTCCCGGAAGAAAAAGTAAGAGAAGTCGGAAGAGGCTCTATCGGTGTGCGTGGTATCGCCATGGAAGATGATGATGAAGCAATCGGAATGATCGTAGTAAATGACGTAGAAAAAGAGACGGTTCTTGTGGTGTCTGAAAAAGGTTACGGAAAAAGAACGGCCGTTGAAGACTATAGAATCACCAACAGAGGCGGAAAAGGAGTTATTACTTTGAATATAACCGAGAAAACCGGAAATCTAATTGCCATCCAGAACGTTACGGATGAAGACGGTTTAATGATCATCAACAAATCCGGTGTTGCCATCCGTATGAACATGGATGAGATGAGAGTGATGGGAAGAAACACGCAAGGCGTAAGACTGATCAATCTTAAGAAAAATGACGAAATTGCGGCTATCGCAAAAGTAGAAATGGATAAAGATGTAGAAGATTCTGAAGAAAACGAAGAAATAGAAGGAACCGTAGCTGATAACCACGAAAACGACACAGAAACTCCACAGGCCAGTCAAGAGGCAGAGGAAAATGAGAATTCTGATTCGGAAGAATAATATTGTATAATTAATATAAAATAGTGATTATGAAAAAGCTAATTTTAGGTATGGCTATCGTAGCATCAGCTTTTGTTTTCGGACAGAAAGGAGATGTGAACGCTCAGCTACAAGAAGCTAACAAAGTAGCAATGGATGCGTATAACGCAAAAAACTATGCAGCAGCAGCCCCTAAGTTTATGGAAGTTTATAACTTACTGAAAACTAGCGGCCAGGATAATAAAGTATATATGTATTATGCAGGTTTGAATTATGCTTTGGCAAACGATATTCCTCAGGCTACAAAAATATATACCGACCTTATCAATTCAGGATACACCGGTGTTGAAACGACGTATACTGCAAAAGAAAACAAAACAGGACAGGTTGTAAGTTATGACAAAAGTACCTGGGAGCTGCTGAAGAAAAGTTCATCTAAAGATTATTCAGATTTTAAAACAGAACAGTCTAAAAGTGTGGAAGCAGATCTTTATGAGACTTTAGCCACTCTTCTGCTGAATGACAAGAAAAATGACGAGGCTCTGGCCATTATTGAAAAAGGACTTGCAAAATTCCCTAACAATGCCAAATTAAAAGAATACCAGGGTTCTGCGTTGTATGCATCCGGTAATACGGACAAGTTTATGCAAAACCTTAAAGAGCAGTTGGCAAAAAATCCTAACGATGCGACCAACTGGTATAACCTTGGAGTGCTTCAGTCTAAAAATCCACAAACTGTAAATGAAGCGATCGCCTCTTTCCAGAAAGCAATTGAACTGAAGCCTGATTTTGCCAATGCTTATCAGAATTTGGTCTATACGGTGATCGGTGATGATGATAAAGCAGTAAGTGAGATCAATGCAGTGAGAAAAACAAAGCCGGACGAAGCAACAAAGCTTATTGAAGCCAGAAAAGAAAGATTTAATAAGGCTGTTCCTTACGGTGAAAAATGGCTTCAGGCAATGCCAAACGATATTACTGCCGTACAGGTCATGAAAGACGTTTACAACACGACGAAAAACATGCCTAAGTACAATGAAATGAAAGCTAAAGAAGCTGAACTTCAGGCAAAACAACCAAAATAAATACTAAAAAAACCGGAATTTAGTTCCGGTTTTTTTATGCTTTAAATTGTGATAATGATTTATAACTATCCGAGAACGGTAACCCCTTTCTCAATCATATCATAAATAGCATCCCTGCCATTATCAGGCTTTACGTTGACCGCCTTCGTCCCGTTGAAATGCAGGCAGGTGATATAGCCGCTGTTCACGGCATCAAGACAGGTAAATTTCACACAATAATCCAAAGCAAGACCTACAATTTCCAACAGCTGTATGTCATGGTATTTCAGAAAGTCGTCGAGACCTGTTTTCATAAAATGATTATTATCCTGGAAACCGCTGTAGCTGTCAATTTCAACATTTTTTCCTTTCTGTATGATATGGGTTACCTTATCCCTGTTCAGATCTTTATGAAACTCTGCCCCGAAGGTATCCTGGATGCAGTGGTCCGGCCACATAAACTGCGGGACACCGTTTAGGATAATGCTCTCACCAACTTTTCTGCCATTGTTGCTGGCAAAACTTTTATGATTTGCAGGATGCCAGTCCTGGGTAAGCACGATCTGATCGTATTCGTTTTCATCCATCAGTGCATTGATATAGGGAATAACCTCATTAGCACCCGGAACAGCCAGTGCCCCTCCTTCACAAAAGTCATTCTGTACATCTACGATTATTAACGCTTTTTTCATATTTAATATTCTCGAATTTTTGATAAATTTACAAAAACTAATACTCAAAAAATTGTCCAAATAAGATTTATCGGACAAATAGGCATTTTATGAAAGAATTTACGATTGATAAAGGTTTTCTGAATAATAAAAAATCTTTTCTCACCATTGATGAAAACGCTGTAACACTCAATAATACTGTTTTAAGAAAAGAAGAAATTACAGGAATTCGATACGGAATTCATTTTATAAGAGGATATATGTCAACTATAGGACGAGAATATCAAATCTTCATAAAAACCATTGACAACAAAGAAATTAAAATAAGTTTCAGATTATTTTATGGGAGAAAGCTTAAAGAAAAACATCTTTTATTCTGTACCATTATTGATACATTGTGGCATTATTTTTTTTACGGAATAGTGAAAAATTATTTAGATAAATATAAAAAGGACCGTGAAATTGTGGTCTCAGGTACTAAAATTTTTTCAGATAAAATCAGTTTTGCTAATAAAGAAATCCCCTTTGAACAACTTAGAACAAAAACTTACCATCACTACTTTATCCTCTTTTCCGAGAATGATCATTATACAAACAAAATGCTGTACTACCTGAAGGATCAGGATGCTGTTATTTTATTAGAAATATTAAATCAAATAAAAAAATGAAAGATATAGAACATAAAAAATTCCCAATAGGCAGGTATGAAGAACCCGAAAATATCTGCGATATCAAATTGGATGAATATATAAAAGTCATCAGAGACTTTCCCGGAAGATTAAAAAACCTGATCGAAAATTTCTCCGATGATCAGCTCGATACCCAATACCGTGATGGAGGGTGGACGGTAAGGCAACTCGTAAACCATATCGCCGACAGCCATATCAACAGTTTTATCCGGTTCAAACTGGCACTTACGGAAGACAACCCAACCATAAAACCGTATGACGAAGCCAAATGGGCCGAACTTCAGGATAGCCTTACCATGCCCATAAAACCCGCCATGAGGATGATCAGGGGAACGCATCAAAGGTGGACAACACTCCTGAAGAGTATGACCAATAAACAGTTTGAAAGAACTTTTCATCATCCCGAGCAAAATAAAAATTTCGATTTGAGACAGTGCCTGGCTATTTACGTATGGCATTGCAATCATCACTTTGCTCATATAGAAAACCTGAAGAAAGAAAAAGGCTGGTGAAAAAAAATCTTCATAATCCGGTCTTTTTCGATGAAATTATATCCAGGATCAACCATTTAAATAAAAATTCACAGCCAAGATGGGGAAAAATGAATGTCTCTCAGATGATGAGGCATTGTAACCAAGTTCTCCAGGTCCCGCTCAGAAAAATTGAGCTTCCGCAAATTAATCTCCTGTTTTCCGCTATCGGGATCATCACCAAATGGGAGATTCAGGTTTTAAATAACGGAATTCCCCGAAATATGCCGACATTTCGAAAACTTATTATTAATTTTGAGTGTGACTTTGATGAAGAAAAAGAAAGTCTCCTTAAAACGCTGGATGAATATCTTCTGTGTTTTCAAAATAAAAATCTGCCGGATCACCATGTCCTGTTCGGGAAAATGCAAAGCAAAGACTGGGGATTTCTGGAATATAAACATCTTCATCATCATTTAAAACAATTTGGCGTATGAGTTTTTTTGACAAAATATTCGGAGGAAAAGAGGAAAATTCCGACAGGAACCCGATCTGGAAATATATAGAATCTGAAGAAGATCTTAAAAATGCAGTTGAGCATTCATTCACTCGAAAGATTGCTATTTTTAAGCATTCTACAAGCTGCTTTATCAGCAAGACGGTCTTAAGAAATTTTGAGAAGGAAATTTCAGCTTCGGAAGTAAAACCGGAATTGTATTTTCTGGATCTGTTGGCTTACCGGCCGATATCAAATAAAATCGCCGCCGATTTTGCCGTAAGACACGAAAGCCCGCAGTTGCTGGTGATCGAAAACGGAAAGGTGATCCACAGTGCTTCTCATCAACATATATCAGCAGATTCAATCGTATAATGAAGAATATCAATAATTATTTATCCAAAGTTCTGGACGTCCCGGTTGATAAGGTAAACATGTGCAGCCTGCATTATGAAGTGAAGAAAGTGCAGAAAAACCAGTTTCTTCTTCAGTACGGGGAAATATGCCGATACATTTATTTCGTCGAAAAAGGACTCCTTAAAATGTATTCCATAGACAAAAACGGGAAAGAGCATATTATCCAGTTTGCACCGGAAAGCTGGCTTACGTCAGACCGAAGCAGTCTTTATTTCAACGAAAAATCAATTTATTACATAGAAGCCGTAGAAGATTCCGAAGTTTTGCTTTTACATCCGGACTTTATCAACAAGCTGATCGGGGAGTTTCCCAACAGCCTGGAAAAAAGTGATATTCTTTTACAGAAACACATCAAAAGCCTACAAGACAGAATCAATTCTTTATTGGGTGAAACCGCGGAAGAACGCTATATGAAGTTCATCAAGATGTATCCGGATCTCTTGCTGAGAGTTCCTCAATGGATGATTGCCTCTTATCTGGGAATTACCCCGGAAAGTCTCAGTCGTGTAAGGAAAGAACTGGCCAGAAAGAATTTCGTTCCGGACAGCAAATAATTTTAACATTTTTTTTGGAAAGCATATTTATGATATGATTGCAATCATGTTTATCGCCATTATATTCTCTTACATTTGATAAACACACCAGCAAAAATATAATATTATGAAATTTCCTTATCCTATCCGTCAAAAGTCACGGAATAATACTCATACACTTTCGTGGAAGTCAAGAACCATGATCAGTACTGAGCGTATTCATATTTGATATAAGATTTTCTAAACACTGAAACTTTTAGTTTATGATTTACTATACCCGTTTATCTATGAAAAGCGGGAGGAATTCGTATATATTTAACTTATTGATTAATAATTAATTGTAATAAATACGAATTCCTTTAAAATAAACCTGATCATCAATTTAAAATCCATTAGGGTTCGAAATTTGCATTCAAATAACAAACTATTAAATTTTACTGGGATGCGCATACATTAAACATCAAAATTAACTGACATGGTTATTAAAGAAGAAATTCTGCATTCAGTAGGAGCAATTACAAGACACTATCAGCCCTCGGAAGTCATTTTTAATGAGGGCGATATCCCGAAATATTATTATCAGATCGTTCACGGGGAAGCAAAACTCAACAATTACACGGACGACGGTAAAGAGGTTATACAAACGTTATTAGAGGATGGACAAAGCATCGGCGAATCATTACTTTTCCTGGATAAACTTTATCCGGTAAATGCAGTAGCCATTACGAAATGTAGTGTGCTCAGACTCCCAAAGGCTATTTTCCTGGATCTTATTAAACTCTATCCGGAAATATCATTCAACATGAATAAAACTCTGTCCCAAAGACTTTATTTCAAGCTGATCATGGCACAGAACTTATCTTCCCAGAATCCCGCGGCAAAACTTAAAGTCCTGATGGATTATCTCAAAAGCTTCCAGAAAGAACAATCGCCTTATTCATTCATGATTCCTCTAACCAGACAGCAGATGGCCAGTCTTACCGGGCTTTGTGTCGAAACCGCAATCCGAACCATAAAGGTGATGGAAAAGAAAAAAATCGTAAAGATCAAAGACCGAAAAATTTTATATTAAACTTGTTTCTATATTTATTTTTTACGAACTTTTTACCTTTAAAAACTGTAAAAAATGAAAACGATCAGCTGCATGAATATCGATCCCGAGATTCTTTACGCATTCGGAGCAGAAATGAAATCCTACAAACAGCGCGAAAGTATATACAGAGAAGGGGATCATGCAGCATATTACTTCCAGATCGTCAAGGGTAAAATCAAACTGAACAGCTATAACGAAGAAGGAAGAGAGTTTATCCATAATATTATAGGCGAAAAACAAAGCTTCGGCGATGCGATGCTGTTTATCGAAAAATATTACGTAATGAACGCCATATCGCTTACGGAATCACAAATCATAAGACTTCCCAAAAATAATTTCCTGGAATTACTTAAAAAAAATCCTGAGATCTCACTGGAAATGAACGCCTGCCTTTCCCAAAGGTTATACTTCAAGGCGATCATGTTACAAAATATGTCTTCTCAAAATCCTATCATCCGTTTGGAGGGATTACTCGACTATCTGAAAAGTTATCATGAAGGAGACTGTGAACAATGTTTTCCGGTAGAACTTACCCGTCAGCAGATGGCCAACCTTACCGGGCTGCGCGTCGAGACTGTCATCAGATCCCTTAAAAAAATGGAAAAACTGGGCAAACTTACCATAAAGGACCGAAAAATTTTATATTAATATCGACCAACATGATTTGGGTCATAAATTGGTGATATATTCTAACGTACATTTGAGTTAATTAATTCATCCATATTCCTTAAAGCCTCATACCTGAGGTACATCTTAAGCTCTTTAGCTTTTATGTTCATGCAAATTAACCAAAAACTCATTGCTGTCTAATACTAGTCACGGCCGGCAATACCATCACTATAATATTAATATAAAAAATTCAGTTATGAACACTAGAAATTCAAGAAATCGTAGTTCAAGAGGAAATTCAGATTCTTCAAGCAATCTGGAAGAAATTTATCAGTTAGGTTATGATCACGGTTATAACGATGCGTCACAGGACGAAGAGTATGACGATGACTTCTCAGAATATGAAGACTATTTTGATGAAGATTATGACGATGATGATGAAGATTACGACGATGAAGACTATGATGATGATGATGATTATGACGACGAAGACTACGATGATGACGAGGACGATAACAGAGGAGGAAGAGGCCGAGGAAGATCAGGAAACGGAAACCAGCAGAGAGACGACCAGGGAAGATTTACTTCCGGAGGCGGCAGAGGCGGTTCACGCGGAGGATCCGGATCTAGAAGTGGATCTGGTTCAGGCTCAAATTCCGGTTCAGGAAGAGGAAGGAATTCAGGAGGATCCGGGGGATCAAGATCTGGAGGAAGAGGCAGGTCATCAGGAGGATCATCAAACTCAAACAGTGACAACTACGATCACAGACACGATAATCCGGGAAGACCGAGAGGAAGCAGAAACGGAGGCGGAAGATCTTCGGGATCAGGCTCCCGTTTCAATTCAAGCTCAAATTCAAACTCAGGAAGATCAGGATCAAATAGCGGCAGAGGCGGCTCAGGATCAGGAAACAACGGCGGTTCAGGTCGAGGTTCCAATTCCGGTTCTGGCTCAGGATCATCAAAAAGAGGTTTCGCTTCAATGAGTAAAGCCGAACGTACGAGAATCGCTCGTATGGGCGGACAGGCTTCTCATGGCGGCGGAAGATCTTCAGGTTCCGGCAGATCAGGATTTGGAGGCAGACGTAATAATTCATAGTTCTTTTTCCACGATTACCTCTTTATTGATTAAGTAAAGGGGTAATCTTTTAAAACCAAACACCACTCACATTATGGCAACAAAAACATTAGATAATAAAGACACCGGTACAACAGGTACCGCAACCGCATCTTCAAACGATTCATCTAAAAAAACAGCATCCGTTGATAATGCAATGGTAGACAAAAACGAGATGAACAATTCTCCTTTGCATAAATTTTTTGTTTCGGCGCTTAAAGATATCTACTATGCAGAAAATGCAATTATTGAAGCCCTGGGAAAAATGCAGGAAGCAGCCACTACCGAAGAGCTGAAAGAAGCCTTTGAAGACCATCAGCTGCAAACCCAGAAACATGTAAGCAGACTCGAAAAAGTCTTCAAACTGATCAATGAAACGCCCGAGAAAAAAGAATGCAAGGCCATCAAAGGAATTATCGAAGAAGGCGAAGAAATCATCAAATCTACGGAAGATGGATCCATGACGCGTGATGCCGCTTTGATTATTGCCGCCCAAAAGGTTGAACATTACGAAATTGCGACCTATGGAGGACTTGCACAGCTGGCCATCACCATGGGCCACGATAAAGCCGCAGATCTTCTCGAAAAAACCCTTCAGGAAGAAGAAGATACAGATTATGACCTGACGGAAATCGCTGAAACCTACATCAATTTTGATGCGGAGCAGGAAGATTAATGTTACAATATAAAGCCATGTAGCGCTTGTCTATATGGCTTTTTTAAATATCAAATCAAAAAGTATATGCTTCCCGCGACATATACTTTATCAATACACCACCAACAAAAAGAATTATGAAAGACAAACAACCGACCAACGAAAAACTTAACCAGCTGGAATCTCACATGACTTCCAACGAAAACGAAAAACTGACCACCAATCAGGGACTGAAAATCAACAACAACCAGGATTCCCTGAAAGCAGGGGACAGAGGGCCTACCTTGCTGGAAGATTTCATCCTCAGAGAAAAAATTACACATTTCGATCACGAAAGAATTCCCGAGAGAGTCGTTCACGCCCGTGGGTCCGGTGCTCATGGCGTATTTAAGCTTACCAAAAGTCTAAAAGGGTATACCAAGGCCAATTTTTTAACGGAAGAAGGTAAAGAAACTCCGGTATTTGTGCGGTTTTCAACCGTTGCCGGAAGCAGGGGAAGTACAGATCTGGCAAGAGATGTAAGAGGTTTTGCCGTAAAATTCTATACGGATGAAGGAAATTACGACCTTGTTGCCAATAATATGCCTGTATTCTTTATTCAGGATGCCATTAAATTTCCTGATCTCGTACATGCCGTAAAGCCGGAACCTCACAATGAAATCCCGCAGGCACAGTCTGCCCACGATACATTCTGGGATTTTATCTCCTTAATGCCTGAAAGTATGCACATGATCATGTGGCTGATGAGCGACCGGGCCATCCCGCGAAGTTTTTCAAGAATGGAAGGCTTTGGTGTGCATTCATTTAAATTGATTAATGATGAAGGCAAAGCACATTTCGTAAAGTTTCATTTTAAACCGAAACTGGGTGTACACTCGGTGGCCTGGGACGAAGCACAGCGTATTTCAGGAGTAGATCCCGATTTTCATAAAAGAGATCTCTGGGAATCCATCGAAAACGGAATGTTCCCGGAATGGGATTTCGGTGTACAGCTGATTCCTGAAGAAGATGAATTTAAATATGATTTTGACCTTCTTGACCCCACTAAAATCGTTCCCGAAGAAGTTGTACCGGTACAGCTTGTCGGAACTTTAACCTTAAATAAAAACCCGGAAAACTTTTTTGCTGAAACCGAACAGATCGCTTTTCATCCCGGACACATTGTTCCCGGAATCGATTTCACCAATGATCCGTTGCTTCAGGGAAGATTGTTTTCTTACACAGATACCCAGCTGATCAGATTAGGCGGTCCAAATTTCCATGAAATCCCGATCAACAGGTCCGTAAATGTTGTTCATAACAACCAGCGGGACGGCTATATGAGACAACAGATCGCGAAAGGTAAGGTAAGTTACGAACCGAATTCCATCGGCGGAGGATGCCCTTTCCAGGCGATGATGAAAGAAGGAGGTTTTGTCTCTCAGGAGGCGAGAGTTTCGGGGACAAAAGTAAGAGAGCGTAGCAAGAGTTTTGTAGATCATTATTCTCAGGCGAAATTATTCTACAACAGCCAGTCGGCTCCCGAAAAAATGCACCTTCAGAATGCGTTGGTCTTTGAACTTTCAAAAGTAACGATTCCTGAAATCAGAGAAAGAATGGTAAGCCTGCTTGCTTTTGTAGATAAGGAACTGGCAACAAAAGTAGCCTCAAAACTGGGTGTTGAAGTAAAAGAGCTTAAATTCCCCAATCAAAGTATTCCCGCCGATGCAGATCCTTCAGCACTGCAAAGTGAAGAAAGAGAACCGGATACTAAGATCTCCGAAGCACTCAGCATGCAGAATACCGTTAAAGATACCATTATGGGCAGAAAAATAGGTTTCATCATGGCAAATGGAGTTGATGCAGGAGCTGTTAATGATTTAAAAACGAAACTTGAAGCGGAAAATGCAGTCGTGGAAATCATCGGAACAAGTATGGCTCCGGTACAGGCTAATGACGGATCTCTGCTGACTCCTAAGCATTCTTTAACGAGCAATGCCAGTGTTTCCTTCGATGCTCTCTACGTAGCAGCAGGAGAAAACTCAACAAAAGAGCTTCTCACCCCTGACAATAAACAACATGTTTTGAATTTTATCAACGAGGCATACAAACACTGTAAAGCGATTTACTTTGGCGAAGGCACCGAACCTCTGTACATGAACAGTAATGTAAGTACGAAAAGCCATATCGATCCGGCCATCGTTGTCGCTGAAGACGAAAATCCTTCAGATAAATTCATTACGGCTGTTGCCAATCACAGAGTCTGGGATCTTGAATTGGAAAGAAATGCTTAAAATAAATTAAACACACCTTCACAACACTAAATATTAAATTATGAAAGCAGCAGTTATTCACGGGCCGGGTATCATTAAATGTGATACGGTAGACGACCCGATTATCAAAGATGCAAACGACATTATTCTTAAAGTAACATCAACCGCCATTTGCGGAAGCGACCTGCACATGTATTCCGGTGGGATTCCACAGGCAAGACCGATGGTCATGGGCCATGAATTCATGGGCATCGTTGAGGAAGTAGGGCAGCACATTACCAATCTCAAAGTAGGAGACCGCGTAGTGGTGCCGTTCCCTATTTCCTGCGGGAGCTGTTATTTCTGCCAGCACGATCTGCCGACAGCCTGTGAGCACAGCAATCCTGAGCATTACGGGCCGGAAGGAGGCATTGTTACCGATAAAGGCGGTGCCTTATTCGGTTATTCCGATCTGTATGGAGGATACGATGGCGGGCAGGCGCAATACGTTCGAGTCCCTTACGCTCATTTCGGACCCAGAAAAGTTCCGGATAACCTTACCGATGAGCAGGTTCTTTTCCTTACTGATATTTTTCCTACCGGATACATGGGAGTTTTATGGGGAGAATTAAAAGGTGGTGAAACGGTAGCCATCTTCGGAGCAGGCCCGGTAGGTTCCATGTCGGTAAAATCGGCCATTCTGCACAATGCAAAAAAGGTTATCGTGATCGACACCCAACAGTACAGGCTGGACCAGATCAAAAATCTCACAGGATGCGACACGATCTTATGGAAAGACGGGCAGAATGTTATCGATCAGATCAGGGATATGACAGACGGAAGAGGAGCCGATCTCTGTATCGATGCAGTAGGCTTTGAGCCGGACCGTAACCTCATCGACCGGGCAAAAGCGGTCATCAACTTTGAAAAAGGATCTATAAAAGTTCTCGAAGCCTGTATGAGTGCCGTTAGGAGAGGAGGTATCGTTTCCGTCCTGGGCGTTTATCCGGTAAATTACGATAATTTCAAACTTGGACAGATTTTTGATAAAGGAATTACCATAAAAGCCGGGCAGTGCAACGTTCATGCAATCATTGATGAATTGCTGGATCACGTACAGAGCGGCAGGGTACAGCTGAATGACATCATTACCCACCGTCTTTCGCTTGAAGATGTTTCTAAAGGATACGAGATCTTCGACAAAAAGCAGGACGGATGTGTAAAGGTTGTTCTTGATCCATGGAAGACTTCAGGTCTCTGAAAATAATATACACCAACACTTAAATATTAGAATTATGGAATTTCAAAAGAATCTTCTGGATTATATCAGCCAGTCTTTAATGACTACCGACGAAACCATTTCAGTGGTAGAAAGCGTAACCTCAGGCTGTCTGCAGTTGGCTTTCTCACAGATGCCGAATGCTTCAATGTTTTACAAAGGCGGTCTTACCGCCTATACCTTACAGGAAAAAGTAAGATTGCTGAATGTGGATGCCCACGAAGCCGAAGAATGCGACTGCGTTTCAGAAAACATCGCAGAAACAATGGCCCTTAATGTAGCAAAGCTTTTCGAATCCGACTGGTCGATCGCTACGACAGGATATTGCACACCGATTCGCAATTCTTCTTATAAAATCTATGCTTTCTTTTCATTTTCTTACAAAGGCGAGATCATTCTTACCAAAAAGCTGGAGCTGCATCCTAAGACACAGGCACTGAATGCACAGCTGTATTACACGGAATTTATCCTCGGATGCTTTAAAAGCGAAATTAATCAACTTTTAATTTTAAAGTAAGAACCTATGAACAGAAAAAATGAATATGCGCTGGTTACGGGAGCAACCAGCGGGATCGGCTATGAGCTTGCCAGACAGTTTGCAAAGAACGGATATGATCTCGTAATGGTAGCCCGGAATCACGATGAGCTGAAAGCAAAAGCTGATGAATTCAAAAGTTTCGAGATCAATGTTATCTCCATTGCGAAGAACCTTTTTATTGAAGAAGATGCTTATTCCTTATATTCTGAATTGAAATTAAACGGCATAAGCCCGTCGATTCTCGTAAATGATGCCGGACAGGGCGTGTACGGCAAGTTTCAGGATACCGACATTCACAGGGAAGTAGATATTGTTAACCTGAATATTGTTTCAGTACTCATCCTTACAAAAATGTTCCTGAAAGACCGCTTGCCAAAAGGATCAGGAAGAATTCTCAATCTCGCTTCGATTGCAAGTAAGGCACCCGGTCCGTGGCACTCGGTATATCACGGAACAAAAGCGTTTATCCTTTCCTGGTCGGAAGCCATCCGCGAAGAACTTAAGGATTCCGGAATTACCGTAACGGCACTCCTGCCTGGACCGACAGATACAGATTTTTTTAATAAAGCGGATATGAACGAAAGTAAAATCCTGGAAGACAAAGACAACCTTTCGTCACCCGAAGAAGTGGCCATTGACGGCTACAATGCCTTGATGAATGGTGACGATAAAGTAATTTCAGGGCTTAAAAATAAACTCACCGTGGCCATGTCTAATATTGCACCGGACAGCATGGCCGCACACAGAATGGCAGAAATGCAAAAACCGGTAAATGAAAAGTAAATGACTATGGGAAAAATGAAATTAGAAAATAAAAATGTACTGATCACAGGCGCAGACAGCGGAATCGGTAAGGCAGTGGCTTTACTTTTTGCAGAAGAGGGAGCAAACATTGCTATTATCTATTATTCCGATGAGAAAGATGCAGAAAAAACAAAATCAGAAATTGAGGGCCTTGGCAGGAAGGCGGCCATTTTTAAGGGAGATGTCAACGATTATAAGTTCTGTAAAGAAACAACCGATAAAGTCGTCTCCGAATTTGGGAGCATTGATATTTTGGTAAACAATGCGGGCGTGCAGTTCCCGGCCGATGATATCACTGAGCTGGAAGAGGAAAATATCCGGACGACATTCAATTCAAATATCATAGGGATGATTCTTCTTACCAAAGTGGTCTTTCCTCATCTTAAAGAGGGAAGCTCAGTCATCAATACGACTTCGGCAACCGCTTACCAGGGACATGAGCAGCTTCTGGACTATTCCGCGACAAAAGGAGCGATCGTTGCCTTTACCCGCTCACTTGCCTTACAGTCGAAACCGAAAGGGATCCGTGTAAATGCTGTGGCTCCGGGACCTGTCGCAACGCCATTGACCAAAGAGACTTTTGGGGAAGACGACGACGATCCGAACAAACCGCCTTTCGAGAGAAACGCTACACCGGAAGAAGTAGCCGGAAGCTTCCTGTTCCTGGCCAGTGATGATGCTGCACAGATTACAGGACAGGTGCTCCATCCCAACGGCGGGATCGTAATCAACGGATAAACTTACATTAAAATAAAAACATCATGATTATGAAAACAACCACTTTAGTTTTGGGAATTTTAAGCCTCTTCGCATTTTCATCCTGCAGATGCGGGTTTGATGAAGACGAACCGAGAAACAAATACGACAATAAGAATTCCGACAGCAATACCAAAAAAAGCGACACATTGCAGATCAGATAAGTTTAACGAAAATTAAAATACATGTACAGAGACGGAGCAAGAAAAAGTATATGGCAGGAAGAAATCAGGAAATTTCCCGCAGAGGCCGACCTTCAGCAGCTCTACGATGTAGCCGTAGTCGGAGGAGGGATTACAGGGGTTTCCACTGCACTGAAGCTGCAGCAGGAAGGCAAAAGATGTATTCTTCTGGAAGCGGCCAATATCGGTTTCGGAACCACCGGCGGAACCACCGCACACCTGAACGACTTCTTTGATACAACTTTTAAGGAAGCGATCAGTGACTTCGGATCCGAAAACGCAAAACTCTTTGCGAATGTGGGGAGGGAAGCGATCGGTATGATCGAAAGTAACATTCAGCATTTTGGTATCGACTGTGATTTCGAGAGAAAAACAGCTTATCTTTTCGCCTTAGATGAGAAACAACAGAAGCAGCTGAAAGATATTGTGGAAGGAGCCTCGGAAGTAGGGCATGAGGTGACCTATGTGGAAGAAATCCCTTTTCCCATTCCTTTTAAAGAGGCGGTGCGTATTCCTGACCAGGCACAATTCCATCCTATCAATTATATCAAAGGTTTATGTGAAGCATTTATAAGCATGGGAGGGGTTATTCTGGAGGAATGCCGTTCTGAAAACCACGATGAGCAGGAAAATATGGTTCTATTACAGACATCATCGGGAAAAATTAAGGCTAAGAATGTGGTGTATGCCACGCATATTCCGCCAGGTCTGAGTGTTTTACACATTACCAATGCACCTTACAGAAGTTATGCTTTAGCCTTCAGCCTGAAAAACGGAAAATATCCTGAAGACCTGGGCTATGACCTCATCGATCCTTATCATTATTACCGGGTGCAGGAAATAAACGGGCAGAAGCTTCTCATTGCAGGAGGAGAAGACCATAAAACGGGACACGAAGAAGATACAGGAGAATGCTTTTCAAGACTTGAAAATTATGTCAGAAAATATTTCGATGTGGAAACCGTGTATTACAGCTGGTCCAGCCAATACTACGAACCGACAGACGGATTTCCGTATATTGGCAAACTTCCGGGTAGTGCCGGCAAAATATTTTGTGCCACCGGGTTCAGGGGAAACGGAATGATATTCGGAACCATCTCCTCACAGATCCTTTCGGATTTAATCATTAAAGGTGAGAATAAATATGAATCGATCTTCAGCCCGTCGAGAATAAAACCGATTGCAGGCTTTGCCGATTTTGTGAAAGAAAATGCAGTGGTCGCTTATGATTTTATTAAAGATAAACTCTTTGCCGAAAAGATCCATTCGCTTTCGGAAGTAAAAGAAGGACAGGCCAAAGTGGTGAAATACGAAGGCGAATCCTACGCTTTGTACAAGGAAACCAACGGAACCGTACATCTGGTAAAAAGCACCTGTCCGCATGCAAAGTGCGAAGTGAGATGGAACAGTGCCGAGCTCAGCTGGGATTGTCCATGCCACGGATCGCGATTCAATATCAATGGAAAACTCCTTACCGGACCAACCGTGAGAGATCTTCCTCGTGTGGATATCGATTCTGAAATTTAATCATTAAAGCCATGTCTAAAAAAGGGTTTTTATATCGGAACAGTTTAAGTATTGTTTTGATCGTCTTTATGCTATGCTGTCTTTCCGCACAGTTCTTTACCGGCTGGAAAACCGAAAATAAAGAACTCATGGAAAACGGAAGTGCCGCATTAAGTATAGGACAATACGTTTACAGCGGACATTTCATACAGGCTACATTCGAAAACTGGGAAAGTGAGTTCCTGCAGATGATGCTGTATATTTTGCTGACGGTTTCTTTACGGCAGAAAGGGTCGAGCGAATCAAAATCTTTGGAGAAAGAAGAAGATGTCGACAAAGAACCTGTAGCTCATGCCGATGCTCCGTGGCCCGTGAAAAAGGGCGGTATCTGGCTGAAGATGTACCAGCATTCTTTATCCATTGCTTTTGCGGTTTTATTCCTCATCAGCTTTTCGCTTCATTTCTACGGAAGCCTGAAGGAGTATAATGAAGAGCAGATTTCAAAAGAAAAGCCTGCCATCAGCGCCTCGCAGTACATCACGGAATCCCGTTTCTGGTTTGAATCGTTCCAGAACTGGCAGAGCGAATTCCTCGCCGTTGCCTCCCTGGTGATTCTTTCCATCTGGCTGCGTGAAAAGGGATCTCCGGAATCCAAACCCGTGGATATGCCTCACAGCGAAACCCCTTAGATCTATTTGGGTTCATACCATAAAAAGAGGCTGTCCAATCTTTTCGGACAGCCTCTTTTAAGTTTGCTTTTAGTAATCATTTACAGCATACCAAGTAAAGTAAATTTTTAATTTGCCCCATTAGGAGCAATCTCTGTGTAGAACTTTATCATTTGTCTGTAAAACCGGAACTCCATAGGAGTTCTATCTTATCATAGCACACCTACGGCGTGCTTGCGATGATTCTTTTTCTTTTTTCTGCTACACAGATATTGCTCCTACGGAGCATAAAGATTACTTTGTTCATTTCCGGTAAAAAAAGAAGACCTTCCAAACTTTTCAAACCGCGTCTTTTATTTACAGTACACCAAATGAAGTACACTTTTAATTTGCTCCATAGGAGCAATATCTGTGTAGATCAATATCAGCATCTTGTAGCAGAATTCCATAGGAGTTCAATCTTATATAGCACACCGCTGGCGTGCTTGCGATGACGCTATTACTTCTTCTGCTACACAGATATTGCTCCCCTGGAGCATAAAATTATTGTGTTCAATCCTATAGCAAAAGAAATAGACTGTCCCAAACTTTTCGGACAGGAGCTTTTGAGTTTTCTTTTAATAATCATTTTACAACATACCAATAAAGTACACTTTTAATTTGCTTCATAGGAGCAATATCTGTGTAGATCAATATCAGCATCTTGTAGCAGAACTCCATAGGAGTTCTATCTTATAATAGCACACCGCTGGCGTGCTTGCGTTGACCCTATTACTTGTTATGCTACACAGATATTGCTCCCTGGAACATAAAATTATTGTGTTATCCGGTAGCAAAAGAATAGGCTGCATCAATGATGCAGCCTATCAATTTTTTATTTGAATATTCTTAGATTTTTGCCTGTCCTTCAACACCATCTGAATTATCGGTGGTGTTTCCGGTAACGGCCGCCGTTACGAAGTTTACGAGGCTTACCAGTTTACCGACTTTCGTATCCCAATAATACGATTCTCTCGGCTCTACGCGGATGATCGAAACGTTAGGATCATCTTTTCCGTCTTCAAACCATGCCTTGGCCATTGGTGACCATTTGTCTTCGATGGTCGAACGGTCTTTGTAAATCGTAGCATCTCCGAAAACGGACAGGTACTGATAGTCGCCATTGTTCATAAAGAACAGCTGGACTCTTTTATCTTCTTTAATCTCAAAATTTTTGTTGCTGGTATCACTGCTGATGAACCAAAGATTTCCTTCCTCATCCGTTTCCTGTAAAGACATCGGTCTTGAATTGATCGGCAGTGTATCCAATTCTGTACAGAACATACATATTTTAGCACTTTCTGATAGATCTTTGATTTTTTTTACAGCGTCGTAGTGTGTAAGATTTTCTGTTGACATAAAATTATATTTTTAGTGATTGGTATTTAAAAAGTACTGTTGACTATTCAAAAACCCGACCATAGTGAGCTTTATCTTTAAAAATTACGGACAATCCATAAAATCGTTAGTGAAAGTATACTGTGAGATTTACTAATAACCGAGATTTGAAATTTATCGTTAAAAGATAATAATTAATATCTCCATTTACCCCCTGATGTTGTGAGCTTTCAAGCTGATGTACTCTAAAACATTTCCATGTTAGAAAATGAGATGCTCGAGCTACGTGCGAATTATATAACAAATAAACATTAAAATATAAATCACAAAGTGTTATCATTTATTACCTTTAACAGACAAACAAACAAAACTTATTTTTCATGAAAAAAATCTTTTTAGTAGCAGCCTTCAGTGCTGCTGGTTTTATGAACGCTAATGGAACTGTAGAGAACAAATTTGATGCTCAAAAAAGCACAGAACAAAAAGAAGCACTGGTTGCGTTTCAACTCTGTGGAGTTATGGTAACTTATTTCAATTCACAAGGACAACCAACCGGCCAAACATGGTTTACTTCAGATCAACCAAATTTAAACTCGTGCATGGCTTATCAGGCAGGTGTAATTGCTGATTTAAGATCTCAAGGCTATAACGTAAAAGCGTTACAACCTAATTCAGATGTAAATCCATAGTCAAAACAATCAAGTATGTATAAGTTTTTTTTTCTATTATCTCTTTTCTCTGTCTGGATATCTGCACAAAAACAGATCCACATCCAATATCTCAATGTTAGGTCAACTATTGCAAATGTTTACGAAGACCTTTATACAGACGGAACAAGAGTTATTTCTAAACAAGACGGTAATATTATGTGGACCGATCCCTCATTTAATAAAAATAATAGTAAGGGACAGGATTTTTATTTTATTTCTACTATTGATACTACTACAAAGGATAGAAATTTCTTCTTTACCACTTTTGTGAAAGATAATGCTGAGGATTACTATTTGGTGTACGATAAAGTTCCGCACATAGATTGGCTAATCGATAAGGAAACTACAAAAAAAATACTTGGTTACGATTGTATTAAAGCTACTGCTAATTTTCGAGGCTCACCCATAACAGCATTTTTCACAAAAGAAATACCGTATTCTGTTGGACCCTTTAAATTTTTTGGTCTCCCAGGAGCAATTCTTGATGTTCGAGTAGATGGCCAAAATTATGACTTATGGAAAGCTGTTAAGGTTGATCTAAATGATACTGCAAAGATAGATTACAATCCCGAATTTCCAGGTTATACTAAAGCAAAAATGCAAGACTTTGTAAAATTAAAAGATGCGAGCAATACTTCTTTTATGAATAATAGTAAGGTTGCTGGCAGTACAGGAAAAGTAGCAACGGTACGGATGGGAATTGAAAAGTTGTTTGAATGGGAAACAACTCCTTAAATACCTTTAAATACAAAAAACAAGAGGCTGTCTAAAATGTTTAGGCAGCCTCAATTTTGTTAAGATTTTCCATAAATTAATTTAGGGGTTATGCAATTCAAAATCAAACAATTCCCGCGGATGAACTTCTAATCCTTTAGCCAGTTCCTGTATTGTTGAAATTCTTATATCAACTTCTCCTTTTTCAATTTTGCTGATATTACTATGGTCAATATCACACTTTTGAGCTAACTGCCGGTAGCTCAATCCCAGCTTTTTTCTAAAATTTTCAACCCTTTTTCCAAAAGCTATTCTAAATTCAATCCTATCCATTGTAATTTTTAATATAAAAATTCAAGAAGTCTTAAATCTAATCAATTTTAAAATCTACCAAATCCTTAGGTAATACATTCAGACCTTTAGATAAATCGATTAAAGTAGTAAATGCAAAGTTTGGTTTTCCATTTTCGATATCGCTGATGGTAGCTTTGGTAATTTTTGAGCTGTTTAAAACCACATCATCTTGGGTAAGACCGGATTTAAGTCTTAATTGTTTGACATGCTTCCCGAATTTCTTTAATAATTCATCTTGTAAAACGTCCATGTAATAACAGTTTATACAAAAACACTAAGTTATTCATCAATTTTATACTTCTCTATATCGAAGTCGAAATCGAATAACTCTTTCGGAGGAATATTAAATGCGGAAGCCATTTTAAGAAGGGTCTCGATCGTTGGATTGCCTTTTCCATTTTCATACTTATTATAATTACTGGAATCAAAAGCAGAATTTTGCGCAACAGCATCCATAGAATGATACTTATCCTTCCTGATCTCTTTGAGGTGTTCAGAAAAAGCCTTCATATACAATTTTAAAACGTGCTTACTATCCATTTCTTTTATAATTGATAGCAATTTTGGAATTTCAATTAAAAATCACATGGTGATATATTACCATATTTGAAAAATTACAGTATATTTGTATGTAATATGCTGGTTATACTATCATAGTGTAATAAAACATTTATGCATTAAAATTAAATCTAAACTGAAATTTTAAAACCAATAAAAACACAATCTGCCATATTACCTTGACTTGTACGGGCAGGAAGTTCAGGCTTTATCATATTTCCTCCTTTACAGCCTGATAAAAACTAAAAAAACATGACCATGATGAATTCAAGAAAACTTAAAATCAACACCACCTACCAGAAAAGCAGCGACCGCATGATAACGGTCTCCGAAATCCGGCTTAAAGGCAAATGGCTTGAAAAGCTCGGTTTTGAAAAGGGGAAAACCGTAAACATCAAGCAGAATAAAAACAAACTCACAATCACGGTGGCAAAATAAAACTCTCTGAAAACAGCATCTGGTTCCCGCAACTTGCGCGAGACTTCCGTAGTCCTTCAGAGATTTAAAACAATAATGCTTTTAACTTCCTGCAATTGCATTTTGTCACAAACACACTTGTTTGTCATCTCATGCAACTGCATATTGTTATAAACACACCTGTTTGTAACCTCATGCAATTGTATTTTATCACAAACACACTTGTTTGTCATCTCATGCAACTGCATATTGTTATAAACACACCTGTTTGTAACCTCATGCAATTGTATTTTATCACAAACACTATTGTTTGTAATCTCCTGCAATTGTATTTTGTTTCCCGCAAACTGCGTGAGACTTCTACAGTTTTAATGAGCCCAACTATTCTGTGCCTGAAAATTCCAGCAGTACTTCGTCAGGCAAAATTCTTTATCTTGCGCAGAATTTGGAAGCGGAAGCAACCACCAATTTTAAAAGAAAAAAACAATAATCATTAATGGAAAAAACAGAATTGTACAAGGCTTTCTTTCAGAAAAGGAGTAACTATTATCTGGAGCAATTAAACTATTATGAGAAGGGTAGGAAATTCAGATTTAGCTATGCTTCTTTTATATTCGGAATATTCTGGTTTTTGTACAGGAAAATGTATCTGGAATTTTTTATTATTCTCACCGTTTTCTATGTGGAATCTATCTTTGAAAATCTTGTTTTGATAAAACTGATAGGTATCGAGCAGACTAAATTTTTCAGTTTTGTTGTAACTATAATCGTTCTCATCACGATGGGGATTATAGGAAACAATTTGTACATCAAAAAAGCAAAAAAAACAATAGAAAAGGCAGAAATGAAATTTACCAATCTTGATCAGCAAAAAGAATTTCTGACCAAAAAAGGAGGGACAAGCTTTTTATATGTCATCATTCTTCTTGTCCTATTTTTTCTTGTCTTTCTCATACAGCCAAAATAACACACGCTTGAATATATCAGTTTCAGAAACCTTAATTAATGAATATCATATCAATAGAAATGGGCTTTAGTCCCATGATGCAGCTGATCCGGCTTTAGCCAAAACCTACCCTAAGTTTAGACTAAAGCCAATGGCAAACCGCTATCCGTTCATCGGGCTGAAGCCCGACGCTATTGATAAGTTATTTACCCTAAATAATTTCTGATTCTGAAACTTTCTCAGTATTTTTACTGAACTTTTAATACCAAAGAAAATGATTCAGTATTTAGATAATATTCATCATAAAGATTCCAAAAACTTTTTCCTGATCGCAGGACCTTGTATCATCGAAGGGGAAGACATGGCGCTTCGCATTGCTGAGAAAGTCGTTGAGCTCACCAACAAATACAATATTCCTTATATCTTCAAAGGAAGCTTTAAAAAAGCAAACCGGAGCAGGGTAGATTCGTTTACAACGATCGGAGAAGAAAAATCTCTTGAGATCCTTAAAAAAGTAGGAGAGACGTTCAATATTCCGACAACGACCGACATTCATGAGAATGAGCACGCGGCTCTTGCTGCTAAATATGTGGATGTCTTGCAGATTCCTGCATTTCTCGTTCGCCAGACGGATCTTCTGGTGGCTGCTGCAGAAACTGGAAAGTGTGTGACTTTAAAGAAAGGACAGTTCCTTTCTCCGGAATCCATGAAGTTTGCCGTTCAGAAGATCACCGATTCCAACAACCAGAAAGTAGCCATTATCGAAAGAGGAAACTCATTCGGCTACACCGATCTGATCGTCGATTACAGGGGAATTCCCACCATGAGAAATTATGCTCCGGTGATTCTTGATGTAACCCATTCTTTACAGCAGCCGAACCAAAGCTCAGGCGTTACAGGAGGGAGACCAGATCTTATCGAAACCGTAGCCAAAGCCGGAATCGCAGTAGGAGCAGACGGAATTTTTATTGAAACCCATCCGACGCCGGAAACTGCTTTATCCGATGGTGCCAATATGCTGAGACTTGATCTTCTGGAAGATTTGCTGCAAAAATTAACCAGAGTAAGAGAGGCCATCCTTTAATTTAATATTGTTTTATGAAACGTTTTGCAGATCTCGCACTAAATGTTAATAAAGTTTAAAAAAGTTAAAATAAAATTTATATATTCACGTTTGAAATTCTAAAACATTTCTTTTGAAAAAACTAGTTTTACCATTGAGCCTTATGGTTCCTGCGTTAGTATTCTCCCAGGTAAGAAAAAAGAAGGATACGATGAAAACCGCCACTATTGAAGAAGTGGTCTTTCAGAAAAAAGTAGCAGGAAGAACCAATGATCTTACCACTGTGAAAATTTCAGCGAAAGATGCTCAGAATGTAGCGAGCATTTCCGGAGGTATCGAAGGAATTATCAAAACCCTGCCTTCCGTAAACTCCAATACGGAACTTTCTTCACAGTATATGGTTCGTGGCGGAAACTACGACGAAAACCTGATCTACATCAACGATATCGAGATCTACAGACCGTTCCTGATCAGAAATTCGCAGCAGGAAGGATTAAGCATCATCAATCCCGATATGGTGTCTACCGTGAATTTTTCTGCCGGAGGTTTCGAGCCGAGATACGGTGATAAAATGTCTTCAGCCCTGAATATCTATTACCGCGAACCGGAAAAATTCGAACTTTCGGGAGAAGGAAGCTTAATCGGCGGAAGGCTGACCACAGGCTTCGCCGCAGGAAAAGATAAAGATGACAACAGGAAATTTACAGCCCTGTTTTCAGGAAGATACAGGAATACAAATCTTGTTCTCAATACATTAAAAGAAGATACAGACTTTAATCCGAAGTATATGGATTTCCAGACGTATCTTAATTATCATTTCAGCCCGAAGCTTACTTTATCTTTCATAGGATACTATTCTAACAATGATTACGAAATGGTCCCGAAAACGAGAGAAGTAGATTTCGGAAGCCTTCAGCAGCCTCTTAAACTCAATGTATTTTACCGCGGCCGCGAAGATGATAAGTATAAAAATATGATGGGAACGGCTTCCATCAATTACAAACCTTCAGACAAATGGCGGGTAACCCTTGATGCGTTTGCCTATCAGAACCGTGAAAGGGAATACTACAGCATTTCTTCTTCCTATGCCCTGCAGACTTATGATCCGGTGACCGGGGATCCCGTAACCTCATACGATGCGGGAGGGCAGATCGAACATGCCAGAAATGATCTTCAGGTAAAAACATACGGCGCACAGTTCAGAACGCGTTTTTCACCTAACGTGAATACCGATATCGAAGTAGGATTCAAATACGAAAAAGAAAACCTGAGAGATCTTACCAACGAATGGAAATTAGCAGATTCTGCGGGATACAGCCTTCCACACGAAGAGTTCATACAGCCAAGAGATGCGGATGATCTGAGATTAATGTATAATATTTCCGGGAACAACCACATCCAGCCGACCAGAATGTCTGCTTATGCCCAGTATTCACAGAAGTTTTTCTGGGGCAGCAATAAGGTTTTCGTTAATGCCGGAGCGCGTGTCGCCCACTGGAGTTTTAACGATGAAACGATCTTTTCACCAAGAGCACAGTTTGCCATCAAACCGGATTGGGATACTGACATGCTATTCAGGCTCTCTGGAGGAATTTACTACCAGGCGCCTTTCTATAAAGAAATCAAAGACCTTGACGGAAACTTTAATTCTTCTATTAAATCACAGCGGTCGATCCAGGCCATTCTGGCCAATGACTACGAATTTTATATGTACGAAAGGCCGTTTAAGCTAACGACCGAGCTGTATTATAAAAAGATGAATGACCTTATCCCTTATTATATGGATAATGTGAGAATTCGTTATTCAGGCAAGAACAACGCATCAGGATATGCATACGGAATTGATACAAGACTTTTCGGGGAATTTGTTCCGGGAATTGATTCATGGCTTTCGGCAAGTTATGCCAGAGTCTATGAAAACATTGACGGAAAGGGTGATATCCCGAGACCTACGGATCAGCGTTTCAGATTTGCGATGTTCTATCAGGATTATATGCCGGCATTTCCGCAAATGCGTGTCAATCTTACCTTAACCTATGCCATGGGACTGCCGACCGGAGCACCGGTACTTACCGATCCTTACCAATATCAGAAGACTCTTCCATCATACAAAAGAGTAGATTTAGGGTTATCGTATGCCTTTATAGATCCGAAAGAGAAGCAAGGAGGATACGGCTTCTGGGGTAATTTTGAAGAGCTGACTTTAGGAGTACAGGTTTTCAATGCCTTTAATATCAGGAATACCGTAGCCAACCAATGGATCAGCGATGCCAACACCAATTTGATGTATCCGGTGCCAGTACGTCTTACAGGACGGTTCTTTAATGTAAAACTTGAATTCAGAATAAAATAAATGAAAAAATATATCATTACCGCCATGCTTTCTGTACTGTCAGCAGTTTCCGTATTGGCACAGTCAAAAAAAGATGTGCAGGTCAGTAAATTGTACAGTGATTACATCGGTATAAAATCGGCCTTAGCTTCTGATGATACGGGCAAAGCTTCGGCAGCGGCCGCAGCATTTATCAAAACTTCTTCATCAGCCCGTAAAGCTCTATCTGAAGGACAATTAAACACTTTGCGAAAAGATGCTAAAACCATTGCCGACTCAAAAAATATTTCCGTGCAGCGAAAAACTTTTCACAACCTGTCCGACAATATGATTGCGCTTTCCAAAGAATATAAACTGTCCCAGGAGCTGGTATACATTCAGTATTGCCCGATGGCTGACGGAAGCTGGCTGAGTGATGAATCAAAGATTATCAATCCATATTACGGGAAATCAATGTTGTCTTGCGGAAGTGTGAAGTCAAAGATTAAATAAGAAACATTCTGCGATTGCACAGTTTTCGAACAAACTAAAAACTGTGCAATTGTTTTGGAATTTACTAGCGTTCAAGAAGTATTACCTTTTCCACTATTTTCCTGTTAAAACTTATCGGAACCATTTTCATAATGAGATTTCTAAAGCTGCCTGCTTTTTCCCATTGCGAAAACTGTCCGAGCTTACGGCTGGTACTCACCACATAATCTACTTTCTTTCTTCTTATTTTCTGGAATGCTGCAAAAACGGCATTCAGATCTTTATCCTTACCATATAATTTCCCGATGATATAAGCATCTTCGATAGCCTGGCTCTTTCCCGACATTTACCAATCCTGTATACAAAAATCTTTATTCTCTAAATTCACAAATATTTTATAATTGATTCTTAATGAGCCCCGCATAGAAAATCCTGTGATCCTAAGTTTATTCTCCACTTTCATTTTTGAAATGTACTGTATTTCTTCCCAGATCTCAGAAAACTTTTCATTATTGCCAATTCTACTGATCTGTAAAATCGGCTGAGCTTGCTTTAAAAATTTGCTTGTAGCCAATAAAAATATATGGTTTTTAAAAAAAACGACATCAGCTATATTTTTGTGATAATTGTAAGATGTTCTGCCGCCTGAAATATCAATATCTATTTTTGCATTTTTAATAATAACAAAATCTTTTCCTTTCAAAAAGGCCAGGAATTTTTCGTGTTTTCTCTTATAATAAAGATGAAGCGTAAGATTTCCGAAAATAAAAATCAGGATAAATCCTCCGATAAAAAAATAGAGTTCGTTCATAGACAAAAAACAAAAAACGGAACCTGAAAATCAGGCTCCGCATATTTAGTTTCGTTAAAAATTACTTCCCTAAATAAGATTTTAAGATCTTACTTCTGGTGTTGTGTTTCAATCTCTTAATCGCTTTTTCTTTGATCTGGCGAACACGTTCTCTCGTAAGGTCGAAAGTTTCACCGATTTCTTCCAGCGTCATCGGATGTTTTCCGTTCAGTCCGAAATACAGTCTAACAAGATCCGCTTCTCTTGGGGTGAGCGTATTCAATGCTCTTTCGATTTCGATTTGAAGAGATTCAAGCATCAGATCTTTATCCGGGCTTGGGGATTCTCCTGAACGTAATACATCGTAAAGATTGGAATCTTCACCTTCTACCAAAGGCGCATCCATAGACAAATGTCTTCCGGAGTTTTTCATCGATTCCTTGATATCTTCCTCGCTCATATCGAGAACTTCTGCCAATTCTTCCGGTGAAGGCGGTCTTTCGTTTTCCTGTTCAAGGTGAGCATAAGCTTTATTGATCTTGTTGATAGAACCGATCTTGTTCAAAGGCAACCTTACAATTCTCGACTGTTCAGCCAAGGCCTGTAAAATCGACTGACGGATCCACCAAACCGCATAAGAGATAAATTTGAAACCTCTAGTTTCATCGTACCTTTTTGCCGCTTTCATAAGTCCTAAATTCCCTTCATTAATTAAATCCGGCAAAGAAAGACCCTGATTTTGGTACTGTTTGGATACCGATACCACGAAACGAAGGTTAGCTTTGATTAATTTTTCCAGTGCTGCTCTGTCACCTGCACGGATCCTTTGTGCCAATTCCACCTCTTCGTCCGCAGTGATTAGTTCCACTTTACCAATTTCCTGCAAATACTTGTCTAATGAAGCAGTTTCCCTGTTGGTTACCTGCTTAGTGATTTTTAATTGTCTCATCTATTATTTTCCTCAAAAAAGAGTTTCTATACTATTATACGTATGAAACATCAAAAAGGTTACAAAGGTTTCAATAATTTTTCATTTAATTAAATTGAATCTGAAAAAATAATTGTAAATTATCCGCCTCACGCCGCTAAGGCCTTGATTCGATGTTTTTTAACTTTATATTTACTATTTTCCCTTGTAATCACAAAAAAAGCGGAACCGAAGTTCCGCCGGTATAATTTAATAAAGACCAAATTCACAATTGACCATTCACCATTCACCTTAGAAAAGATCATTCAGCCATTTGGCCAGTCTTAAACCTCCGTACAGAAGCTGTCTTTCCATGGTATCGTTGAATTTATACTGATAATCGTAAGAAAGTTTTGAATCCATCGGTGTCTGGGCGTAGATTCTGTTGGCAATTTTATGAGAATCGAACAACCAGTCTTCCAGTGTTCCTTTCTGGATTTCTTTTACTTCAGCGTCAGATTTAATATCTAAAAGCCTGGAATATTCAGTATAGCTGTATTTTTGCGAATCGACCAGTTTACCGTCCCATACAGAGTGTAAATTTGTCTTTTCCCCGAAATAAGTAACGTTGATTTTATTTCCGCCGAGATCCTCAGCTCTTCCAACATGCATAGGCTGTGCAAGATCTCCCATGATATGAATAAGGAAAATCAGAGCAATCTTTCTGTCTTTTTCAGAAGTCTTAGCATCTTTAATCTGACTGGAAAGCACATTGACCTGGGTATAAAGGCTTGACCCGGCCTGCGCTTTAAGTTTCTCTTCAAAAACTTTGAAATCCGTTTGCGGATCAATATTCACATAATGCCACGATGATGCTTCTTTCCAGGCACCGGTAGTATCGGATTTGATAAAATCCGGCCAGTTGGCCCAATACGCAAGACGTTCTCTTCCCATCATTTTCCTGATTTCCCTTCTCGCTTTTCCGGAAAGGTGATTCTCCGCGATTTCTGCAATAATCCGGTGTCCCGTAAGTCCCCAGGCATATGAATACAGCGAAGACGCCATAAATGCCAGCATCAGAATTTTAGAATACATACTTTTCATTGTAAAATAACATTTTCAGTCCGCAAAGATACAGTTAATTTTAAGGTTAATATGATGTTTATCGAAGGACCGGGAAATTTAATCAAATCTTAATTTATAGTTGGTGGTTGGTGGTTGATAGTTGATGCAAAAGGAGATTTGGTTCCTGACAATTACATTTTGATCTGGAGAAGTATTTCTTAACATTAATTAAGGCTAAATATTAACCTCCACTCAATTTCAATCTAATTTTATTTTTTTTCTTTATTTAATCATATTTATTTACTATTTTTAGTATAAAATTAATTGTAAAATATTTTTTCAAAAATTTGAGATATATTATTTTTACAGGCCAAAAATCACAGCAAACACTATGTATGAGAATAATATTGTAGAAATGAATTACAATAAGCTGCAGACGGACTTCAAAGCGGAAGCGGTAGCAGTGAATCTCCTAAAATATCACAGAGCGGTCAGCAATATTTTTATTGAACGGATCGGCATCAATGATCGTGCTTATCTCAAGGATATTAAAAATATTACCAGCGATTACCTCGGATTTGATGAGGAAGTTTTTACCATAGAAACCTACAGGGAAGGAATTTACGATTACCTTCCGGAAGGGCTTTTCCATCCGCCTTCGCTGGGGGCAACGAGGAAAAACGTGGAAAGCGTTGTCCGGGAAATCCGTAAGCAGAAAAGAGTAGAGGAAGATGCCAGAAAATTCTTCAAGCCTTTTGAGCTGGAAGTCTTTTTCACTGAAATAAGCGCCTTACTCAAAGAATCAGATTTTGAAGTTGCCAGCGATACCGATGCACTCCTCGAGACCATAAGCGAATTGTGGCCCCTGATCAATATGATGGATAAGCAGAATGCCTACATTTTCATTTATATCTTACCTTTTTTTCATCAAATCCGCGGAGATAAATCGTGGTTTGAAAGATGTATGACCGCTTTTCTCCAAATTCCCGTGAAAGTCACTTTCGCCCCGAATATCATTGCAGGGGTCGAACAGGAAAATGATTCCATGCTTCTGGGAAACTCACAATTGGGTGTCACTTATATTCCCAGCGGGAACCACATGGACGGACAAAGAAACTGGGTAGTCAATATCGGCCCGATTCCTTACGGAGAAATGAAAAAATACATCGACGGCAGCCCTTTCCGGAAAGTACTTCAGGCCATGTACGATTATTTCCTGCCGGTAAGTGTGGATATTGAGGAAAATTTCATTACCGAAAAGAGAGAATATTCTTTCGCTCTGGAGGATGATGAAAGAAATACAAACCGTCTCGGTTACTCGACATTCCTCTGAAAATTTTTAACTATATTTACTTCACCAATTAAAAATATTAATTCGAAAAAAGACACATGGAAATTTCTTCAGTAAAGGGAATCTTTTTAAGGTATATTCTGATGCCTTTGTTTGCGGTTATTATGATGGTCATTCTGGGAGCTATCAGAAGAAATAAACCTGCCATCAAGATCAAAACCATTATCATTTATGTTCTGCTGTGCAGTTTGTGTCTGGCGATTCCGGGGGTCTTTGGTTTTGCAGGAAATCTTTTCAATCCGTACTGGTATCTCATTGCGCAGGTCATCTATCTGGTATTGGGCATCATCCATGTGAATCTTTCAGACCGGTATTTTAAAAAGCATTTTACTTCTTTAACCAAAAGCATTCTTTTTGAATCCATATTATCCGTTACCTGTATTGGTTTTGGAGGTTATCTGTTTTACCTGATCTTCAACTGGATGAGTAAGGGAACCGGATATCCCATCATGGCAGCCACCAGTATCATTACTTTTTTGGTGCCTTTGGTTTTCCATTACTGCTATGTTCAGCTGATCAGCATTCCGGTCGATATCTATAAAACATGGCGGTATTCACCCGATCAGAAGCTTCCGGATTTCGAAGGTGCCGATTTCGACAGGCTGATGGTGCTGAATGTTGAGCTCAGCAAAAACCTTGAAGATGCCAACCGTTTCAGGATTAAAGCCAAAACACTGCCCACAGGCGTGACTTTCGGAGACTGGTTTTACCGCGTGGTAGATGATTACAACCATAAAAACCCGAATTCCGTCATTCATTTGTCCGACCAGGAAAGAGAACCGTATTACTGGATTTTCTATACTAAAAAATCATTTTTCAGCTTCAGGAAATACATCGACTTCGATCAGGATATTACCGAAAACAGGATCGCCGAAAATGATGTCGTGATCTGCAAAAGAGTGATCCAGCACGAAGAAGAAGGAATAAGAAGAACACAATCTCACACACTTTAAAAATATTGAATATGATACAGCCTATTAAGCATTTTGCCATCAATTGGGTTGACGGGATGAAAGTTTCCCAGAGACATCTTAATGATCAGGATAACTTTTTAATGGATAATATAAGGGATTCCAACTCTTTGGGGATCACGAACTATAATTACGGCCTTTTACCGATTTCGAATGAATTTACAGACCGTACCATTTTTGATGTTCACAACACAGCAACCAATGATGTACAGCTCGTGATAAAGCATTGCAGCGCCATTACGCTGGCCGGCTACAGGATTGAGCTTAACGACAGGAGGGTGAGTGTAAAATCGCTGGCAAAAAATATGTCGGAAGAACAGGCAGACGGAGATTACTACATTCTGATTTCCGTTAATCCCTTTGATAAAGTACCCTTCGGTGATATTGATCCTGAAGAAATTCCGCCACGCCATCCGAATACGCAGCCGAATCATCATATCGAGCTGCTTCCGGTAACTTCTCTGAACAGCAGCTATTCCGGAGGAAATTACCTGATTATCGGAAAAGTAGATCTCAAAGGAAACATCGCGCAGGTGGATTCTAATTTTATTCCGCCCTGTACTTCCATTCAGAGCCATCCGGTATTGTTGGATTATTACAATATTTTTGCAAAATCCATCGGAAATCTGCAGCAGTATTCTTTCAAAATCATTCAGAAATCATCACATAAAAACCAGAATACCGCTTTGGCGCAGAACGTAAAGCTTTTGTGCAATACGATGATCAGTACGTTCGGAGATATGTATTTCCAGTTCAGAAATATTACGCCCTATCAGCCGCCGGTTTTTCTCATTGAATCTTTTGCCAAACTGGCACTTCGCCTGTATCAGGCCACCCAGATTATGGTTCCGGCAGAGCTTGAAGAAATGCTCAACTACAGCCTTGAGTGGAGTGAAATTGCGCCCCACACCTTGCTCAACCAGCTCTCTATCGTAGCCGAGACCAATTATGACCACCACAACTGCGGAGAACCGTTATTGTACATCCAGCAGATGCTCAGAAGCCTTGAAACGATTTTCTCTAAACTCAGCGAACTCGATTACATCGGTCAGAGAAAAGAAAATATTATCGTCAACGAACAGGAAGTATCCAACAACAACAATCCGAAAAGAGGCTGGAGTGTTTTAGATTAAAATAAATTCAACATATAATTATAAATCCCGTTATTCTCTTCGGGATTTTTTATGTAAAATTGTTTCCGATAAATTTAAAAAAATGGACATCGATAAAATAAGACACGACATCAGGGGACTGGAAGACGGGAAAATTTTTCTTAATAACGCAGGTTCCTCATTAATGCCTTCCCCAGTTGTTGATTCAATGATTAATTATTTACACCAGGAAGAACAGTATGGCGGATATGAAGTTGCCGAAAAAAATGCAAAGCATCTGGAAGAATTTTATGATGAAACAGCGAAACTGATCAATGCCAAAGCATCCAACATCGCTTTTGCCACCAGCGCGACCGAGGCATATACAAAGGCCTTGTCGAGTATTACCTTTAAAGAAGGGGACGTCATCATTACTACGGCCGACGATTATATATCAAATCAGATCACCTTTATTTCCCTTCAGAAAAAGCTGAACGTAAAAGTCATCAGGATAAAAAATCTTCCGGATCATTCGCTTGATCTTCAGGACCTGGAAACATTAATAAAGGAACATCATCCGAAGCTTGTGGCAGTAACGCATGTCCCGACCAATTCGGGACTGATACAAAATGTGGAAGGTGTGGGAAAAATCTGCCGGCAATATGATGTTTTGTACCTGGTGGATGCCTGCCAATCGGTTGGCCAAATGGTGGTTGATGTTGAAAAGATAAACTGTGATTTTCTTACGGCAACCGGCAGGAAATTCATGAGAGGCCCCAGAGGAACAGGTTTCCTGTATGTGTCGGATAGAGTTTTGGAACAGCAATACGCTCCTTTGCTTTTAGATATGAGAGGGGCAAAATGGTCGGAGTTTGATGATTATGAGCTATTCGGATCTGCCAAAAGATTTGAACACTGGGAACTCTCATACGCTTCTTTACTTGGATTTACCGAAGCTTTAAAATATGCCAACAGCATCGGTATGAATCATATTGAACAGTACAATAAAAACCTCTCAAAGACGCTACGAAACAATCTTCAGAACAGTGGATTCCAGGTGTGGGATCTTGGTAATCCTATAAGTAGCATTGTGACCTTTTCCGGTCCGGAGGGCGATCTTGAGAACATTCAGAAGGTATTAAAAGAGAATAATGTATTCTTTTCGGTAACGTATAAAAATTCAGCACTGATCGATTTTACCCGGAAAAACATCGATGGAATTGTACGGTTGTCGCCTCATTATTTCAACACTGCGGAGGAAATTAATACCGTATCCGAATTATTAAAACAAAGCCTGCTTTAGCACAATTAACGATTAAATTTAATCATTAAAATGCCCGTTTTTACAACTTATCATTAAAATTTACGACCAAGATATAATTTCCATTTGATTTATGAAGGCTGTAAAGTGCTGAAAAGTAACAAATTGTACTTGATCGCTTCTTCTAACTGGTTGATCGGCTCTTCTGACTGGTTGATCGGCTCTTCTGACTGGTTGATTGCTTCTTTGAAGTCCTTGATTGCCTATTTGAAACGGTTGACGGTGTGTTCGGAACGACTGATTGGCTCTTCGGAATGAATGTCTGTTGTTTCTAACATATTGTAGCAGTTATAAAGGCAATTAGACGACTTTAGTGCTATATTGTTTGCATACGGCCGTCCCTTCGAGTAGATTTTTGAAGAAAATCGTATCGAGAAGTTGCGCTACCGGTCGGACTTACCCAAAAGTTCTCGATACATTTTTGCAGCTGTACTGCAAAAAATACTCGAACATACGGACGAACATCCGTATTGTACAATTAAAATATATATTATTATACACCGTCAAAAAAAAGAGAGCCTTACGACTCTCTTTTAATTTATTCTTCCAGCTTTTCTTTGATATACTTGGCGGTGTACGATTTTTTGTTTTTTGCCAGATCTTCGGGAGTTCCGGTAAATACCACTTCGCCGCCGTGCTTTCCGGCATTCGGGCCGATATCAATAATGTAGTCTGCGGATTTGATAATATCAGGCTGATGCTCGATGACGATCACAGAATGGCCGAGGTCAATGAGGGCCTGTAAAGATTTCAGCAGTTTTTTAATATCATGGAAATGCAAACCGGTGGATGGCTCGTCAAAGATAAACAGGGTCTTGTCTGTCGTAACCCCTTTTACCAGGAATGATGCCAGCTTTACCCGCTGCGCCTCACCGCCGGAAAGGGTAGAAGAGCTCTGTCCCAACTGAAGGTATCCAAGACCTACTTCCTGTAATGGCCTAAGCTTGGTGACGATTTTATCCTCGTGGTTATCTTTGAAAAACTCCAGCGCATCGTCTACCGTCATGTGAAGAATATCGGAGATGTTCTTCTCATCATATTTTACTTCAAGGATTTCGCTTTTGAAGCGGGTTCCTTTGCAGACTTCACATTCCAGCTCAATATCTGCCATGAACTGCATCGATACGTTGATTACCCCTTCGCCTTTACATTCATCACACCGGCCGCCGTCTACATTGAAGGAGAAATGTTTAGGTTTATACCCCATCATTTTGGCGACTTTCTGCTTAGCAAGTAAGTCCCTGATGTCATCATAAGCCTTCAGGTAAGTCACCGGATTGGAACGTGAAGACTTCCCGATAGGGTTCTGGTCGATCAATTCAATATGCTTGATAAGCTTTTTCGGGAATTCCACGGAGTCGTAGTCTCCTTTTTTTCCGCCCATTCCCAGCTGGATCTGGATATCATTGGTGAGAATTTCTTTCATCAAAGTAGACTTTCCGCTCCCGGAAACGCCTGAAATAACGACGAGGCTCTCCAGGGGTACATCGACATCCACATTTTTGAGATTATTCTGGCGGGCTCCTCTGATCTGGATCCATTCCTTCGATTTTCTTCTTTGTTGGGGAACTTCTATTTCAAGCCTTCCTGTAAGATATTTTGAGGTTAACGTATCTGCGTCCCTGAGTTCTTTGTAATCTCCGGCAAATACCAGCTCACCCCCCAGATATCCGGCTTCGGGGCCGATATCGATGATGTAGTCTGCAGCTCTCATGACATCTTCATCATGTTCTACCACAATTACGGTATTTCCAAGGTCACGGAGGTTTTTCAGTACTTCAATCAGGTTTTCCGTATCCCTGGAATGCAGTCCGATCGAAGGTTCATCCAAAATATAAATTGAGCCGACCAGTGAACTTCCGAGGCTTGTCGCGAGGTTGATCCTCTGACTTTCTCCGCCGGAAAGGGTATTGGAAGTACGGTTGAGGGTTAAATATCCGAGTCCTACTTTCAACAGAAACTCAATACGCGTAGTGATCTCATAAAGCAGCCTTTTCGCCACTTCCTGATCGTGTTCGGATAGTTTTAAATTATTGATCAATGGAAATAATTCATCCAGAGGAAGCTCTATCATGGACTGGATATTATGCCCGTCGATCTTTACCCAGCTGGTTTCTTCGCGCAGCCTTAACCCTTCACAGGTAGGGCAGAGCGTTTTGCCGCGGTATCTTGAAAGCATTACCCTGTACTGTATCTTGTAAAGGTTTTCCTCAAGCATCCTGAAGAAATTGTCGATGGACGGAAATGTGCTTTTGCCGTCTCCTTTCCAAAGGTATTTTTTCTGTTCTTTGGTAAGCTGATGATAAGGTTTATGGATCGGAAATTCCTTTGCTTTTTTAATAAAATCTTTCTTCCATTCGCTCATGCTTTCTCCTCTCCACGAAGCGACGGCATCTTCAAAAACCGACAGGGCTTTGTTGGGAACTACCAGATCTTCATCAATTCCTATCACTTTTCCGTACCCTTCACAGGTCGGACAGGCTCCATAAGGATTGTTGAAACTAAAAAAGTGAACATTCGGTTCGAGGAATTCTATTCCGTCCAACTCAAATTTGTTGGAAAATTCCTTTACTTTTCCGGTATCTGTATTTTTTAAAGAACAGTATCCGCGGCCTTCATAAAACGCCATCTGGATAGAATCTGCAAGACGCTGCAGAAAGCTCTCATCTTGCTGGTAAGAAAAGCGGTCGATGACGAGATTGATCTCCATGCCTTTTTCAGGTTTGAATCCGAAACTCTCAAGGTCTTCGATGCCGGCAACATTTCCATTGATCTCGAGTCGGGTGAACCCGGCCAGCTTTAGAACATTAAGGTTTTCTTCAAAATTATCCGCATCATAATCGTAAGGAGCTGCGAGTAAAAAAGAAACGTCTTTTTCGGATGCTTTGATATAATCGACCACATCGGAAACCGAATCCTTTTTTACTTCTTGCCCCGAAGCCGGAGAAAATGTTTTTCCGATCCTGGCAAAGAGAAGCTTTAAATAATCATAAATTTCCGTGGAAGTCCCTACTGTTGAGCGGGGATTCGAGGAAATGACCTTCTGCTGGATGGCAATGGAAGGTGCGAGACCTTTGATATCGTCAACTTTCGGTTTTTCAAGTTTCCCTAAAAACTGACGGGCATAGGAGCTGAGACTTTCCACGTATCTTCTCTGTCCTTCCGCATAAATGGTATCGAAAGCCAAAGAAGATTTTCCGCTTCCGGAGACTCCAGTGATGACAATAAGTTTATTTTTGGGGATGAGAACATCGATGTGTTTCAGATTGTTAAGGTGTGCGTTCTTAACGAAAATCTGTTTTTTAATATCTATATCTGTTATATTAGCCATAGTAAAATTAAGACTAACAAAATTACGAAATTCTGACGGATTTCCTTGTTAATAAAAACTAAAATACAGGACGTTATCATCGTTGTATGTCAAGACATTTTTCTGATACCACAGAATTCTTTAAATTGCAACCCTAAATCTGCAATGAAATGAAACAATTTTTCAGAGACCTTATTGCATATTTGATGAGAAAACGATAATAAAAAATACCTTCCCACATATATTTTAGAAGAACTGCATTTTATGACAACTATCATTTGTAGGTCTTGATGAACTCCATTACTTTTGGGCTCAGTAAAATAATCCGGTATAATTTTAAAATATGATCAGAAAAGCAGGAAGTATTTTTTTTCTTGGGACTTTGTTTTTTGCACATGCACAGGAAAAATCAACTGATATCGAAACCATTGAAGTTCAGGGTAAATTGTTTTCCACTCCTTATAAAAGTGCGAACCAAAATATTACCGTTATTACCCGGGAAGAGATCCTTACTTCTCCTGCAAAAAGTATTGACGAAATTCTGCAGCAGGTAACTGGTATGGACATCAGAAGGCGGGGAGCTAATGGGGTGCAAAGCGATATCGGCTTCCGGGGAAGTTCTTTTGAGCAGGTGCTCTTACTTCTGAACGGCATCCGGATGAATGATTCCCAAACCGGTCACAATACCATGAACCTTCCGATTGACCTTGAAGACGTGGAAAGAATCGAAGTCATTAAAGGGCCTGCCGCAAGACGTTTCGGACAAAATGCGTATGCCGGCGTGATTAATATTATCACTAAGATAAATCCCGGAAAAAGAGTGAAAATAAACGCCGAAGCCGGAGATTACGAAACCTACGGATTGGGACTTAATGCACAGCTCGGAAATGAAAAATTTGCCAATTCCCTGCAAGCGAATTCTTCAGCCTCCCAGGGATATATGTACAATACCGATTATGAAATCAGGAATATCTTTTACCAAAGCAAACTGAATATAAAAGACGGAAGTCTAAGGCTCCAGGCAGGGTTTTCTGAAAAAAAGTTTGGGGCTAACGGGTTTTATTCTTCGAAAGCAGCGACAGAACAATATGAAGAAACCCAGGCTTCTATTGTAAGCCTCGCTCACCAGCAGGACTTCGGAAAATTAAAATTGAACTCCAATATGTACTGGAGAAGAGGGCAGGACATGTACCTCTATGACAGGGCAAAACCTGAAAAATACCGGAACATGCATATCGGGAATAACGTTGGCGGAGAGGTGAATTCCAGCTACGAATGGGGATTGGGAACTACAGGAATAGGCGTGGAGCTGAGAAAGGAATTTCTGGCCAGCAATAATTTAGGGAACAGAAACCGTTTCGTTTCGCAAGTGTTTTTTGAACATCATTTTTCTTTACTGGATAAAAAATTAAATATCAGCCCCGGAATTTCGTGGGCCAACTATTCCAAAGAAGGAAACTTTTTTTATCCGGGTTTAGATATCGGGTACAGCTTTAACCGGAATCATAAAATCTACGGTAATATTGCAAAAGTTCACCGTATTCCTTCGTTTACCGATCTTTATTATGTCAGTAAAACCGAACAGGGAAATCCGAACCTTCTTCCTGAGAATGCTGTTTATGCCGAAATCGGTTACCAGTTCCAGACAAAAGATATTTTAGCTAAAGCAAGCGGATTTTTGAGAGATTCAAATAATGCTATTGACTGGACCAAGATCAAAACGGATGATCCCGTATGGTACGCCCAAAATATCGGAGATACTACCATTAAAGGAATTGAAGCGGAGATCGGCCACCGGTTAAACGACTGGCTGAAATACACGGTCGGATACACTTATCTCGAAAACAAACTGAACAAACCCGGTAATTTCCTGGCGAGATATGCTCTCGATAACTTAAGACATCAGATTATTGCCAAACTGGAAACAAGGTTCCTCAGAAACTTTACCAATGAAGTGGTATACCGCTATAATGAAAGATTAAATAATGGCAGCTATAATCTTGTGGACGACAAATTAAGTTTTGTTAAAACAGACTTTTCGATATATATTCTTATCAATAACTTAACAAATACTTCATATACGGAAACATTTGGGGTTCAAATGCCACAAAGATGGTTCCATATCGGGTTATCTTACAACATCAATATTAAATAATTGTTAACTGTTAGTGAATTAAAGTTAATATTAAGAAATTGTTAATTCATTTACATTTGCAAAAATTTTTTTGAATGAAACTTTCGTTAGGTTTAGGTCTGAGTTTATTTTTAAGTACAACATTGTTTAAGGCACAGGAACATATTTCCAGCTTCAATGCCCTGACGATCACCTATAAATTTCATCCAAAGTTTTTTCTGTATGCTGAGGGACAGTCGAGAGGAATTGAAGAATATACCTATCCGGATTATTACGAAATAAAAGGAGGGCTAGGGTATAACCTTACCAAGAACCATAAACCTTTTGTAGGATTGGGAAGATATGCGACTTATAAAGATCACGCGATCAACAAGGAAGAATTCAGGATCTGGCTTCAGGACGTTATTGATTTTAAGAAAGGGGTTGTAAAATTTGAAAACAGATTCCGTGCTGAGAAGTCATGGTTTTACGAGCCTCAGACCGATAAAAGCTCGCAGAGAATGCGTTACCGTTACCGTCTTAACGTTTCGGTACCATTAAATTCAAAAAAAATAGGCCCTAAAACTCTATTTGCCAATGCTTATGACGAAATTTTTATAGTATCACCGATAAAACCTGCCTTTGCCAGAAACAGGGTGTATGGTGGTTTGGGATACCAGATCGATGAAAACTTCGGAGTTTTAGGAGGATACCTTTGGCAAAGAGAGTTTGAAGCAAAAGGGAATAAAAATTTCCACTTTATATACCTCGCTTTAAACATCAATATTGATGATACGAATCCTCCTGCAAAGACGTATCATTTTCCGGGAGCAGATTAACGGATTTCTCAATCTGGACCTGAAAACCTATGAGCTGTTCTTTACCTGAAAGATAAGCTGTATTTAACATATTACGAAATTCGCCCACGAGAGAAAATAAAGCTTCCACTTCTTTCATGATATATTGGTCGTGGTTGAAGTAAATATATTCAGAGTTGATAAAGTCTTTCATCAACTGTTTATTTTCAAGTGTTAAAAAGTCTTTACATGAGGATTCTTCAATAAATTTCTTCAGAACATCTTTAAAAGCTTTTTCTTTTTTAAGCAAAATGCTTCTTTTTTTACGGATTTCCTCTATAGGTAAAGTTACGGTCATAAATGTTAATCCTTCAGCAAAATGATTTAATACATTCTCATACATATCGTACTCACGATCTATTGAGGCAAATGTGAGATATCTGTTTTTAAGAATTTCCTTATCCGTATCGTTTGCTATGCCGTAATAATAACTGAAAATCTGTTTATCATTGTCGGACAATGCCAGTTTCATCTCTTCCAGATTTTTAGTAAGTCTTGAAACTAAAATTCTTGCCTCTTTTGACGGATACAGTATTCCATCGTACTTAAATGTTTTAACCACTTTCGGATTTGCCACGATTTCCTTAAGTATTGAAAGATCGCTTTCCAAACCACTCTTTTCGTAGACGAGAGAAACCATTTCATCACTGAAAAGTTTTTCGGACGAAACCTCTGACACCATTTGCAGGTCATCAATATTCTCCAACACCGGATTATGTCTTTCATAATAACCGTTATGATAGACACTTATCATGTGGACCGGATACTTGGTCTTGTAAAGCTCTGTAAAAAGTTCGTTGTCATGAATGATTTCGCCCACATTCTTAATACTGTAAAGGGTCAGGTATTTGCTTGTTAATGCCTTACCTATTTCATCAAAACCACGGATGACAGTTTGGGCCAGGTTGTTATTTTTCGGACGGTTTTTAGTTTCATTTTTGCGGATCATCTCAATTCTCCGGGCAGTTTCGGGATGGGATGCCCATGGATCTTCAATTTCGAGCTTTGACCTGTTGTAGCGGGTCAGCTCATCCTCACTGATCTTAGGTAAATCATTTTCGTAAACGTGATTATTTCTCTCACTGAAAACTTTCATTAAAGCCGTCTGATTATTAAAAAGGTTTTCCGGAAGGTATTTTCCGTCACTTTGTGTATAAAAATTGAATGCACTTTCAAATGCCGCACTACTGAGATCTAGCCTCAAAAGGGATGAAATCTGCTCTTCGGGATTGGTAACGTACGAGGCAACGGCATCTGCATGAAATTCCATTTCTCTTCTCAGAGATGCATTATTTTTAAAGATAAAATCTGAGAAAAACTTCAGAATATATTTAAATGCATTGATAAAACCTACGGAAATCATCCCTGTAAGCTGAAATGCCCAATGTCCCGAACCATGCTTTATGGTCTGTTCATAATCATTATTGTTATAAACAGTATCAAATATAATTTTTTCTGCCTGATTGACGTATCCTCCGATTTTCATGCTTCTTTGGGAGAAATGGCCGAACTCATGGGCAAGAACAGACTTAAGCTCACCAACCGTACAGGAATTGACCAAACCGATTCCGATGGTCAGGTTTTTTTTCACCGGGAGAAACATGCTCCAGAAGAGTGAATTATAGCTCACACTTGCATTTACCTCGGGAGAGAAAAATACTTTACCGGGCATTTTCACTTTGGTTTCTGCTACAATTTCGTCGATAATAGAAAAAAGTTCAGGCTGGCTTTTACGGTCGACTTCAATTAGATGCCTGGTACTATAATTATTTTTGATGAAAATAAATTTGATCAGGAAATAAAAAACCACAAGCCCGATACTGAATAATCCCAGGCCAAGAAGGAGTGTCAGATAATTAGCATGCAGAGCGATGATCTTTACCGCTGCATATCCCAATAGGAATATCAATCCGAGCGAAATCAGAATTAAGATAAAATATACCGTGAAAAATACTAAAATCGATACAATGGCTGAAATCAGCTTAGACCGGTAAGCTTTGGAAATGGGAGGCAGGTTATTAGTCATAAGGTCTTAATATTTTTCAATCAGATAATGATAGGCCTTCAGGTATTTGTTAAACCTCTTAATGTCTTTCGGTGTAAGCTCCCGGGTTACCCTTCGAAGGTCCATATTATCCCGCAGGTCATTCAGCTTTACGGCTACGGCCAGCGGTGAACGTTCTGTTCTTCTTACAAAATCGTCATACTCTTCTTCCGGATCGAATTTGGTCAGGCAGCTAATGGCAAAAATGATGTATTCAGGGAAACCTTCATTGCGGAGATAATCGAGGCTGAATTCCTGGGGATGGTCTTCCACGACATCGTGTAAAACACCCACTATCTTTTCATCCAATGTTTTTCCGTATTCCATCACGCGCATCACGTGGGCGATATATGGTGCATGATATTTGTCGGTCTGGCCTTTGTGTGCCTTGTCGGCTATTTTTATTGCTCTGTTGAGCAGTTCTTCTTTTGTCATCGTAAATAAGTAGAGTACAAAAATAAAAAATGCCTCAACATCTGAGACATTTTTTAATAATAATTTTTTGCACGATTTTATCAGAACCGTGGATATGACCTGTTATTTATCGTCTTCCTTTTTTTCAGGAATCATAGCGTTAAGCATTTTATAATCTGTCGAATCTTTTCTTTTGTCTTTAAGGCTGGAATATTTTGATGGATCCGGCTTCAGGGAAGGCATTTTATACAAATCCTGCCGTTTTACATTCTGAACTGAGTCTGATACATGCACTTTTGCCGTATCCTTTTTAGGCCATGCCGCTTTGTTTTCTTTTTGCTGCGCTGAAACGGCTACTGAAAAAACGATTAATGATACTGATAATATTTTCATCATAAAAAAAATTAAATGGAACTCTATTTACCAGTAATGACAACTCAGGAAGCGATTCTGTTACATCATTAAATGGATCTTCATTCAGGTAGAAAAGATCATGCAGAATCAATAAAAAACGTCCCGACAAAAAATCGGAACGCTTTGAAATCAAATTTATATATAAAAGACTAATAAGTTCCTTTTTCGATGTAGTGTGCCGCAATCTTTTCAGTTAATGCCACTACGTTCGGATGATTTGTATATTTTGTAAATCTTCTCAATCCGGAAAGCATCATTCTCTGTTCGTCACCTTCTGCGAAAGAAACGATTCCTTCTTTAGCAGCAGTAATAATTTTCTCTACTGCTTTGTAAAGGTTCAGCTGGGCCATAGCGGCTTCCACAGATTCAGGAGCAAAATGTTTTTCGGCTCTTAATATCGAAGATTCCGCCATGTAGATCTGGTTAAGGATCTCGGAAGCATTCAATAAAAGATGCTGCTGTTTTTCAATATCCATCATATACTTCTGAAGCGCAGCCCCGGAAACCATTAAGAATACTTTTTTCAGATTGGCGATAATCGCTTTTTCTTCACTCATGAAAGCGGAATAATCTGGAACATCGAATGATGGAATTCCCATCAGTTCTTTGCTGATGGCCATGGCCGGAGACAATAAGTCTAATTCTCCCTTCATGGCTCTCTTGATCAACATTCCCACAGAAAGCAATCGGTTGATTTCGTTGGTTCCTTCATAAATTCTTGATATCCTTGAATCTCTCCACGCGGCTTCCATCGGGGTATCTTCAGAGAATCCCATTCCGCCATACACCTGAATTCCTTCATCTGCCGTGTGCTGGGCAAGATCGGAAACGAAAACTTTAAGAATTGAACATTCTACTGCAAATTCTTCCACTCCTTTTAGCTCTGCAGCCTGATGATCCATTCCACCGGCCACAAGTTCTTCAATTTTATCTTCAATGTTTTTTGCGGCACGGTAAGAACCCGATTCACTTACAAAAACTCCGGTCGCCATCTCAGCGATTTTCTTTCTGATCGCTCCGAATGTGGAGATAGAAACGCCAAACTGCTTTCTCTCGTTTGAATACTGAATGGAGTGGTTTAAGATTCTTCTCTGCGCATCCAGACAGGCTGCTGCCAGTTTAATACGACCTACATTGAGTGCATTTAAAGCGATCTTGAATCCGTTATTTCTTTCGCCTAAAAGATTCTCAACAGGAATTTTCATATCATTAAAGAAAACCTGTCGGGTAGAGGAGGCACGAATACCTAATTTATGCTCTTCCTCACCGAAAGTAAGGCTTCCCGGATTTTCCAGCTCTGAACGATTGATTACAAATCCTGTGATATTTTTATCATCATCAATCTTGGCGAATAATGTAAATGTATCGGCAAATCCTGCATTGGAAATCCACATCTTTTGTCCGTTGATGATATAATGTTTTCCGTCTTCGGAAAGTTTAGCTCTTGTTTTTCCTGAGTTTGCATCTGATCCGGCATCCGGTTCCGTAAGGCAGTACGCCCCGAATTTTGTTCCTGTGGCTAAGTCCAGAAGGTATTTTTGCTTTTGGGCTTCTGTTCCATAAAGTACAATGGGTAAAGTTCCGATTCCGGTATGGGCTCCATAAGCAGTTGCCAGGGAACCGGTAACACCTGAAAGATAATCACAGGCCAACATGGTAGTCACGAATCCCATTCCAAGGCCTCCGTATTCTTCAGGAACAGCTATACCCAGCATTCCCATTTCTCCCAGCTTACGCATGACTTCTTCCGTGAAGGCGTAATCTTTTTTCTCGAAGCGTTCTTTTTGCGGAACGACTTCACGGTCTATAAATTCTTTCGCCGAATCGCGAAGCATTTTCTGTTCTTCATTCAGTTCTTCAAGACTGAAGATTTCGTTTGCAGGAATTTCCTTAATGAGGAATTCTCCGCCTTTTACAATATTTCCCATTTAATATTTGATTTTTTCTTTTTAGATTAAAGAATAAAGAGAAAAGAAAAAAGACTTAAAACTTCAGGTTTTTTTGAAAGCCAGAAATCATTCTCTGTAATTCTGTTATTTTATTTTCTATAATTTCAAGTTTTGACGGCTCAATATAATTTCGGTTTGAAGAAATTATAATTGAGTCTGTAATTCATAAAGAGAACCAAGACTTATTTCCAAAAATCGATTAAAATCCTTATCCGAACTTCTACTTGAGCCTTCTGCTATATTAGAAGCGACAGAAACAGAGCATCTTCTCAGTTGTGATTTCAACCCAAATTCTCACTTTTTGGAAAAACATCAGTAAGAATATAAACGTCATTAGCCAAATCAATAGAGAGTCTCCAGATATTTAGATTCTTAAAATTATGCTTCATTGTTAGTCTTTTCTCTTTATTCTTTGTTCTTCTCGTCTATAATAATTCAAAAATACTCGCTGCTCCCTGTCCCGTTCCTACGCACATGGAAACCATACCGTATTTGTTTCCGCGTTTTCTCATTTCGTCGAGAAGCTGAACGGTTAATTTGGTTCCGGTACAGCCCAGCGGGTGGCCAAGTGCGATGGCACCGCCGTTTACATTGAGAATATCAGGGTTTAAGTCTAATTCTTTTTTGATGGCAACCGATTGGGATGCGAAAGCTTCATTTAATTCGATTAATTCGATATCTTTTAATTCCATTCTGGCTTGTTTTAATGCCTTTGGAATGGCATAGATCGGCCCCATTCCCATAATTCTGGGTTCTAAACCTGCTGCGGCATAGGCTACCAGTCTGGCTTCCGGCTCAAGACCGAGTTCTTTTACCATTTCTTCACTCATTACCATAACGAAAGCAGCTCCGTCGCTCATTTGGGAAGAATTTCCTGCGGTTACACTTCCTCCGTTCGCGAAAACGGGTCTTAATTTAGCCAAACCTTCCAAAGAAGTATCTGCTCTCGGACCTTCATCAACAGAGAAATCAAATTTCCTGGTCTGCATTTTCTGATTTTCATCGAGGAAATTATATTCAACGGGAATCGAAACAATCTGATTGGCAAATCTTCCTTCTTTATTTGCTTTTAAAGCTTTCATGTGAGATTCAAAGGCAAACTGATCCTGTTCTTCACGTGTAATTTTATATTGTTTTGCAACTTCTTCCGCGGTATAGCCCATTCCCCAGTAATAATCAGGGTTGGTTTTGGCAATATCCGTTTCCGGAACCGGTTTGTATCCTCCCATCGGGATGTAAGACATTGATTCCGTACCGCCGGCTATGATGCAGTCTGCCATTCCGGCCTGAATTTTTGCCGAAGCAATGGCAATCGCCTCACTTCCTGATGCGCAATACCGGTTTACTGTAACTCCTGGAACTTTATCCGTGTTTAATCCCATGAGGGAAATCAGACGAGCTACGTTTAGGCCCTGTTCGGCTTCGGGCATTGCATTTCCTACGATCAGGTCGTCGATTCTGTTTTTATCTAACTGCGGAAGCTCTGCCATTAATTTTTCAATCACGGTGGCCGCCATCACATCGGGTCTTGTAAATCGTAAACTTCCTTTTGGAGCTTTTCCAACGGCCGTTCTGAACCCTTTTACTATATATGCTGTTTTCATAAATGTATAATGTATTAATGTATAGTGTACAATGTATTTAAAATTTTAACTTGAATAAACTTGTTTCAGTTTAATGATCATATTTTGTATATGCTGTATTTCAGTGAGAACCTTATTAAATCTGTCTTCTGAAAAAATTCGTATTCTTTTGCAATTATGATTTGAGTTTCAAATTCAAAGGAAGAGCCTAAAGCAATATTCAAAAAATGTGAAAACTGGGCATTTGTGTCTCTGCCTGCTCCTTCAGCTATATTGGAAGGAATAGAATACAAACATCTTCTCGATTGGGATGTGAGGCCAAACAACTCATCTTTACGGAATTCTTTCGAAAAGAAATAATATGTTTTACAAAGTTGAATTGATTTTTTCCAAACCTCAAGTTGCCGAAAATCATGCATACCAAAATACTTTTTACGTAAATACTTTTTACATTGTACAAATAAGTCTAGTTTCTCAACGGTTTTCCATTCTGTAACATATACTGAATTCTCTCCAGTGTTTTTCTTTCTCCGCAAAGTGAAAGGAAGGTTTCTCTTTCAAGATTCAATAGATATTGTTCGGTAACAACGGTAGGTTCGGATAGATTTCCTCCCACCATCACATTGGCCAATTTGTCTGCAATCTTTTTGTCGTGTTCTGAAATGTAATTTCCGGTAAGCATCTGATCAGTTCCTACATAGAACATTCCTAAAGCGTCTTTTCCTAAAACTTTCACTTTTTGCTCAATCGGCTGGGTGTATCCGTGTTCTGCAAGGCTCTTTGCCAGCATTTTTGCCGTCATGATCTGCGTTCTTTTATCAACGGCCACAATATCTTTACCATGTTCAAGGATTGCCATATCGTATGCTTCATAAGCAGAAGTGGCTACTTTCCCCATGGCAATATTCATGAATGCTTCACGGAGCCTGTTGTTTTTCACATCATCATTGTGGAATTCTCTTGACGTTCTCAGGGTAAGCTCTTTGGTTCCGCCACCGCCGGGAATGACCCCAACACCGGTTTCCACCAGACCGATATATGTTTCGGCGGCGGCAACGACTCTGTCGGCATGCATCGTCATTTCGCACCCTCCACCAAGTGTCATTCCGTGAGGAGCTACGACAACCGGAATAGAAGAATAGCGAACCCGCATCATTGATTTCTGGAAATAAGCAATGGCCATATTCAGATCATCCCAGTCCTGTTCGATGGCCATCATTAAAATCATGGCTAAATTGGCTCCTACAGAGAAATTAGTCCCTTGGTTTCCGACCACAAGACCGTCATATTCTTTTTCAGCCAGATCAATAGCCCTGTTTAATCCATCCAGAACTTCGCCTCCTAAGGAATTCATTTTTGAACGGATTTCAAAGTTGATGATTCCGTCGCCCAGATCTTCAATTGCCGCACCGGAATTGCTCCAAAGTGTTTTATTTTTACGGATATTATCTAAAATGATAAAAGAATCCTGTCCAGGAATCTTACTGTATTCGCCGGAGTTTTTATCAACATAAATGCTTTGTCCGTCTTCATTCACTTCATAGAAAGAATCTACATTTTTCACCCAGTCTGAAACTTCATAACCAGCTTCTTTAGCCAATTCAATACCTTTCTGAACGCCTACGGCATCCCAGATTTCAAAAGGACCGTTTTCCCATCCGAAACCAGCTCTCATGGCATCGTCGATTTTATACACCTCGTCGGAAATCTCAGGAACTTTATGAGAGACATAAGCAAATAAGGCTCCCAAAGACTTTCTGTATAATTCTCCGGCTTTATCTTTTCCGCCAATTAATATTTTAAAACGATCAATCGGTTTGTCAATATTTTTGGTTAATTCTAAAGTGGCAAAAGAAGATTTTCCCTGAAGCTCATATTCGAGAGTATCAAGATTCAATCCGTGAATTTCAGATTTTCCATCTGCATTTTTCACTTTTTTATAGAATCCCTGTTCTGTTTTTGAACCGAGCCATTTATTGTCAACCATTTTCTGAATGTAGTCAGGAAGCGCAAACACATCATTGAAATCGTTTGCTTCCGCACCGCTCTGGCGAACACCGTTGGCTACCATCACCAGCGTATCCAATCCCACCACATCAGCTGTCCTGAATGTCGCAGATTTCGGACGTCCGATCACCGGGCCAGTGAGTTTATCCACTTCGGAAACCGTGAGTCCTAATTTCTGAACATTATGAAGCAGATCCATCATAGAAAAAACGCCGATCCTGTTGGCGATGAAGGCTGGTGTATCTTTGGCCAGAACCGTTGTTTTTCCTAAGAATTTTGCCCCGTAATGCATATAAAAATCAATAACCTCGGGAAGCGTATCTTTAGTTGGAATAATCTCCAAAAGAGGAAGATATCTTACAGGATTAAAGAAATGTGTTCCTGCAAAATAATGTTTAAAATCATCACTTCTTCCTTCCGTTAAAAGATGAATAGGAATTCCGGATGTGTTCGACGAAATTAAAGTTCCCGGTTTTCTGAACTGTTCTATCTTTTCATAAACCGATTTCTTGATATCAAGTTTTTCTACCACCACTTCGATGATCCAGTCGGTGTCTTTTATTTTCGGTAAATCATCGTCGAAGTTTCCTATCTTAATTCTGTCTGCAAACTTCGGAGAATAGAGTAGTGCCGGACTTGCTTTTTTCAGCTTTTCAAAGCTTTCTGCAGCGATTCTGTTTCGCACTGCCTTATCATCTTTGGTCAAACCTTTTTTCTCTTCTGCTTCAGTAAGTTGGAAAGGTACAATATCCAGCAGCGATACCTGAACGCCAATATTGGCAAAGTGCGCCGCGATACCGCTTCCCATAATTCCTGAACCAAGAACCGTAACGTGTTTGATTCTTCTTTTCATCTTTAACATATTTATTTGTTTAATTGGTCAGATGTAACCTGACGGTTTCATTTTGATTTTATTTGTATTGTTTAATTTTTATGAATCGGTTGAAGGATCATTTTCTGTGGTTCAGATCGGTTGCGATCTTCATAATCTCCGTCATCACTTCTTTAAAAGTTTCGAGTTTTTCGGGTGCAATTTTTTCCATGATCTTTTTATTGAAATTAACCACGACTTCTTTCGACATATTCCTGGAATGAAGGCCTTTATCGGTAAGCTTAATGATTACTTCACGTTTATCGGTAGTCGTCTTTTCTTTATAGATGTAGCCGTTGTCTTCAAGCAGCTTAATAATTCTCGTTAAAGAAGTTGGCTCAATCGCCATTTTAGGACCCAGGTTCGTACTTCGGGTTCCTTCTTTAGGGTCTATTTTAAGGAGGGTGAGTGCCTGTACAGCGGTAGAATCATGTTCCTGAGCCATCTCCGTATACATTTTGGAAACAGCTAGCCAGGTCTGTTTAAGAATTAAGTCGACATTTTCTATTTTCTCTTTTTTGTTATCCATCATTTTCTATATCTAGGTTTTATCAAATTTAGCAAATATTATGCATGCATAATATTTATTTAAGTTAAAATTTGTTAATAACCTGAAAACAAAATGATTAATTGATATGACAGGCATAATACTATGCATGCATAGTATATATTATCATTAGAAAAATGAAAATATCAATGAATTTTTATTAACAAATTCATTATATCTTCAAAAGATTCACATTGATAATTTTGTCTGGAATCTGAAATAATCCAGTGTGTAGTGAATTCGAAGGTTAGAGAAGAAAGATCAACGGGAAAGTTTTTCTGCAACAAAGAATACAGCATTTCTTTGTACACGTAAGGAGCTATTATTTTCGGTGAAATGAAATTTTCATTGATTTTAAAAAGCGTCGGATTGGTAAGCTCATCGTGCTGCAGTAATACATCTTCAACAATTCCGGTATAAAGGTTATTGTCTTTTACATACCATATTTTATCTGCAAATTCTTTAGCGAGCCGCCAGTCGTGTGACGAAAAAAGAATAAGTTTGTGATGCTCTTTGGCTAAGGTTCTGAGAATTTTAAGTATCGTAATCTTATTTTTCTCATCAAGATGGGTGGTGGGCTCATCCAGGATAATAACCGGTGAATTCTGCGTGATTGCCCTTCCTATAAAAGCTTTCTGCAGGTTTCCGTCCGAAAGGTTTTTAAGCAAAGTATCTTTATACGGTATCAGTTCCAGCGCTTCAATTATTGATAAAACTTCTTCCCGGTCTTCTTTTTTCAAAGTAAAATAAAAAGGATAATGAATGTATTTTCCTAATGAAATAAGGTCCTTCACCGTATAATTTTGCGGAATCACTGATTTTGAAAACACCACCGCAATATTTTCCGCCACCTCTTTTACCGAAAGGTTTTTGATGTTTTTACCGTACAGTGAAATTTCACCCTTCAAAAGAGGGATCTGATGCAAGATTGACTTGATTAAAGTTGTTTTGCCAACCCCGTTATTCCCGATTAAAAGACATACTTCGCCTAAATCCAGGTTTCCATCTGCATTTGAAATTAAGGGTGTATGGTAACCGATATGTGCTTGTTTAACTTGTAGGTACATTTTCAAATTTTGCCACAGATTTTTACGGATTTACGCAGATTTTATTTATAATTATTTATATATTCAAATTTAACAATCTTAATCAGCTTCTCATTTATAATTCATTGGAGATTTAAGTTTAACTGTGATTAACCTATTTACAATTAACACTTACACTTTATTCGCTTTCAAAAGCATGATCAGGATGACAGGGATCCCAAAAACCGAACTGATTACATTGATCGGAATCTGCGTTTTCTCAGCAATAATCGAAAATATGAGCATAATGCACATTCCTAACAGCATATTCAGGATCCATTGCTGCCATAGTTCCGAAGGATTGTAAATCAGCCTGCAAAAGTGAGGAATAATGATCCCGATAAACAAAACAGGTCCCATAAAGGCCGTAACGGATGCTGATAAGAGGGAAGAGGATACAATAACCAATATTTTGAGCTGATTCAGATTGACTCCCAAACTCTGCGCATACGATATTCCCAGTGAATTTCCTATTAAAGGTTTTATACTTTTAAAACAAGTGAAAAGGCCCGTTAATACGAGGATCAACAATATATAAATCTGATTTCTGCTCACCATATTATTGGCACCGAAAGACCATAAAATATAATTTTTCAGACTTTGATTTTCTGCATACAGCTGAAGAAGAGAAACGACAGCCCCCGCCAGCGCAGAAACCAGAAAGCCGAATATTACAAGATAAGATTTATCCTGAAACCGTTTTGATATTGAAAGCAGCAGAAACATCAGAAGCACACTTCCCAGAATCGATGATAAACTTAAAAAAGTATTCTGCAGGAAATCAGGCAATGCAATATTGTACGAGAAAAAAATATAAAAGGCCACCGAGAGACTTGCTACGGAAGTAATGCCCAGAATATCAGGCCCGGCCAGCGGATTCTGAAAATATTCCTGCATGATAAAGCCCGAGGTAGGAACAGAAATCCCCGCCAAAAGCATCACCAAAACCCTGTTAACCCGAATTTCAGCGATAAGACTTTGGGAAGATTCTGAAAAAAAATCGCGGATATTCAAACTTAAAAATCCTGTGTTCAGATTCATAATGGCTGCCAAAAAAATAGCAAGCACTAAAACCAAACACAGGACTTTAAATTTATCTGACATAAAAAGTCTGACGTTTTATTTTAAAAGAGTATTGATCTTCTCATTAAGTTCCTCTTCACTCATCATTCCTAAGGTTTCGTCAGTCTTTTCACCTTTTCTCATATAAGTAAACGGAATTGCGCTGCCATCCCATTTCTTAAAATTGGTTACGTAAAAATTACCTTCCATCAGCTCATTATCCAGAAGAACGGTATTGTTACGGATTCCCTGCTCATCAGCGAACTGGGGAACCTTTGTCGTCCAGTCTTCTTTGCTGTCAACACTTACAAAAGTGATTTTCACCGGTTTTCCGTTCAGTTCCTGGATTTTGTTTTTAAAATGTGGAATTTCCTTTACACAAGGGCCACACCACGTTGCAAAAAAGTTGGTTACGTACAGAGTATCATTCTTTTTGCCTAAAAATGCTGCGGTCTGGTCGGGTGTCCACATTTTCAGCGCAGCAGAGGGTGCAGGGCTTCCGGAAACAGTCACTGAATCCTTTACAGGTAGACTATGATCGGTTTTTGTATTTTCTTTCTTACAGCTGAAGACGGAAATCAGGAAAAGCGTTGATAAGATTATCTTTTTCATTATTTTTTATCTATTTTTGAATTGAAGTATGGAACAACAAATCTATAAAGGGAAACTGACACAGTTTCATTGGTTAAAAATAACGAAAAAGGAAGAACTGACCAAAAATACTTTCTCTCTGGAGTTTGAAATCCCTGAGAATCTGAAGAAGAATTTTCAGTTTGATGCGGGACAGTTTGTCAGTCTGAAATTTCAGTCTCACGGTCAGGAAGTTATCAAAGATTACTCGATGACGTCGGCCCCTCATGAAGAAAAAATTGCTTTAGGAATCAAAATAAATTCCCCGGAAGGTGATGCGTCGGAATTATTCAGAAATTATAATATCGGAGACACTTTATTGGTCAGCGAGCCTGCCGGAAGGTTTACGCTTATTTCAAAGCCCAGTGAATTCAGAACAATCGTAGGTTTTGCGGCAGGAATAGGAATTACTCCGATCCTGAGCCATTTTAAAAACATCCTGCACAGAGAACCGAGAACGAGACTTTTTTTATTTTTCAGCAATAGAACCAAAGAAGACCTTATTTACCGCGAACAACTGGACAATCTTGCCAGTAACTGCGGCGAAAGACTTCAGATATTTTATTTTTTTTCAAAGGAAAAAACTCCAAACAGCTTTTTTTACGGAAGGCTTGATGATAAAAAACTGAGCCTGATCATCAACCAGATCCTTCATCTGGATGATACGGACGAAGAATCTACGATCTGGGACGCGGTGGATGAAGTACTGATCTGCGGAAAAGGTGATATGATCAAAACCCTCGCAAATGCCTGCTACCATCACGGAATTCCAAAGAAAAATATTCATTTTGAGCTTTTTGAAGAATATAATGACGATATTTATCCTGTAGAAAAGGAATTTCCGCTGATCGAAAATATCGATGTTGAATTTAAAATGCTCGGAAAGCGGTATTCTACTGAATTACCGGATAACAGGGAAAAGATACTGCAGCAATTGCTGATTCAGAGATTTTCAGTTCCCTATTCATGCAAGTCGGGCATCTGCGGAAGCTGCGAATGTATTCTGGAGGAAGGAGAAGTTGATTTGCTGGAAAATGAATATTTAACGGAAAAAGAAGAAAAAAAAGGACATATCCTGGCCTGCATGTCTATTGCAAAAAGCAGGAAAATAAAGCTTAACTTTGATCTGAGTTGAGAATAATTAGAAACATATTTAATCTGATGGTTGTATCAGCGGAAATCATAATTCTGCTGATATGTCTCGCCAATGCGTGGGTGTTTGCACTGACGGACGGACGGACTTACAATAAAATCTCCAAAATCCCGCCAAGGGAAGTGGCGCTCGTATTGGGAACTTCGCCGAAAATGAGATCAGGCATGTCAAATCCTTATTTCACCAAAAGAATGGATGCCGCCGCATTGCTTTATCACCATGGAAAAATCAAAAAAATCCTGGTCAGCGGAGAAAAAAGTAAAGGTTATGATGAACCTGCCGCGATGAAAAACTACCTGATTTACCAGGAAGGAGTTCCGGAAGAAATCATCATGGAAGATCCGAAAGGGTTTAATACCTACAGAAGCATTTTACGGTGTAAAGATGTTTATAAAAAAGATAATGTGATTATCGTTTCACAGGGATTTCACAATCTCAGGGCATTGCTTTTTGCCCGGAATAATAATATGAATGCATTGGGATTCGATGCACAGGATGTCACAAAACCTGAAAGTTACTACAGAAACCAGTTCCGGGAAATATTGGCACGAACGGTTGCTGTAGTCTATTTTGCACTGGGAATTTCACCGGACTAGAAAGGATATCCGAACGCGATGTTCAGCGTAGGCTTAAAGGGCTGGAAATATTTCAGTCTCCATCGGTCACCTTCCGGCTTATTCGGGTCATACATTTTATAGGCAAGATCGAGTCTCAGGGTAATGTAGGCTATATTTGCCCTTAATCCAAAACCACTGCCAATACCGACCTGCTTCAGGAATTTGTTAAATTTAAATTCATCGCCCGATCCGTCGTTGGTGCTTTTCAGAGACCAGATGTTCCCGATATCTGTGAAAAGGGCACCTTCATACGTATCGTTGAAAGGAACCCTGAACTCAACATTGGTCGTAAGTTTCATGTTTTCCGTCATATACGTACGGACTCTCTCGTCAATCTGCGAGCTGGCAGGCCCCAATCCGCCAAAAGGAACCCAGGCTCTTATATCGTTTGCCCCACCATTAAAATACGATCTTATAACAGGCATACTGGAAGAATTTCCATAAGGAATCCCGATACCCAAAAACTGGCGCAGGACTAAGGTGTTATTATTAAACTTAAAATATTTCCTTACATCAAAATCAAATTTCACAAACTGGGCGTAAGGCACCCCGAAAATAGTTCTCTCAGGGCTCGTCAGAACTCCTCCGTCATTTCTTTTCTGATTGAATATGCTGAAAATATTTCCTGCAAGTTCTACTTTTCCGTTAAAATAAAAAGAATTCGGATATTCTTTTTTTCCGATTTCATTGTAGACGAAATTATAAATAAAAGAAGAGATTAAAACATCCTGGGTCTGACGGTCTTTGTTTATCAGGGAACCGACAAACGCAATAAAACGGTCTGCCCCCTGTTGATTAAGCCCAGTCGCGTATTCAGTATCTCGCGTGATAATCCTCGAAACTTCATCTATTGTAAGCTGGCCCGCCTGAAAATCTTGTGCTACAGAAGGTTTAAACGCAAAATAATCACTAAATATTTCACTTCTGATCTCTTCATCATTCACGAAATAATCGTAGTAAGCATCTTTATTTTTGGTTAAACTCAGCTGGGTGTTAAACAAGGTAAGTCTGTGAGAGACTTTATCATTTACCGTAGCGAGATAATTTAAACCGGTATTAAAGTTTACCCTTCCCAAGCCGATATTATTCTGGACCGATGCTCCCAGAACAATCGATGAAGTGGGGCTGTATCTTTTGGGTAATAATTTGTAATATTCGAATGGCAGCAGCAATCTTGGAAAATTCAGGGAAGCCTGTGCAGAAATTTCGTAAGCCAGAACACGGCTGTTGATGTCTTTGGTACTTCTTATCGACCCGAAGGTTCCGGCAAGGCTGGTCGAAAGGTTTTCAGCACCGCCAAAAATATTTCTGGTAGTAAGATCTACAGAGGGAGAAACCCCGAGATTCAGCAGCTGAGAGTAATTGACATCCGTTCCCAGCTTCAGCTCATATTTGGGAAGCGGCTTGAGAACATACATCACATCAATGATGCTGTCATTGGGAGCCGCGCCACCGCCATGTCTTAAAGAGTCTCTTGATTTAAGAATGCTGAAATTATTCATAGCCAGGAGGTTTCTTCTCGTCAGATCAAACTTTTTCTGATCATACACCTGCTTGTTTCCAACCGTAATGGCACGCCACAATGCACGGGAATCGTACTGATTGTTGACCTTATGGAACCGGATCCCTCTTAAACTGTCTTTTTTTGTATTTTTAGGATAATCTCCCACTTCATCTACAATCGCCACATCGATATTTCCTATTGTGGAAACCTTGTAAGGCCTGTCAAGGGAATCTTTATGAATTTCCAGGGTTAAAGGAACCTGCTTTCTGCTTTTAATTGAATCGGCCACAAAATAGATTTCGTCACCAAGATTGTTGAATCTGTAATAACCATAATCCTTCATCAGCTCATTGATCCTGGTCACTTCTTTTTCGAGAACGGTCTGATCCAAGATTTGACCCTGCTTGATGAGACTTTCCTTAATTTTTTGCTGATAAATATTTTTTACTGCCGGATCGGTAATATTATAATAGTATTCCTTAATATAAGTAGGATCTTTATGGGTAATAAAATATGTGACCGCTGCTTTTTTTGCGGCAGAATCGAGATCTTGTTTAAATTTAACTTCCGAATCCCAGTACCCGCGGTAGGTGAGTCTTTTTTCTATTGATTCCGCGCTTTTTTCGGTTCTTGTTTCATCGAGAATTACCGGTGCAGAGCCCCAGCTGTGATACAATCTGTCGAAAAACAGACTTTTACCGACACTGCTTTTCATGTTGTATTTAATGAATAGAGAATCTCTCAGTTTCTGATTTCTCAACTCGTTCGGATACGTCATGTATTCATTCAGAAGGGTATCATACTTAGGATTTGCAGCATTGTAAAGCCATAAACTCAGCGGCATGAAAAGAAACTGCCTTTTATTGGGCTTTTGCTGTACATAATTTTTCAGCTCACCGTCAAAAGGTTCTTTCTTATCTTCAAATTCAAAATTATTTTTTACCAGCAGATATTGCCCGTCAGGGACCTTTTTGGTGGTGCTACAAGCATAAAGGAGACCTACAAATGTTGCAAATGATATAATTTTATAATATTTTTGAGGAGAATTCTTATAATGCTTACAGCTCATACAGTAAAAATTTTACAATCTTTGGATAAAAAGAAGTTCAGACAAAAATACAATTTGTTTTTGGTTGAAGGCAATAAAACCATCACTGAACTTTTTAAATCTAACTTTAAAATTAAAGAAATATTTTCTACCGATCCGCAAAAATTGGACCGTGAAAATATTCCTATAACTCATATTTCTGAAAATGAGTTGAAAAAAATAAGTTTTCTTCAGAATCCGAAAGATTCTGTAGCGGTCTGCCACCTCAATGCTGAAGAAAAAGTGCCTGACGCAAAGCTTCAGCTGATATTGGATGGCATCCAGGATCCGGGAAATATGGGAACGATCATACGCCTGGCTGACTGGTTCGGAATCGAGCAGATCATCTGCAGTAAGGATACAGTGGATTTTTATAATCCTAAAGTGATTATGGCTACTATGGGATCATTTACAAGAGTCAATATTGTGTATGAAGATCTTACGGAATATCTCGCGAATACAGAAAATGTAAATATCGGAACGGATATGAATGGCGAAAATATTTACTCTTTCGAAAAACCTGAAAAAATGAATCTTATTTTAGGCAACGAAGGTAATGGGATGCGGGCTGAAACGGAAAAGCTTTTAGAAAAAAGCATCATGATTCCCCGATTCGGAAAATCCCAGTCAACAGAAAGCCTGAATGTTTCCATGGCAGCAGGAATTATCTTAGGACAGCTTTTTAGTGAAAAAAAGTAAGAATAATAGGGCTTGAGCGTGGGAGAGTCATCGAAAATTGATTCATAAGTATTTGAAACCTTATTTCATTTTAAACTCTTAAACACTCCCACTCTCAAACTCATATAAGCTGTTCCATGCTTGAAACGCTTTGATTTTTCTGATAATTTTCCAGTTTTTTCCTGACAAATCTGAGTGCGATCGGCGCGAGATATATCAGTGCTACACCTGCAATTTTTCTTTTCCAGTTTGAGCTTTTAAGGCTTTTCCGCGCATAGTTTCCTACAATGGCTGTCACTCCCAGCTTAATTAATGTATCAACGGCATCGCCCTTGAATGCAGAACTTGCTATACCCATGGCGGTATTTTTACTGATCAGAGCGTCTTTTATTTCGGAAGTAATCTGTTTGGCAATGACATCTTTTCGCAGTACTACCTTCTCATCGCCGTCCTCATCTACTTTTTCCTGAAGATACTGATCTGTCAAACCATTGGTAAATGCACTTAAACTTTCTTTTGTATTTTTGAATGTAAGAAGATCCTCCAATCCTTCGATTTCCTGTTTCAGCAACTTTTTCTTTCTTCTTAACTCTTCTAAGCTTTCATAGTTTCTACCCATAGTTTAGTGATTTAAAAATTTAATAACCTGATCGGCCACATAATTTACGATTTTCTTTTTAAAGACCATGAGGATCATCATGATCAGGAAATAAAATGCCGCTACGATGAGAAACCCGTAAGAAGTGCCTCCGACTGCTTTCCCTATGAGAAAAGCAATCCCGAAATTGAACAGGATAATGAAAAAACCAAAGGCCACCAGCATTAAAACAAGATAAGTAATGACACCGGCTGAAAGGGAAGACTTCTCGGTAGCTTCAATTTTCAGGAGATCAATTCTTTTCGATGCGTATTCTTTAATAGTTTCAATCATTGTTTTTCTTTAAAGTTACAAAAAAAGGAACTTTCGTTTATAAAGTTCCTTCTCATAATTTACCTAAAAAATAAATTATTTTATTGTTTTAGATCGTTCAGTTCAGATTCTACATTTTTTACTACATCTGCAGTTTTAGAAACAATCTGATCTTTGTATTTATCATAACCGTCTTTCACTGTGTGAGCAACGTTACTTGCTGTTTCTTTAAAAGTAGAAGAAATGTTACCATACTGATCTTTTACTTTTTCTGAAACTTCTCCGTATTTATTTTTAGCCTGATCTTTAAGATCATTTGCCTTATCCTTAATTTTTTTTCTGGTTTCTTTACCTTCTTCCGGAGCATAAAGCATTCCTAAAATTACACCTGCTGCAGCACCTGCAAGAAGTCCTGCCAAAATACCCGCTGTATTGTTTTTCTTAGACATTTTTCGTTTTTTTAATAGTTAATAATACTAGTTTTACTTGTGGATATTTGTACAATTAACATACCAAATGAAGGTCAGGTCTATTAAAAAATGTTAAAAATTATTGATATGAGAGAGAATACTGTCTATTGTCTCTTCTTTAGAAAGATGGGTATTATCGATAACGATAGCATCTTCTGCCTGCTTCAGGGGAGCTATTTCCCGCTCACTATCAATCTTATCGCGTATGATAAGGTTTTCCTTCACCTGAGTTTCACTTGCTTCAATACCAAGGCTTACCAGCTCTTCATACCTTCTTTTTGTTCTTTCATCGATGCTTGCGGTAAGGAAAAATTTATAGTCCGCATTTGGCAGAACGATGGTCCCGATGTCACGTCCGTCCATAATAATGCCTCCTTTTTCTGCCAATGTGCGCTGTGACTGAAGAAGAAAATCTCTTACTTCTTTCTGTTTTGCGACAAAACTTACATTTTCTGAGACTTCATTGGTTCGGATGGCTTTCGAAATATCGATGTGATTAAGGAAAAGAACCAGTTCGCCATTGTCATTTTTAAATTCAAGCTCTATCTGATCAAAGGAAGAGAATAATTCCTGGGTATTGATAGTTCCATCTTCATTCAGGCAGTTCTGAAGAGCAAACCAGGTAACGCCCCGGTAGAGTGCTCCAGTATCCAGGTGGATAATTCCCAGCTTCTGGGCAATAATTTTAGATATCGAACTTTTTCCGGTAGACGAGTAGCCGTCGATCGCAATTACTGGTTTTTTCATACTGCAAATTTCAAGAATTTTTCCTGAAAATCAAGAAACCTTAAGACATTTCTTAAGGTTTCTGTTTTATTTTAAATTAACTTGTTTAAACTTAAAATTTTATGATGCAATTTCCTGCATTTCTTCCCAGTCTTATTAAGCGGATAACTTTATTGGTTAAGTTAATATCCTGCGTGACTTGTAAGATCTACGGAAACACCGATCTGATTGACATTTGAAGAATTGTGGTAACGCACATGCGCATAGTCGATACGGAATTTTGACAATTTAATTCCGAATCCTGCAGAAAGACCTGAGAAATTCCTCTGATCTGCGACAGCCAGTTCATTTCCTCTTTTAACATTATAGCCAAGCCTGATATTGAATCCTTTTTCCGGGAACAATTCGGCACCGACAGAGAAATGGTCGGCAATTTTCCTTCCCACATTTACTTCCTGGCCATTGACATTATACTGAGAAGAAATATCAAACTCCTGAAGATCATGAGCGGTAATGGTGATGGCTAATGGAATTGCCTTTAAAATTCTGGTATACCCTAAATCTATTCTGAAAGGCAGATTTTCCCTGGTTCCGTTAAACGATTTGAACTGATATCCAAAGTTCCTGAATACTAAAGAAGCGGTCTCTTTATTCTTTTTATTATGATAGGTAACACCTGCATTTCCTGAAATGGCAGAAGAGGTATAATTGTCGATTTTGGAAGTGATGAAGTTCAGTCCGCCGCCGATGGTCCAGTCTTCTTCAAACTGGTAAGCATATCCTGCCCCGATAGCGACATCAGATGCTTTGAAGGTTCCGTTCTCAAAACCGCTTTCATCAGTTCTTGGAATATCTCCGTAACTCATATAGCGGGCGTTGATCGTCGCCATATGCCCGTTTTCGAAATCTCTGGCATACGCTATGGTTCCGTACTTCGAATCAGCAAGGTAGGCGGCAGCATTCACGGAGAGCTGATTATCAGAATCCCTGTTCAGCAATGAGGGGTTTGCAATAGCAAAGGAAACATCATGATCTCTTACAGAAATAGCATCGCCGCCCAATGCGGCCTGTCTTGCAGATACAGGAATGTTGAGAAACGGGTAAACGTTTGTCCCTGTTTGTGCATAAGAAACAACTCCTGACAGAAATAATGAAAAAATGACAATTTTCTTCAATTCAGTTTATTATTAATGCAAAAATAATCCTTTTTCGTACTTTTCAAAATATTTCTTATATTATTTATAGGTAAATCGTTGAGTTTTGTGAAAATCGTGGTTTTTACCCATACAAATTTGAAACGACATCCTTTCTGGTTGCAGGTCGCAAAGCTATTCCGTTACAAAAAAATAGTTTGACGACCTTATCACAGATTTCTGAAAAGCTGTCGGATATGTCTTAATATAAATCAATTTTGTCGGTAAAATCATAGGAGAGAAGCCCTTAAAAACAGCTTACAGTACAAGATCTAAAAATTTAATCAAGAATTAAAAATCAACCTTATTAATGATTATATTTGCAAAGTCAAATTTCTGACAACAAACGGAATAAAATTATTTAAAAATAAAGATGAAATATAAAAGAATCCTTCTGAAACTTAGTGGTGAAGCCTTAATGGGAAACAGACAATATGGTATTGACAATGAAAGGCTTCAGGAATACGCAGCTGAGATTAAACAGGTCGTGGATAAAGGCTGTGAAGTTGCCATTGTAATCGGAGGAGGAAATATTTTCCGTGGTGTAGCCGGAGCGGCAAAAGGTATGGACCGTGTACAGGGAGATTATATGGGGATGCTTGCCACTGTAATCAATGGTATGGCATTGCAGGGTGCTCTTGAAGACGCGGGCATTAAAACCAGGCTTCAGTCGGCCATTGAAATGGATAAAGTTGCTGAACCTTTCATCAAAAGAAGAGCCGTAAGACATCTTGAAAAGGGCAGGGTAGTGATCTTTGGGGCCGGAACCGGAAATCCGTATTTTACCACCGATACTGCAGCTACATTGAGAGCTATCGAAATCGGCGCTGATGTTATCCTGAAAGGAACAAGAGTAGACGGTATCTACGACAGTGATCCTGAAAAAAACGTAAATGCTGTAAAATACAATTCTTTGTCTTTTGACGAAGTATATGCTAAAAACCTTAAAGTGATGGATATGACTGCATTTACTTTAAGCCACGAAAACAAACTGCCGATCATTGTTTTTGATATGAATAAAGAAGGAAATCTTGAAAAAATCGTAGACGGAGAGAATGTAGGTACTCTGGTTGATTTGTAACATAGAGTTTACCAAAAACCTTAAAGATAATTGCCCGATTATGAGTTGAAAAGCTGATAATCGGGCATTTTTTTAGTTCAAACATCTCAAAATATACCTCTGAATGAAAATATCTGGAAATTTATATCTCTGTAAAGAGAAATTTATTATATTTGAATTACAATCAACTAAAGTATTCATTATGAAAAATTTAAGAAAATTACCAAAGAAAGAACTGAAGACCATTCAGGGTGGAAGGCCGCCGCTGGGATGTAATGACTGGAATCAGTTAAAAGGTTGCTGCAGATCCTGGGATGAAGGTTACTGTGGAAACACTACCTGCCCGGATTCACCACCACCACTTTGCTAAGACTACAAAGCTCCACTGTCACAAGACTCTGGAGCTTATTTTTGCAAATTAATATAAGGTTGATTAATGAAAAAACTCAAGACTTGTCATTTTTCATACGATTTATTTTATAGACAAAAATTAAAACCGTTTATTTTAATTTTTTTAGCGACCATAGCATTTTCCGGATATTTTACTATCTTTGGGAGCGGTAAAAAATAGTAGAAAAACAGTAAAAAACGATCAGGTAATGCAGATTTTGAGTATCGTATTTTACTGATAATCAAACACTATTTGAAAATGTGTAACTTATCAAATTTTTATTATATAATGGAAGAATTAGATCTTATAGTAGAGTCTGTACAGCATGATATGGAAGCAGCTGTAAAGCACCTGGATCATGCATTTCAAAGAATCAGAGCGGGACGTGCGTCTACGAATATGGTTCAGGATGTAATGGTAGAATATTACGGAGCCATGACTCCCATCAATCAGGTTGCCAACGTTTCTATTCCGGATGCCATGACAATTTCTATTCAGCCCTGGGATTCTAAAGCGATTAATGATATTGAAAAAGCGATCATCAATTCAAATCTTGGCTTTGCCCCTTCCAATAATGGAATCAATATCATCCTTAATGTACCGCCATTAACGGAAGAAAGAAGAAAAGAGCTGGCAAAACAGGCAAAAGCTGAAACCGAAGATACAAAAGTGGTTGTAAGAAACGCAAGACAAAACGGTCTGAAAGAGCTTAAAAAGTTAGACGGTGTTTCCGAAGATCTTGTTAAAGGAATCGAAGCGGATATTCAGGTTCTTACGGACAAGTATGTGAAGATCTGCGACGAACATCTGAAAGTAAAAGAAGCTGAAATTATGAAAGTATAATTTTCAGATCTTTTTTAAATAATAAAGCGGCTTTTGAGGCCGCTTTCTGTTTTAGAGACATCCAAGATCTCCTTTCTTATTTTTATTTTTCATAATACGTTCATACTGCTGCATATATTCTGAAATATCGCATTTCGTTTCCCTATTAGGCACGCTGTTGGGGTCCTGATTGTTTCCTTTCGATCTTATCGAATAATTCTTCTCAAAGCACTGAACAGCCTTACCCTGCAAAATATAAATTCTTTTTTCTTTAATATCATCTTTTGTTTCAGCCTTTTCGGGAGTACCGCCTTCATCAAAATTCCATACGGTTTCATCATTAAAAATGAAAAATACCTGGTCATCTTTCACAAAATATTTGGTGAAGCTTGAAAAATGACTGTGTTCAGCGTAGAAATCTTTTACCATTTTAAGTTTTTTATTCTGGTAATACAAAGTGACTTCACCTTCTCTTTCGTTACAGTAATAATTAAATGTGGTTGAATCCAGTTTTTTTGAGTCCACCAGACCACTGATGACCGCATATTCTTTTTTGATATCAGCAATAGTTTTGATAGAGTCATTCTTAATGCTATCAGGTTCCTGCACAGTGCTTAAACTATCATTCTTTGCATTGGGAGTCAGAGACCTTGTTTTTTCTTCTTTACACGAGAGGAAGAAAAAGAAACTCAGGCTTAATAGGGCAATTTTCATATTTTGAGAATTTGGTTATTTAATGCAAACAAAAAATATGCAATACCTTTATGAATATGGCAAAAAAAAGACCCGGAAGTTCCGGATCTTTCTGATATTGTTTTTATTACTGATATCTTATATGTTCTTCTTTTTTAACAAATAATCTGGTTATCGGTTTAAAGAGAGCCTTATACTTTTCAGCATCAAAAAGCTGAGAATCTGTCAGAGCTTTATAGGTCATCCAGATTCCAAAAGGGAAGAGGACCAGATTTGGAATCCAGGCAGCGAGATACGGATTTAATTTTCCGGACCACGCCATATTTTCTGTTCCTACGCTCATGACATAGAATATAATGAAAATAACAATCGCAATGATCACCGGAAGCCCCATGCCTCCCTTCCTGATAATCGATCCGAGACTTGCCCCGATCAGGAAGAAAATGATACACGTGAAAGAATAAGTCACGATTTTCTGCTGATAAATCACCACTTTACTGTAATACTTTACACCGGGATCGATCTCATTATTTTTTGCTTCCAAAGTGGCCTTAAGATTATCCAGTCTGCTGTAAGCATTGTTGATGATCTCAAGTTTTTTTTCACCTTTTACGGTATCAAGCTTTAAAATCTGCTTTGGCTTAACCTTCGATTTGTTCTGCTTCGCGTCCATATAGGTCATAATCGAATTGGTCTGATTCAGGACATCATTATTGACATTGGTGAAAAATTTATCATTATCTTTTTTTGTCTGATCGATCGTCTTGTTTAGCTGGTTGAATGTCTCAAAACGGTAGTCGTCCGTGATTTTCTCTTCCTCAATCGCTTTATTGATGATATCACTTACATCGAAGTGGGAAGTCAGGGAATCAAATTTAATAGCCTGGTCGGGTTGTTTCAAACGGACATTTTCGGGTTTTCCCGCAAAATTATCTTCGTAAACATAGCCGTTATACAGAATAAGTTTAAGGTAATTCTTATTCGCAGCCGGAACAAATTTTCCTTTTTCGGCTACAATAGAACGCTGATTATCGAATGTTGTCGATTTTTTATGAATAAAAACCCCTTCAATATTTTCTCCGTTTTCTCCTGTAATTTTGTCAAATTTCACCATATAACCGGGGATCTGATCGATAAATTGCCCGGGGGTGAAATTCAGTGCGGGTTTGGTCTGTGCAATATTAAAGAGCATATTTTTGGCCTTCCGCTGAAAATCGGGAATGATATTGTTAGAGAAAAAATAAAGCATGATCGAAAGAACGATCGTTACGCCAAGCAACGGGAGCATTACCCTGGTCAGGGAAATCCCTGCCGCTTTCATCGCCGCAAGTTCGTACCGCTCCCCGAATTCTCCGAAAGACATGATACTGGCGAGCAGAATGGTAAGTGGCAATACCAAGCTGATAACACTTACCCCAAGATAAAAAAGAAGTTTCAGGATCTGGAAGCTGGTGAGCCCTTTTCCCATAAACTGCCCCAGCTGAACCCAGATGATATTCACAATAAATATGAAAAACAGCACGCTGAATATAAAGAAAAACGGTCCGAAGAAAGTTTTTATGATATATCGGTCTAGTATTTTTAACATTTGCCAAAATTAATGAAAAAGCCACAAAGTTTCCTTTGCAGCTTTTATATTTTATGAAATTTTTATAATCCGTAATGATGTCTGTTTTAAAAACTGTAATTATCTGAAAGACAGAAACGAGAAGCTTTAAAACTTAACCATTACAACATTTAAAGTTCTGTGATCAGATAATTTTTATACTTGCTCTTGTCAAAAACAAACATTCCCGGATCCAGATTCTGGTTTTCTTTGTATTCTTTTATGGCAATTACGGCTACATCTTTATTGTTGCCGTGCTGTTCAAGCTTTACCATCTGCTTTTTCGCAGAATCAACGAAAAGATAGACATACTGTATTCCGTTCGCTTTCACGGGTGTCAGCTTTATAAAATCCGTACTTACGCCATTGACATTTTTCTTGCCGCCGTAAGTGACATTATAATCATTTCTGTAGGTAGAAAGATAGTTGATAGGGGAGAACATCGAGCCGCTTCCGTTCGGTTTGGCTACCGTTACTTCCATATCTTCCGTATTGATGTTATAGATTTTGCTGCCGTCAAAAATCTGTTCGGTTTCCATGATCTTTAGCTTGTACTTATCGCCGGCAGAATAATAAATCCCAGGTTCCGTTTTCGAAACCTGTCCGTTGGTTCCCGTTCCGAAGGAGAATTTAAAATAAGAATTTTTCTTGGAATTATAGTTTGCAGTGACATCATCCAATATTTTTTTGGCCTTTGCATCAATTTTCTGCGCGTTGGTAAAGATTGCTGCTCCCACAACCAGACTGCTTACTATAATTTTTGAAACCATATTTTTCATTTTATTTAAATCTTTTAATCTTTAGACATTTCCAAAAGCTGAAAGTTAAACTGAAACCTCGTGTTCTTCTTTTCAGCTGCGCAAATCTTCCAAAAACTGTTCCAAAGAATGAAGATCACTGATAAGGACTTCCCTTGCTTTTGCACCGTTGAATCCTCCAACGATTCCGCTCGCTTCAAGCTGGTCCATAATTCTTCCTGCCCGGTTGTATCCAAGTTTCAATTGACGCTGAAGCATCGAAGTAGAACCCTGTTGCGTGGAAACGATAATTCGGGCTGCCTCCTCAAATAAAGCATCTTTTTCATTGGGATCAAAAGATCCTACACTGCTTGCAGAATCTTCAGAAACATATTCAGGAAGAATAAAGGCTGAAGCATATCCTTTTTGCTCACCGATATATTCTGCCAGTCTTTCCACTTCCGGAGTATCTACAAAGGCACATTGAAGTCTTAAGATTTCATTTCCGTTAAAGTAAAGCATATCTCCTTTCCCGATCAGCTGGTCTGCTCCCGGAGAATCCAGGATGGTTCTGGAATCCACACTTGAAATCACACGGAATGCCGCTCTCGCCGGGAAATTCGCTTTGATCATCCCGGTAATTACGTTTACCGAAGGTCTTTGTGTAGCGACGATCAGGTGAATCCCTACCGCTCTGGCCAGCTGGGCAAGTCTGGCAATCGGAAGTTCAACTTCTTTTCCGGCGGTCATGATAAGGTCTGCAAATTCATCAACGACCAAAACGATATAAGGAAGGTAACGATGGCCGTTTTCAGGATTCAGCTTACGTTCTGCAAATTTTTTATTGTATTCCTTTAAATTTTTACAGAATGCGTTTTTTAGCAGGTCGTATCTCGTATCCATTTCGATACAAAGAGAATTCAACGTATTAATTACTTTATTGGTATCGGTAATTATGGCTTCTTCCGCATCAGGAAGTTTTGCCAGATAATGCCTTTCTATTTTTGAATATAATGAAAGTTCTACCTTTTTAGGGTCTACCATCACGAATTTCAGTTCGCTCGGATGTTTTTTGTAAAGCAGGGAAGTTAAAATCGCGTTGATCCCTACCGATTTTCCCTGTCCCGTAGCTCCGGCCATCAGCAGGTGGGGCATTTTTGAAAGATCGGCCATGAAAATTTCATTCGAAATGGTTTTCCCGAAAACGACCGGAAGATCCATATCCGTATTCTGGAACTTTTGAGAAGCTATTACCGAACGCATCGAAACCATGGTAGGATTCTTTCTCGGAACTTCAATCCCGATCGTCCCTTTACCCGGCATCGGAGCAATAATACGGATTCCCAACGCCGAAAGGTTCAGCGCAATATCATCCTGAAGTTTTTTAATGGCAGCTACACGAATTCCCGCTTCAGGCACGATCTCGTACAAAGTTACCGTTGGGCCGATGGTCGCTTTGATTTCAGCAATTCCTACATTAAAGTTTTTCAGTAACCCGACGATCTTATTTTTATTTTCTTCTAATTCTTCTTTGTTAATAGAGATTTCTTCGTTTCCGTAATCTTTCAGAAGTTCAACAGTCGGCATCTGGAAATTGGCAAGATCCAGTTTATGATCGTACAGACCGTGCTTTTCCACCAGCTCCTGGGATTTTTTGTCAGAATCATCCAGGATATCAATCACAGGAGCAACTTCAACTTTAAATTTGATATCATCTTCTTTTGCCACAGCTGTAGAAGTCACAGGATTCATATCAAAAGCCTGTTCAGGACTTGAAATGGGAACCAATGGCTTAGGACTTAAGTTCAAGTGCAGTGAGGTTGAAAAATCGTTTTTTTCTTCAAAAGAAGTCTGGTTGGGAGTGACAATTGTTTCAGCATCCGAAACAGGCAGCACTTCAATCGGGTTATTCTCTTTTTTGGGTTTTGCCGTTTCCGTAATGGTAATTTTTGAAGGATCGATTTCAGGTGTCTGAGCTTCTTCAACAAGCTCATCATCAGCTTCAAAGTTTTCATCGGAATTCGGCATCATCGATTTTACCCTTCCGATTGTATTTTCATTGATATCGTTAAGCTTCGATTTAATAGAACTCGGACGAAGATTAAATTCTAAAATAAAATAAAGGGCAATACTGGACACCAATACAAGCCACAGTCCGACAGTACCGATGATTGCATTCATAGAATCCATGATCTGATAACCGTATACGCCACTCAGGACACCTTGTCCCTTAGTAACAGCGCCAAATAAAATAGGAAGCCAGCAGATAAAGAACAGAGAATGCCCCACCGTTTTCCAGGGCTTGAACATTTTCTTTTTAAGAATAACGGTCCCGAAGACCAAAAACAAAAAAGCAATAATAAACGAAGCCACTCCGATACTTTCGAAAATAAAGATATTCCCAAGCCAGTCGCCCAGTTTGCCGAACAGATTGGAAGATTTAATGCTTTTGTCGAGCATGGTTCCCGCCTGGCTCTGATCTGCTTTCCAGTTCATCAGATATGAAACGAAAGAAAACGTAAGAACTACGGAAAAAAGAATGAATGTGAGCCCGAAGAACACCCTCGGCTTCGATAAAAGTTTGCCTTTTTCAGGCGATTCCTGCTGTTTTTTTTGTGTGTTTTTATCCATAATATGTTGTGGCAAATTTAATGTTTTTAGGCATTAAAAAAGTGTGTTTGCTTAAAAAGAAAATTTAATTTTTAAAGAGAAAATCATTCACACGGATGTCGATTTCCAGGACTAAAATATTTAAAATAATTTAAAAATGATTTAATTTTTTAATCTGTTTTTTTCTTAAATGAAAACTGTAGCGAAAGCCTTTTCCCTGTGATAAGTCCAATAATTTTAATTAAATATTTCATCATGATGAAATTTACCGTAAGATTCGGAAAGCATCAGTCTGCACCTTTGATTTTTTCTCAATAAAATTATTATTATTAAGAATCTTTAAAAATAACCTTTATCCGGCCTAAAGTGATAAAAAACAGCTTTTTTTAACGTCTTTGTAGTTTATCATCCTTATTTTTGCCTATCAAGTATATATATATCATGAAGAAGATCCAGGATATTCTTATCTCGACCAGAACAATGGCTGTGTTGTTGCTGGTGTACGCATTTGCGATGGCTTATGCAACGTTCTTAGAAAACGACTATGGAACTCCCACAGCAAAAGCATTAATTTATGAAGCATGGTGGTTTGAATTGATCATGCTCCTTCTTATTCTCAATTTCATCGGAAATATCGGAAGATACAGACTCTGGAAAAGAGAAAAATGGCCCGTACTGGTTTTTCACCTTGCCTTTGTACTTATCTTCATTGGAGGTGCCATTACACGTTACATCAGTTTTGAAGGAACCATGCACATCAGGGAAGGGGAAACTTCCAATGAAATCGTAACCGACAAAAATTTCCTGAAAGTACAGATCGAGGAAAAGGGCGATATTCTTAATTACAAGGATGTTCCGTATTTAATGTCTCCTTTGCACAAAGATTTGCAGGCCACGTATGATTTCCACGGAAAAGAAGTGAAAGTCTTGGCTAAAGAGTATGTCCAAAGAAAAAAAGACAGCCTCCTTGCAGATCAGAATGGCGCAGAATACCTTCACATGGTATCGACCGGACAAACCGGAAGACAGAATATCTTCATCAAACCCGGAGAAACCAAGTCGATCAACGGAACGTTGGTTACTTTCAACAGACCGATCGAAGGAGCCGTGGAATTCAAAAACGAAGGCGGAAAATTATTCATTAAAACGCCTGTTGACGCCAGTTATATGACCATGGCCACACAAGCTACAGGTAGTACTAAAAAAGATGAGTTTCAGCCGCTGGTTCTAAGAAGTTTATATTCCATTAACGAGCTTAAACTGGTTGTTCCTGAAGGTCTTAAGAAAGGAAAACTAATAGCGATTGAAGGCGACCGGAAGAAAGATCAGGCGGTACCTGATATGCTTACGGTTGAAATCCAGGGTCCTAAAACCAAGCAGCTTGTAGATCTTTCCGTTGAGAAAGGAAACCCGAACGCCTACAAACAGGTGACCATGGACGGACTGAACATTATGATCGGTTTCGGCCCGAAAATTTACAATACGCCGTTTTCTTTAAAATTAGATGATTTCATCATGGAAACCTATCCGGGAAGCTCATCCCCAAGTGCGTATGAAAGCCATATTAAAATCATTGATGAAGGGAAACAGACTCCTTTCAAAATTTATATGAACCACGTTTTAAACCATAAAGGATACCGTTTCTTCCAGTCGAGTTTTGACCCGGACAGAATGGGAACCGTACTTTCCGTAAACCATGATTTCTGGGGGACACTGATCTCTTATATCGGGTATACTTTCTTATTCGGAGGCATGTTCTTTATGTTCTTCTGGAAAGGAACTCATTTCTGGAAATTAAATAAAATGCTGAAAGACGTCAATAAAAAAAGAGTTGTAACCGTACTTTTACTGCTGTTAAGTTTCGGTCTGAACGCTCAGGAAATTGACACCCACGGAACTGACGGCAGCAAAGAACATATGCACGTGGAAGGCGACGGTCACAACCACGCTCCTGCACCGGAAACGGTTCAGCCACAAGGCGCGCAACCTTTCACAAAGATGAAAACGGTTTCGCCGGATGAGATCATTGCCAGAAACAAAATAAGTAAAGAACATGCCGATAAATTCGGATACCTGCTGGTTCAGAACTTTGAAGGAAGAATAGTACCGATCAACACCCAGGCGCTGGATGTTTTAAGAAAACTGTATAAAAAAGATGAATTCAAGGGTACTGATGGAAAATCACTCACCGCGAATCAATGGTTTTTATCTGTAAACATCGATACGCCGAGCTGGACTATGGTTCCGATTATTAAAGTAGGCACAAAAGGCGGTGACGAATTGCAGAAAAAGACAAAAGCTGACGAGGAAGGATATACTTCGTTAATGAATCTTTTCCCGGCAGATGCCAACGGAAACCTGAGATATATTCTTGAAAGCGACTACAATACCGCATTTCGTAAAAAGGCGTCTGAACAGACCAACTATGACAAGGAAGTGATTGCAGTCAATGAAAGAGTTCAGATTTTCAACGAATTTTTCAGCGGCCAGTTTATGAGAATTGTCCCGGTAAAGAACGATGCCAATCATACATGGCACTCATGGCTGGACCAGAAGATGGAGCCGGATACCGAATCCCAGCAGGTAATGGGGCCTTATTTCGCAGAAGTTTTACAGGCTGAAAAATCCGGAAATTGGTCAAAGGCCGATACGGAGCTGGCTAAACTGTCAGAATATCAGCAGAAATGGGGCAAAGCTGTAGTACCTGCCAAATCCAAAGTTGATCTTGAAGTTTTCATGAATAAAGTGAATATCAATTTCAAGTTATTGATCTTCTACACAATTATAGGCGGACTTCTCCTGATCTTAGGTTTTGTGGAATTATTCAGGTCTAATAAAAATTTAAAGAAAATAATTAAGGCGGTTATTGTCATTGGTGCTGTAGGGTATGTATTCCATTTCCTTGGTCTGATCGCCAGATGGTATATTTCCGGTCACGCGCCGTGGAGTAACGGGTACGAAGCGATCATCTTTATCTCGTGGGTGGGTATTTCGGCAGGTTTATTCCTGTACAGAAACTCGAACGCTTTAATTCCTGCGGCCGGATTTATGGTAGCTGTTATTATGATGGGATTTGCACATGGAGGCTCGGCTCTTGATCCACAGATTACGCCGCTTGTTCCTGTATTGAAATCTTATTGGCTTATTGTACACGTTGCGATCATCACCTCCAGTTACGGTTTCTTCGCATTATCGATGATTATCGCGGTGATCAGTTTGGTGTTTTATATTATTTCCAATAAAGACACGCATAAGATTCACCATGATACCACACTGAAGGAACTTGCGATTGTTTCCGAAATGTCACTCACCATCGGTTTATTTGCCCTTACTGTAGGAAACTTCTTAGGAGGAATCTGGGCCAACGAATCATGGGGAAGATACTGGAGCTGGGATCCGAAAGAAACCTGGGCATTCATCTCAATTATGGTCTATGCGTTTGTTCTTCACATGAGACTGGTTCCGGGCTTACGAAGCAGATGGGCATTCCATGTAGCGACGATGTTTGCTTTCTGTTCGATGGTAATGACCTATTTTGGGGTAAATTATTACCTGAGTGGTCTTCACTCTTATGCAGCAGGAGATCCGGTTCCGGTGCCGGCATGGGTGTATATAGGCCTTTCAGTAATGCTTGCATTAGCGATTGCTTCTTTCGTTAAATTTAAAATGCTGACAAAAAAATAGATTTCATTCATTATAAAACAGAATCCCGGGAATTGGTTTTCCGGGATTTTTTTTGTTAAATTAAATCATCTGTTAAAATGCATCAGCGAAGTATATATGGGATTGAAATTTAAAGAAAATAATATTTCAACAATAAAAATTTAATCATATCTTTATAATATCAAAATAATATCAAATTAAAAATGTATATCATGGAAAAAGTTTTAAAACCAATGTCGGGGTATCTTACTTTGGTAATCTGCCTCGTGCTTTTTGTAGCCTCCGTTTACTTTTTTATAACCGGAGTAGACACCAGCATCACCTTTGTGGTTCTGGCATTACTCTGTTTTATCCTGTCATGTTTTTTCTTGAAAGGTTTAATGATCATTCAGCCTAATCATTCAAGAGTACTTAATTTCTTCGGTAAATATGTCGGGACAGTTAAAGAAAACGGCCTGTTTTTTATTAATCCCCTGTACTCATCACAGAAAATAAGCCTCCGTTCGGAAAACCTTCAGGGACAGACTTTGAAAGTCAATGACAAAATGGGAAACCCTATTGAAATTGCGGTTGTTATCGTATGGAAAGTAGGAGATACCTACAAAGCGGCTTTTGATGTTGAACGTTACACAGACTTCGTAAAAATGCAGAGCGAAGCAGCCGTTCGTCACCTGGCCATGAGCTTCCCTTATGACAACCTGGAAGATGACCATGCGCCGATTACCTTAAGGGAAGGCGGAGACAAAATCAATGCGATTCTTGAACAGGAACTTACGGAGCGACTCTCAAAAGCCGGGATTACCATTCAGGAAGCCAGAATTTCTCACCTGGCGTATGCTTCAGAGATTGCAGGCGCCATGCTTCAGAGACAACAGGCCACAGCTATTGTAGCTGCGAGAACAAAAATCGTGGAAGGCGCTGTCGGAATGGTAGATTTAGCCTTAAAAAAATTATCCGAAGAAAATATTGTTGAACTGGATGATGAAAGAAAAGCAGCCATGGTAAGCAATCTGATGGTTGTTCTTTGTGGAGAAAAAGCCGCAACGCCCATTCTAAATGCAGGAACATTGTATAATTAATACGGATCGGATCTATATTTTGAATTAAAATATACATCACCAGCGCTGTTTGCATTAAATAAAAACGAAAAATGAAATCACAGAAAACTCAGAATTCTTCCGAAAACAAAAGCAAAAAATCTTTCGTCATCAGGATCGATGAGTCTACCTACAAACTTTTGGAAAAATGGGCTAGTGATGAATTCAGAAGTGTAAACGGACAGATTGAGTACCTGCTTCATCAAAGTTTAATGGATTCGGGAAGAAAGAAAAAAGAATAATTTTATTACTAAAATTATTCTTTTTTCTTATTTTTGTATAAAATAATTCTCATAATATGATAAATATAGTGCTTGAATTTAAAAAATACCGTGACAGTATTCCTCAGCTTATCCAGAATTCTGATTATAAAACAGGATATTTCATCAACTTATTAGGCCTTAAGACTCCAACTTATTACCGGAAGCTTAAAGAAAATTCTTTTTCTATGGAAGAGATTGAATTGCTCACCAAAGCATTATATCCTAAAGAAACACTTTTAATGGAACTACAGGATGCTGAGGACGATTATGCTAAAGGAAATGTAAAAGAACATGAAGGATTCATGGAAGAACTAAGGCAGGAGTTTCTTTAATTTTTCAGAGTTCTGATAATTATTCCAGAAAGAGGCCAACAGGATTTCACCTTTCTCGGTTAATCGGCAGTAAAGATAAATTTGTTCTACAATTAAATATTTTCTCTAAAGTATATTTTCTTCGTAAACAGAGCCTATGTAAGGATTTTAAGAAATGTTTACCACAGCGATATGTACAAACTTAATGAATCTTTTGATTTCTTTTTTGGTCCAGAACTCTTGTAAATAAAGTAAATTATCCCTGTAGTTTTTCTGGGCTTTGACGGACCATACTACTTTTTTCATCTGAATGTTTTTTTCAAAAATAAAAAACACAGGTATAAAGAAATATATAATTTATAATCAAATATTTAAACAACAAAAAAGCAGAGAATGTCTCTGCTTTTCTATTTTATACAACTTTGAAGCGTATCTGCGCCGAAGTAGAATATCACCAGCCAGATGAGGCCTTTTATTGTGAAAAAGGCAAATCCTGCCCAGCCAACCCGCTTGAACCACTTTTTAAACTTCGAATTATTTTCCTGTGAGCTTTCCATTTCTGAGTGTCAAAAGATTATATGACAAAGATAAGCATGTTTATAATTAGTCCAAATAAAAAGTCGTTAAAAAAATTTAAATTTTGTAGTTCGCCTAATATTTTTAACTTTAGGGAAAACGAAAAGTAAAATTTTTATGTCTAAAAAAGTAAAGGATTTTGGGATTGAAAAAACACTCAGAAATCTAGGAATCAAGGATGAAAATAAAGGAACTTCGACAGGCGGAAAATACTTTGCATCCGGGAAAGTTATAGAAAGCTATTCTCCCGTAGACGGAAATCTCATTGCTAAAGTTAAAACTTCAGGAGAATCCGATTACAACAAAGTACTGGAATCTGCGGAGAAGGCCTTTAAAGAGTTCAGACTGATTCCCGCACCCAAAAGAGGGGAAATCGTACGGCAGCTCGGACAGAAACTAAGACAGTACAAAAATGACCTGGGAAAGCTTGTTTCGTATGAAATGGGAAAATCTTTGCAGGAAGGCTTGGGCGAGGTTCAGGAAATGATCGACATCTGCGATTTTGCGGTAGGCGTTTCAAGACAGCTTCACGGATACACCATGCATTCCGAGAGACCGGGACACCGAATGTATGAGCAATACCATCCGCTGGGAATCGTAGGAATTATCACCGCATTCAACTTTCCTGTCGCTGTATGGTCGTGGAATACGGCACTGGCCTGGATCTGCGGAAATGTTACCATCTGGAAACCGTCGGAAAAAACACCGCTTTGTGCCATTGCCTGCCAGAACATTATGAACGAAGTTTTAAAGGAAAACAATCTTCCTGAAGGAATTTCCAGTGTTTTGGTGGCAGATCATGAGATCGGACAGAAACTGGTTGATGATAAAAGAGTCGCTTTGGTATCTTTTACAGGATCTACGAGAGTCGGAAGAATGGTGTCTGCAAACGTAGCCCAGAGATTCGGAAAATCGATCCTTGAATTGGGAGGAAACAATGCGATCATCATTTCCAAAGATGCAGATATCGATATGTCTATCATCGGAGCCGTTTTCGGAGCCGTAGGTACGGCAGGGCAGAGATGTACTTCCACCAGAAGGCTTATCATTCATGAAAGTGTTTATGATGAAGTTAAAAACAGACTGGCCAAAGCATACGGACAGCTGAAGATCGGAAACCCTTTGGATGAAACCAATCACGTAGGGCCACTTATCGATACCGATGCCGTAAACCAATATCAGGAAGCCATCAAAAAATGCAAGAAAGAAGGCGGGAAATTCATCGTTGAAGGTGAAGTACTGAAAGGAAAAGGCTACGAATCCGGATGCTACGTAAAACCATGCATCGCAGAAGTAAAAAACTCCTACGAAATCGTACAGCATGAAACATTTGCACCGATTTTATACCTGATCAAATATAAAACGCTGGAAGAAGCCATCGCCATTCAGAATGATGTTCCCCAGGGATTATCATCTGCGATCATGACGCAGAATTTGAGAGAAGCGGAATTATTCCTTTCTCACGCAGGTTCGGATTGCGGTATTGCCAATGTAAATATCGGAACTTCGGGAGCAGAAATCGGCGGTGCATTCGGTGGTGAAAAAGAAACCGGAGGCGGAAGAGAATCAGGTTCAGACGTCTGGAAGTATTACATGAGAAGACAGACGAATACCATAAACTATACGGCAAACCTTCCTTTAGCACAAGGAATTAAGTTTGATCTTTAGTCATAAAACATCAGGAAATCAGAGATTTAAAAATTAAAAATTGTCAACTTTTATATAAACCGGTCTCTTGTTTCCAATCATAATTATTTATCATTAATCATCCCTAAGATTAATTAAAATGGAACAAACAATTGATATACAAGTAAATAAAGTAAAAGAAACAGTAGGAAAACATGTTTTGGCAGACGGATTCGATTTCGTAATGGATATTGAAAAATCCCACGGATCGTGGCTGTATGACAAACTTACCAATAAAGAATACCTGGATATGTTTTCCATGTTTGCCTCGGCATCGATAGGCTACAACCATCCTTATCTGGTTGAAAAATCGGCGTGGCTGGGAAAAATGGCCGTTAATAAACCGACCCTTGCAGACGTTTATTCCGAAGAATACGCCCATTTCTTAGAAGTTTTTGAAAGAGTGGCGATTCCTGAAGAGCTTCAGTACGCTTTCTTCATCGAAGGTGGAGCGCTTGCGGTTGAAAATGCCATGAAAGCGTGCTTCGACTGGAAAACCCGCAAAAATTTTGAAAAAGGAATCGATATGGAAGCAGGAATGTGCATCCATTTCAGACAGGCTTTTCACGGAAGAAGCGGATATACCTTAAGCCTTACCAATACCTCCGATCCCAGAAAATACCAGTATTTTCCGATGTTCGACTGGCCGAGAATACTGAATCCCAAGCTTACTTTCCCGATTACCGATGAAAATCTGGAAGAAACCATTAAAAATGAAAGATTAGCTTTATTAAACATCGAAGAAGCGATCCTGATGAATCCTAATAAAGTCGCATGCATCATCATTGAACCGATTCAGGCAGAAGGCGGCGACAACCATTTCAGAGATGAATTCTTATCGGGATTAAGGAAAATCTGCGATCAGAATGAAATTCTTCTTATTTTTGATGAAGTGCAGACCGGAATAGGAATTACAGGAAAAATGTGGGCTTTTCAACACTTTACGGCAAAACCGGATATTATTTCTTTCGGTAAAAAAGCACAGGTTTGCGGAATTTTAGCCAATAAAGAAAAATTCGATGAAATCCCTGATAATGTGTTCCGTGAAAGCTCAAGAATCAATTCTACTTTCGGTGGCAATTTTATCGATATGCTGCGTTTTCAGCTGGTAATGGAAGTCATCGAACAGGAAAATCTTGTTGAGAACGCCAGGATTGTCGGAGATTTTTTACTGGAAGGCCTGCAGAAACTTGCTGAAAAATATCCTGAAAAACTAAACAATGCGAGAGGAAGAGGATTAATGTGTGCGATCGATCTTCCCACTCATGAGCAAAGAAACGCCCTGCGAGACGAGCTTTGGAATGACGGAATGATCATTTTATCCTGCGGAGATTTGTCACTGCGCTTCAGGCCGCATCTTAATGTAACCAAAGAAGAAATTCAACTTGCATTGGATAAAATAGAGAATAACATTAACAAAATTTAAATTACGGATTTGTAATTTTCAAAAAAATTTTATAAATTTAGATACTCAAACGTAACAGAACATGGAAAGAAGTACAAGAGTATCAGTTTTTGAAAGTGACAAACCGGCAGAGATTCAGCTTATTAAGTCTAAATTGGATGACGCCAATATTAAAAATGCTGTTGAAAACAACTACCTTACTTTTACAACAACGCCCACGGCAACATCGCTGAAAGTAATGGTAAAACTGGAGGACGAAAAGAAAGCATTTGAAGTAATAGATGCTTATCTCCAGCAAAATGAAAATCAATAAAACAATTTCATAATTTTAAATTTTACTACTTCGAACCGAAAATTAATACTCATTAATTTTCGGTTTTTTTAGTGCAAAAAATTTAATAGCTGAAAATTATGAACAGTGTATCATTTTAAATCTTTAAATTATAATCTTTTAATATTCATGAATTCAGACATCAAACTAAGAAAGGCGGAACATGCAGACCGAGATATCATCTGGAACATTCTACAACAAGCCATAGAAAGAAGAAGAATAGACGGCAGCACACAGTGGCAACAGGGATACCCGAACATCAATACCGTAGAAAGCGACATTGAAAAAGGATTCGGATACGTGATGACTGTTGACGGAGAAATTGCAGTTTATGTCGCCCTGATCCTTAATGACGAACCCGCATACAGCACCATTGAAGGAGCGTGGCTCAGCAACGGAGAATTTGTTGTCGTTCATAGGGTAGCGGTCGACGAAAAGTTTGCCGGCCGGGGAATGGTAAAGATTTTATTTGATCATATTGAAGACTTCACCAGATCTCACCAGATTCAAAGCATTAAAGTAGATACGAATTTTGATAATATTGCCATGCTGAAAATTCTTGAAAACAAAGGATACACCTACTGTGGCGAAGTATTTCTCGCAGGCGGTATGAGAAAGGCCTTTGAGAAGATTATTATTTAATCAAAAAGTTAAATCCGTTTTCATTGATTGTTTATAAAGCAATAGATTTATAAACTCTATTAAGTTTGTTCGTTTAGTTCAGAACTAATTTTTACTTTTGCTCAAATTTATATACCATGCATAAGAGTATAGAAATTGATGAGAAAATTTTTCAGGACGCCGTAAAGTTCTATGGCACTGTTTTCAACCTACCTCCTTTAGCATCAAAAATTTATGCGTACCTTTTATTTGATTATGAAAAGGTGGGCATAACTTTTGACGAGTTCGTGGAAGTGCTTTCTGCAAGCAAAAGTTCGGTTTCGACAAGCATTTCGCTTTTGCTGAATGCAGAACTTATTGTAGACCACAACAAAATGGATGAGCGAAAACGGTATTTTTTCATCAATGACGGTTACAAAAAAATCAGATTTGAAAAAATAGTACAGAAAATGAAGGATGAACTACAACTATTGGATGACTTAGACCATTTTAAGAAAAATCGCGACGATGTCCGCAATGAAAAAATAGAAGCCTATAAAGCACTTTTAAACAAAAATATAATTAATATTCAGGAATCTCTTAATAAACTATAAAATGAATAATAAGCTAGTTATACTTTCTGTTGCAGCACTTTCTTTGGTGGCCTGCAAAAAAGAAGCTCCTAAGCAGGACGGCCCAAAGCCTTATCCTGTGGTAAACGTGGAAGCGAAAAATGTAGTAGGTTATCAGACGTTCCCTGCAACCATTCAGGGTAGGGTAAATAATGATGTGCGTGCTAAAATCCAGGGATATATCACAAAAGTTCTGGTAGATGAAGGTCAATATGTAACCAAAGGCCAGCCGCTTTTCCGTCTGGAGACGAATATTCTGAACGAAAATGCTGCCGCTTCAAAAGCCGGCATCGGTGCTGCAGAATCTAATATCGCTGCAGCACAGGCCGCCGTAAGTGCAGCCAATGTGGAAGTGAATAAACTTAAACCTCTTGTTCAGAAGAACATCATCAGCAACGTCCAGCTGCAGACTGCACAGGCCAATCTGGTGCAGGCTCAGGCACAGCTGAAGCAGGCTCAGGCAGCCAAAAGCCAGGCGGTGGCTAACTATAAAGGGGTAGAAGCCAATATTGAATACTCCATCATCCGTGCCCCTATTTCAGGAGTTATCGGTAAACTTCCTTTAAAAGTAGGAAGTCTTGTGGGACCTTCGGATCAGACTCCTTTAACGACAATTTCCGACACTTCAGAAATTTACGCTTACTTTTCAATGAACGAAAAAGAATATTTTGACTTCCTTGAAAAATCTCCCGGCGCCACCATGCCTGAAAAGATCAAAAACCTTCCGATAGTAGAATTACAGCTGGCCAACGGAAGCATTTATCCGGAAAAAGGAAGAATAGAAGCGATTACCGGTCAGATTGACCCTACAACAGGAACCATACAGTTCCGGGTTGCATTTACCAATGCACAGAAACTTCTGAGCAATGGTAACAGCGGTACGATCAGGTTCCCGCAACGTTACGACAACGTATTGGTTGTTCCGGAAAGTGCTACTTATGAACAACAGGGAATTGTTTATGTATACAAAGTGGATAAAAGTGATACGGCGAGAAATGTGGTGATCAATGTGATCGACAGAATCGACAATATGGCTTTAATTAAATCCGGAGTCAATAAAGGCGAAACCGTGATCGCAGCAGGTATCGGGGGATTGAAGCCCGGAACCGCTGTGAAAAAGCAACCCGTAAAAATGGATAGTCTCGTTCAATCTATAAAACCGAAATTCTAAAAAATGATTAAAAATTTTATAAACAGACCGGTTTTATCCACGGTAATCTCAATTCTGATTGTGATTCTCGGGGTATTGGGACTTATCGCCCTGCCGGTTACACAATATCCGGATATTGCACCTCCCACAGTAAGTGTTACGGCAAACTATACAGGAGCCAACGCGGAAACGGTTATGAAAAGCGTGGTGGTTCCCCTGGAAGAACAGATCAACGGGGTTGAAGGGATGGATTACATCACTTCCAGTGCGGGAAACGACGGTTCAGCCAACATTCAGGTATTCTTCAAACAGGGAATTGATCCTGATATTGCAGCGGTAAACGTTCAGAACCGTGTAACCAGAGCTACACCGTTATTACCGAGCGAAGTAACACGTTCCGGGGTGGTAACGCAGAAACAGCAGACCAGTGCGTTGATGTACATGTCTTTCTATTCTGAAAATAAAGATCTTGATGACGTTTACCTTCAGAACTTCCTGAATATCAATGTTATTCCGAGCTTGAAAAGGATCAATGGAGTAGGTGATGCCAACGTTTTCGGGGGAAAAAACTATTCCATGAGAGTATGGCTGGATCCTGCAAAAATGGCCGCTTACGGAGTGACACCTACCGATGTGACCAATGCGATCAACGAGCAGAGTAGAGAAGCCGCAGCCGGTTCTATCGGACAAAACAGCGGAAGCTCTTTCGAATACATTATAAAGTATGTAGGTAAATTTAACGATAAAGAACAATACGATAATATTATCATCAAGTCTCTGGGCGACGGACAAAATCTGATGCTGAAAGATGTTGCTAAAGTGGAACTTGCAGGACAGTCTTACACAGGTATTGGGGAAAACGGGAATTATCCTTCCATCAGTATGGGTATTTTCCAGACGCCGGGTTCAAATGCCCAGGAGATCATCAAAAACATTAAAGCTTACCTGAAATCAGCCGAGGGAAGCTTTCCGCAAGGTATTAAATACACCTTCAACTTCGATACGAACGAATTCCTTGAAGCGTCTATCGATAAAGTTGTGCATACGTTGATCGAAGCATTTATCCTGGTATTCATCGTGGTATATATTTTCCTTCAGGATTTCAGATCTACATTGATTCCGGCTATTGCAGTTCCTGTTTCGATCGTGGGAGCTTTCTTCTTCCTGAATTTATTCGGATATTCATTAAACCTGTTAACCCTCTTCGCTTTGGTTTTAGCGATCGGTATTGTGGTGGATGATGCCATTGTCGTCGTCGAGGCCGTTCATGCCAAGATGGAACATGGAATTTCCGATGCTAAAAAGGCTACTGTAGAAGCGATGGACGAAATCACCGGAGCGATCATCTCAATTACCCTGGTCATGGCTTCCGTATTTATTCCGGTAACCTTTATTACGGGACCTACAGGGGTTTTCTATCAGCAGTTCGGGATCACGCTTATTGTGGCGATCATCATTTCTGCAATTAACGCTTTGACCTTAAGTCCGGTTTTATGTTCATTATTCTTAAAACCTCACGATGCGCATCATGCAGAGTATAAAAATTTAAATTTCATTCAGAAGTTTTTCTATAAGTTTAATATTGCTTTCAGAACAACCACTGAACGTTATGGAAGAGGATTCATCTTCCTTTTAAGACATAAATGGGTAACGCTTATTATCTTTGCCATCACGGGAGGGATTTTATATTGGGCAAGTACAACCATGAAAAAAGGTTTCGTTCCTACGGAAGACAGGGGGATCATCTTTACCGATGTTCAGCTTCCTCCGGGAGCCTCAATGGAGAGAACGTACAATGCTCTTAAAACACTTCAGGCTAAAGCGATGAAGGTGCCGGGAGTACAGAACGTAACGATTTCCACCGGTAGAGGATTCCTTTCCGGAAACGGAAGCAATAACGGTCTTGCATTCATTAAGTTAAAGCCATTTGACGAAAGAAAAAAAGACGGTCAGACCTCAGAAGATATTACCAAGAGCTTATTTGGGATCTCGGGAGCAGTTCCTGATGCCAAAGTGGTATTCTTCCAGCCGCCGAGTGTACCCGGTTTTGGTAGCAGTGCCGGTTTTGAGATGGTTCTTTTGGATAAATCAGGTGGTGAATACGCAGACCTTGACAATAAAACAAATGAATTTATCGGAAAACTGATGCAAAGACCGGAAATCGAGTTTGCACAGACTTCATTCAATACAAAATATCCTCAGTATGAAATGCAGATCAATGTTCCGTTGGCAAAGCAGCTTGGTGTTTCGGTAAGCGATATCCTGTCGACCATGCAGGGATACATCGGAGGAATCTATACGGCAGACTTTACCAAATATGGGAAGCAGTTCCGGGTAATGGTTCAGGCCCTTCCTGAAAACAGGCAGAATATCGACAATCTGAATGAATTATACGTAAAAACAGGTTCAGGCGTCATGTCTCCGATCTCGCAGTTTGTAACCCTGAAAAAAGCGTATGGCCCGCAGTCGGTAAGCCGGTACAACTTATTTACTTCAGTGAAAATCACGGGTGCCAATTCGGCCGGATTCAGTTCCGGGGATGCGATTACGGCCGTCCAACAGGTCGCGAAAGAAACATTAAACCAAAACTATGATGTTGAATTTACGGGATTGACGAGAGAGGAATTAAATTCCGGATCGCAGACGGTCCTGATCTTTGCTTTAAGTTTGATCTTCGTTTATTTCATTCTTTCAGCCCAGTATGAAAGTTATATTCTTCCTTTGATTGTAGTCATTTCTCTCCCTCTTGGGGTAATGGGTGCTTACTTCGGGCAGAAAATCATGGGACTGGAGAATAATATTTACTTCCAGATTGCTCTGATCATGTTGGTGGGACTTTTGGCAAAAAATGCCATTCTTATCGTTGAATTTGCCGTACAGAGAAGGCATCATGGAGAGACGATCGTTATGTCTGCCATCAATGCGGCAAAAGCGAGATTAAGACCTATCCTGATGACCTCATTTGCGTTTATCTTCGGGCTTCTTCCTTTGGTTCTGGCAAGCGGAATCGGGGCAGTGGGTAACCGGTCTATCGCGACAGGAGCAGCAATCGGACTTTTGATAGGAACAATTTTAGGACTTTTTGTAATTCCCGTATTGTATGTTATTTTCGAATACCTGCAGGAAAAAGTAAAACCTATCAAAAAAGAAGAAATCAATTTAGCAGAATAAATTAATCGGACTGGCTGGAAGTCGGATCTCATTTTGAAATCTGACTCCGTCTCCTGATTTCTAACTACTAATTAAAAAAAATGAAGAATATTTTAAACATAATAAAAGGACTTTCTTTTTCAGTTGCGCTTCTTGCTGTGGTGTCTTCTTGTATGGCAAGGAAAGACTATCACAGACCCGACAATGTGGTGGATGAAAAGTTGTACCGTACCGACATGCTTCCTTCCGATACGACCAACATTGCTAATGTTTCCTGGAAAGAAATTTTTACAGATCCTATCCTTCAGAAACATATTTCCAAAGCTTTGGAAAATAATCTCGACATCAGGATTGCATTGCAGAGTATTGCTTCTGCAGAGGCTTATTTAAAGCAAAGCAAAGCTGCCTATCAGCCGACATTGGCTGTGGGGCCCAACTATACCTTCCAGACACAGTCGATCAATACCCAGTTTGGGCAGATTATCGGTGAAAGAAGATATGTGAACCAGTTTGACATCACCGCAAGCATAGGCTGGGAAGCTGATCTCTGGGGAAAATTAAAGTCTCAGGAAAAAGCACAGTATGCCGCTTACCTGGGAACGATTGCAGCCCATAAAGCAGTAAAAAGTGATCTTGTAGCTTCCATTGCTTCAGCGTATTATCAGTTACTGACATTTGACGCACAGAAAAAAATCATCAATGAGACCATCGCGGTCCGTGAAAAAAACCTGGAAACCACAAGAGCTTTAAAAACTTCAGGAACATTAACGGAAGTTGCCGTACAGCAGAGTGAAGCCTTGGTTTTTAATGCAAAATCTTTGCTCATTGATATCGACACACAAATCCAGCTTCTGGAAAATACCATGAGTCTTCTAATGGGAGAACCTTCTCACACCATAGAACGCTCAACATTGGAAAGCCAGCAGCTTCCTATAGATGTTAAGCTTGGATATCCGGTGCAATTGCTGGCCAACCGCCCAGATGTGATTAGAGCAGAATTTAATCTGATGAATGCTTTTGAACTGACAAATTCAGCCAAAGCCCAGTTTTATCCTACGCTGAAGCTTACGGGAAGCGGTGGAGTACAGTCGGTGGATATTGATCACTTATTCAGTGTAAACTCTTTATTTGCCAATGTTGTCGCTGGCCTGGCACAACCGATTTTAAACAGAAGAGCGATCAGAACCAATTATGATGTGAGCCTGGCCAATCAGGAAACCGCATATCTCAATTTCAGAAAAGCCGTTCTTACTGCCGGAAAAGAAGTTTCTGACGCGATAAGGGTATTTTCTGTTCAGGATTCTTTTATTGAATTAAAACAAAAAGAATTGAATGCGTATAAAAACTCTGTGGAATATTCCCAGGAGCTGGTGAATTACGGTATGGCCAATTACCTCGAAGTATTGAACGCCAATGTAAATTCACTGAATGCAGAACTGAATATTGCCAACGCGGAATACAGCAAAATGAAAGCTGCGGTTGAGCTCTATCAGGCTCTTGGAGGCGGATGGAAGTAAGCTGCCCAAAGATGATATATAGAAACGCACATTAAATTTTAAATGTGCGTTTTTTTATTTGATGATTTTAGTGAAGAAAGTGAATTATGTGCAAATTTACACAAAAAAAGAGTTGTAATTCAAACCATTACAACTCCTTGACGATTAATGTGGAGAATACGGGGATCGAACCCGTCACCTTTAGACTGCCAGTCTAACGCTCTAGCCAGATGAGCTAATTCCCCTTTATCACTTTTCTAAAGCGGTACAAAAATAAGTATTTAAACCAAATCTGCAAACATTTTATTAATTTTTATTTAAAGATAAAGTAACATTTATGCCTAACCATCAATATTTCAAGGACATTCTTTTTAATATCCGCCCCGAAAACTTAATTTTCTGAAATTTTTCTGTGATAATAGTTAATTAGAGATATTTTGTTATCTTTGGCAATAATTAAAAATAGAATAAAAACAGGTAAAAACCAACTATTCTTATAACAATAGTAAATTACAATCAATTATTAATCAGGAGACGACAAATTTTATTAAAAAACCTGCATTCTCCACAATTTGTTTATATAACAAAACTATGAAGAAAATATTTTTACTTTTATTTACCGCTTTCTTATTTATGGGCTGCAAAGATGAAGACACGATTTATGACTTCATAGGCACATGGGCCGGCACCTACGCGGGAACGCAAAAAGGGACTTGGAATATTGTAGTGGCATCTGACGGAAAAGTGACCGGAACATTATCTTCGCAACAAACCACGGAAAACTACCAGATTTCAGGACAGCTGAGTGATTCGGGAGACCTTAACGCTACCATCGGTTCACCTGCAGACGGACAATTCATTGGAAGACTTAGCAGATCAAAAAATGCAAGCGGAACATGGGTAAACGACGTCCCAACACCTTCTAAATCCGGAACATGGCGGGGTAAAAAAACTTCAGAATAATATAAAAAAATCATACAAAAGCTATTCAGACGAATAGCTTTTTCTATTTTGAATGATTTCGTACCACAATTTCGACACAAAGAATACATAAATTATTTATATTTGTATGGCCTAGCCGTAAAATGAAAGAATTATGAAGAACTGTCTGAATTTTAAAAACGTACATTTAAAAACAATTCATGCCCTATTCATTGCCTCTCTAATTACAGTATCGTGCGGAAGTTCTAAAAATGCAACTTCAAGCCATAGAACGATTACGAAATCTGTCACCAAAGCTGAAAATCTGAGAAATCTGGAATCTAAATTTGATGGTAAAATTTCAAAATCAATTAATGAAATTCTTAAAGATGCTGAAAAGTACCTTGGAGCTCCTTACAAATTCGGAGGAAATACTTCTTCGGGCTTCGACTGCTCCGGTTTTACGGTAAAGGTCTTCGAGGAAAATGATTATAAACTTCCCAGAAGATCATCCGACCAGGCTGAGACCGGAAATTCGATAGATATCAGGGATGTAAAACCCGGAGATCTGCTGTTCTTTGCTACTGCAGGCGGTACAAGGGTTTCACATGTAGGAATTGTTCATGATATCGGAAATGACGGCGAGGTTAAATTCATTCACGCCTCAACGACCAAAGGGGTCATCATTTCATCATTGAACGAAAAATATTGGAATAAAGCATACCTGCACGCAAAAAGAGTATTGTAATCACTTAATTTGCAATAGCATTGCACGCTTTTAAAACTGAAATTTGCAGAAAACTTTTGATTATGGCAGATTTCATAAGGGTTTTTATCCCATTATTTTTCATTGTATTTTTTCTTACCGCATTTTTAGGCAAGAGTGCGATGGTTGCCCGAAAAACCGGAAAGAACCCAAACGTACTTCCGAAAGACGATTCCGCGTACAGCCTTATTGGTAAATACTTTATACTGAATTTACTACTTCTTTTTCTCTACACAATTCTTTTCCTGCTTTTTCCTGAAATCATCTCTGAAACTTTTAAAATCAACATTTTAGATTATTTTCCATTTAAACTAATTGGAATTTTACTGATGTTCATTAGCTGGATTTGGGTTCTCACGGCTCAACATCACATGAAAAATTCCTGGCGGATCGGGATTGACAAAAATTCTCCAACAGAACTGGTTACATCAGGTTTATTTAAATATTCCAGAAATCCCGTTTTCCTGGGCATGATGATTAGCTTAACAGGGTTATTGTTTTTATTGCCCAATTTCATTTCATTGGTGTTTTTATTGGTCGGAACTCTTTTAATGCAGATTCAGATCAGGCTTGAAGAAGAATTTCTGATAAAACAGCACGGAGATGTTTATTCCGACTATAAAAATCGTGTACGGCGCTTTATTTAATCAATTTCAAATTTTCCAACTTATAAAGGTTTTATGTATCTTTGACGCGAATAATTTTAAACTAGAAACATGTCGTTACAACAAACAATTGAAAATATCTGGGACAACAGAGAATTATTGCAGAATGAAGACAGCCAGAAAGCGATCCGGGAGGTTATCGCTTTGGTGGACAAAGGAGAGCTTCGTACGGCAGAGCCTACGGAAAACGGGTGGCAGGTAAATGAATGGGTGAAGAAAGCAGTAGTGATGTATTTTCCGATCCAGAAGATGGAAACTATTGAAGTAGGTCCGTTTGAATTTCATGATAAAATGCCTTTAAAGAGAAACTATGCTGAAAAAGGTGTAAGAGTTGTACCGCATGCCGTAGCCAGAGAAGGCGCTTATATTGCACCGGGTGTGATCATGATGCCTTCTTATGTAAATATTGGGGCTTATGTAGATTCCGGGACGATGGTAGATACCTGGGCGACAGTGGGAAGCTGTGCGCAGATCGGCAAAAATGTTCATCTTAGCGGGGGAGTAGGAATCGGTGGTGTTCTTGAGCCGCTTCAGGCTGCTCCGGTAATCATTGAAGACGACTGCTTTATCGGATCGAGATGTATTGTGGTGGAAGGTGTTCATGTAGAGAAAGAAGCCGTTTTAGGAGCCAATGTTGTTCTTACGGCATCCACAAAAATCATCGATGTTACCGGTTCTGAACCTGTTGAAATCAAAGGGAGGGTTCCTGCACGTTCTGTGGTGATCCCGGGAAGTTATACCAAGCAGTATCCTGCAGGAGAATATCAGGTTCCATGTGCTCTGATCATTGGCCAGAGAAAAGAATCTACAGACAAAAAAACGTCTTTAAATGATGCTTTGAGAGATAATAATGTTGCCGTTTAAGAGTAAATTTTAAACCAATACCCATATTTTGAAAGAAAAATTTCTTAAAATAATTCTAAACCCTAAATACATATTTGGGGTTTATCTTATTATAGCCGTCGTTACTGCGATTTCCAAATACCTGAGAGGAGATTATGCCATCAACAATTATCTGATTTTTAAGAATGTCTTTTTTAACACCATTCATCAGAAAAACCTGTTCATTCATTATCCTGAGCTTTATTTTGATTTAAATCATTACGGTGTTTTCTTCAGCGCACTTATCGCTCCTTTCGCTGTAATGCCCGACTGGCTGGGAATTTCCCTCTGGAATGCTGCCAATACTTTCATCTTTATTTATGGCATCTACAAGCTGCCGTTTTCAGATGCTAAAAAAGCCCTTTTCGGTTTATTCTGCCTGCAGGAATACATCACCGCGGCGCTGAGCTTACAGTTTAATGTGGCTCTTACAGGACTTTTACTGTTTTCCGCGGTTTATATTTACGAAAGAAAGGAAGTAAAGTCGATAACGGCAATACTGATCGGTGTATTTGTAAAAATATACGGAATCGTAGGGCTGTCACAGTTTTTCTTCATCAAAAATAAAGCAAAGTTTATTCTTTCAGGAATACTCATCGCTGTCATCTTTTTTCTCCTGCCCATGGCTTATTCCAGTCCGGCGTTTGTAATTCAGTGCTATTCCGACTGGTTTCAGTCTATTGTAGAAAAAAACAGTGAAAATCAGGTGTTGGGAAACATGCAGGATATTTCACTGATGGGATTTTTCAGAAGAATTCTTGGCGATGCATCCATCTCAAATCTGGTATTCCTGGGGTTCGGCCTACCGCTTTTTGCCGCACCGTATTTTAGAATTAAGCAATACAGACATTACGCCTTCCAGCTGATGATTCTGGCATCAACTTTATTATTTCTGGTGCTGTTCAGTTCAAGTTCGGAATCGCCAACTTACATCATAGCAGTGGTAGGAGTACTGATCTGGTTTTTCCTTCAAAAAGAAAGAACACCTTTCGTAATCGGTTTACTGGTTTTCGTGATTATTTTCACCTGTTTCTCGACATCAGATCTTTTCCCGAAATACGTAAAAGAGAATTATATCATTAAATATTCTTTAAAAGCCGTACCTTGCATTGTGATTTGGCTAAAGGTAATTTATGAGCTGCTTACCCGGGATTTCGAAAAAAATTACAGCCTTGAATAATCGTATGAAGAAAATTTCAATAGTCATTCCTGCACATAACGAAGAAGGAAATGTGGCTTTGGTTTATCAGAAAATCAAAGAGGTTTTCAGCGGGCTCGAAAACTACAGTTTTGAGATTATCTTTGTAAATGATGGCAGCAGAGACAATACGCAACTGAGGCTGGAAGAACTTTCAAAACAACATGAAGAAATAAAATTCATTGAGTTTTCAAGGAATTTCGGACACCAGCCTGCCGTAAAAGCCGGTCTGGATCATGCTTACGGAAATGCTGTCGTTTCTATGGACGGCGATCTTCAGCATCCGCCCGAGCTCATCCCGGAGATGATCCGGAAATGGGAAGAAGGATATGATGTTGTCTTTACGGTGCGAACTTATCCTAAAGAAATTTCTTTATTTAAAAGAAAAACTTCTGATTTTTTCTATAAAATTCTTTCAGGTTTATCAGATGTTAATTTAACGAAAGGGGGCGGTTCGGATTTCAGGCTTATGGATGCCGGCGCCGTAGAAGTCATGAGAAATCTTAATGAAGATGATCTCTTTTTAAGAGGACTGACAAGCTGGATGGGTTTCAGACAGACGGGAATACCCTTCGTGGCCAACGAAAGGCTTTCGGGGAAAAGCAGCTATAATCTTAAGAAGATGATTACTTTCGCATTTACCGGCATTACGGCCTTCAGTGTGAAACCTCTTTATATCGCTGCTTATCTGGGGTTTTTATTTTCAGGAATTTCGGTGGTGGGATATGCAGCATACGTGATTTATTCTTTCATTGCCAAAACGGAAATTTCAGGCTGGGCATCACTTATCATGACCATTGTATTTTTCGGTGGCTTACAGTTGATCATCCTTGGAATTATCGGCATTTATTTAGGAAAAATATTCAAACAGGTAAAAGAAAGGCCTAATTACATTATCAAAAACAAAAATTTTTAACATGGTTTTATTAAGTTTTGACATTGAGGAATTTGATATGCCATTGGAATACAAAGGGGAGATTCCTTTTGAAAAACAGATTTCCATTTCCCAGTCCGGGCTGGAAAAAATCCTGGATATTCTGAAAAAATATAAAGCAAAAGCTACCTTTTTCTCGACAGTCGTTTTCGCGGAGAACAGCAAGCATTTAATTGAACGATTATTGAATGAAGGGCACGAACTGGCTTCTCACACCTGGTATCATTCGGATTTTAAAGAAGAGCATCTGAAACAGTCGAAGGAAAGACTTGAAGAATTATTCGGGATCAATGTAACGGGATTAAGGATGCCACGGATGATGCCTGTGAGCAAAAATGCGGTTCAGGATGCCGGATACCAATACAATTCATCGGTAAACCCGACCTTTATTCCCGGGAGATACAATAATCTGAAAGTTTCCCGGACCTATTTCAAAGAAGGAAAAGTAACGCAGATTCCGGCTTCGGTTTCTCCGAATTTCAGGATCCCGCTATTCTGGCTGAGCTTTCATAATTTCCCATTATCTTTTTACAAAAAAATGGCTTCAGACGTGCTTAAAAAAGATCAGTACCTGAATATTTACTTCCATCCGTGGGAGTTTGCGGAAATTAAAGATGAAGCATTCAAATTACCCGGATTTACTGTTAAAAATTCGGGAGACGATATGGTGAAACGCTTTGATGAGTTTTTATCATGGTTAAAAAATAAAAATCATACATTCGGAACATTTCAGGAATTCCACAAACACATTGAAGCATGAAGATAGCATTTGATGCCAAACGTTTTTTTCACAACACTTCCGGTCTTGGAAACTATTCACGAGATCTGGTGAGAATTCTGGCCACGTACTTTCCTGAAAACGAATACATTCTGTTAAACAAAAACAAATCTGAAAGAACGAAAGACATTCTTGATTTTCCGAATGTCAATTTTGTGGAAACTTCAAAAGGAAACTTTTCGCGCCAATTGAAAATGGGCAAAGACGCTCAAAACCAGGGAGCAGATATTTTTCATGGACTGTCGGGCGAACTGCCCCTGAAATGGGATCAAAAGCCTATAAAAAAAATCGTTACAATTCATGACCTTATCTTCGTAAGGTACCCGGAATATTATTCATTTTTTGACCGTAAGATTCATTTCTGGAAGTTTAAAAAGGCAGCTGATTCAGCCGATAAAATCATTGCTATTTCTGAACAGACAAAGCAGGATATTATTGATTTTCTTAAAGTTCCGGAATCTAAAATCGAAGTGATTTATCAGGGTTGCCATAAAGCTTTTAAGGAAGATCAGGCACAGGAATTTATTGAGAAAACGAAAGAAAAATTCAATCTTCCTGAGCGGTTTGTGTTAAATGTAGGGACCATTGAAGAACGGAAAAATCTTTTAAATACCGCTAAAGCATTGAAAGATACGGATATTCCACTGGTGGTTATCGGGAAGAAAACAAAATATTTTAAAAAAGTAGAAAATTTCGTTCAGCAGAATAAGATTAAAGCATATTTCCTGGAAGGCGTTTCTATGGATGAGCTGGCGGTCATTTATAAACTCGCGGATATTTTTATTTATCCGAGTTTTTTCGAGGGATTTGGAATCCCGGTGATTGAAGCTTTATTTTCCAAAACAGCTGTTATTACAAGCAATACAAGCTGTCTTCCCGAAGCCGGCGGACCGGATTCCGTGTATATTGATCCGAAAAATCCTTTCGACATCCAGGCAAAAATAAAATTTTTATGGCAAAACGAATCAGAGCGAAAACGCCGTGCTGAAAGGAGCTTCGAGTTTGTCCAGAAGTTTAATGATGAGCCGATCGCCAACGAATTAATGAGCCTCTATAAAAATATTTTAAAATAATATTTGCATATTTAAAAAGTATTGCTTTAAATTTGCACCGTACAATTCAAACAAATGAAACCGAATTTTTTAACTGTTCATCATTATCATCATCACCTCTGCTAAGACGGAATTGATTGATATGACTATGTTAAAAATCAAAATAATTAAAAACCGTCTGAGTAAACAGGCGGTTTTTTTGTTTCTAAATTCTTCCCGGGCAATTTATATCAATTAAACATTTTGGTTACTCAGGCACAACAAAAGTGAAATGAGTATCATAAAAATTGCTATACAAAAAAGCGGCAGGCTTTACGAAGAATCCCTTCAGCTCCTCAAAGATTGCGGCATTCTCATCAATAACGGAAAAGACCAGCTTAAGGTCTCTGTTGATAATTTCCCTATGGAAATCATGTACTTACGAAATTCAGATATCCCCCAATATCTTGAAGACGGAATCGTGGACATTGCAATCTTAGGGGAAAATCTTGTTGTCGAAAAACAGAAAAATATTAAAATCATCCAGAATCTTGGGTTTTCAAAATGCAGGGTTTCACTGGCAATCCCAAAGGAAGTTGAAACGGATGATATTCACTATTTTCAGGGTAAAAAAATTGCCACTTCCTATCCGAATACCCTCAAAAGTTTTCTTGATAAAAATAATATTTCCGCTGATATCCACGTCATTTCCGGATCCGTAGAAATTGCTCCGAATATCGGTCTCGCCGACGGAATCTGCGACATCGTAAGCTCGGGGAGTACCTTATTCAAAAACGGACTGAGAGAAACAGTGACCATTTTAAAATCTCAAGCCGTACTGGCCAGAACCCGGGATATCAGTCCTGAGAAAAATTATCTTTTGGAAAAATTCATCTTCAGGATTAAAGCTGTACTCAAAGCCAAAAATTCAAAGTACATCCTGATGAATGTTCCCGACGAAAAAATAGAAGTGATCTCAAAAACGCTTCCCGTACTGAAAAGTCCTACGGTTATTCCTTTGGCGCAAAAAGGCTGGAGCAGCATTCATTCGGTGATCGACGAAGAAAGATTCTGGGAAGTCATTGATGATCTTAAAGAAAAAGGGGCACAGGATATTTTAATTATTCCAATTGATAAAATGGTTATTTAAGATGGATATTATACGTTACCCTGAGAAAAATACCTGGTCTGAATGGGTAAAAAGACCGGTATTAAAGAAAGAAAAATTGAATGAACTGATCGCTGACATCTTTTCACAGGTAAAGGAAAACGGAGATTTGGCTTTGCTTAATTTCAGTAAAAAATTTGATAAGGCAGAGATCAAAAACATCTGCGTATCTGCTGAAGAAATTGAGAAAGCTGTAGAACTGGTAAGTCCCGAATTAAAAGAATCAATTCATATCGCTAAGGATAATATTACCAAATTTCATGCTTCACAAATACAGGCAGTTGAAAAAATCGAAACGATGGAAGAGGTGATCTGCTGGAGGGAAAACAGGGCTATTGAAAAAGTCGGGATCTATATCCCTGGAGGCAGTGCGCCTTTGTTTTCTACCGTTCTGATGCTGGCCATTCCGGCACAGTTGGCAGGTTGTAAAGAAATCGTTTTGTGTACCCCTCCGGATAAAAATGGAAATATCAACCCTGCGATCCTATCTACCGCAAAGCTTTGTGGCGTGACTAAAATTTTTAAAGCAGGCGGTGCACATGCTATTGCCGCTATGGCCCTGGGAACAGAAAGCATCCCGAATGTTTATAAAATTTTCGGACCCGGGAATCAGTATGTTGTAGCCGCTAAAGAATATGCGCAAAACTATAACATTGCTATTGATATGCCTGCAGGCCCCAGTGAAGTTCTTATAATAGCCGATAAACACGCCGTTCCTGAATTCTGTGCAGCCGATTTACTGTCACAGGCCGAACACGGAAGCGACAGCCAGGTAATTTTTATCACTGATGATGAAAAGGTGCTTACTGAAACTATTAAAGAAACGGAAAAACAGCTTAAAATGCTTCCCAGAAACGAAATGGCTGCAGAATCATTGAAAAACAGTCATTTTATATTACTGAAAACACTGGAAGAAGCTCTTGAATTCAGCAATTTATATGCCCCGGAACACCTGATTCTGGCCATACAGAATTTCGAAAATGTTTTATCACAAATTCAGAATGCAGGGTCTGTTTTTTTAGGGAATTATTCCTGTGAAAGTGCGGGAGATTACGCAAGCGGAACCAATCACACGCTTCCGACAAACGGATTTGCAAAGAGTTACAGCGGCGTTTCGGTAGACAGCTTTGTGAAAAAGATCACTTTTCAGCAGCTCTCTGAAAAAGGCCTCAGAAATTTAGGAAAAACAATAGAAACCATGGCAGAGGCAGAAGGACTGTTTGCCCATAAAAATGCCGTCACCATAAGATTAAATAAAGGATAATGAAAGATTTTAATATCAATAACCTGGTCAGAAAAAACATTCTGGAATTACAGCCTTACCTAAGTTTTAGGGATCACAATCAATTCAATTCTCCGATTTTGCTTGATGCCAACGAAAGTGCGTACGGAGCGCTGAACCGCTATCCCGATTCTACACAGAAAAAATTGAAACAGAAAGTATCGGAACTCAAAAACATTTCTGAAAAACAGATCGCGATAGGAAATGGCAGCGATGAACTGATTGATTTAATTGTAAAAGTTTTCTGTGAGCCTAAAAAGGATACTGTTCTGGTGATGAATCCTTCATTTGCGATGTACGGTTTTTATGCCTCAATCAATGAAAATAAGATCTTAAAATTAGATTTAGATGAAAATTTTGAAATCGATAAAGAGGAATTTTTAAAAATTTCAGGGGCACAAAAACCTAAAGTTTTTTTCCTGTGTTCGCCAAACAACCCGACCGGGAATGCAGTGGAAGATATAGAGTTTTACGTTAAAAATTTCGATGGAGTAGTTGTGGTAGATGAAGCCTATATTGAATTTTCAGGGAAAAAATCGAATATCCGGCTGCTGGAAAAATATTCCAATCTCATTGTTCTTCAAACCTTTTCAAAGGCTTGGGGAATGGCCGGAGCAAGGGTAGGATGTGCCTATGCATCAAAGGAGGTTATTACCCTCATCAATACGGTGAAAGCTCCCTACAACGTTAATTCAGTCAGTTTAAATAATATTATACAATCTATTGATAATAAACACAAAACAGAGTCACACATCCAAAATACTTTAAATGAAATTTTATGGTTAAAAAATAATCTCCAAAGTATAAATTGTATAAAAAAAATATATCCGACGGACGCCAATTTTTTCTTAATTGAATTTATAAATGTAGGCCAGGTTTATCAGAAATTATTAGAAAATGAAATTCTTACCAGCAAAAGAGATCCGCAAATCCCCAATTGTATCAGGATAAACGTAGGCAGCAGGGAAGAAAATAAAAGACTCGTGGAAATTCTTAAAAATATTGAATCATGAAAAAAATATTATTTATAGACCGCGACGGAACATTGATCGTAGAACCGCCGGTAAATTTCCAGGTAGATTCTTTGGAAAAGCTGGAATTTTATCCGGGAGTTTTCCGGAATCTTGCAAAAATAACCAAAGAACTCGATTTTGAGCTGGTGATGATTACCAACCAGGATGGGCTCGGAACAGATGCTTTCCCGTACGAAGATTTTATTAAACCTCATGAAAAAATGCTGAAATATTTTGAAAATGAAGGCATTGTATTCAACGACATTCTTATCGATAAGAGCTTTGAATACGAAAATCTACCGACGAGAAAACCGGGAACCGGCTTACTGGGAAAATACATATACGGCGATTATGATCTTAAAAATTCATTTGTTATTGGTGACAGGCTTACGGATATTCAGCTGGCAAAAAATTTAGGCTCAAAATCTGTTTTTTTAAATAAGAACCAAAATGAAGAAGCTGAATTAACTACAGAGAGTTGGGACGAAATTTACCAATATCTCAAAAAGATTCCCAGAAAGGCACAGGTTATCAGAAAGACGAATGAAACCGCTATAGACATAGAAATCAACCTCGACGGGAAAGGAAAATCTGAGATTTCAACAGGCCTTCAGTTTTTCGACCACATGCTCGAACAGATTTCCAGACACGGCAATATCGATTTGAAAATCAATGCAACAGGAGATTTACATGTAGACGAACATCATACCATCGAGGATACAGGAATTGTTTTGGGGGAAGCTTTCGCAAAAGCATTGGGAAAGAAAAAAGGAATCGAGAGGTACGGCTTTTTACTTCCTATGGATGACTGTCTGGCGCAGGTGGCGATCGACTTCGGAGGACGTTCCTGGCTGGTCTGGGACGCAGATTTTAAAAGAGAAAAGATCGGAGATGTTCCTACGGAGATGTTTTTTCATTTCTTTAAATCTTTTTCAGATGCCGCGCAGTGCAATATCAACATCAAAGCTGAAGGTGCAAATGAGCATCACAAAATCGAATCTGTTTTTAAAGCTTTCGCTAAGGCGGTAAAAATGGCCGTGAATCAGACCGATCAAAATTTCAATATTCCATCAACCAAAGGCACTTTATAGCATGATAGCCATTATAAAATACAACGGCGGAAATGTAAACTCCGTACAGAATGCTTTAAAAAGATTAAATGCAGAATCGGTGATCACCGATGATCCTGAAATCATCAGGAAAGCTGATAAGGTTATTTTTCCGGGCGTCGGTGAAGCTTCGTCGACCATGAAGATTTTAAAGCAGAATGGTTTGGATCTTTTAATACCTTCTTTAAAACAGCCGGTTCTGGGCATTTGCCTGGGCATGCAGCTGATGTGCAGGAACAATGAAGAAGGAAATACCCATGGAATGGGAATTTTTGATGTTGATGTTAAACGCTTTCCGGCCCGTGGAATCGTTCCGCACATGGGATGGAATGCCATTTCAGAATTTAAATCAAATGTTTTTTCGGGGATCAAAGAGAACAGTGATGTTTATTTCATACACAGCTTTTACTGTGAATTATCGGAAAATACAACTTCAGCCTGCGATTATATTTTACCGTTCAGTGCGTCTCTGCAAAAAAATAATTTTTATGCGATGCAGTTTCATCCTGAGAAATCAGGAGAAATCGGGAGCCGTTTATTGCAAAACTTTTTAAATCTTTAAAGATGAAAATTATTCCAGCCATTGATATCATCGACGGAAAATGTGTTCGTTTGTCGAAAGGAAATTACGACACAAAAAAAATATACAATGAAAACCCTGTTGAAGTTGCCAAGGAATTTGAAAATTCGGGTATACAATATCTTCATCTGGTTGATCTTGACGGTGCAAAATCCAGGCATATTGTCAATTACAAAATCCTTGAGTCTATTGCAAAAGAGACCTCTTTAACAATAGATTTCGGAGGAGGTCTGAAAACAGCTGAAGATATTGAAATAGCTTTCAGTAACGGGGCAAAACAGATTACCATCGGCAGTATTGCGGTTGAGAATCCCGAATTTTGCTTTGATCTGATCGAAAAATACGGATCTGAGAAAATAATCCTGGGAGCCGATTGTGAGAACAGGAAAATAAAAACTTCCGGCTGGCTTGAAAACAGCAAACTGGATATTATCGATTTTATTCTCAATTACCAGGATAAAAAGATCAGAAACGTAATCTGTACCGATATTTCGAAAGATGGAATGCTGGAAGGTCCTTCTAAGGAGCTTTACAAAGAAATTTTGAACAGAACCTCTATCAATCTTACAGCCAGCGGAGGTATTTCGTATCTGCAGGATCTTTATGAGATGAAAGAAATCGGCTGCTCGGCAACAATTATCGGGAAAGCGATTTATGAAGGGAAAATCAGTTTAAAACAACTTCAAGATTTTATCCAAAATGCTTAAAAGAAGAATCATTCCATGCCTGGATATTAAAGACGGAACTACCGTGAAAGGAATAAATTTCAATGATCTTATACACGCCGGAGATCCTGTGGAACTCGCAAAGAAATACGAAAGAGAAGGAGCTGACGAACTGGTTTTCCTTGATATCACGGCAACTATCGAGGAACGTAAGACATTTATCGAACTGGTAAGGAATATTGCCGCAGAAATCAGCATTCCCTTTACCGTTGGCGGCGGCATTTCGTCGGTGGACGATGTAGGGAAACTTTTACGTGCCGGAGCGGATAAAATAAGTATTAATTCTGCTGCCGTTAAAAACCCAGGGTTAATAACGGATTTAGCAAAAGAATTTGGCAGCCAGTGTATTGTTGTGGCGATCGACACCCGATTTGTGGATGATGAAGACCGGGTTCACATTAAAGGCGGAAGGGAAATGACCGAGATAAAAACCATAAAATGGGCGGAAACGGCGGCGCAACTGGGTGCCGGAGAGATTTTACTGACTTCAATGAATGGCGACGGTACAAAAAGAGGATTCGATCTGGGAATTACAAAACGGGTTTCTGAAAGCATCAATATTCCTGTCATTGCTTCGGGTGGAGCAGGCAAAGTTTCAGACTTCGAAGATGTATTTAAACTGACAAAAGCCACCGGAGCCCTTGCCGCAAGCATTTTCCATTTTAATGAAATAAAAATTCAGGATTTAAAAAGTGAATTAAAATCTAAAAAATTAGCAATACGATGAACATCAACTTCAATAAAAACAATGACGGGTTGGTTCCTGTAATCATTCAGGACGACAGAACCATGCAGGTTTTGATGCTTGGATATATGAACGAGGAAGCATTTGAAAAAACAAAAAATGAAAAGATCGTTACATTTTACAGCCGTACAAAAAAGAGATTGTGGACCAAAGGCGAAGAATCCGGGAATTTCCTAACGGTAGAAAGCATAGTAACTGATTGTGACCAAGATACCATTCTGATCAAAGTTATTCCTGAAAATGTCGTATGCCATACGGGAAAGTTCAGCTGCTTTGGAGATAAGGAAACGAAGGGATTTTTATATGAACTGGAAGCGAAAATCAACCACAGGATTGCTGATAAAACTGAAAATTCATATACCTATTCCATATTTCAGAAGGGAGTAAATAAAATAGCCCAGAAAGTAGGAGAGGAAGCCATAGAACTGGTTATTGAATCAAAAGATAACAATGATGATCTTTTTAAAAATGAAGCCGCAGATCTGTTATACCATTTTTTAATTTTACTCAGGTTCAAGAATATGAGTTTACAGGATATTGAGAAAACTCTTGCTCAGCGTAACAAATAACTTTACCCTATAAAAAATCTCGGCGGGCTTTATTTAGCCCACCGAGATTCGTAAAATAAATTACTGTTATTTTCCGATGATAATTTTTCTCACCGCAGTCTGGCTGCTTGATTTTATATTGCATAAATAAGCTCCGTTTGCCAATGATGAAACATTGATCTTTTTCTCATTTTGCTTATTGATGATTAAACGGCCGTTCATATCTGTAATTTCCACATGAAAATCTTTGATATCTTTCGGCAATTCAATGTTAATGAAATCTTTAGACGGATTGGGATAAACCTTTACTGACTCTAAAGAATGTACATTCACATCTTCAGTGCCAAGCTGAGCGGTTGTCGCCGTAGCAAAATGCTGTAATGCTCCCACAGCAGCTTTTCCTACGTTATACACGTAAACCGGGTCTACATTAGCAAAGGTATCACCGACTGTATGTTCGTTGTAACTTCTTTCATTTTCATAAAATCCTGTAATGATATCCCCATTTTCTTCAAAAGGCATATAATCAGAAGAATAGGCATTGGACATTACGGTCTGTAACGGAGAATATAATGATGTACAAGTGGCTAACTGCTGGGTGAAAGCCAGTGACTGACTGTTATTTCCAGACTGTCCCGACTGGTCACTTTCGCATTTTATGGCATCATTTATATTGCCGAGTTGTCCGCCAACCTGATCTATATTAAATACAAGTCTTATATTAAGTTGTCGTACATTGTTCTGAAATACAACATTATCAGCATAATGAGCACTTCCGTGTAATCCCTGTTCTTCACCGGAAAAATGAATAAATTTGATGGAGTACTCCGTAGGAACATCTTTCAAAATCCTTGCAGCTTCGAGAATAATGGAGGTTCCGCTTCCGTTATCACTTACTCCCGGGCCGGTGATGGTATCGTAATGTCCGCAAATGATTACATAAATATTAGGATAAAGAGTTCCGGTCTTTGTGATAATCAAGTTTTTAGAACTGGTATTTCCGAATGTGAAAGCATCCTCCGTAATCTGACTGGCTGAGTAACCATAAGACTGATATTTAGCTTTAAGCCAGTTTAATGTATTGGTATTGGCCTGAGACCCTGTCGTTTTTACGCCCAGATTTTCAAATTCCTGGAGAATTGTGGTGACGTTGGTCTGGGAAACCTGGTTTGCTCTGTTTTGGTAGGCCTGAATGAAACTTTGTGCCTGTAAGCTATAAGATGCTAAAGAAATTAGCAAAAGAGTCGTTATTTTCTTCACTTTTAAATACAGTTTTTCGGATTTAATAAATTTAGGCAAATGTATATAAAAAAATCCCAGACAAAAAATCCGGGATTTATATTGATAACAAAAATTTTACATTATTTTACTTGATCTACAACTGCTTTGAAAGCTTCAGGATGATTCATTGCTAAATCGGCTAAAACCTTTCTGTTAAGCTCAATGTTGTTCTTTTTAAGAGCTCCCATAAATTGAGAGTAAGACATTCCGTGCTCTCTGGCTCCTGCGTTGATACGAGTGATCCAAAGTGCTCTGAAGTTTCTTTTCTTCTCTTTTCTTCCACGGTAAGCATATTGCATTGCTTTTTCTACCGCGTTTTTAGCTACTGTCCAAACGTTCTTTCTTCTACCGAAAAAACCTTTAGCTTGCTTAAAAATTTTCTTTCTGCGAGCTCTAGAAGCTACCGCATTTACTGATCTTGGCATAATTTAAATTGTTTTTTTGAAATGTGCGGCAAATATTTCATTACTCTTAGTGGCTCCATTTCAGGGTTAAAATGTTGAATTTGTTTTGAATTCTTATAAACCGGATATAGATTTATAAAAACTACTTAATGGCTAATTGACGTTGAACGCTTTTTTCGTCCACTTTAGCTACGTAAGAAGTAGTAGTAAGATTTCTCTTCTGCTTAGTTTCTTTTTTAGTTAAAATGTGGCTTTTGTAAGCGTTTTTTCTTTTGATCTTACCAGATCCGGTAAGAGCAAAACGTTTCTTAGCACCTGATTTCGTTTTTAATTTTGGCATTGTTCTGCTTTTTATGGTTTTGTTATCAATTCTTTTTCAATATGGTAATGTATGAATTCAAATGTATCACTCATAAAATCAGTGGTCACATTATCCTTTCAAATCATTACTTACTTTAAATGTGTTCTCACACAATAATTGCGTCTGCAAAATTACTAAAAATAATAATACAAAAGAGACTTTCATAGAAAATCTCTTTTAGTTATATTAAATCAAGATTCAAAGCTGAGCTGGAATCAGTGATTATCTTATAGATTATTTAGCCGGTTTTTTAGGACTCATCATCATAATCATTCTCTTTCCTTCAAGTTTAGGAAGCTGGTCTACTTTTCCAACGTGCTCCAATTCCTGAGCCAGTTTCAAAAGTAAAATTTCTCCCTGGTCCTTAAAGATAATCGAACGTCCTTTAAAAAATACGTAGGTCTTTAATTTTGAACCTTCTTCAAGGAATTTTTCAGCATGCTTTTTTTTGAATTCGTAATCGTGTTCATCGGTCTGAGGTCCGAAACGGATCTCTTTTACCACCACTTTTACCTGCTTGGCCTTTAATTCCTTTGTTTTTTTCTTTTGCTCGTACAAAAACTTTTTATAGTCCAGTATCCTAGCAATAAACGGTTCAGCCTTATCGGAAATCACTACCAGATCCAGTTCCTGTTCCTGGGCAATCTGTTTTGCTTTTTCAGTAGGATATACTCCCGGCTCTACGTTATCGCCCACCAAACGAAGCTCTCTCACACGAATTTTATCGTTGATCAAGTGTAAGTCCTCCTGTACCGGACGTCTCTGTGGGCCCCTGTTGTTAAATCTCTGTGCTATTGTATTATAATTTTATTGGTTAACTCTAATTTAAATAATATTCAGAACAATTTAAAATTAATATAATTCTGAATTTCAAATCTTTGATCCTAGATCGCCGATTCTTTTTTGAAGTAGGAAGCAAAATCTTCTAAATTCATGACTCCCAGGTCACCTTCCCCACGTCTACGTACAGAAATTGTGCCATCTTTCTCCTCGTTTTCCCCTACTACAAGCATGAACGGGATTTTATTCAATTCCGCATCACGGATCTTTTTACCGGTCTTTTCGTTTCTGTCGTCAATCTGACCGCTAATATCGTGATTTTCTAAAAATTCTGAAACTTTTTTAGCATAATCTACATATTTTTCACTGATCGGAAGGATGATAAACTGATCCGGGCTCAGCCACAACGGGAAGTCCCCAGCCGTATTCTCAAGCAGAATCGCTATAAAACGTTCCATAGAACCGAAAGGTGCTCTGTGGATCATCACCGGTCGGTGCTTTTCATTGTCACTTCCGATATAGTGAAGGTCAAACCTTTCCGGTAAATTATAATCTACCTGGATGGTTCCCAGCTGCCATCTTCTGCCTAAAGCATCTTTCACCATGAAGTCAAGCTTTGGCCCGTAGAATGCCGCTTCACCATATTCAACAACGGTTCTTAAACCTTTATTTTTTGCCGCAGTGATAATTGCGTTTTCCGCTTTCTCCCAGTTTTCATCGGAACCGATATATTTTTCCCTGTTTTCAGGATCTCTCAAAGAAACCTGTGTTACAAAATCTTCAAAACCTAAAGATCTAAAAACATACAGTACAAGATCAATTACTTTTTCAAATTCTCCCAACAACTGATCCGGTGTACAGAAAAGGTGGGCATCATCCTGGGTAAACCCGCGAACTCTTGTCAAGCCATGAAGCTCTCCCGACTGCTCGTACCGGTAAACCGTTCCGAATTCAGCATATCTTTTGGGCAAATCCCTGTAGCTCCATTGTGAAGTTTTATAAATTTCACAGTGGTGCGGGCAGTTCATAGGCTTCAGCATAAATTCCTCTCCCTCGTTAGGAGTCTTGATCGGCTGAAAGCTGTCAGCTCCGTATTTATCCCAGTGTCCGGAAGTTACATACAATTCTTTAGCCCCGATGTGCGGAGACATTACAAATTCATACCCTCCTTTTTTCTGAGCGGCAGAAAGGAAATTCTCAAGTTTTCTTCTCAAAGCGGTTCCTTTCGGCAACCATAACGGCAAACCGGCACCCACTTTTTCAGAGAAAGCAAAGATTCCCAGTTCTTTACCTAACTTTCTGTGGTCTCTTCTTTTCGCTTCTTCCAGTCTTTCAAGATATTCCGTTAGGTCTTTCTGTTTCGGGAAAGAAATACCGTAAACTCTTGTCAGCTGTGGATTTTTTTCATTCCCTCTCCAGTAAGCGCCTGCTGCATTTAAAATCTTTACCGCCTTTACAATACTGGTATTCGGGATGTGTCCTCCACGACAAAGGTCTGTGAAATCATCGTGAGTCACGAAAGTAATTTCACCATCATTAAGATTAGAGATGAGCTCTACTTTATACGGATTATCAGCATACACTTTTAGTGCTTCTTCTTTAGAAACAGGATAAAGCGAGAATGTTGATCCTTTTTTTGCGTTTTCCAATACCTTTTTCTCGATCTTCTCGAAATCTTTTTCAGATAAGCTTTCGTCACCGAAATCCACATCATAGTAGAATCCGCTTTCGATTGCCGGACCGATGGTTAACTTAGCATTCGGATAAAACTCAAGGATAGCCTGCGCCAAAAGGTGGGCAGACGAATGCCAGAAGGCTTTCTTTCCAAGATCATCATTCCAGGTAAGCAATTGTACCGTAGAATCCGTGGTGATAGGCGTGGTCGTCTCTACTTGTCTGTCATTAACAATTGCGGAAATGGTATTTCTAGCCAATCCCTCGCTTATAGATTTTGCCACATCTAGAGGAGTAACTCCTGCTTCGAATTCTTTGACACTACTGTCTGGAAGTGTAATTTTTATCATTGTTTACTAAGAAATTTTAAGATGCAAAAATACGGAATTTTTATTTAAAATGCTATAAACACCACACATTTGAAGACATATTTAATACTAAAAATGAAATAATGTCGTTTTTAATAGTTGTATTTAAGTCAATTTTTATGAAAAATAAAGATTAATCCGTTTTCCTTTTATATCTCACTTTCTCTTTAATGATTTCTATAACATCAACATTTCGTAATTTAGACTTGACCCACCCGTGAATATCTATATACAGCAAAGATCTTCTGTAATATTCGTTTCCGGAGAAAACTTCCAGCTTTTTATCAAATTTTTTAAACGATTCCAGCTGATTTTGAGGAGTGAGACTGTTCAGGTTTTTAAAGAATTCAATACTCTCAAAATGAAATGCATCGGGCTTTTTCATTTTTTTCACAAACTTCAGGGTCGCCTTGATAAATTCATCATAATCTTCGTCATTACCGGATTCATGTTTCGCCATCAGGATTAGAATCCGTGTGTGGAACAAAAGATCTTCCTGAACATTTCCTTTGGATTCGATAACCTTTAATGAATACGTTATGGATTCTTTAAATTTTTTACTTCCGAAAAACATAGCGGCCATTTTCAGATATAAAATCATAAAATGATGCTCATCAATTTTATCGCGCAGTTTTTCCATTTTCAGTTCGATTTCAGGAACGAGTTTGGAACCTGAAAAGAATTCTCCTTTCACGAAATGAATATTCATTAGCGTATTGTAATGGGTAAGAAAAATAAGGGATTGAAGGTTTTCATTTTGAGCAAAACTTGAAGCATAAACCGTTTCATTGAAGGTATTGAAACTATTCTCCAGAACATCAATATTCCCATAAAGAAACAGGATTTTCAGAAGGTAAGTGTTCCCTTTAATATACCATACCGGATGGCTTGTGATCATCTCGGGGTTTTTGTGAAATAAATCGACCCACTGAAAGGCATATTTCAGGGTATATTTATACTCCTGCAACAATTGATTTTTCCAGACGTGCGCTTTAAAATACCATAATTTCTCAGTAAAATTCAGCTTGTCAAAAACTATTTTCTGGATTTGGGCATTAAAAATCTCCATGATTTCCGCACGCTCTTCATCAGTTTTCACATAACCATGTGTGAGCATCTGGCTATACAGTTTCAATGAAAGGTTAGACAGTTCTGTGGCATAATGATTCTGTTTACTGATTTCCGTGGATTGTTTGATCAGCTCTTCGGCACGGCCTTCAATACTTCTTGTAATAAACTGTGATTCAATTACTTTTTCCAGATCAATAATTTCCGAGGCAATTGTTTTTTCGTCAAGTTCCAATGCAGACTGTTTGGTTTTATCTAAAATTTTCAAAGCCTGCTTATACAAACCTTTCTGATAAAGGATATTGGCAAAATCCAATTGTTCGCGCAGTTGTATCCTGTAATTCTGATGACTTGGATTCATCCTTAAGCTTACCAGTATTTGCTTATAAAGATGAGCTTTAAGATTTGACAGCTGCTGCTTGGTAGAAATCTTTTTTTTAATGATAATACTTTCGTCATATTCTGACATCTTATCAAGTTCAGAAAAAAGAAGAAGAAATTTTGCATCTACATTAATTCCGAGCCGGTTTACATACAACCTGAATTGCCTTTTTTCCGAAGTCGTGAGAGACTTTACAAGTACAAATAAAAAATCTTTATGCAATTCTGCCATTGTAAATTTATATAAATTAAAACACTGATAAACAAACCATTAAATCTATTCTTGAATATTTTGGATATTGTATTTTTTTATAAAATTGAAAAACGGAAAATCTTTCAACTCTTTAGTTTTGAATCAAAATTAAGTAAAAACTTCATTATGAATTCCGAAAAAGTTGAAATTTTTGACACTACGCTGAGGGATGGAGAACAGGTTCCGGGTTGTAAACTGAATACGGAACAAAAGCTGGTCATCGCCGAAAAGCTTGACGAACTTGGAGTTGATGTGATCGAAGCCGGTTTCCCGATTTCAAGTCCGGGAGACTTTCATTCGGTTTCAGAAATCTCAAAACTGGTAAAAAATGCAAAGGTTTGCGGCCTGACCAGAGCCAATCAGAAAGATATTGACACCGCTGCAGAGGCACTGAAATATGCCAGAAGACCAAGAATACACACTGGAATCGGAACTTCAGATTCGCACATCAGATATAAATTCAATTCAAATAGAGAAGATATTATCGAAAGGGCCGTTCAGGCCGTAAAATATGCAAAAACTTTCGTCGAAGATGTAGAGTTTTATGCAGAAGATGCAGGAAGAACAGATAATGATTATCTGGCAAGAGTCTGCGAAGCGGCCATTAAAGCCGGAGCAACCGTTTTAAATATTCCCGATACGACAGGATATTGCCTGCCCGCCGAATACGGTGAAAAAATTAAGTATTTAAAAGAAAATGTAAAAGGCATTGAAAAGGCAGTTTTGTCCTGCCACTGCCATAATGATTTGGGACTCGCCACCGCCAATTCAATCTCCGGCGTTATGAATGGCGCGAGACAGATTGAATGCACGATAAACGGACTTGGAGAAAGAGCCGGAAACACCGCCCTGGAAGAAGTCGTTATGATTCTTAAACAACATAAAAATTTAAAATTATACACAGAGGTCAACTCCAAAATGCTCAATTCCATGAGTGTTTTGGTGTCTGATCTGATGGGAATGCCTGTACAGCCCAACAAAGCCATCGTAGGAGCCAATGCATTTGCGCACAGCTCAGGAATCCATCAGGATGGGGTTATCAAAAACAGGGAAACCTATGAAATCATCGATCCTTCGGAAGTCGGCGTCAATGCGTCATCTATTATACTCACAGCCAGAAGCGGACGTTCGGCTTTAGCGTACCGATTCAAAAATGTCGGTTTTGATGTGACCAAAAATGAGCTTGATTTCTTATATCAGGAATTCCTGAAAATTGCCGACCGTAAAAAGGAAGTCAACAATGATGATTTAAGCCTGATTATTGAAAAAGCAACAAGGAAAATAGGATAGAAGCCTGATCTTTCAATACAAATAAAATGAACACGGATAAAAAAACACTTTTTGACAAAGTCTGGGATGCCCACGTGGTGGAAACCATTCCGGACGGACCTCAGATTATCTATATTGACAAACACCTGATTCATGAAGTAACCAGTCCGCAGGCTTTTGCAGAACTGGAATCACGTAATCTGGAAATTTTCAGGCCGAAACAGATTGTAGCCACAGCCGATCACAATGTTCCGACCTGGGACCAGGATCTCCCGATAAGAGACGAATCTTCCAGAAACCAGGTCGAACAACTGACAGAAAACTGTAAAAAAAATAATATTGAATTATACGGCTTAGGACACCCTTATCAGGGAATTGTTCACATTATAGCTCCCGAACTTGGCATCACACAGCCTGGAATGAGCATCGTCTGCGGTGACAGCCATACTTCTACCCACGGCGCTTTCGGATCCATCGCCTTCGGCATCGGAACAAGCCAGGTAGCACAGGTTTTTGCGAGCCAGTGCTTATTATTAAACAAGCCAAAGTCCATGAGGATTACCGTAAATGGAAAACTTCATAAAAACGTTCAGCCTAAAGATGTCATCCTGTACATCATTTCTAAAATCGGGACCGATGGCGGGACAGGATATTTCTGTGAATACGCAGGCAATGTTTTTGAGGAAATGTCAATGGAAGGAAGAATGACCGTCTGCAACATGAGCATCGAAATGGGCGCCAGGGGAGGAATGATCGCTCCGGATGAAACAACTTTTCAATACGTAAAAGACAGAACCTGCGCGCCAAAAGGAGAGGAATGGGAAGAGAAACTCGAATACTGGAAAACTCTAAAGACTGACGATGAAGCCGTTTTCGATGCAGAATTTACATTTGATGCTTCAGATATTTACCCGATGGTTACCTATGGAACCAATCCGGGAATGGGAATTTGCATTTATCAGAATATCCCTGATCCTCAGAATGATTCAGAAGAAAAAGCCCTGAAATATATGGGGTTGAAGGCCGGACAGGCACTTTCGGATATCAAAGTGAATTATGTTTTCATTGGAAGCTGTACCAATGCACGCATTGAGGATTTCCGCTCGGCAGCGAAATATATTAAAGGGAAAAGAAAATCGGAGCACGTTCAGGCCCTGATTGTACCCGGTTCCCAGCAAGTGGTTAAACAGATCTTTGAAGAAGGTCTTGATACAATTTTTAATGAAGCCGGTTTTCAGATCAGACAGCCTGGATGTTCAGCATGTCTCGCCATGAATGACGATAAGATTCCCGAAGGCGAATATTGTGTTTCGACTTCCAACAGGAATTTTGAAGGAAGACAGGGACAGGGAGCAAGAACGATCCTGGCAAGTCCTCTGACTGCGGCAAAAGTAGCGGTTGAGGGGAAAATTTCAGTGTTTGAGAACTGATGGGATAAGTGAATCGTGAATTTCGCTAAGCGAGTCAATTTTGCTTTGCAAGTGAATTTTAGTAGTAATTAAAAATTGACCATTGACTTACGAAGTAAAATTGACCATTGACCTTAAAAAAACTAAACAAAATGCAAAAATTAATAAAACTAAAATCCCGTGCAATTCCGTTGCCGGTAGAAAATATAGATACGGACCAGATCATTCCGGCAAGGTTTTTAAAGAGTATTGACAAGAAAGGTTTTGGCAGTAATCTTTTCAGGGACTGGCGATACAATGTTCACACCGGTGAACCCAACCCTGAATTTGTTCTGAATAATCCTAAATATGAAGGTGAAATCTTAGTTGCCGGCAATAATTTCGGTTGCGGAAGCAGTCGGGAGCATGCGGCCTGGTCGCTCACCGATTACGGTTTTAAAGTGGTTGTTTCCAGTTTTTTTGCGGATATATTTAAAGGAAATGCTTTAAACAACGGCTTGCTGCCCGTAAAAGTTTCGGAAAGTTTTTTAAAGGAAATTTTAACCGATATTACGGAAAACCCGGAAAAGGAAATCACAGTCGATGTTGAAAACCAGACCATTACTTTTAATGATAAAACCGAATACTTTGAGTTGGATTCTTATAAAAAAATATGTCTGATCAATGGGTATGACGATATCGATTTCCTGATCAGCAGGAAACAGGCCATTCAGGAATTTGAATTGAAAAAAACACGAAAAGTTTATGAAAACTAATTTTAAAATTGCAGTCCTTCCCGGAGACGGAATCGGACCGGAAGTAGTGGCAGAGAGCATTAAAATCCTGAATGCAATAGCCGAGGCATTTCACTATAAATTCGAGTTTAAATACGGATTGATGGGTGCTGAAGCCATTCATAAAACAGGAAATCCGCTACCTGATGAAACACTGGACATCTGTAAAAAATCGGACGCCGTACTTTTCGGAGCCATCGGAGATCCTTCTTTTGATAATAACCCTGATGCTAAAGTACGTCCGGAACAAGGTCTATTGAAGCTTCGTAAAGAGCTCGGTCTGTTTGCAAACATCAGACCTCTGAAAACCTATAGTTCTCTGATTGATAAAAGTCCGTTAAAGAAAGAAATCATTGAAGGTGCTGATATTGAGATCTTCAGGGAATTGGTGAGCGGGATTTATTTTGGTGAAAAATTTACCGACGAAGAAGCAGGTTATGCTTATGATATCTGCAAATATAACCGTGATGAGATCGCACCAATTGTTCACATGGCTTTTCAGGAGGCTCAAAAACGAAGAAAAAAATTAACGCTGATTGATAAGGCAAACGTTCTCGACACCTCAAGACTATGGCGAAAAACCTGCAAAGAGATCGCCGCGGAATACCCTGATGTGGCGCTTGACTTTATGTTTGTCGACAATGCGGCCATGCAACTGATTTTAAATCCGAAACAGTTTGATGTTATCGTGACAGAAAATATGTTTGGAGACATCATTTCCGATGAAGCGAGTGTGATCGGCGGCTCTATCGGTTTGCTTCCTTCAGCATCGATTGGCAATGGAAATGCATTATTTGAGCCTATCCACGGATCTTATCCGCAGGCAAAAGGAAAAGGAATCGCCAATCCGATCGCTTCTGTTTTGAGCACGGCAATGATGCTGGATTATTTAAAACTGGAACAGGCAGCAGAAAAATTAAGACAGTCTGTAGAACACGCCATTGAAAATAAATATGTCACGGTAGATCTGAATGCCGAACAGCCTTATTCAACCAGTGAAGTAGGGAGCTTTATTGCTGATTTTATCAAATATTCCGAAAAGTCGTATTATAATTTTGAAAATGTGAAACTCGGAAAATCTACAATTGTATGATTTAAAAAATAAATTTCGCTTCGCTACAATTAGATAACAGTGAAGAAGTCCATAAATTCATACGGCGGAGCGAATTTCTTAAGGTTTGATTTTTATTTGTATATTTTTTTTCTGAAAAAGGTTCCGCTTCACTGAAGCAGAACCTTTTTATTTAGTCTTCCGTATTATCGGTTTTCCCCGATTTGTTGTTTTTTGAAGATTTCTGGACATCTTCTTTATCTACATCAGACGGATTCGTTTTCTTGGATGATGCAGGAATGTTAGGAAAATCCTGATTTTGCTTTTTGGTTTCCGCAGAGTTTGCAGATTCCTGTTTTTTGTTTTCTTCTGAGTCCATTGCTTTACATTTTACAGTTTGAGAACACCGAGCTTTCCGGTCTGGTCTTCAATCTTGTAATTCAAAGCCTTTGCCAAAACGAATATTGAATTGAGATTTTCCATCAGCTGTTCACGCCCTTCATTTCTCAATCTGTTCTGATCGATTGAATTGATGGCTGTTACTTTAGCTTTCTGCGTTACGTTTTTAATATCTTTTTCAGAAATCCTGTTAAAGAACGAATCATCGAGAGACTGGATTTCAACGCTTGGGGTAATTCTTATTTCCGCTTCCGGCAATTCTGTAATGATGAGTTTTTTATTAATGGAATCAACCTCCATTTTCATCTTGTTAAGATCATAAGACACCTGAGCATTGGTTTTGGTATACGTAATGATACTGTTGCTGGATACTTCTTTTCCAAAAAATTCGTAACCCATCTTTGTTTTTTGCATCGATGACGTGTTCTGCTCAAGAACCACCATTTTATTCATCTTTGAAATCTGATTGGTCAGAATATAATAATCTGATTTCTCAGTTTTCTCAGCAGGATTAAAACAGGATCTGAAGCTGAAAAACAGGATCACCATTACAATGACACCTGCCAGAAACGGAAGTATTACTTTTAAATTCCTCAAGATTTATTTATTAAAAATTTCTTTGATTACAGACTGGTCATCTTTTTTTAATATTTCAACAAGATCTCTTTCGATATATCCGGTAGTCGGCATTTCAATAATTCTGCCGGCCTCTTTACCATATCTTTCCAGGATAATCGTTGGAACTTTATGAACGTTGTATTTTACCTCATCGCCGGTAGGAGATTCCTTTTTACGGTTCACGGCAATGATTGTCAGTTTGCTCTCAGGATATTTTACCTCTTCAAGGATTTTCATGAGTCTGGGAAAATCACGATGGCTGTCTTCACACCAGGTTCCCATAAAAACGACCATATTATAACTGTTGATTTTATATTTCCTGAGTTCACTGATCGCTTTCTGGTCCATGGTATATTCATCATGTTCTTTTACGTACCAGTCGGCATAGGGTGCTTCAGTAAACTTTTCCTTAAGCTGATTTCCCAGAAGCATTTTCCCGTCTTCAGTGGTTTCTACCTCGCGGCCTACCACCACTTTCTGGGCTGAAAGCTGCTGTCCTGCCATTAATAATGCTGAAACGGTCACAAGATTTGTAATAATTTTTTTCATTCTATTTTTCTATAATGGTCTTTAAATCTGCAGGAGAGTAATACTTGTTTTTAAGCACTTTATGATCTGCTTTCCGGTAAACATTAAATTTCTCACCTGACTTTTCATAAAACGATTCCACATCCTTTTCTTTGTAAAACGCTACCGTTTCCTGCGCCTGTTCTTCATTGTCGCAAGCTTTAGACATATTGGAACGCTGTACCTCATCGAACAGTTCTACAAATTTATTGCCAAGTCCGAATTCCAGCACGGCGCCACTTAATACATACTGAAGATCACATAGAGCATCTGCAATTTCTACAAGATCGTTATCTGCAATGGCTTGTTTCAGTTCATTAAGTTCTTCCTGCAAAAGCTCAACACGAAGGTTACATCTTTCCGCGGAAGGAATTTGCGGAGTATCTAAAATCGGGGCTTTAAAAGTGGTGTGGAATTCTGCTACCTGATTCAGACTGTCAATTTTATCCATGAATATTTTTTATTTAGGCAAAGATAAAAATTAGCTTTCAGAAATCAGGATTCAAGACTTAGGTTTTTACGATTAATATGAAATGATGAACATCAATTTGTAATCTTGAACTATGAATTTTAAAAGCAGTCATCAATCATCAATCATCATTTACTACCCATAAAAAAAGACTGTCCGTTTCCGGACAGCCTTCAAATTTAATTGAATCAGCTATTAGTTTTTAATGAATCTCTTGGAAGTTCCGCCGATCTGGATCATATAAGCTCCTTTGATCAGGCTGCTTACATTAACAGAACCTCTTTCAAGTTTTCCTGAATTGATTAGTTTTCCACCCATATCGAAGATTTTGTAATCTTCTGCCGTCGTATCAGAGATATATAAAATGTCTTTTACCGGATTCGGATATAGCTTAATATCGGTTATCAGATCCCTGACGCCTGCTTCAGCCCTTCCTGACGATACGATATTTAAAGTATAATCTTCCACCTGTCCGTAGGTATAAGTTCCGCATGACGATGAAGGTACGGAGTTATACTGCATCATAACCCTCATTCTGGTACTTCCCACCGCAGCGGTAGAAGGGATGGTGATCGTACCCGTTGCAGGACTTGTGGTAGAACCTGTTTTAGACCATGCCAGTTCTCCGCTGTCTGTAAAATCTCCGTCTCCGTTGTAATCGATGTAGACAGCATAAGCTTCACTGTAAATAGTAGACGTCCAAACCGGAGTTACAGAAATAGTGTATGCCGTTCCCCTTGTCACATTGGTTGAAACCGAGGTAAAGTTTTCATACCCTGAAGTTCCTGTCGAAGTATTATTGATAGAGCCGAATTTTACATTTCCTATTCTTTCATCCGCCGTATTATTGGCAGAAGCCGAACAGTAAGAAACCGTACTTCCCGCAAGCGTGGTCACACTTACCGTATTGCTTGAAGACGATACATTACCCGCCGCATCTTTTGCTCTTACGGAGAAACTGTATGTTGTAGAAGGAGTAAGACTTGTTACGGTATAAGATGTCGATGCCGTAGAACCGATCAATGAAGATCCCTGATAAACATCGTAACCGGTCACTGCAACATTATCCGTTGCTCCCGACCATGAAAGATTAGTAGCGGTAGAAGTGGTACCGGAAGCTGCTAATGACGGTGCAGTCGGTGCTGTTGTATCCACGGTTCCCGATCCTGCGTTTACTGTAATATTGGCATTATTAACATCAAAGAAAATATGATTGGATCCCTTTACCATAATTCTTCCCGTTGTAGTCGATGAATTGGGAATCGTTACTGCCTGAGAACCGTCATTAGGCGTTCCCGAAAGCAGGGTAGTCCACGTATTCCCGCTGTCTGTAGACCAAAGAATATCAACATTTGCTGCATTTACTCCGTTTGCAGTCGTTCCGGCAACATTCCAGGTTACGGTTTGAGAAGTTCCTCCTGTATAGGTTGTTGCAGAGTTTTGTGAGCTTACACTAAATGGGCCTGCCGTTCCGTTCACCGTAATTACCGCATCATCAGAATTGTTTCCTGATCCGCCGGCTCTGTTGTCACGAACGGTAAATCTGAAATTATAAGTTCTCGCGACAGTAGACAAAGCTTCCACTGTAATTTCTGATCCGGCAGTTGTTGTAGCCCCGGTAAGAATGGAAGCCATTCTCGGGAAATACCGTACAGGCGTTGCCTGTGGTGTCCAGGATCTGAATGTGGGTCCTGACGATTTGGTAGCACTTGCCGCTGAACTCGCTCCCGTCTGGGATGATGAAGCATTATCCATCTGCTCCCAAATATAGGTCAGAGAATCACCGTTGGCATCGGTGCCTGTACCGGTCAGCATAAAAGGAGTTCCTTTAGGGATCGTGTAATCTGATCCGGCGTTGGCTGTAGGAATTGAATTCCCCGTATTGGTACTTACAGGACAGGTTTTAGCTTTAATATTATTGGTAATCTGCTGAATGCTGATGGCATGAAAGAAAGCATCGGAGTGCGGCTGGATATCCTGGCTGGTAATTCCGGCATACCCCATGATCGTTGATCCCGATCCCGGTTCCATATTGGCACCCGTTCCTTCATTGCTATTGGAGAAGGTGTGGTTTCCTCCAAACTGATGTCCCATTTCATGCGCCACATAATCGATATCAAAATTATCACCTGACGGAATGGCATCCGCCGGAGAAGTATAACCGCTTCCTTTAGAGCCGTTGGTACATACACATCCGATACAACCGGCATTTCCGCCACCGCCGGAAGCTCCGAAAAGGTGACCGATATCGTAGTTGGCCTCTCCGATAACCGAAGTTAAAGTAGACTGCAGCTGGGAATTCCAGTTGCTCATCTGTGAAGCGGCAGAGTAGGGATCTGAAGAAGCACTGGTATAGATCACCGCATCATTATTGGAAATAAGAACCATTCTGGCTGAAAAGTCTTTTTCAAAAACACCATTGACGCGGGTCATGGTATTATTCATGGCAGCTAAAGCATTCGCTTTGGTACCACCGAAGTACGCCGTATATTCTCCTGTACAGGATAGTGCCAGCCTGAAGGTTCTCAGTTTGGCATCGTCAGCATTAGGTCTTGCAGCCATATCGCCCGAAGCCGAAGCGCCTTTTTGGGCAACATCAAGAACGGTACATTCAAATTTGTTGAGATTGTCTTTTTTGTCAGATTTTTTGTAAACGATGTAGGTAGAAAGATCTTTAGTGTAAGGCTCGATGAAAACCGCTGATTTATCACCATATATTTCCATGGATGAAAGTCCAAGAGGAGAAATACTGAAATACACTGTTGAAGCTGGATTTTCCAGGCCTTCGCCTACATAAGATTTGATGTCTGGGTATTTGGCAGCAAGCTGGGGATCGAAATTGGAGTTTTCGCGGATCTTGAAATTTTCCATATTTCCTTCTGCATTGGGAAACGAAACAATAATTTCAGATTTTTCACCCGCTGCAAGACGTTTTGGAGCATTGGCAAGAGCATTTTTTAATCCGTTGATATCAAGGCTGTAGATTCGTGGATTATTGATGCCTGTTTTATTTTCAAGGATACCGGAGGTTGGTTTTACAGTACCCGGCGACCAGAGTCGGTCGGTCTGCGCGAAGGAAATGCCTGAAAGAAAAAGCATTCCCAACAACGTTAATTGTTTTTTCATATAAATTCTTATTTGATTGTGGAAGACCAAATCTAGTAAAAAATATATTACGAAAAACAAAATTATTTAAGAAATTTTTAGATAATTCATTTAAATAATTATGCAATACATTAAACAATAAATATCAATATCAAATTTTTCAAACAAAAATAGCATACAGAAACCCGTATGCTATTCACTTTTTGAAGATATAATTCTCTTTTATATCACCTTATTTTGTAATATCTCTTCCGATGACCAGTCTCTGAATTTCGGAAGTTCCTTCGCCGATCGTACAAAGTTTAGAATCTCTGTAGAATTTCTCAGCCGGGAAATCTTTGGTATATCCATAACCTCCGAAGATCTGAACTGCATTATTGGCAATTCTTACACAAGCTTCAGAAGCATAAAGCTTAGCCATTGCTCCTTCTCTGGTCATTTTCTGTTTTGCATTTTTCAGGGTTGCCGCTCTCTGGATCAGCAATTCTGACGCGTCAATCTCCGTAGCCATATCCGCCAGCATAAAGTTGATCGCCTGGAATTCAGAAATTGACTTTCCGAACTGGTGTCTTTCTTTAGCATATTTCAAAGCTGCTTTGTAAGCGCCTCTCGCTGTTCCTAAGCTTAATGCCGCAATAGAGATCCTTCCTCCATCGAGGATTTTCATGGCTTGTTTAAAACCTTCTCCCACTTCTCCCAATCGGTGAGAATCCGGAACACGTACGTTATCGAAGATCAGCTCTGCCGTTTCAGAAGCCCTCATCCCCAACTTATTTTCTTTTTTTCCTGAAGAAAAGCCCGGCATTCCTTTTTCCAAAACAAAGGCTGTTGAATTATTTTTTGCTCCTTTCTCGCCGGTTCTTGTCATGACTACAGCGATGTCTCCAGAGATAGCGTGCGTAATAAAGTTTTTAGCCCCGCTGATGATCCATTCGTCACCGTCTTTTACGGCAGTGGTAGACATTCCTCCGGAATCAGATCCCGTATTATGCTCGGTAAGTCCCCAGGCACCGATTACTTTTCCGGAAGCCAGCTGAGGAAGCCATCTGTTTCTCTGTTCTTCATTTCCAAACTCATAAATATGATTGGTACAAAGTGAATTGTGTGCCGCTACGGAAAGCCCGATCGAAGGATCTACCTGGGAGATCTCATCAAGAATGGTCACATACTCATGGTACCCAAGACCCGAACCGCCATACTGCTCAGGAATAACAATTCCCATAAACCCCATTTCTCCTAACTCATGAAACAAATCTTTAGGGAAAGTCTGACTTTCATCCCACTCCATAATATTAGGTCTAATATTCTTTTCAGCAAACTCCCTTGCCGTTTCCGCTATCATTTTAATGTTGTCAATAGTCTCTGTATTCATATAGATATATAGTTAGTTCCCAAAGATAACCAAATTGACGGAACGCCCAAAAAAATTATTTTTACCCTCCTATACCGTTCGCAAAATTTTAGCTTACAGGTTTTTATATTCTTTTAATCAAAATTTATTTAATCAAAACAAAGCGTATTAATTGATGATTAGCCATCCGATTTTTAACCTTATGAGAAAACTTCCGGGTCTGCAATCATGATCTCTTCCTGTTTTCTGTTTTAAATAATAATTTTATTAGCACAGCGCAGGATTTGCTCCAGGAGGAGCAATATCCGTGTAGATCAATATCAGCATCCTGTATCGGAACTCCGTCGGAGCTCTATCTTATTATAGCACACCTACGGCGTGCCCGCGATGTTTTATTGTATTTTTACTACACAGATATTGCTCCTACGGAGCAAAAAGTGAAGCTGTCATAAAAGTCTGCATAGCCTTCTTTTGTAATCGCCAAGACCTTATCTGATTCAAATAATATTTTTATAGCACAGCGTAG